>Ga0335072_10002722_pt1 | contig 27196 bp, 17 predicted proteins | sample Lox_Sample_21_FD_206725 | JGI IMG/M metagenome (GOLD analysis project Ga0335072, IMG submission 206725) | Soil microbial communities from Loxahatchee National Wildlife Refuge, Florida, United States - Lox_Sample_2.1 | ecosystem: Environmental > Terrestrial > Soil > Wetlands | place: USA...
CCCGGATCGTAGAGCCCGTCAGGATGGTCAATGCGAAGCCCGTCCACTTTTCCCTCAGCCACCAATGCCGCGACCAGGCGGTGGGTCGCCTCGAAAACATCTTCATTTTCCATGCGCAGAGCCGCCAGATCGTTGATGTCAAAAAAACGTCGATAATTAATATCGTCAGCCGCCACCCGCCACTGCGCCAGCCGATATGCCTGCACTTTGATCAATTCGTGCAGAAGATCAAAGCTCCGCGAATCACCGGGCTCGCCGTTAAATACAGCGACGGTAGTAATCAGAAATTCACGAATCGCCGCTGACTTGGCTGTGAGGGATGCCAGACGGCGCTTCTGCACTTCCTTCTCGCGATTGCGCTCCGCCCGCTGCTCGGCAGTTGACCCTCGCCCGCCCGGCAGATGCCCGAATGCCGTCGAGATGCTTTGTAACTCGAGAAAATCCTCGTTCGTTGCCCCGAGTTCTTGCGCGAGAGTCGTAATGTCGTGTCCGAGAATGCGTGGGTACTCTGCCGGATCGACGGGAAAGCGATTCTGATGGTAAAAGATGCTGAATTCCCCGCGCTCTTCGTCGAACATGAGCTTCAACTCGCCGCGTTCGAGTTCACGCCCGTACTGATCGCCGAGAATCGGAATTAACACCTTTCCCTGTAATTCGTCCTTAATCGGATTCCACTCGATATCAAAAAACTCGGCGTAATCGGATGCTTCTCCGTTTTCGAGCACATCCAGCCACCACGCGTTATCACTTCCCATGACACCCATGTGGTTAGGGACGATGTCGAGGATCTGTCCCATGCCATGGCGGTGCAACTCATTTACAAAGTGCTCGTAATCTTCGGGCGTTCCGATTTCCGGGTTCAGTGCGTTGTGATCGATGATGTCATAGCCATGCGTGCTGCCAGGACGCGCCCGCAAATACGGCGAAACATAGCAATGGCTGATTCCTAGTGAGTGCAGGTAAGGGATTATTGCGGCAGCATCACGAAACGTGAATTTGTGGTTAAGCTGCAGGCGGTAGGTCGCCGTCGGTACCTGAGATTGTGTCTTCACATTTCGAGCCACTTGTGGCCGTATCTTCAAAAGTCCCGCTTCGAGCCTACGATGCGCAACACAGTTCCCTCCATAAGGCGTTCCTTGCAGTTAGGCCGCTACAACGCCTGAGATTGTTGCTTGTTAAATCTCGTGGCCGAGGGAGCAAGACTCAGGAACGCAGCCGCCAGACGACGGACCAAGACGGCAACGAACCGTGTTCGCAATCTTTGGCACATTCAGGGCTGCTCGCATAAATGAGGCTTGAGCATAGATTGGCCGGAAAAACCGCCGAACCCGCTCCGAGATTTGCGGCCAACTCCAGCCGTTCGCGATTCGTGAGCGTCCACGAAACGGCCAACACGCGAGACTGTTCATCGCACAGTTCCATCACGGCTTTGCCGATGTGCGCGACGAGAGGCACAACTACCTGCCGCCGGATCGATAGCAACTCCCGGTACAACCTCAGCCAGCGGAAATGACACTCGCACGAAGCACTCGCCCAATCCAGCTTGGAGTGAAGAAAAGTTTGCCTGGCATTGGGATCCGGAATTCGATCTCGCAACTCCGGAGATCTGAATTTGTCAAAACGTGCAAACTCGTTTCGCCTTCCATTCGTGACCGCGCTAGCCAACTCGCCCTCGAAGTTGCAGAAATAAAGAAACGGCGTGATCGCTCCAAATTCCTCTCCCATAAACAGCATTGGCGGAAAAGGCGCCAGTAGGAGTATTTCCATCGCAGCTTGAACCGCTTGTGGCGGTGCAAGCTTGCCTATACGCTCGCCAAAGGCGCGATTTCCTACCTGATCATGGTTCTGCAAAAACGATACGAAGGCCGAGGGAGGTAATGCTGCGCTGAATTCGCCGCGCTTGACCTTGTGAAACTCGGAATACTCTCCCTGATACGCGAATCCCTCGGTTAAGCACCTGCAGAGTTTTCTGATCGGCCCACGAGTGTAGTCGGCGTAGTAGCCGTCCGACTCGCCAGTGAGAAGCACATGCATGGCGTGGTGCAGATCGTCATCCCACTGGGCGTTGCATAGCTGAGCTCTGCCTTCTCGTCCGCGCTCCAAATAATGAGTCGCGTTCGTATCGTTCTCAACGATCAGGTGAACGCGACGAGTTTCACCGCACCGCTCTCGAATCGTCTCCGCCAATTCTTTGAGGAAATGAGGCTTCGAATCGTCGACGATCGCATGCACGGCATCGAGCCGCAAGCCGTCAAAGTGATACTCCTCCAGCCAATAAAGTGCGTTCCAGATGAAAAAATCGCGAACGGTCCGGCTCTCTGGCCCGTCGAAATTGATAGCGTCTCCCCACGGAGTCTGATGGCGCTTCGTGAAAAATTGCGGCGCGTAGACGTGTAGATAATTTCCTTCCGGTCCGAAGTGGTTGTAGACCACGTCGAGAAAAACCATCAGCCCTTTCGCATGCGCCGACTGAATCAGGCTCTTGAGATCATCCGGCCGGCCATAACAACTGTCCGGCGCAAAGAGCAACACTCCGTCATATCCCCAGTTTCGCTCGCCAGGAAAGTCGGCGATGGGCATGAGTTCGATCGCCGTTACGCCCAGGTCCTGAAGATAGTCGAGCTTCTGCTCGACGCTACGGAACGTGCCCTCCGGCGTGAAAGCCCCAACGTGTAATTCGTAGATCACGGCCTCTTCCCACGGACGCCCGATCCAGGATTCATCGCTCCAATCGAACCTTCGCGGATCGACAACCTCGCTAGGACCATTTACGTCCAGCGGTTGGAAACACGACGCAGGATCGGGAACTTTCATTCCTCGGTCAATCTGGAATCGATACTGCGTACCGGCGCTGGCTTCGTGCGTGCTCAGTTCGAACCAGCCGCCATCCATTCGCCCGAGGGATAGAACCAAATTGCGGTTCTCGATAAGAAGGTCGACGCGCCTCGCTTTCGGCGCCCACAACCGAAAAACCACGCTCCCATCCTCACAAACTCTCGCTCCAAACGGCATCGAACAGTTACGCTTCATGCGGAACTCCGAGTCGCGCTTCGCAATCGAGACATTCAAATTTCTAATTTCCTTCTGGAGATTCCGGATATCGGTTGGTCACTAAGTGTAGCCAGTCAGTTCGCGGCGTATTTCTTCATTTCTTCCCGTCTACAGCGCATACCCAGCCCGGGCCGCTCAGGATCAGGCCGCAACTTTCGCTGAATCGGTTCCAGCACTCCATCAAAGCACATCCGCTCGATTCGGATGTGATCGTGAAAATATTCCAAGTGGGAGGAGCCGGCTTATGGCGGCCTTCAACTCCGTACCGGCATAGGCGATGGCGCTCAGCAGTGCATTGGCATCCTGGCGGGAATCGAGACGGGCATGCCGCACGACAACCACCACATCGGCTTCGATCACGCTCCACACAGGTCATTAAAGCGCAGGTGCTTAGTCCGTTGCGCCGGAATCGTCCGGTACGGACCGACCGGATCCTGATCAGAAAAGAAAATGGCGATCTCGACATGAGCGTCGCGGTCCGGGAAATTCAGTATGCACGCGGTTTCGTGGCCCATCGTTGTCGACTTTGGTCCGTGACTCTCACTCGGAATGTAGCCCTCCGCGATGGCCCAACTTTTTCCCCCAATCGAATTCATTCCCAAAGCAATTACGAGTTCCCTGGATCCTGAAATGGCAGGTGCACCCGCAAACGTTCCCCACGTTGCAATACGTATAGTTTTGGCATTCTCGCAATTGAATACGCTTTGTACTGTAAGCTCACGCTGGTAAGCTTGTACGTCAACCCGCCCTACGCAGAACTTTCAATTTGCATCTCACGAGGTTGCCATCAGAGCTCGAATGGATCATTTTGAGCGTCGTAGCACTCAGGGCATCGACTACGAATTGAGGAGCACCCGTTCGACAATATGGAATACAAACCGATTTCAGACTATGGAATCGTAGGGGATTTGAGAACCGCGGCCCTAATTGCTTGCGACGGCTCCGTGGATTGGCTGTGCTTGCCGCGATTCGACTCGCCCAGCACGTTTGCGGCGATTCTCGACAGCCAAAAGGGCGGGTTTTTCAAGATAGCTCCATGTGGAGACGACATCCGTCCCGTCCAGATTTACCGACCCGAAACTAATGTTCTCGTCACTCGTTTTGTAACTAACGGATCGGTGGTGGAGCTCACGGACTTCATGCCGCTACAGGCGAGCCGATCGGCGAATGAACCATCCTGGCTCGTGCGGCGCGTCCACGCCACGAGCGGCGCGGCAAAAATAAAACTGCATTGCGCGCCCGCCTTCAATTTCGGCAGACAGACAGCCACAGCGATTGAAGTGGACCGTCAGGGTGCGTTATTTCGCAGTCCTGAGCTATCGGTTCACCTCGCCGCGTCGGTGGATCTGCAAAACCACGAATCTGCGATCACCGCTGAGTTCACCGTTGCGGAATCGCAGACGGTCAGCTTAATCCTGAGCGAGGTACGCGATCATAATTGGCAACCTCCCTCGATTTCCGAGCGTTCTCTGGACGATCTGGAGCTCGCCACGGCCTCCTATTGGCAACAGTGGCTCGGCAAATGTACATACAAGGGAAGGTGGCGCGAAATCGTGCACCGTTCGGCGCTGATGCTGCAGCTATTGAGCTACGCACCCACTGGCGCGATCGTTGCCGCTCCGACTTGCAGTCTGCCGGAATGGATCGGCGGAGATCGAAACTGGGATTACCGCTACAACTGGATTCGCGACGCAGGCTACACCATTTACGCGCTCGAACGCATCGGCTTATTCGACGAAGCCGGGTATTTCATGAGCTGGATCGAAGATCGGATCGGCGAGATTGCGAGCGACGCTCCGCTGCAAACCGTTTACGCGGTCGGCGGAAGCCGCGACCTTCATGAAGAAATACTCCCGCTCGAAGGTTACCGCGGATCTCGCCCCGTGCGAGTTGGCAATGCCGCATTCCAGCAATTGCAGCTCGACATCTACGGCGCTTTGATTGACGCAGTCTATCTCTACAATAAGTACGCGCAGCCGATCACCGGGGCTTTGTGGCGAGATGTTCGGCGTCTCGTCAATTGGGTATGCGATAACTGGCAGCGCGAGGACCAGGGCATCTGGGAACTGCGCGGAGACGCCCGCCAACTGGTTCATTCCAAAGTGATGTGCTGGGTCGCCATCGACCGCGGATTGCGTCTCGCCCGCAAGCGTTCGCTTCCCGCCGACGAAGACAAGTGGTTAAAGAATCGCAATCAGATCTACGAAGAGGTCGTCAACAAGGGATGGAACCCCCAGCGGCAGGCATTTGTACAAAGCTACTGCAGCGATGCTCTGGATGCTTCGATCCTGATGATGCCCCTGGTTTTTTTCATGACTCCCGACGATCCCATGATGGTGAGCACAGTCGACGCGATCAGCCGGCCCGTTTCGGAAGGAGGTTTATATAGCGACGGCATGGTTTATCGCTATGCAAAGTCCACTGACGATGGTCTGAACAGCCGCGAAGGAACATTCAATGTATGCACGCTGTGGCTTATCGAAGCGCTCACTCGCATGGGACGCGTGCAGCACGCTCACTGGCTTTTCGAAAAGATGCTGTCACGAGCCAATCGCCTTGGGTTGTACTCCGAGGAAATGAGTCCCACCGGCGAGCAACTCGGTAATTTTCCCCAAGGCCTCACGCACATGGGCCTGATCAGCGCCGCGTATAACTTAAGCAAACGGCTCGAACCAGAAAGCTTTACCTAACTGAAGCTCTCGAGGATCTCTTTCGCTGCACGGTAGCCACTCGCCATCGCGCGGTGCACGGTCCCATTGTTTCCGGTGCCGTCAGTCGCCTCGCCAATGTCTGATCGATGGGAGACGCCAAAGCTGCCGGCGCTCCATCGCTGCCGACCCTGCCATAGCTATATGCGCAGCGCGACAACGGATCATTCTGCCAGTCATAAAAAAACATCGTATGTGTTCGGGGCCATCAGTTTGCTCGTCCGTCAGCGACCCTGGCTCTGTGATTCTAGAGCTCGGCGGCTTTCCTCTTGCGCGGAACTTTCGCACCTTTTGCCCTCGCCTCTGACAGTCCGATCGCGATGGCTTGCTTGCGGCTTTTCACTTTCCCGCCCTTGCCGCCTTTGCCGGAACGCAGCGTTCCGTGCTTTCGCTCGCGCATGGCTCGCTCAACACTTTTTTGTGCACCCTTCCCATATTTGCGGCCACCTGACTTCTTCCTCTGCGCCATATGCTTTACCTCCCGTCATTAGAGTTTCTGTGCATCTCTCGGGGTTGCGCCAGAGTGCATCGAGTATCTAGCGTTTGCTCGTAAGTACAAGTAAACAGGGATTTACAGGGCCGACCGGATACAACGCAGCTGGCAGCACGAATAGTTTTAAAACGGTGAGCTATATGCGCGTGCTCGGGTGAGCACCGAAGGGAGTTAGGGAATGAACACAAAGAATCGAATCTTTTCTGGGATGATGGCGGCCACAACCACGGCGGCGCTGGTGTTGCTGTTACTCGGAGTTTCGTGGTCGCAGAATACCTCAGACCAGAACCAGACCACTGCACCGAATACTGAACACAGTACCCAGAACGTGAACCCGAACAATCCGCCGGCCAAGAACCCGGGCTTGAGCCCGAACAATGAATCGGATATCCAGAAACGTGTTCAGGCATCAGCAAGAGTGCTGGACTCCATCATGGGGGTTAAGGATAAAGCCATTCCGGACAGGATCATGAAAGACGCCAAGTGCGTCGCCGTGATTCCATCTACCGTCAAGATCGCTGTCGGATTCGGCGGCGAGCATGGCAAAGGAGTGGCAACCTGTCGGACGGGTCATGGCTGGAGTGGACCTGCTCCGATCTCAATCACGGGCGGCAGTTGGGGATTGCAAATTGGCGGTGAAGCAGTCGATCTCGTGCTTGTCGTGATGAACCAGGAAGGCATGGACCATCTGCTCACGGACAAGTTCAAGATTGGCGTAACTGCCTCTGGCGCCGCCGGTCCGGTCGGCAGGGATGCGAGTGCTCAAACTTCATACAAGTTTAACGCGGATGTGCTTACCTATTCTCGCGCACGTGGCGCTTTTGCCGGAGTGGATTTAAGCGGCGCGGTGATTCATCAGGACAAAGACGAAACCCGGCTGCTCTACGGTCACATGTATCCGTTCCCCGAAATTCTCAGCGGTAAAGTTCCTCCACCGCACGGCGCGGGGGCTTTCGTTGCGGCCGTAACTAAATACTACGAGCGCGCAAACGGCAAGAACGTGCCTGGTACAGCTGGCGAATAGGAATGGGTGCTTGCTCCAGTGTGCGGGGGAACAAGCTATCCGCTTTCGGCGCTACGGAACTCTCATATCAACCGTTGCAGTCGATTCCTGAGTTCCTGTTACACGCGGTTTGCTGCGAAAGTACAGAACGCGCAGGATTGTTGCTGGCCGCAGGCAAAGTTATGCTGCGTCAGATGATGAAGGTTCTTCCAACATACCCTCCTGCCAAGCAGGAGTTGGGCTTTGGGTCTGACTCCTGCTCCTCGCCTCGCCGGAAGCTGTTTTCGCGGCAGTAAAAAGCTCCCAGCCTGCTCTGCCGTTCGCATCCTTTGCGGAAAAGTTTTGCTCTTCAATTCGTCACGCATGAGTCCGCAAAGCACACGAAGGAAACGCTAGTTTGTGCTAGAACGAATGGGAGTTCATGCTCAACGCCGTTTGCGCACGAGTTCCCCGGTTGTCGTGCGCTCTGAAGCGCGCCTTGAACTGCCGGTCGTGGAGCTTTGAGGATGGAGGGCGTCTCGGTGGGTGGACGAGACACCGAAGTCCGAGCCGACGCTCATCTCGGCACGTCACGTGACATCGCTCTACGTTTCTCATATGGTGCGATATATACTCCCCATTCGCTCCTGGCCGGTGATACAGCGGCCCACTGGGGCCAGGGCGATTCACCCCATGCCTTCCATCGGACTTCCGCTCGATTCCATCTTGATCCTCCTATCGATTTCCATCGTTTTTTCGGCAGCGGTTCTATTGCTCTTCCACAAACTGAAAACTGCCGCGCCCGGGGAGGGTAGATTGAATTTCCCGGTCGAGGCATTTGGGGGATTCAGCTATCGCCAACTGGTGCTTATCAGCGTACTGAGTTTGTTTATGGAAATGCTGATGATCCGATGGGTCTCCTCGGAAATTGGCGTCTTCGCCTATCTCAAGAACTTTGTACTGGTGGCATGCTTTCTGGGATTTGGCCTGGGATGTTATTTATGCCGGCGTCGAGTTCAGTTATCGGCAATGATCTTGCCGCTGCTACTGCTCGTTCTGATTCTCAAGTCGCCGCTCCCTCTGATGCGCCTGAGTTTGATGCGTCTGCCGCGATTGCTTGGCGCAGGCGCCGAAGTGCATGTATGGGGCGTTCCCGCTCTGCCTGCGAGCTGGACGGGTATGGGCATCGCAATTTTGTTCATCGCGCCGCTATTTGCGCTGATTGCCATCGGATTTGTGCCCTTCGGTCAGTTCGTAGGCTGGTACCTGGAAAATGCGCCGCACGGCGTGACGGCCTACAGCGTCAATGTAGTCGCGAGTCTGGCTGGGATCGCTGGATACACGCTGCTTTGCTTCTTCGACCGTCCTCCCTGGGCCTGGTTTCTTGTGGCCGGCATTCTTTCCCTTGCGGTCTTGTGGCCACTGCGAGCGGCCCGCGGCCTCGTGGGCGTTGCCTTTATTGTGATCGTGGCCGTGGCAGCAATGCCTGACTACCCAAATGCCAGGACCTACTGGTCTCCCTATCAGAAATTAATTCTGGGACCGGTGGAGAAAAATGGCCAGATCGAATCCTATTTTCTTACGACGAACGGCTACTTCTATCAAAGAATTGTCAACCTTTCTGACACGTTTGTCCGATCGCACCCGGATTATTTCCGCAGCGAACCCATTGAATGGAACTCCTATAACCTGCCTTATCGGTTTTATCCTTCTCCCGCTGCGGTGTTGGTGCTGGGCGCAGGCATGGGGAATGACGTCTCCGCAGCGCTTCGCAACGGAGCCGGTAGAGTGGTTGCGGTAGAAATCGATCCGTTGATACTGCGCCTGGGCCGCGAACTCCACTTCGAGCACCCCTACCAGTCGCCGAGGACTCAGGTGGTCATCGACGATGCTCGCGCCTACATCGAGAACAGCCACGATCAATTCGATTTGATCGTCTTTTCGCTTCTCGATTCCCACACGACGACCTCGCATTTCACCAATATTCGCACCGACAATTACGTATACACGCAGGAGGCGCTTCGTCGCGCACGTGGGCTTTTGCGTCCGAATGGGTTGTTGGTCTTGAAGTTCCAGGTTGATAACCAATGGCTTGCAGGCCGCTTCTTCGCTTTAATGAAGGACACGTTCGGCCACGACCCGATTCAATTCCAGAGCGACGTAGGGAGCTACGACGTTTCTGGCCGGTTCTTTGTGGAGGGATCGCATGAGCGATTGTTGCAGGCAATGTCAAATCCCGCGCTTGCCGCTTACGTGTCGACTCACTCGAACGTGCGCATACAAACGGCTACTCTGACCACCGACGACTGGCCCTATCTTTATCAGCACGAACCCGGGCTGCCCATGATCGTAATCCTGGTATCACTGGCGGTGCTCATCATTTTCGGCTGGTTTCTGCGCGAAACCGGCGGTCTTGGGCAGGTTCAACCACATTTCCTGTTCTTGGGAGCAGGGTTCATGCTGCTCGAGGCCCAGATCGTCAGCAAAATGGCACTGCTGTTCGGGACCACATGGCTGGTTAACTCGATCGCTGTCTCGGGATTGTTATGCTTGATCGTGGCCGCAAATCTCGTCTTCAGCTGGTTTCCGCGAACTCCTGTCGCGCTCGCATACGCTGGCCTGTTTCTCTCGTTGACCGTGATGTTCGCCGTACCGTTACAACAATTGTTCTTCGAATCTCGATTTGAGCGATTGATTGCGGCCAGCTTCGCTCTTTGCACACCCGTATTCTTTGCCGGACTTGTTTTTGTTTCAAGCTTTGCCGGGGCGCGTTTTCAAAGCACTGCTCTGGGATCGAACTTGTTCGGCTCGTTAGTCGGTGGGCTCCTCGAATCATTGTCCCTGTGGTTTGGTTTGAGATCGCTCACGCTAATTGCAGCCCTTTTGTTCATTGGGTCGGCCATCTGGCTACGCCGAAAAGGGCGTACCGAAGGTGTGCTGTCAGCATCAGGGAGTTCCGCGGACACAATGACATTAAGCGGACTGGCGGGGCCCGGCCGGGGCTAGTCCGAAATCGCCCATCATTAGGAGCGCTGCCTGAGTACTCTAACCGCCTCACGATATAATCCAAGCGCGGCCTGCGCATTGATGAGAAATCCGGGATCCAAGTGAAGCCGACCGTTTTAATCTTTGCAACCACTCGCTGGTTTCCCACCGCCCGCCTCACCCTCGCCTTCTCGGATGCCGGATGCACAGTCGATGCAGTCTGTCCCTCTCGGCATCCGCTGCTGACGACAAAATCTTTCCGCCAAACTCACCGCTACAGCAATTTCGCGCCTTTGACGTCGCTGGTGCGTGCCATTGCAAGCGCTAAACCGCAGTTGATCATCCCTGGGGACGACCTCGCGACCCATCGTCTGCACCAACTCTACCGTCGCGAGTCACTCCGCGGCGGCAAGGATTCGAGCATCTGTGCCTTGGTCGAGCGCTCGTTGGGCTCGCACCAGAGTTTTCCGATCGTTTACCAGAGAGCCAGTTTCATGCGGCTTGCAGCGGAACTGGGGATTCGAGTTCCAAAGACATCCGCAATTGCGGACTTGGACGAACTCGGCCGATGGACCGCAGAGGCAGGGTTGCCGCTCGTGATCAAAGCAGACGCAACTTCCGGCGGCGAAGGCGTAAAAATCGTGCGGTCGCCCGATGAAGCACACCGCGCCTTTCGCAAGCTCCATGCCCCGCCGTTGCTGGCCCGGGCTGCCAAACGTGCGCTGATCGACGGCGACACAACCCTGCTTGGACCATCTGTGCTTCGGCGGCGTCCGGTGGTGAGTGCACAAGCGTTTGTCGAGGGATGCGAAGCCAATAGCACGGTCGCGTGCTGGAACGGAACAGTGCTTGCTGGGCTCCATTTCGAGGTCGTGAATAAGAAACATTCGACCGGGCACGCGACAGTCCTTAGGCTCATCGACCACCCGGAGATGATTCGCACCGTTGAGACGATGGTTCGCCGGTTGAATTTATCGGGAATTCACGGTTTCGATTTCATGCTCGAAACCAATACTGGCAATGCCTATCTCATCGAGATCAATCCCAGGAGTACGCAAGTCGGACACTTAGCGCTCGGCCCTGGCCGCGATCTTCCCGCCGCTCTCGTCGCCGCTCTGACCCAAGAGGCCGTTCACCCTGCGCCGCTGCTCACTGAGAACCGGACCATTGCTCTTTTCCCGCAGGAGTGGACGCGAGATCCGGCGAGTCCGTTTTTGCAATCTGCATATCACGATGTCCCGTGGGACGAACCGGAATTGCTCCGCGCATGCGTCAGTCGCGCGCGTAAGCAGAACCGGTCCCTGACCGACAAAGATTGGGACCTCGCCGCCAACAGCCTGATGCAGCTTGCTCCGAAAAATCAGGCAGCCGAACTGCTGGAGAAGTCCCATCTCTAGTGCGAGGTACCCGCCGAAAAGCGCTGCTTTAAATTCACTGGCAGACAATGCCCATTTTTGTCATTCCAAAGCGATTGGCTTTTAACCCTGCGTTAAGGAAAAAGTAAAAATGTTGGTGTTTCGCGTCGACTACCAAACAAAACGCCAGGACCGTCGTCGCCAAATTGATTCATTCTGATTTCACAGGAAACCCTCGATTCTCTTATTATTTCAGCGTCGGTTGTCCCAAAAAACTTATGACGACTCAGAGTCCTGAACTTTTGCGCAAAACAAGGCTTCGCGGATGTGCCGTAAGGGGCTTGCTGGCAGTCCTGGGGGTGGTTGCATTCGGAATCGGTCGGAATGCTGCTGCGCAGGCCAACGCTCCGGCACCTGCCATCGGGATGGTTCACGTCGACATCACGCCCGACCACGCCATCAACTCTTTCGATCCAGATAGTTCACTCGGCAGTACCCTCGACGTCTTGTCGCGAATCGATATTAACCACGTATTCACACCCCACATTCTGCAGGAATCACTCTCGGCGGGCTGGGGACCGATTAGCTACCGCAACAACTCTGAATTGCGCATGGCCGCCTGGCATTGGAACCCCAATGGCACGTGGAGCGACGCGGCGCATCGCAGCGGATACTTCACCGGCAGTACGGAATTGAAAGAACCAATCCCCTACATTCTCTCGTATGCGCTGCCACATCGCGGGTTCGCCACCAGCGGAGATCGGCCGCTTCCCGGCCCAAACCTCAGCTATTGGAAGAGTAACCCGTATCTGACGAGCAAGTTCACCGGGGAGAGTGACGCGCTGCATCCACAATGGGTCGTCGTCGATTTGCAATCGGAGAAGCCAGTGAGCGCGCTGCGAATCGTTTGGGCGAGCCCATACGCGACGAGGTATCGGGTGGAATATTGGGTGGGCACGCGCGCGCTCGATTTTGACCGTGGCCCCGACGGCGAGTGGAAAGTATTTCCGTCAGGCATCTTGAAAAACGCACGCGGCGGCACGGTCACGCTCAAATTAAGCGATAACCCAGTTTCGACGCGATATCTCCGAATCCTTATGACAGAATCTTCCGACACCTGCGATGAAGACGGATCGAACGACGTGCGCAATTGCGTCGGATACGCCATTCAGCAGATCGAGGCGGGAATCATCGCTGCTGGCGGTGCATTCCAGCAGGTGACGAAAAGTGCCTCGGAGCGGCTGACGACGTATTGTGTTTCCTCCATCGATCCCTGGCACTCGGCAGAAGATGTATACGACACCGGCAGTTACCAGCACACGGGATTCGACCTGTTCTTCTCCAGCGGAATCACCAACAATTTGCCCGCAATGATTCCAGTAACTCTGCTTTATGGAACGCCAGACGATGCTGCCGCCCAGATCGCTTACCTCGAAAAGCGAGACTATCGAATCGGCCACATCGAGATGGGCGAAGAGCCAGACGGGAAACATGCTATGCCGGAAGATTACGGAGCGCTCTATATTCAATGGGCGAGTGCGCTGCACAAAGTTGATCCGAAGCTGAGACTGGGAGGCCCAATTTTCGAAGGCGTAAACGAAGACATTCGCCTTTGGCCCGATACCGAGGGACGCGTTTCATGGATGGGCCGCTTCATCGATTATCTGAAGTCTCACGGACGGCTTTCCGATCTCGCCTTCGTTTCGTTCGAACACTATCCCTTCGAGCCCTGTGACATTACCTGGAAGACTTTGTATTCCGAACCTTCCCTGATGAAACATATTCTGCAGGTATGGCGGAACGATGGAGTACCCAAAGACGTGCCGCTCATGGTCACCGAAAGCCATCTCTCAGCCGACCTCACGGGACCGATGACCACGATCTTTGCCGCGCTATGGCTGGCCGATAATGTCGGAGCGTTCTTTGAAGGAGGTGGCGCGGCCTTCTATCATTCACCAATTCAGCCGCAAGACATTCACAATACTTGCCTGGGATGGGCCTCGTGGTCCAATTTCGTCGCCGATGAGCATTACAACATCCGCGGCTACACTTCTCCTTATTTCGCGGCGCACATGATCAACCTGGAATGGGTACAGCACCGTTCTGGCGTGCATTACATGTATCCGGCGCAGACTGATATCAAAGACAGCGACGGCAATGTGCTGGTGACGGCGTATGCGGTTCGGCGTCCCGACGGAAACTGGTCGCTGATGCTGGTAAATCGTGACGAGAACAATGCTCACGCGGTGCGGGTTGTGTTTGAAGATACTAAGAACGGAAACGAGAGTTCCTTTTCGGGCGCCACCAGGTTCGTTACCTTTGGCAGTGAGCAGTACGTGTGGGTGAATGACGGTCCCAATAGCCACGCCGATCCAGATCATCCGCCAGTTGCCAGCACAATTGAGGCGGAAAAGCAGACGATTTTCACTCTGCCGAAAGCGTCAATTACCGTGCTGCGCGGTAAAGTCGCGGGAGTCAACTGAGGGAACCCTCCCACGAGAGGGCAGGATTTTCATCGAGGAGTTCCGCGTGTCTCGCCGGCCGTCTTGCTCTTAATTGTAAACTGTGGCCGAGGACGGCGATCGTCGACGAAGTCTGCTCAAGGCTTTATAGAGCAAGCGGACGATCCTATGCACTGTGCGCCGCGAGATCACTATCAGCCATGCCATTCTTCCAATGGAGGGCTGCTTCGCCGAATTCCACATACTAAGCATCATTTTCATCCGTGCGACATCGTCCATTCTGACGGTTACACCCTTGGCCGCAATCATGTCGTAGGTACGGCCTTCACGCCATGCCGATCGTGCGTCTTTCAGCAAGCAGCCGATCCACGAAAGACGGATCGTGTGCTGCACGACTGCGTCCCCTACAAACAACGGAAGATCCGCTCGCAAGATGAGGTTTGCAAGTAAGAGAGTGTCTTCTGCCCGTTGCGCCTGAGCATCAAATAGCTGAGTGCCAGGATTCAAATACGTGCGTCGAACAGCGAATCCGGCAGTGTTCAGATATCGGATAGAACCATCCGGCTGCAGTGTTTGATTCTGAATACTTAGGAGGCGCAATTGTTCTGCTCTGCCGGTCAGAGTGGAACAATCGCTCACAAGACGGAGCTGGAAGCAACTGTGCCGCGGAAAATTCAGCGTGGCCGCATGCAGGATTGAAAGACAGTCCGGCCGCATTTCACAATCTGCGTCGGTAAAGACGAGAACGGACCCGGTTGCGTCCTGGACGCCAAGATTTCTCGCCGTAGCGATCCCGGCATGGGCCTGTCGAAGGAACATCAGCGGAAACTGAGGATTGCTTAATCGGAGCGACTCGGGTGCGGATGCATCGCTGCCATCGTCGACAACGATCACCTCAAACGACGGGGCATTCTCCTGTCGGCCCAAGGCGCGCAGGCAGTAATCGAGCGCTCCCCAATCGTTGTATACGGCGATGATGACGCTGAAGTGAGGCATGGGAGCCGGGCTTCTTGTCGATGCAACGTTAGGCTACACTTCCCGCGCCCTGCGAAAACGGCGAGACGAGGGACATGCGCTGCGATGAATGATTCAGCTTGCCACAATGCACGAACGGGTGTGCCGGCCGCAAGTCTTCAGACAAGCTCCCCCAGCTTTTCAAAAACATCGCAAGGCGTAAGCGCTTTCAGACTGCAGCTAAAATGGACCGAGCATGCTGCCAGAATCGACCCGCATCTCCAAAAAGGCTTTGGCCGTAGCCTCGAGTGGCGGCCATTGGATGCAATTGCTCCGATTGGTTCCTGCTTTGGAAGATTATGAGATCGTCTTTGTTACAGTGCTTGAATCCTATCGGGGACAAGTTCCCAAGAACAGGTTCTACATCGTCCCAGACGCAAATCGATGGAACCGGCTGGGACTACTGGCACTTGCGGCGAGAATGGCGTGGATTATGCACCGCGAAAAACCAGATATTGTAATCTCGACGGGCGCAGCCCCCGGATATTTTGCCATTTTGTTCGGCCATTTTCTCGGAGCACGGACGATATGGGTCGACAGCCTCGCGAACGTTAAGCGCCTCTCACTTTCGGGTCGGTTAGCTGGCGGACACGCGGATCTTTGGCTGACTCAATGGCCGCACCTGGCAAGAACGGGCGGTCCGTTCTATGGAGGAGCCGTCATTTGATTTTCGTGACTGTCGGTTCGCAGGAACCATTCGATCGGCTTGTCGGAGCGGTCGATGAATGGGCGGCACAGCGCGACCGCTCCGACATCTTCGCTCAGATTGGCAAGGCGACGTATGTTCCAAAGCACATGCGATTCACTGATTTTCTAGACCCCTTAGAGTTCAAGCGCGTGGTCGAAGAAGCGAGATTGGTGGTGGCTCATGCGGGAATCGGGTCTATTCTTTCATCGCTCGAGTTGGGAAAACCGATTGTTGTGATGCCTCGACGTGCGACATTCCGCGAACAGCGCAATGATCATCAGATCGCCACCGCAGAATGCTTCGAACGTCAGGGCCGCATCATCGTCGCGTACGAAACTGAAGCATTGGCCGAAAAGCTCGACTATGCGCTCACACTTGAACGTTCCGAAGGGATACCCACCCAGGCCTCTTCGCAACTCATTCACAACATTCGCTCTTTTCTCACTGGTCGACTGGCTCCCGAGGATCTCCGGCTCAAACAATGAGCAACCTCGAGACCCGTTGCCCAGGGCGGGCAAGGCAATACATAGAAACCTTTAGGCCGCCCGGGAAGAAAGCTGATAGCACAATCGAAGAAAATGACAAAAAATCGGTTGGATAACACCGCGAAATGCGGTATTTTGCGAAACACGGAAAACCTGGAGTACGGGCCGGTTTTCACCAAACCTCATGCTGTCGGCGCAGTGCCTTGGCTTCTGCACTGGCCCGTGGCATCGGCGGCGAGAAACGGACCCCAGCTCCCAGGGGGGTCCAGCCGTGAAATCACCTGCTTGCTTGTCTGTTCTGCTCGGTCTGAGTCTGATTGCCGGCAATTCAGCTGCCCGTGAGCACGATCGTCTGCCAATTGCCTCTGCGAATTCTGCTGAGACCAACGCGTCCTCTGAAGGGTCTGCTTCGAGCACGTCCCAATTTGTGATTCCGGGGGCAAGGCGCTCGTTTCTGCGCATGGCTGCGATCAGCCAGCAGATCACGCCGGAGGAAGTCCTGCCGCTGTTGAGCCGCAACGTCTTCATCCACGGGTACGAAGGCACGAGCCGCGAGACTGAATTCCTCGTGCTCTTGCAACGCTACGTTCATCAAGCGCGCGAACTGGCAGCATTGGCCGCGCACAGCGATGACACAATTCGCATATCCAGCTGCGACGAAGTTGGCCCGCTTTTGCACGTTTTGGGTCTTCGCGCCACCGCAGAATGTGGCAATCCCAATCTTTCGTTGCGGACCGAGGATCCCGAACGAGCGTTTGTAACCATCGATTCCGGATTTCCCCTGACACAATTAGAGAAGGCGCTCCAGACCGGCAAGCCCTTCGAGTATGCGGTTTCTTCTTCTCCAGTCCCAGTCCTTTTCGCGGAAAAAGATTGGACCGATGTGGTTAGCAGGCACTCGAAAGCACAGGGAAAAGATCTGCTCGACGCCATTCTCGATGACCCGGTACTGGCGCGTTTGTATTGGGCACTGTCGCGAATGGACCCCGATACGAGTAGATTTCTGCAGCAGTCCATTGGAATCGAGAAACTTCTGCCCTATGCCGCTGTACTGGATTTTTACGGGCGTCAGATATGCGTCCGAGACGGCCGAGTCATCGTTCCAGGTGGACAAGAAGCAGAGGCAGCGTGGAAGAATCTGGTAGGAGCCAGCCCGTCATCTCCCGAGAGCTTTGTCGTACGACTGCTGGCTCGGGACAAGGGTTGGCTGGCTGCTTATTTCGACGCGCTCTCCCGAACGAGCGGGATTCGCACCGCGTATTTCACCGATCCCGAGCGCCTCACGCTGTTCTACGAGAGTCTGCGGGCGCCTGATCCGGGCGTATCAGCCACGAGGGGTTCCTTCAGGCCCGCGCCTGAATTATTGCGACTCGTAACCCGGCTTCACCTGGATAAGAATGGCAAGCCGCTGGTGCCCGGCAATCTTGACGTTTGGAAAGACATCTTATTTCGAGAGCGCGACAGTCAACGTCTGCGCAAGTGGGCTGGGCGGAGTCGCTTCCTCAACAATCCCGACCAACTTGTTGAAATCATGTTCGGGCTCTCCCGAGCGCCAATCGATAGCGAGCAACTACAAATCTACATGGTCCTCAGTGAGATCGACGCCAGGCGGCCCGATGGACACCATCTCGCGCCGGTTACAGTTCGCCTTCTCGCCAGAAGATTTTCGGAGTATGGCGATCAGTATAGGACTTTCACGGAGTTCCCGGAGTTGAGTGATGCCTCGATCGCTCTGTTTTTCGATGTCGCAGACAGAATGACTAACACCACGGGCGCGATGCGAGCCAATGCTCTTGGCCTGTTTCAAGCCAACCTTGGAATTTGGGAAATTCTCGCTCGTCAGGAAGAGATCTCCAACTTGCAATTGGACGACTCGTGGCAACAGGTCATTAAGCCATTCGCCATGGTTAAGTCTGCAGCGGACTTGTTCGATGCCGGCCGAACTTCGCTCGATGAGCTTTGCCAGTATTCAGCGGCCAAATCAAGAGCTTCGCAGGATTTGATCATCGATCTGCTTGCCGGGCCCACACAGGAGAATGTTGCGGGAAAAAAGATACATACGGAACTGGCCGATCAAATTCGGTCGGTAATGGATGACCAGCGGTTGGTCTCTCTCGACACGCTTTTGACGGTCGGTAATGCGTTGGCGGATAAAGCGAACGGCAGACAGCCACTCGAATACGCAACCGCCCTGGCCAGTCAGACCCGCGAATTCCAAATGCCCAGGCCCATTTTCAGCAATGGTGAGCGGTCGGAGTGGGCGGCGGGAATCTATAACAACCGTCACACCGACCTGCAAATGCGGTCCGACATTCCCAGGATTCTGAAAACACCGTCCGCCACTCGCGCCCAGATCGACGAAGCGCGCGCTCAGCTCGCGTCGTTTCTGCGAGACACTTTGGTTGGTCTGAACTACGCTTATTACGAGCCCCCGGGGGCACAGGCTCTGCACAACAACCCGCTGTTTGTCCGGTCCCATGACTTTGCGGGTGAAACGCTTGCGGGCGTGAAATCTCTGTGGCAGGCGCCGGTGATTCTCGGCCAGGGAACCCCGGCTGGCGGAGGCGCTCACTTTGTCGGTTCACTGGCCGATCTGCCCTACGCATTAGCTGACCTCGAGCAGGATTTCATTTCGCCAGAAAACACCCAGGCGCTGATTTGGCGGGAACTGGTCCCCACGGTGCTCACAGCAGCCGTTGTTCCTCGCTGGTGGAACGTCACTCCGGTCGAACTCCATGCTGTCGCCCTCTATCAACGTGCGGGGGAGGAACTCCTTACTGCCGCAGAAAAAGACGAGGGAGTGCGCGGTCGAGTTATTTCGATTTTGTCGCAACGCATGCTCCCCCCTCAAACCTGGAGCGTGGACCGAGCGCTGCGCTCGGACCGAGTCGCACAGATGCTTCCGCAGATGATGCCCGCGGATACTTTCTATCTCGCAGCTGAGTATCAACGGGAGTATCCCGGCCAATTTGCGGCGACTGGAAGCGCCGCGAAGGAATTAGCAGAAGTATGTCGAGATCATTCAAAGGAAGTGAATTGGGCTCGGATATCTCACGATTTCGGCATCCCCCATCCAAGCATGGCGGATGATTACGGGCTTGAGTTACTGAACATGAAACCGATGCCGCCGATGGCGGGAGATGCGAGCCGCTTTTTAGCCGAATCCTGGGACTCACCGAACCTATATTGGGCTCGTTTGGCCGATGAAGCGGAAGACGCTCCCGTAATGCTGACGACTCTCGCACCCGAACTCACGCGTGAAATGGTGCGAAAAATCTTCGCTACGGATCTTGAGGACTGGCCGGCTCTGGATCGCGCGATGCGGGAAACTGGTAACGAGTTCCAGCACGGCAAGCTAGGTTCCACATCAGCCGTCGCCGCGATTCGGCAGTAAAAGCCGTAAGCGGCCCCGGATGCAGTGGTGTAAATGCAAATGCGCACTGCGGACAGGAATTCTGACATCATGTCACGAAATTTGTTTCTTGCGATTGTCTCGGCGCTGAGCCTGGTCCTGGCAAACGGAATTACGGCCGCCGCCCAAAACCCCAGCATCCACGTTGTCGTCAACATGGTCCAACTCAACGTGGCAGTAACCGACAAGAACGGCAACTACGTTACTGGCCTGACGCCTCAGGATTTTTCAATCCGCGAAGACGGAATCACCGAGAAGCCCGCCACGTTTGCGGAAGGAAATCAGCCTGCCCGTAGTCTGAGCGACCCGGCACATCCAGTCGCTCCCACGACACCTTCGAACGATGTCGGGAACCAGATCGCTGAGCCCGGCCCGCCAGATTTGGAGTCGCTGGTGAATGGAGCTCTGGTGTACATCCTGTTCGACACCAGCAACTACATGTACCACGGTTTCGTTTTTGCCCAGGACGCGATCAGCGACTTCGTTCGCTCTCTGGAGAATGCCGACAAGATTGCTTTCTACTCGTACAGCCGCGATCTGAGCCGCGCTTCCCTTCTCACTGAGGATCGATCGCAAGTCTTGCGGGCGGTTCGGTCCACCGTAGCTGGCGATGAGGCGGCGCTGTACAATGCCCTTTTACTCACTCTAAAGGATGCCGCGAAAAACAAGGGAAGGAAAGTTGTCGTAGTCTTTTCGAACGGTCCCGATAACTCCAGCGTTGTGCCGCCTGAGGATGTTGCGGAATTTGCCCAGGATGCCGGCGTATCGATTTACATGATCAGCACACAGTCGGCAAAACTGGAGCCCGTCTCGACCGCGGTTTTTGAGCGCATGACCGCTGCAACCGGCGGAAAGGCCTATTTCGCCAAGGATTGGAAAGATGAACAGCAGGCCTTCGCCTCGATTCGCGACGATTTAGATCACCTCTACTCGCTAAGCTACTATCCCAAACCGAATCCGAACGACGGATGGCGCGCCATCACAGTCGAGCTGGTGGGTAATCGGTTCAAAAGATGCAAGGTGCGGACGCGCAAAGGGTATCGGCCGCGTCCGTCTCGCTTTCTCACGGATAACAACGCAACTATCAGTAACTTGCTTCCTCAATAGAGGGTTATTCAGCAAATTCATAGAATAGAGTAAAAGTTCGTAAAACTCCGCCTATGGCCAGAACTCTCGGCGGATAATCAGGTTTAGATTGTCAGTCCGTAAAAATGCACGAGGAGGAGAGTTCTTATGTTGAAGCATTTTCTACTTGCCCTGAGTCTAGCCGCCCTTACCTACGCAGCCACACCGTTGGCTCTCGCTCAGGACAATGGGAACACCCAAGAACAGTCTGCACCCGAGCACGGGCGGCGTCATTTCGATCCCGCGAAGCGGGCCGAGATGCTAGGCAAGCAGCTCAATCTCACTTCTGATCAGCAAGGCAAAGTTCTGGACATCCTGAAATCGGAGCAGTCGCAAATGGAGAGCCTACACTCCGACACTTCTCTGTCGCAGGACGATCGCCACTCAAAGATGATGGACATTCACAAGACTTCGAATGACCAGATTCGCGCGCTGCTGACACCTGATCAGCAGAAGAAGTTCGATGAAATGCAAAGCCGGCACCAGCACTGGGGACATCAAGGAGAACAGGGTTCCCAGGGATCGCAAGCGCCTCAGCAATAGCGTGTGTTCAGAGCGAACGACAGAGTGGCTCCTCGCCAACATGGGGGGAGCCATTTCCGCGTATGGACACCCCGCAACATCGAGGAAGGCGTTCCAGGATCAACCTGTCGCTTGTCTGATCTGAAGCCGACGTCCTTAAATCGAGTGGGAACAGCACGGTTCTTCAGCGAACACATCGCCGGAAATTGCATACGCTCGGGCGCGCGATCCTTCCGCAAACATCCGGCCCGCCGCAGACTCCGCATTTGCCCTGGAGATTAGAGGTGTCTCGTAAGGAGGTAAACAAAGAGGACTCGCGAAACAACTCCGCCAAAGGCTCTACGGTAAGATTCCCCGCGGCGGTCGGCAAATGGCGGCTGGGAAAAGCTTCGCCGCGATAACGACGATCCAAATCACTTCCCTTTCCATTTTCTGCTCGCGCAGTTACGATGTCGGGTCCGGCATTTGTGTGTTCCTGTGGGCGGGCGCGGACAAATTTTCCTCGGGACTAGGCTATGTCGAAAACAGCTGCGGTTTTCAGTAACCTCTTGTTCGCCATCTTTTTTGCTGTTTTTATCCAAGCGCAAACCGCGCAAAAACAAGTTGTGCCTTTGGATTCCGGCTGGGAATTCCGTCAGATGCCAGAAACCGGGGGAACGCAGACAACATGGCGTCCGGCGCAGGTTCCGGGAGACGTTCATCTGGACCTGCTGCGGAACAAACTGATTCCGGATCCGTTCTATCGCGACAACGAAGCCAAGCTGCAATGGATTGAAGACGCCAGTTGGGAGTATCGCACCACATTCCAAGCGACTTCTGCTTTGCTCGCGCATAAAAATGTCGAGCTTGTCTTCGAGGGACTGGACGCTTATGCGGAGATCTACCTCAACGGCAAACAGTTGTTCTTTCCGGATGCCGATCCCGCGTTCCGCACTCCGAACAACATGTTCCGCGAATGGCGGATCGATCTGAAATCACTTTTGCAGCCCGGGTCCAACCAGTTGCGCGTGGCTTTCCCTTCGCCCATCCAAGCCGCGCAGATGGTCGCCGCAGGCGACAAATGGCGCGAGTACACCCATACCGAAGAAAAGACCTATATTCGCAAAGCTGCCTACGAATATGGATGGGATTGGGGTCCGCGTTTTGTTACGAGCGGTATCTGGCGGCCGGCGAAAATTGAAGCGTGGAACGATGCGAGAATTTCGAACCTGCACATTGCGCAGCGCGACGTTACTCCGAAGGTCGCTCACATGGTCGCGCAGGTCGAAATCATGGGATCGCCCACTGCCACCGCGGACGTTACCGGTAAGCTGACGCTCGATTACGCCCATAAAGGCAAGAAATATCAACAGTCGCAAGACGTCGTCGTCCATTCTGGCCTGAATCATTTCGAGTTTCCCTTGCAGATCGAAAACCCCGATCTCTGGTATCCGGCGGGGTACGGCGGCCAGCCACGATACGAATTCGTGACGCAATTGAAAATCGGCAAAGCGATCGAGGATCAAGCCTCGGTTCGCACTGGGTTGCGTTCGGTCGTTTTGCGGCGCGAACTCGATCAATGGGGACGTTCTTTTGAGTTCATCATTAACGGCATTCCCGTGTTCGCAAAAGGTGCTGACGTGATTCCGTTCGACAGTTTTCCCAATCGCGTCACCACGGCGCAGTATCGCCGCATTCTCGAATCCGCGCGCGATGCCAACATGAACATGATCCGCCATTGGGGCGGCGGCTATTACGAAACCGACGAGTTCTATGACATCTGTGACGAACTCGGCATCATGATCTGGCAGGATTTCATGTTCGGCAATGACTGGCAGCCCGGCACGTATGCTTTTAAGCAGAACGTCGAAAAAGAAGCTGAGTATCAGGTCAGGCGGCTACGCGATCATCCGAGCATCATCATTTTCTGCGGGAATAACGAAACCGAAGAAGCCTTTCACTGGGACGATCGTGACCAACTCGGCACGCGTGCCCGTATGCAGATGTGGCAGGACTATTTGACGGTTTTCAGCGGAATTCTGGATCGCGTTGTGAATCGGCTGGCTCCGGAAACGCCGTACTGGCCGAGTTCTCCGAGTTCCGATTACGAGGAAACTTCTCCTACGTTCCAGTCTGGCGATTTTCACGATTGGAGCGTGTGGCACGGGCGGGTTCCGTTCAGCGAATACGAAAAACATTTCCCGCGCTTCATGACCGAGTTCGGTTTCCAGTCTTTCCCAGAAATGGCGACCGTCGAGGCGTTCACCGCTCCCGAGGATCGCACCAGCATCTTCACGACCGTGATGCTGGCGCATCAGAAGAACAATGAAGGCAACTCGCTCATTCAGGATTACATGCTGAAGGATTACCCCGAGCCCAAGGATTTCGCTTCCTTCCTGTACGCGAGCCAAGTACTGCAGGCCGAAGGCATAAAGATCGGGGCGGAACATCTGCGCCGCAATCGTCCACGCACCATGGGATCGATTTATTGGCAGTTGAACGATTGCTGGCCGGTCGCTTCGTGGTCGAGCATCGACTACTACGGACGCTGGAAGGCGCTGCAATATTACGCCCGGCGCTTCTACGCTCCACTGCTGGTCTCGCCGCACGTGGAAGACGGCAGCTTCAACGTGTACGTCGTCTCCGATAAGACAACTCCGACAAATGCACAACTCCGCGTGCGGATCATGACGCTCGACGGTGCAACCGTCAGTGAAAACACGCAGACAATTCAAGTTCCGGAACTTTCCAGCAAGATTTATTTGCAGCGTCCGCTGTCGGAGTTCGTGAATGCGAACGGGATGGACGCGGCGAAAATCTTTGCCATCACCGATCTGAGCGTCGATGGCAAGACGGTTTCGAGCAACCTTCTGTATTTCGTCCCAAAGAAAGAAATCCATCTTCCCGCGGCGCAGATCGAAACCGAACTGAGCAGCGACGAAACGGGATATCGTCTTCGTCTTACCTCGAAAGTGCTGGCGCGCAGCGTGTACGTGACGTTCGGCAATCTTGACGTTCAACTTTCGGACAATTATTTCGACCTGATTCCGAACCAGCCGGTTGAGATCACGATTCAGAGTAAGGCCGGTCTCGAGCAGTTGAAACAAGCAATGAAAGTCATTTCGCTGGTGGATGCGTTCGCGCCTCCGACGGCCGCAGCGCCGACGCAAAATATCAGCGCCCAATGAGCGGCATATGAAGGTTGGCCTGGGACTTTATCGGCACATGTTGACGCGCGAGTATTATGATTTCGCGCGACAAGCCGGGTGTACACACGTCATCGTGCACCTGGTGGATTACTTCAAGCAGGGCGCCAACAATCCACGGCAGAATCAGCCCACAGGCGGCAAATATCAACCGTGGGGAGTCGCGGGCGATCCAGAAAAACTTTGGACGACGGCCGAACTAAAGCAGCTGCGCAAAGACATCGAAGATGCGGGCCTGACTCTTGCCGGAATTGAAAATCTGGACCCGGCGCATTGGCATGACGTTCTTCTCGACGGACCGCAGAGGCCGCGCCACATTGAAAATGTGAAAACCATCATTCGACGGATGGGAGAAGCCGGCATTCCCGTCCTCGGCTACAACTTCAGCATTGCCGGTGTTTGCGGGCGAGTCACGATGCCTTCGGGTCGCGGAGGCGCGCTGATCGTTGGCATGGATGGCCCGGCCGACGACGAACCGCTGCCTAACGGCGTGGCATGGAATATGATCTACGATCCGAATGCCGCGCCGGGCACGCAGTCGGCCATCACGCATGAAGAATTGTGGCGGCGGCTGCAGCGCTTTCTCGAAGATGTCATTCCGGTCGCGGAGCAATCGGGAGTGCGTTTGGCAGCACATCCCGACGACCCTCCGATGCCAACAATGCGTGGACAGCCGCGACTTGTGTACCAGCCGCATATGTATCAGCGGCTGATCGATTCGCTTCCGAGTTCCAGCAACGCGCTGGAGCTTTGCGTCGGAACCATTGCGGAAATGACCGAAGGAAGCGCGTACGATGCCGTCGACCAATACAGCCGGCAAGGAAAAATTGCGTACCTTCATCTGAGAAACGTAGTCGGCAAAGTTCCCTACTATCGCGAAACCTTCATCGATGAGGGCGATGTCGACATGGTCCGCATTCTCTCGATTTTGCACCGCAACCATTTCGACGGCGTCATCATTCCCGATCACACACCGCAAATGTCGTGCGCGGCTCCGTGGCACGCAGGCATGGCGCATACGCTCGGGTTCGTTCTGGGGGTGAAGGCGATGTTGCAGTCCCCCATATCTGCGGAATCGATTCCCACGGCTGGGTAGGTCTGACTTCTCGCGGTTGTCGCCTCCAAGCCCAGGTCCGAATTCCCAGCAAGGATCGAGTGAGATCTAGTCCGACTGCAATTCCGGAAGCGCGTACTTCAGCCCTTCTATCACGCCGCGCAACTCAGCCAATCCTTTTAGCCTGCCGATCAGAGAATATCCAGGATTCGTCGCCCGCAGGATATCGTCGGCCAGAAGCTGGCCGTGATCCGGTCGCATGGGAATTTCATGGTCGTGCCGGTCCTGTTTCCGGCGGCGCGCTTCCTCGCGCAAGATTGCACAGACGACCCCAATCATGTCAGAGCTTCCGTTGAGATGCTCGGCTTCATAGAACGATCCATCGGGCTCGCGCATAACCTGCCTGAGGTGAACAAAGTGAATGCGCGGTGCGAACTCCGTAACCATAGCGACAAGATCGTTGTCGGAACGCGCTCCATACGAACCGACGCACAAGGTCAGCCCATTCGCCTCTGAATCCACACCAGCCAGGATGGCCCGCGCATCCTGCGCCGTCGAAACCACGCGGGGCAATCCGAACAAAGTCCAGGGCGGGTCATCGGGATGGATGGCCAGGCGTACGCCGAGTTCTTCCGCCACCGGCACGACTTCCTTCAGAAAGGAGATCAAATGAGCCCGCAGGTCGTCCGGCTTCATTCCTGCGTATGCTGAAATCAGCCTCTGTAGGCTTGTGCGATCGTACGATCCTTCTCCGCCGGGCAATCCCGCGATGATGGTTCGCTCCAATTCACCGCGGCGATCCGATGGCATTTGATCGTAACGCGAGCGCGCTACGCCGATTTGTGTCTCGGTATATGCCTGCGCGGCGCATGGGCGGCGAAGAATGAACAGGTCGTAGACCGCGAAATCCGTCACATCGAAGCGCAACGCGTATCCGGTGCTCGGAAGCTGCCAGCGCAAGTCCGTGCGCGTCCAGTCGAGCACGGGCATGAAGTTGTAGCAGACCACCTTGATTCCCGCTTTTGCAATCGCCCGTAGTGAATCCTTCCAGGCATCGGTGAACTGCCGAAACGGACCCGCCTGCAGCTTAATCGAGTTGTGGATAGGGATGCTTTCGACCACAGACCAGGTAAGTCCAGCTGCTTTGATCTGAGCTTTTCGCTTGAGAACTTCGTCGAGCGGCCAAGCGTCTCCGCAATAAAGATGGTGCAATGCGGAAACGATCCCGGCCGCACCCGCCTGCTTGATGTGATCAAGCGTGACCGGATCTTGTGGTCCAAACCATCGCCAAGTCTGCTGCACGGCGCTATTGTAAAGGGGACGCGAAAAAACGCGCATCTCTTCCTGAAAGCTGCGCTCAACAGTCCAGAGAAAGCACTACGTCATTTCGTAATGCCAGAACTTTATCGTCTGGAAATCCGTCTGCACTCTATGCGGGCGAGCGCCTCGCACTATTAAGGCTTTCTCACAGTTGGCTCGCGTCATCTCGCCTTTCGGGCAGCACTAAGTTGTGAGACGACAGTTTGAAGACGAGCCACGCACAGCCGATAGAGTCTATGTACGGAACGGAATCGGAGTGGACCGAAGCCATACGGTAGTGAGCCAGCACAAGGAACGTCGCGCGAACGCGGGATCAAGGTGCCTTCATGGGCGATACGGAAATCATTAAGGAGTT
>Ga0335072_10002723_pt1 | contig 27195 bp, 19 predicted proteins | sample Lox_Sample_21_FD_206725 | JGI IMG/M metagenome (GOLD analysis project Ga0335072, IMG submission 206725) | Soil microbial communities from Loxahatchee National Wildlife Refuge, Florida, United States - Lox_Sample_2.1 | ecosystem: Environmental > Terrestrial > Soil > Wetlands | place: USA...
TCGCGAGCCTGCGTGCCGTGGCGCCGGATCATGCCTATGCGGCTGGCAGCCTGCTGCACGCTCTTTCGCGCGCGTGTGACTGGGGCGGCGAGTACCGTCCGCTGCGCGATTACGTGGCGGAGTCAGCGGACCGGGGACTGCGGGTGCAGGCGCCATGGGCGCTGCTCAACACAACCGACTCCCGCTCCGCCCAGCTCTCGTGCGCACGCACGGTCAATGCAGACAAGTTTCCACCGGCGCGCGAGCCCCTGTGGCAGGGCCGTGTCTACGACCATAGCCGCATCCGGGTTGCCTATGTGTCGGCGGATTTCCATGCGCATGCGACCGCGTTCCTCATGGCGGAGCTCTTCGAGCGCCACGACAGAGAGCGGTTCGAGTGGACCGCGATCTCGCTGGCTCCCGACGACGGCAGTCCCATGCGCCGCCGGCTGCAGGGGGCTTTCGACCGCTTCGTGGAGGGCGGCGGCCTCGGCGACCGCGAGGTGGCGAGAGTGCTGGCCGAGCGGGAAATCGACATCGTCGTCGACTTGAAGGGCTATACCGCCGACAGCCGCATGGGCATCTTCGCCCATCGGCCGGCGCCCGTGCAGGTGAGCTACCTGGGCTATCCCGGCACGACCGGCGCACCGTACTTCGACTACGTGATCGCCGACCGGCATGTGATCCCCGCAGAGCACTTCGCCGACTACAGCGAGCAGGTGGTTCACCTGCCGGATTGTTATCAGCCGAACGGGTCGGGAAGGACCCTCGCCCCCGTGATCCCGACACGCCGCCAGCTCTCGCTGCCGGAGTCGGGGTTCGTCTACTGCTGCTTCAATGCCTGCGGCAAGGTGACGCCGGAGGTCTTCGGGGTGTGGATGCGGTTGCTCGCAGCCGTGCCGGACAGCGTCCTCTGGTTGCTCGAAGACAACCCGTTCGCCACCGCCAACCTCCGTAAGGAGGCGGCAAGGGCAGGTATCGATCCCGCGCGCCTGGTCTTCGCCCCGCGCCTGTCGCTGCCGGAGCATCTGGCGCGCTACGGCGCGGCGGATCTCTTCATCGACACTTTCCCCTGCACGGCACACACCACCGGCAGCGATGCGCTCTGGGCCGGCGTGCCGCTCCTGACCTGTCAGGGCGAAACGTTCGCCGCCCGCGTGGCCGCCAGCCTGCTGCACGCCGCGGGGCTGTCGGAGTTGGTCACACACAATCTTCAGGAATATGAAGAGCTTGCGCTCGCCCTGGCGGTCGATCGGCGGCGGCTCGCGGCCCTGCGCGCGAAGCTCGCCGCAAACCGCGGAACGTGCCCGCTCTTCGACGCCGACCGCCACCGGCGCGCCGTCGAGGCCGCCTTCGTGCTCATGTGGCAGCGCGCGGAGAGCCGCCTCGCGCCGATGCCTTTCGCCGTACCCGCCCTCCATGAGGCTCAGAGTCACACGGCCGTTACATTTGAGCGGTACGGTTCGCGGCTCGCCTAAGCTCCCAGGGGATCCCGATGACACGCCCGGACCGACGTTACCCGCTCGCCGCCCTAGCACTGGTCCTCTGCTCGATGCTCCTCGCCGGCATCGCACCTGCGGCTACGGCCCCAACCGACGTCGAGAAGCAGCTGACGCAACTTCTCAGCCGGCGCTTCCCGGGCGTCAAGATCGATGCGGTCGAGCCATCGCCGATCCCGGGGCTCTATCAGGTCATCTCGGGCGACAAGGTGGTCTATGTCGATGCCAGCGGCGACCATCTGATCGCCGGCAACATGATGGACACGCAGACGAAGATGAACCTCTCCGAGGAGGCGGTCGACGACCGTTACGCCGTCGATTTCAAAACGTTGCCGGTCGGCGATGCCATCAAGATCGTCAGAGGCAACGGGAAGCGGAAGCTGGCCTTGTTCGAGGATCCGGACTGCCCGTTCTGCCAGCAGATGGAGAGGGGCATGGCGTCCATGAGCGATGTCACGATCTACCTGTTCCTCTTTCCGATCCCGCAGCTCCATCCCAACGCGCTCAAGGACGCCAGGCTGATCTGGTGCTCGCCCGACCGCGCTTCGGCCTGGACCAACTGGATGGTGTACCGCACGCCGATCCCGGGCGGCGGCTCCTGCGCCGATGACCCGATCGCCAGGATCAACACGTTGGCGCAGTCGCTGCACATCACGGCCACGCCGACCATCTTCCTGCAGAACGGGCATCGCATCGGCGGCGCCATTCCAATGGGCCAACTGCAGCAGATGATGGCCCAAGCGTCGAACGCGCCCCTGGCGGCGGCCAAAACTTCTCCAAACTGACAGGGGCCCGGGGGGATGACACAGAAGAATCATAAGAAAGTGCCGCATCGGGCACGGGTAGCGTTCGCCGCCGCGGCGTGCGCAGCATGGCTCGGCTGTGTGGGCGCGGCATCTGCGCAGACCGCGCCCGCCGCGCAGGCCGCGTCCGGACAGGATGCGCCGCCACCCCCGGCCGCATCAGACCAGCAGCGGCAATCGGTGGAAGTGTTGCAGGATACGGTGATCAACCTCCTGCAGGGGCTCGTGCAGCGCGGCGTGATCACGCAGCAGCAGGCCGAGCAGATGGTGAAGCAGGCCCAGGACAAGGCCAACGCGGACCTCGCCGTCGAGCGGGCGAAGGAGCGCGCGCAGCGGGAGCAGGAGGAGAAGGAAGGCGCGATCGCGGTGCCCTATGTGCCGAAGATCGTGCAGCAGAAGATCGAGAAGCAGGTCGCTCAGCAGGTTCAACCCGCCGTGACCGCGGACGTCCTCAAGGCCGCCAAGACGGAGGGCTGGGGAGTTCCCGGCGGCCTGCCTGACTGGGTTCGTAACGTCCGGCTCACGGGCGACCTGACACTGCGCGGCCAGGATAATCTTTACGGAGCCGGCAACAGCGCGGGCTGCCCGGCCGGCACGCCCTACGGCAATTGCACGATTCTCAATTACGCTGCGATCAACGCGGCCGGCGGCTTCGACCAGGCGGGGGAGAACGCCTTCCTCAACATCAACCAGGACAACGCGGTATTCCAGGCGCGCGCGCGCCTCGGCGTCGACATCACTCTCACCCCCTCATGGGATGCCGGCATCCGCCTGGCGAGCGGGGCGCTCAACCCGAACTCGGAGATCCAGACCCTCGGCGGCGAGTTCGGCCGCTATACCGTCGGCTTCGACCAGATCTACATCCGCTACCGCGGCACCACCGCGCGCAATTTCAACTACCTGACGGTCATCGGCGGCAAGTTCGACGTGCCCTTCTTCGCGCCGACCACGCTGATCTACAGCAAGTACGTGCAGATGGACGGCGCGGCCGTGAACGGCAAGCTGGGCATCGGTGACGGCAGCGCGCAGCAGTCCTTCGTCTTCCTGAATCTCGGCGGCTTCCCCATCCAGGAAGTGCCGCTGGTGTTCCAGAACTCGAAGTGGCTGGTGGCGGGGCAGGCCGGCGCCTCGGTGGGCTTCGGCGACGGGCAGCGGGTCACGCTGGCGGGCGCGTACTACGACTTCGATCACCTGCAGGGCAGGCCGAACTCCTACGAGAGCACGCTCAACAACTACAGCGAGCCGACTTATGCAACCTATGGCAACTCCTACTGTAACATCGCGAATCTGCCGCAGAGCGCCGATACCTACGCCTTTGCGCTCTGCTCGCAGTTCCGCATTGCCGATGTCTCCCTGGGCTACGTTCTGCCGATCGACGACTACGCGCTCACCCTGAATGCCGACGGGGTGCGCAACCTCGGCTTCAAGACCAAGGACATCTACGACATCTTCGGTGAGGAGCTGCCCTCGCGCCGCAACGGCTACCAGGCGGAGCTGGCCTTCGGCAATCCGGAGGTATTCGAGAGCTGGACCTGGCGGGGCACCCTGGGCTACCGGTACGTGCAGGGCGATGCGGTGCTGGATGCCCTCACTGATGCCGACTTCCACGAGGGCGGCACCAACGCCTCGGGCTACTTCATGCGCGCCGACCTGGGTCTGGCGCACAACGTCTGGACGCGGCTCAGCTACTACGCCGGCAATCAGATCGACGGGCCCCACTACCAGGTGGACGTCCTGCAGCTCGATCTCAATGCCCGCTTCTGAGGGCCGTCAGCAGTCTGCAACACGACTGTCACGTCCGGTGAACATAATCATGGGCTCGACTGGGCCCGGCACGGGGATGGGAGTGATGATCTTTACGCGGCGCGCGGGGGCACTTTTGCTCCTGACCTTCTGCTTCCTGGGCACCGCCTGGGCGCAGGGCAGCAGTAACTGGTGGAACAAGGACTGGCCCTACCGCAAGCAGATCACGGTCGATGCCGGCGCCACCGGGGCGAACATCGCCGGCTCGCCGGAGAACGTGCCCATCCTGGTGCGCCTGAGCCTGGCGAACTTCCAGTATTTCAACAACTTGAAGCCGGACGCCTCGGACCTGCGCGCCATCGCCGCCGACGATTCGACCCCCCTCAAGTTCCATGTCGAGCACTTCGATCCGCAGGCGCAGATCGCCCTGATCTGGGTGCTGCTGCCGAAGCTCGCTGGCGGCGCCAAGACCAGCTTCTATCTCTATTACGGCAACGAGAATGCCAGCAGCGCCTCCGATGCGGCCGGCAGCTATGACGGCAATCAGGTGCTCGTCTATCACTTCGGGCCGCCCAAGGGGTCACCGCAGGATTCGACCCATTACAAGAGTGACCCGACGGCGTTCAGCGCGACCGTCAATCCGGCGTCCCTGATCGGTGCCGGGGCCAGCTTCTCGGGCTCCCAGACCATCACGGTCCCGGCGGCCGCCGGCGGCGCGCTCCGCCTGGCCGCGGGGCAGGGGCTCACGGTATCGGCCTGGGTCAGATTCGCCGCCGCGCAATCCTCCGCGGACTTGGTGCAGCTCTCCGCCCAGGGCAAGGAGCTCGTTCTGGGTGTCTCGGGGACCCGGGCGTTCGCACGCTATGCGAGCGGTGCCGGCGCGCCGGTCAACGTTCAGGCAACGGGACAGCTCACCACCGGCGATTGGCATCACCTCGCGCTCACCCTGGGTGGCGGGCAGCTCACGCTCTATGTCGATGGCGCCCAGGCGGGTCAGGCCGCGGCACAGGCCGTCGACATCGCGGGCACGCTGACGGTCGGCGGCTCCGCGGCCGGCGACAGCTACTTCACCGGCGACATGGACGAGCTCGAAGTCTCCAACATCGCGCGCAGCGCCGACTGGTTGAAGGCCGCCGCCACCAGCCAGGGGATGATGGCGCCTCTCATCTCCTACGGCAATGACGAGCAAAAGAGCAGCAGCAGCGGACCCTCCTACTTTGCGACGACGCTGCGCAACGTAACGGCCGACGGCTGGGTGATCATCGCCATTCTGAGCGTGATGTTCCTGTTCGCGGTCGGGATCATGGGCAGCAAGACGTTCTACTTCAGCCGTGTCGCCCGCGCCAATGCGAAGTTCCTGGCGGAATTCCGCAAGATGGCCGACGACCCCGCGGCGCTCGAGCGTCGCGTGGGCGGCAAGGCGGCCTCGGAAGAGGAGGGCTCGGCCTTCGAGGAGGGCACGGAGTCCCAGCTGATGTCGGCGATCGAGGGCGACAGCACAGGCTTCGGCATCTCGACCCTCTGGCGCCTCTACCACCACGGAATCCGCGAGACCATGAAGCGCCTGCCCGCCGGCCAGCCGGCGGGAGCGGACCGGGTACGCTCGCTGTCACCGCAATCGATCGAGGCCATCCGGGCGACACTGGATGCTTCTCTGACGCGCATGACGCAGCAGTTGAACAGCCAGATGGTGTGGCTGACGGTCGCCATCGCGGGCGGCCCCTTCCTCGGTCTTCTCGGAACCGTCATCGGCGTCATGATCACCTTCGCGGCCATCGCCGCGTCCGGTGATGTCAACGTCAACGCCATCGCGCCTGGTACCGCGGCCGCCCTGGTGGCCACCGTTGCCGGCCTCGGCGTCGCCATTCCCTGCCTCTTCGGCTACAACTACCTCAACACCCGGATGAAGGAAATCGTGGCCGACATGCGGGTGTTCGTCGATGAGCTGGTGACGCGCATCGCCGAGACCTATTCCTGAAGGAGCGATTCCTCATGAGTGCATCGGTCGGGGGCGAGAAAGACGTATACGACGAGATCAATGTCACGCCGATGCTCGATCTCGCGTACGTGCTGCTCATCATCTTCATCATCCTGACGACGGCAACCGTCCAGGGGATCAAGGTGAATCTGCCCAAGGCGAGCTCGCAGCCCAGCCTGGCGCAGAACAAGACCAAGGCCGTTACCATCACGGCTGACGGCACGATCTATCTCGACACCTTCCCGGTCACCATGCCGCAGCTCGAGAGCCTGCTGCGCCAGTACAAAGCGCAGACCCCCGACCTGCCGGTGATCATCAAGGCGGACTCCACGATCCAGTACCAGAAGGTGGTCGACGTGCTCGATCTCCTCGGGCGGCTCGACATCACGCATCTGGGACTCGTCACTCAGAGAATCGTCAAGTAGCGGGGAAGGGGCCTACCGCAGCAAGCGCGTTAGGCCCCGACTCGGTATGAAGCGCAAACCCTGGCTCAAGCGTAATCTTCCCGTCCTCGCCCTCGGGCTGACGGTGACCCTGATTGGCACCGGCGCTTTCGCGCTGCTGCGCAGCTTTCTGCACGGCGGCTCGCCGCATCCGCAACAGGTGGTGCAGCAGATCCAACTCATCCGGCCGCCGCCGCCGCCGCCCAACCTGCCGCCGCCGCCGCCCCCGCCGCCGGAGGTGAAGGTTCATATCCCTACTCCCCAGGATAAGCCGACACCCAGCGATCATCCGCCTCCCGCCCAGAATCTGGGATTGGACGCCAAGGGCGGCGCCGGGAGTGATGCCTTCGGGCTCGTCGGCCGCCCAGGCGGTTCTGACATCATCGGCCAGGGCGGCAGCGCCTTCACCTGGTACGCCGGTCTCCTCAAGGATCAGATCCTGAATGCACTCGGAGCGCAGCCCACGGCCCGGTCGGCCACCTACACAGTAGTCGTCAGCGTCTGGGTTGGCGGCGACGGCAGCGTTCAACGGGTCGAGATCGCCAAGTCGAGCGGCGATCCGGAGCGCGACCGATCGATCCAGGCGGCGCTCACGCGCATCGGGCGGCTCTCGCAGCCGCCGCCTGCCGACATGCCGGAGCCGATCACGCTGCGCGTCGTCTCGCACACCTGAGGACTTATGAGAAATCTGACTGACCGGGCGGTCCTCGTGGCTGCCACCCTGGCCGTGCTCACTTCGCTGAGCGCCGGTGTTGCGCGCGCCCAGGAGTCGCGCGGCGGCGGGGGCGTGAGTGCGCAGGTCGTCGCGCAGCTGCAGCAGCTGAGTGCCGAGAACACATCCCTCAAAGCCGAGAACGACCAACTGAAGCAACAGCTCGCTGACGCGACCAGGGAGCGGGATTCCCTCAAGAAGGGCGCCGCGGCCAATGACGTGAAGGTCAGGTCGAGCGCGGCGGCGCTGGCCCGCAGCACTGCGGCGGATGCCAGCGACCAGCAGAAGATCGCCCAGATGCAGGGCCAGATGCAGCAGCTCATCGCCAAGTTCCGTGAGCTGGTTGGAACGCTGCGCTCATCGGAGATCGAGGCCGCCACTACCAAGCAGACGCTGGCCGAGCGTCAGCAGGACCTCAAGGTCTGCACCGACCACAATCAGGCGCTCTACAAAGTCGACGACGACACCCTGACGCACTTCGAGAAGCAGGGGTTCCTGTCACGGCTGGCATCCGACGAGCCCTTCACCCGCATCGAGCGCGTGCGGCTCGAGAACTATGCGGACGAGAGCCGCGGCAAGGCGCAGGAGCAGCTCTACACTCCACCGGCGGCGCAGAGGCAGCCGCCACCGTAGTCGCTGATGGAGAGCCGCGAGTCCTCGGCCGACGATCTCTTCAGGCACGCGCTCGAGCAGTATCGACGCGGCAGCCTGGATCAGGCCGAGCGCTTCGGCGCCGAGGCGCTCGAGCGCAACGCGCGTCACTTCGATGCCCTGCACCTGTGCGGCCTCGTGGCCCTGCGCCGCCAGAGGCGCGACGCGGCGTTCACTCATCTGCGCCAGGCCGTGGACATCAATCCGTCGCACGCCGGCAGCTGGTACCTGATGGGCTGCCTGTTGAGCGAATCGGGCCGCTACCCGGAGGCAGTCGACTCGCTGAGCCGTGCGTTGACTCTGCAACCCAACCTGGTCGAAGCACGGCTTGCGCGCGCGGCGGCGCTGGCTCGCAGCGCAAGGCCGCGCGATGCGCTCGCAGACCTGGATAGCGCCCTGGCGCTCGGAGCAGATGGCGCGAACGTGCACGTGATCCGCGCCTCGGTGATGATCGACCTTCGGTTGCCCGCCGAAGCCATCGAGAGCTGTCGCCGCGCCCTGGAGCGCCAACCGGGTCTGCCCGAGGCTCTGGTGAACCTCGCTGCCGGTCTTTACCTCAGCGGCAGCCACGCTGCCGCGGCCGGCGCGTGCCGGGAGGCGTTGAAGGTGTCCCCCCAGAGCGCGAGCGCACACGCGTACCTGGGCTGCTCCCTCCTGGAGCTGCGACGGCCGGAGGAGGCGTTGACCAGCCTGACCCGGGCGGTGGAGCTCGATCCGAGGCATGCGGTGGCCCATAACTCCCGGGCGCTCTGCCTGATGGATCTCGGGCGACCGGCGGAGGCCCTGGAAAGCTGCCGGCTGGCGATCGACGTCCAGCCGAATCGCCACGAAGCCTACAACACGCGCGGCATGCTGCAGAGCGATCCACTGCTGGCCATTGCGGACTTCGAGCGCGCCATTGCATTGAAGCCGGACGCCGATGAGCCACGCTACAACAAGGGAACTCGCCTGCTGCGGCGCGGGGACTTCACGGAAGGTTGGGAGCTCTACGAATTCCGTCCCAGGCTCAGGCTCTATACCGGCCTCGATCCCGGGAGGCTGTGGAATGGCAGCGAGGACCTCGCCGGCAAGACGTTTTTCACCTATGGCGAGCAGGGCCTCGGCGACACGATTCAATTCAGCCGCTACGCAAAACTGCTGGCGGGACGCGGCGCGCGCGTCGTCCTGGCGGTACACAACGACCTACGGCCCCTGCTGCGCGATCTCGATCCCAACATAACGGTGATCGCTTTTGGTGAGAGCGTGCCGGAGCACGACCGGCACTGCGCCTTGCTCAGCCTGCCGCGCGCATTCGGCACGACGGAGAGCACGATCCCGGCCGCTGTCCCGTACGTATTTCCACCGAGCGACTACATTGCGACCTGGCGTGACCGGTTAGGTCCGCGGTCGGGGAGGCGCATCGGCATTCGCTGGCAAGGCAGCACCGGGTCGATCGACCGCGGCCGCTCGTTCCCCTTGCGCGAGTTCGCGACGGTTGCGGCCGCGGCCGTCGGCGGCTCCGAGCTGGTCAGCCTGCAGAAAGGGCCGGGAAGCGAACAGCTGGACCTGCCGCGTGACTGGCCGGTCACCGTGCTGAGCCCCGGCCTGGAGTCGTTCCTGGATACGGCAGCCGTCATGAAGCACCTCGATCTCGTCATCACCTCGGACACGTCGATCGCGCACCTGGCGGGCGCCCTCGGCCGTCCGGTCTGGGTCGTTCTGCAACACCTGCCGGACTGGCGCTGGATGTTGGGACGAGACGACTCACCCTGGTATCCCACGATGCGCCTGTTCCGCCAGCCGCGCCCGGGTGATTGGGCTGCCGTCTTCGAGCGCCTCGGCGCAGCATTGACCTAGTACCGATGTCCGCCGCGCAAGCACTCCGCCAGCTCGTCTGGGTCGCTTCCTACCCCCGAAGCGGCAATACCTACCTGCGGACGATCCTCTGGCATTGCTTCGGTCTGCGTTCCGCCAGCGTCTATCCCAGGGATCTCGGCGGCAACCGTGCGCTCGAGGAGTATGTGGGCCACGTCGAGCATGGCCCGCAGATGCGCGATCAATTGGAGGCGGGCGGCGTCGCACTCATGAAGACTCACGAGCGTCCGATGGACTCCAACCCCGCCATCTACGTCATCCGCGACGGGCGGGCGGCCTGTGTGAGTCTGTGGCGATTCGGCCAGAAGGCGATTCCGCTCGAGGCGGTGATCGAGGGCCGGCATCGGTTCGGCACCTGGGCCGACCATGTCAGGGCGTGGCAACCGCGGGAGCGTCCCCGCACGTTGCTGTTGCGGTACGAGAGCCTCAGGGACGACCTGACGGGCTCGTTGACCCGGATCAGCCGCTTCCTGGGCAAGCCGATCACCGGCGAGCGCGTGCCGCCCAGAAGCGAGATCGCGGCCAGCGATGGTGTCTGGGTGCGCCCGGAGTCGCGATGGCAGGCCGAGCTCGAAGGAAAGAATCTCGCCCGCTTCAATGAGGTCAGCGCCGACATTCTCGAAGCCTACGGCTACTCGACGAGCTCATGACCGGCGCGCTGCCGACACCAACAGAGGCGGCGCTGCTGCAGCAGGCGCTGGCGCTTCATCGGGCGGGAGACCTCGGGCGCGCGATAACGGCATACCAGCGTGTGCTGGCGGTGAGCCCGCGCGACCCCGACGCCCTGCACATGCTCGGGGTTGCCTTGGGACAAACCGGACGTCCTGCGGAGGCGCTGCCGCTCATCCAGGCCGCGCTCGAGGGCTATCCGAACAGTGCGATGGTGCATCTGAATCTGGGCAACACCCTGAAGGCGCTGCAGCGGCACTCGGAGGCGCTCGACTGCTATCGCCGCGCCGCGCAGCTCGCACCCGAGCGCATCGAGATCCATGAGGCGATGTGCGAGACGGGCATGGCGCTCGGCGCACACGCGGAAGTGCTGGCCAGCTCCGAGCGAGCGCTGGCCCTGCGGCCCGCCGGCGCGGGCCTGCTCCTCTGCAGGGCCTCCGCGCTGTTGGGGCTGGATCGTGCCGAGGACGCTCTCGCCTGCTGCGACCAGGCGTTGCAGCTGCGGCCTGATGACTGGGATGCTCACACCCGGCGCGGAATCAGCCTGGCGAAGCTGCGCAGGGCCGCGGAGGCCGAGCAGGCCTTCACGCGCGCCACGGCGCTGAATCCCACGAACGCGCTCCTCCACTGTTATCTAGGCAATCTGTATGTCACGCTGGGGAAGCATCAGCAGGCCGTCAAAAGCTTTGAGAAGGCTCTCGAGCTCAAACCCGGCGATCTCGATGCCGCCTGGAATCTGGCGCTGATGAAGCTCGTTCACGGCGAGTTCCGGCAGGGATGGCCGCTGTACGAGTTGCGCTTTGCGATGGACGCGCGCCGCGGGGCCGCGAGTCGCTTTACGCAACGGCGCTGGACGGGCCGCGAGGACCTGCGTGGCAAGCGGATCCTGCTTTGGAGCGAGAGGGGACTTGGCGACACCCTGCAGTTCTCGCGTTACGCGCCACTCATTCGCGACAAGGGCGCCAACCTCACCGTGGAAGTGCAGCCGCGCCTCAAGGCGTTTCTCGCGACTCAGTTCCCTGGAGTGCGTATCATCGGCAACGACGAGCCGACGCCTGATTTCGACTACCAGTGTCCCCTGCTCAGTGTGCCCGGGGCGCTCGGCACGGAACCCGACACGATCCCCGCCGCGGTGCCGTACCTGCGAGTGGATCCCGCCGCGGTCGAGCGTTGGTCGGGAAGGCTCCCACCAGGTGAGGCGTTGCGTGTCGGCATTGCCTGGCAGGGCAACCCGGATGCCGAGCGGAATTGGGCGAGCGGACGCTCATGGCCTCTGCGGGTCCTGGAGCCGCTGTCGCGTCACCCGGGCGTGCGCCTGATCTCACTGCAGACCGGCCGCGGGTCGGAGCAACTGGCCTCGGTGGCATTCGCCGACCGCATCGTTTCATTCGGCGACGACCTCGACGCCGGACCGCACGCGTTCATGGACACGGCGGCGATCCTGATGAATCTGGATCTGCTGATCACCTGCGATACTTCGCTTGCCCATCTCGCGGGCGCACTCGGTGTTCCAGTCTGGGTCGCGCTGCACACGACGTCGGAGTGGCGTTGGTTGCTGGAGCGCGGCGACAGCCCCTGGTACCCCACGATGTGTCTCTTTCGCCAGCGGACCGAGGGCGACTGGCAGCCGGTGGTGAGCGCCATCTGCCGGGCGCTCGACTCTTTCCGGGTCAGCTGAAGTATTCGAAGTCGCCGAAGATCTGGAAATCCAACATCCGGCCGAATACCACGCTGCGCGGCGTGAGCGCTGACTGCGGAAAATATTGTCGCATGAGCCGTTCGACGACCGGCCAGTCGGGGTGCAGGTAGAATGCATGTCGAACCAGGCTGGATGCCAGCCGGCTTCGCTGCTCCGCGCCGGCGCTCGAGCGGATGGTCGAATCGAGGTCGAGTGTCAGGTCGAGAGTGGTCAGGAACGGGAGAGTGCAGCCCGCGCGAAGTGTGCCGGCGTTGACGAGCTTGCGCATCATGAGATCGACCGGCATGCCGGGACCGGCGCGCAATTCGCAATCCAGCAGCTCCACGACCTTCTCCACGGAACGACCGGCGACGAGATACGAGCTGAGGGATGCCCATGCGCGCCCCCGCAGGTCGACCACGCGCACCCCCCGGCATGTCTCCGTCCGTGTCTGCGGCTCCGCCTGCACGATCTGGCGGCGCTCCCGCTCGTAGATCATCATGGTGTGCGAGTCGACGGGAACGAACACGTCCGTGTAGAGGATGTCGAACTCCTCGAGGACGCGCCGCGCGAGCATCGCCTTGAGCGCCGGGATCAGCTCCGGCGCGAGCAGTACATCGTCTTCCAGAACGTGGACATGAGTGCCGGCGCCGATCGCTTGCCGTAACGCGCCAACATGGGAGGCGAAGCAGCCGAGTGCACCGGGGGACAGCTTGCCGGCGGGGCCGGCGATACCATGACCATCGATCGCCGCGAAGCGCGAATAGGCGTGCGCCACGCCGAGCGCGGCCAGCCTGCTCTCGATGGCGGTGCGGCGGGCCGTGCTGCGATCCAGATTGACGTAGAAGCCGATGTAGTCAGGCGGGTCGGGCATGAAATTGCGCCTGGGTGCGCGATGCCGGGGGGCGCAAGTATATCGGGCGGCCGCCTCGCCAGTTGCCGCGCCGATCGCCTACACTTGTCATACGCCGGAGCTCCCTTCCGGAGCCTGCCTATTCGGATCGATATGCCTAAGCACCTATCTCGGATCCATATGCCTGAGCGCCTTTCCCGACTGGTTCGCTCCTTCCCCCACATCCTCCCCCGCGTCCTCGCTGCCGCCACCCTTTCACTCGCTGCCTCTGTGGTCCCGGGACGTACCACGGAGCTACGCACAGGCGCCGCCGCCTCGTTACCGCCCATCCGCCATGTGTTCCTCATCGTTCTCGAGAACAAGTCGTTCGACGCCGCCTTCGGGCCGGACTCGGCCGCGCCCTATCTTGCCAAGTCCCTGCCGGCGCGCGGTGCGCTCCTCACCCAGTACTACGCGATCGGCCACTGGAGCCTCGACAACTACATCGCGCTGGTGAGCGGCCAGGCGCCCAATCCCGAAACCCAGGGCGATTGCCCGCAACCGATCGAGTTCCAGCTGAGCAGCCCGCATCTCGATTCACACGGCCAGGCGCTGGGCGCCGGCTGCGTGTACCCGGCGATGGTCAAGACGCTGCCGGATCAGCTCGAGCAGGCAGGGCTCACCTGGAAGGGCTACATGGAGGACCTGGATCGCGATCCGACCCGCGACGATCCGCAGACCTGCACGGCACGCAGGGTCGGCAAGACCGATCAGACCGAGCATGCGGCGGCCGGCGACCAATACGCCTCCAAGCACGACCCGTTCGTCTACTTTCATACGATCCTGGACGACCCCGCCGGCTGTGCGGCGCACATCGTCAACCTGAAAGAGCTGCGGACGGACCTGAGCCGGATCGCCACGACGCCCAACTACTCGTTCATCACTCCCAATCTCTGTCATGACGGTCACGACGCTCACTGCGTCGACGGCAAGCCCGGGGGGCTCGTAGCCATCAATGGCTTCCTCCAGAAATGGGTGCCCGCCATCACCAGCTCGCCTGCGTTTCGCAAGGACGGGCTGCTGATCATCACGTTCGATGAGTCTGACGGGCAGGCGTCCGACGCTTTTGACGCCTGCTGCAACGAGAAGCCGTTGCCGACGGACCCCAATAAGCCGGGCTTCAGCGGGCCGGGCGGCGGCAGGATCGGCGCCGTGATGCTATCGCCCTTCATCCGCCCCGGCACCCGATCCGCCGAGCCCTACGACCATTACTCGTTGCTGCGCAGCGTCGAGGATATCTTTGGTCTCGGGCATCTGGGCTACGCCGCGGAGCCAGGTCTGCGCCCCTTCGGATCGGACGTCTTCACCGGCCGGTAGCTGTGTCGGGTCAGTGACGCAATGTCAAACGGGCGCCGCACTGCCGCAATATATAAATGAGAGGCTCCCGCCGCTCGGGAGGGAAGCGGGAGCTCGGCACCGCGGTGCAAGCGTCAGGAATGTGTCTCACCGCCGCAATCAGTTGCTGCCAAGCTTGCGCTATTGAGGGAAGGGAAGTGGAGCTGCGGCGCTACGGCGCCGCAGCTTGAGGATCGCGGAAATCGCAGTCCGCGCCGTCCGATGACATCGGCTCTTCGGGTAGTTCAAAGCTCGTGACAGCACCAACAAGAATCCTCGCCATCGTCCTGGCCTGCATGGGCGGACTCCTGACTGCCGCGGCGCCCGCAAGAGCGTCCTCGATCGCTCCGACCTGTCAGCTGCTCGCGCCGGGCGGCGGCTCGACCTGTCCGTCGGCGGCGCCGATGTTCATGGTGCCCGGACAATACAACTACGGCGACAGCTTCTCGGCGCCGACGGCCAGCGGCAGCATAAGCGGGTCGAACATCTACGGCGGCCCTGCCACCGGCAATCTCGGCCCGGCCGGCTTCATCGACGATTATTACTTCAAGATCGCGCCTGCCAGCGCGGATGCCGTCTCGGCGACGATCAGTGACGGCGACTTCGCCATCACCAATCTCTTTGCGACGATTTACAGCCTCACGTCCAACCCCGACGGTCTGGTCCTGAGTGAGCCTGTTGGGACCGTCTACTACGGTGATATCACCGCGAGCGGGGCGGCGAGCTTCGTGCAGATCAACCCGGTGACGCTCGAGGCCGGCTCGTACGTGCTGCAGATCTCCGGTACCGCCTCGGGCACGCTCGGCGGCAGCTATACCGGCACACTCAACCTCGACCCCGTACCGCTGCCGGGCTCGCTGCCGCTGCTCCTGTCCGCGCTACTCGCCTTCGCGGGCTTCATCCTTCCGCGGCACCGGAGTCGCTGAGGACTGCGGCTTCGGCCGGTCCGGCTAGCGCAGCCGCCCGCAGCGCAGAAGATTCATCAGGCCGACGAAGATCAGCGCGCCGAGGAGCGAAACCAGCACGGCGCTCACGGTGAAGAAGCCCTGTCCCGCCGGCTCCATCAGGAAGGGCACCAGCAGCCGTCCCGCCAACAGGGCGCCGAGAATGCCGGCCAGGGTGCTCAGCACGGCCCCGCTGTCCCCATCGGATCTCATGATCAGCCTGCCGAGAGAGCCGATGACTATGCCGACGATCAGCCAGAGGAAGAAGCTCATTGGGGGAGCTCCAGAGGGTTTCTTTAGGGGTATTTGAGCAGTCCGCGTGCCTGGCCACGCTTGCGTCTCAGTCCGTGCCGCCGAGGCCCTCCCGGCCCCCGGATTTCAGGCAAACTGGCGTCCCGGAAAGGTCCAAGGCTTGGCCATTTACCATGTGCGGAATCGTCGGTGCCATCGCGGAGCGCAATATCGTCCCCATCCTGATGGAGGGTCTGCGGCGCCTGGAATACCGCGGCTATGACTCCGCGGGCATTGCGGTCCTCAATGGCGGCGGCGAGCTCGTCCGGCTGCGCACCGTCGGCAAGGTCCGGATGCTTCAGGAGGCGCTCGAGCGCTCACCGGCCTCGGGCCAGCTCGGCATCGCGCACACCCGTTGGGCCACTCATGGGGTACCCAGTGAGCGCAACGCCCACCCGCATGTCTCACTCGACGGCCTGGCCATCGTCCACAACGGCATCATCGAGAACCACGAGGAGCTCCACGCCGAGCTCGAGCGCCGCGGATATCAGTTCTCTTCGGAAACCGACACGGAAGTGGTGGCCCATCGGATCCACCATCACCTGGAGACGCTCGGCGACCTCTTCAAGGCCGTGCGCGCCACCGTGGCGGAGTTGGAAGGTGCCTATGCACTGGCCGTCGTCAGCGAGAAAGACCCGGACCGGGTCGTTGCCGCGCGCCAGGGCTGTCCGGTCGTCATCGGGCTGGGTGTGGGAGAGAACTTCGTCGCCTCGGATGTCTCCGCTCTCTTGCCGGTGACCCGCCGCTTCATGTTCCTGGAGGAGGGTGACGTCGCGGAAATCCGGCGCACGTCGGTGCGGATCATTGACGCCAACGGCAACACCGTCGAGCGCGAGGTGCGCGAGAGCGAGCTGAACGCCGACGCGGCCGAGAAGGGGCAGTACCGCCACTTCATGTTGAAGGAGATCCACGAGCAGCCGCGCGCCATCGCCGACACGCTGCAGGAGCGCGTTGCCAATGGCCGTCTGCTCGAGGCAGCCTTCGGTCCCGCGGCGGCTGATGTATTCAAGCGCACCGCCGGCGTTCATATCGTGGCGTGCGGAACCAGCTTCCATGCCGCGGCCACCGTCCGCTACTTCATCGAGCAGATCTGCCGCATTCCGTGCGCGGTGGATATCGCGAGCGAGTACCGCTATCGCAATCCCCTGGTGCCGCCGGGCTCCCTGTTCGTCACCATCTCCCAATCCGGCGAGACCGCCGACACCCTGGCGGCGCTGCGCCTGGCGAAGGAGTCGGGCTACCTCTCGACGCTCGCCATCTGCAACGTCCCGGAAAGCTCCCTGGTGCGGGAGTCGGAGCTCGTCATGCTGACGCGCGCCGGTCCGGAGATCGGTGTTGCCTCCACCAAGGCGTTCACCACCCAGCTCACGGCGCTCTCCATGCTCGTCATCGCGCTCGCCCGCCACCACGGGGCGGATGCGGAGCGGGAGCGTGGCCTGGTGACGCGCCTGGTGGAGCTGCCCTCGATCATCGAGAAGACGCTCGCCCTCGATCCCGTCATCCACCGCCTCGCCGAGCGGTTTGCCGACAAGCGCCATACCCTGTTCCTCGGCCGCGGCGCGCTGTACCCCATCGCCATGGAGGGCGCCCTGAAGCTCAAGGAGATTTCCTACATCCACGCCGAGAGCTATCCCGCCGGGGAGCTCAAGCACGGCCCGCTGGCGCTGGTCGATGCCGACATGCCGGTCATCGCCGTGGCGCCCAACAACGACCTGCTCGAGAAGCTCAAATCCAACCTGATGGAAGTCCGCGCCCGCGGCGGCGAGCTCATCGTGTTCGCCGACCCGGAGTCAGGCTTCCAGCCGAGCGACGGCGTCACCGTCATCGAGATGCCGAAGCACGTCACCTATTTCCAGGCCCCCGCCGTCTACACCGTGCCCCTGCAGCTCCTCGCCTATCACGTCGCCATCCTCAAAGGCACCGACGTCGATCAGCCGCGCAATCTCGCAAAGAGCGTGACGGTGGAGTGAGCCGATCCTCGATAGAGGGCTCGCTGTGCGCCCGAAATAAAGTCGTTACCCCGAAATCAAAGTCCTTACCTGCGAGAATTCTGGTCGATGAGGACTCGCAGGCTCGCGCACAGCTCAATATTCTGCGCGGCGACGGACACGATTGTAGTGGCAGTCGGCGAGCTTGGCAAGAATGGAACACCCGAGCCGGAGGTGTTTGCTCTAGCCCAGTCGCTCGAGCGGGTGCTGTTGACTCATAACACGGAAGACTTTCACGAATTGCACCGGGAAAGACCCGGTCATCATGGAATCATGGCGGTCTACCGGGATTCCGATACGAGCAAGAACATGAACCCCGCGCAGATCGCGATGGCAATCCGCCGGCTCGAAACTTCGAGTGTGACGATTGCCGGTGATTTTCACGTACTCAATCCGCCAGCGCCGCTGCAATGAATGCTCTGTGGGGCCGGTCGAATCGTCGATGTACTCGTTCGCCGAGGTGGTCACTTCACCGCGACGCCCTGCCCTGCTCCGCCGCCTCCAGTCGGATCGCACCGCCAAGAGTCCGGTAAGTCGCTGCCTTGTAGCAGCGGAAATAGACTGCAGATGCGAGTCCTGCAACGAAAGCGAACGCGATCAGGCTGAAGAGCAGAGCGTTCTGCGTCGACTGACTACCGAATAAGAGATTGAAATTCACGCAGGCCAGGATGGCGATTGCTCCCATGCCGATGAGCGCAATCGCGGGAGCAATGACGGTATGCCACACGTTCATGGAATCAGGCCGGCGGTGTCGAGCGAACCACGCAATGACCGCGAGACTCACGAGGGCCATGACGACCAGGAGCCCGACGAGACCGACGCCCATCAGTTGCCCGTAGAGGAGGCCGGGTTGCGCGTCTGTCAGGGCGAACGGCGCAAGGGCGATCGCGACCAGCAGGGCGACGAGCACGGATGCGCGATGCGGTGAGTGGTGCTTGCGATGCACGCCGGCAAGGTACCCCGGCAGCGCCCCGTCCGCCGCGAGCCTGTGAATGTATCGTGTGACCACGTTGTGCACCGAGAGTGCCGAGGCGAACTGCGACAGCACCACGGCCGTGCTCACGATCTGCACGAATATCGGAGCCACCACCCTCCCGATTGCGCGCGGGAACATCGCGGTCGGATTCGCCTTTGCAGCCGACACCGCATCTGCTCCGTACACTGACAGCAGAGCGTAGGACGACAGTGCATACAACAGACCTATGATGAGCACGGCGCCATAGGTGGCGCGAGGTATCGTACGGGTCGGATCCCGTACCTCGTCTCGATAGACTGCGGTGGCCTCGAACCCCAGGAACGTTAGGATGCAGAAGAGCAGCGTAATGGGGACGTTACCGTGGAAGAGCGCTTCAGGGGTCAACGGCTGCCCGACAGCGCCTTTGAACGCGAGCGTCGCGATGCCGAAGAGCAGGATGATGGCGATCTCGACCATCATCGTTCCCACGAGGACCCGCGCGGACATCTCGACGTAGAAATATCCGAGAATGGACGCGGTGAGCCATGCCAGGCCGGTCCACAGTAACCACGGTGTAACGGGCCCGCCAAAGCTCACGATCATGTTGGACGCGAGGACGCCGACGAGTGCGTATGCGCCAACCAGCGCCAGATAATACGAGGCGGTGGTAAGAAAGGCGCCGCCGAGACCTATGATCTTTCCGAGCCCCGCCGTGACGTACGTATAGAATGCGCCGGGTCTATCAACCTCCCGCGTCATGGCTACGAAGCCCACCGAGAAGATCAGTATCAGTACCGTGCTGACCAGCACGGCGGCCGTGGCACCAGCGCCGCCGAACATAATGGCGAGCGGAATGATACTGGTTACGGAGGTGATAGGCGCGGCAAACGCGAGGACGATCAACATGAGTGAAGCGCCTCCCATGCTGCCATTCAGCCTGGGCTCGGCCGTAGTCGCGGGTGGTTTGGCGACCAACTCTGTCATTCATTTCACCTCGCATGCGAGACTGCCGCGGCGCATGGCCGGCATTCGGGCAGCGCCGATGTCACGCCGCCATAAGGCTCTCGGGGCGGCTAGCGATACCGGTCTATCATCTCATCCATTTCCGCCGCGGCCGCCCGCAGATGCCTGTCGATGGAGTCTGGATCCTGGTAGGCATCGAGCAGCGCGCGCGTCCAGCGACGAGCCATGCCGGTGTAGTTGACGCAAGGCGTGACCAGCACCTCTGCAATGTCCTCGACGAGCTTTCTCGCGACCGCCCCGAAGTCGCCCCAGGCAGAGGCGGTCTCGAGGAACCGGCTGCTGTCCCATATACTCCTGCGAGTCGGGTTCATATTTCCTTCGTAGGTGGAGCGCATCAGGAAATCGCGCCCCGTAGCCCATTCTATCAATTCCCAGGCCGCCTCCTTGTTGCGCGAGCGCGCGTTCATGACGGCCGACCATGACCAGAGATTGGAGCGGATCGCTCCATCCTTCCCGGCGGGTGGCAAGCGGTACGCGATCTTTCCTCGCATTTTGGATCGCGCGGGGTCTTCGAAATACACGACATAATGATCGGAATCGACAATCAAGCCGTAGCGACCAGCCGCAAAATCGAGCGCGAGCTCGTACCAGCGCTGATGCGGCCAGTCGACGGGACCGGCTGCCGCCAGTGCCTGCAGGAATTCCGCGGTCACCCGCATCGCGCGAGGCTCGGCGATCGCGCAGCCCTTCGCACCGGCAAAGTCGGTACAGCCGGACGCCCAGAAGTAGCTGGCGAACCCGGTATAGATCGTATGCCATGCTTCCGTTCCTCTCTGAGCGAATCCCCGACACGGGCGCGTACGCTCGGCGATGGCGCGGGATGCGGCGAGATATTTGCTCCAGGTGTCCGGGGCAGTCACACCGGCACGCTCGAGAATCTCCGGCACATAAGCCAGGTTGTAGGCCTCGCAGTTCACGGGGATCTCGAGCAGCGGTCCGGCTCCGAGGGGATCGGCAAATATCCCGCTCCACCTGTTGCACCTGATCAGCGCCGGGACGAAATCATCCGGATCGTACGCCGAGGACGCTCGGGCAAGGTAGGGATCCAAGGGCTCTACATAGCCTGCGCCGTAGTGTTCCCAGACCAGAACCGGACCCGACATGTAGACATCTGCCGGACTTTCGCCTCCAAGATACGGCTCGAGGTGGTTGCTGAAATACTCGTCATTGCTCAGAAGGTGAACGTGCACCCGGTGCCCGGTCGACTCTTCGAACGTGTGGATGTGTCGGGCCACGCTGGCGCAGTACGCATCCTGGTCGCACCCGAGGTAGATCAAATCGGTCATAGGGAAGGGCTCCCGCGTTCGTTCCGGCTCCCTCCCATTTGCGCAAAGAGAGGCGCGAGCGCCGCGCTAGGCATCAGAACTCCTTGTCGATGGACAGCCCGACCGTACGCGGCTGGATGTAATAGAACGCATAAGGTATCGCATTGCCGACGCCTCCGGAGATCAGGCCGCGCTCGTCGGCTACATTGTTGACGAAGACATTCACCTTCCAGGATTCATACGCCGCGCCGACGTGCAGATCCACCTTCTCATAGGCAGGAAGATCCTGTCTCTGTGGGCTTATGGAAGAAAAGGCGTCCTTACGGTCTCCCACATAGCTCAGCGCCCCGCCCATATTCCCCCTGATATCGCCGCCGAGAGGAAAATCGTAGTCCACTGATACATTGCCCGAGAAGCGAGGTGTATTCGGCAGCTGGTCGCCCGAGAAGCCGAATATCTCGCCGTTCTGGCCGGCGCCCGGCACCGTCTGGGTCAACTGAGCGTCGTCCCATGATACCCAAGCACCGAGCGTGAGCCTGCTCGACGGCCGCGAGTTGACCGACAGTTCCAGTCCCTGGCTTCTCGCCGCGGCGGCATTGCCGACATAGGTGCTTCCGTTTACCGGGTAGATCAACGGCAGCTGAATGTTCTTCCAGTCTATGTAATACAAGGATCCATCCACGGCAAGCCTATGATCGAGCAACTCCATCTTCGCGCCAATTTCGTAATTCCGCGTCTTGTCAGGGTTGTATGTCTTGGGGACGTTGGGCGTTCCGACATTGCTGCCGCCCGGCCGGTACCCGGACGCGATACGCGCGTATAGCATGACGTTCTGTGACGCCTTGAAACGTGGTGTCAGTAGATAAGTGGACGCGTTCTCCTTGAAGCTTTCTGCGGGGAACAGGTAGGGACTCGACGGATATCCCTCGATCACCGAGGCGAACAGATCAGTCACCGTGAACGCGTTGGCCACGATGTGGAATTGGCTTTCACGCCCACCCACCTGAACATCGAACCGAGGTGTGATGTGATAGGTGAGATCACCGAAGGCAGAATAGCTCGTATAGGTGATTGGAGAATGGCTTGCGTTGAATATACCCCAGTCTCCCGCCATGATGCCGGTCAACGGATTCGATACGGGGTAGTTCCATTGCCAGTAGTCGTTCTCGTGGCTGTAGAAGACTGCCAGCAAGCCATCAAATTCCTTCCCGATCGGAGTCGAGAGCCGCAGTTCCTGCGTCATTCTATTCAAGCCGATCGAATTCCGTATTTGATTGCCAACGGAGCCAAAATATTGCTGCGAGAATGCGGCCAGATCCGCGCTCAGATCGAACGAGTCGCGTACCGAGTAGTCGTTGTATCCGGTAAGGGCGGTTAAAGTGGCGCGCCCGATCTCCCAGTTGACGATAGCGCTGTAGGCCGCCGCGCGTCTGTCGTAGCCATACATATCGACCGCGCGGATGTAGAACTGCTGCAAATCGCCCAATGGCGGCACGCCGAATATGGATGGCGGATTCGGCGTAGCGTCGCTCGTGCCGTTGCCCTTGATGGTCTGAATGAGCGCGCTCAACTTGAGAGAAAACGCATCGGAAGGCCTCCACACTGCGGCCAGGTGCGCTCCGCGCGCCCAATCCTCGTTGACACCTTTCAGGTGGAGGATCGGGTCGTCGATATAACCAGGGTCCTGGCGGCCGAATACACTGGCGCGCACCGCAAAATCGCTCCCGAGCGGCAGGTTGACCGCGCCACGGAGGGTATATCCGAGCTGGGATCCGTTGTATACGCTCTCGGTGCCGGCCGCCAGGTGGCCGGAAACGCCCGCGGTGGAAGGGTCCACAGTCACGAAGTTGATCAGGCCTCCCATGCTGCTGGCCCCATACAAGGTGCCCTGAGGTCCACGCAGGACCTCTATGCGCTGCAGATCGCCGGGGTCGAAATCTGGCACCAGCTGATCACCGCCGCCGGTACCGCCGAACGGCACTCCGTCGATGGTGACGCCGACGGTCGGTGCCGGGTTGGGCGGTCCTTCGCCCACGGCGCCCGTGGTAATTCCTCGAATGGAGAGGCTCTGGGAGGACATGGTGCTCGGCGCTATGCTCAGGCTCGGCACGTTGCTGTAGAAGTCCGTGAGCTTTACCTGATTGTTGGCGGCGAGCGATACGGTATTCACGACGGATACGGGTACCGGCACCTCCTGCAGGGGTTGCTCCCGCTTCTGCGCGGTGACGATGATTTCCGGCAGCACGGCCGAGGAGGAGGAGAGAGAACGCGCGGGCGGGGAAGGGTCCGCGGGCGACTTCGAGTAGCCGGCCTTGCGAGAAGCGGCGACTGCGTGGGGCGATGCAGAGACCGTACAGGTGACCGCCAATATGAAGGCGGATGTCATGTTCTTCAGCATTGCAACTCCCCAGGTGAGATCCGGTTGCAGTGAACTCCCTCGCGTCATCCGCGGTGCCCGCATATTGTCGGTCGAGCCGCTCTCCGCTTGTGGCCCAGGCCCGCCGTTCTTCTGACAGCGCGTCAAGCTATCCTCACCAACATGCCGGTGAGGACCGCCCGTTCGCGTGGCATGATCTTGAGTCCGTTCGAGTGGCCCTGTCTATGGACTAAATGATCAATCAGTAGCACTAAATGACTGTGACGCCCCGCCGCCACCTGGCGGGGGGCGCCGGAAGCAAATCAGAGCCGACCGACTCATCAGGACGTGCGGGCGCCCTCGCGCAGACTTTGCCTGCGGAGGCGCCGGCATTTCGAGCTACCGATATGGACGGGTCAACGCATCGGCAGTAAGATTTACCGTGTCTGTACGGCCTCACCGTCGCCTCGCCGGGCACCGCACCGGTTCCGCGTACAGATTGCCGCCCCAAAAGCATGTCTTGACGCAGATCCATGTTGAGAAAAGCGGACTTCTTCGCGTATCTGACTGCTCGACCTGACGACGATTGGGGTATCGACCTGACGGTCGTAGGGCATCAGCAGGTGGCCCCGCATGCGAAATACCCGCCGCCCGGACACCCTCGCGCCTATGACTTCAAGTGGAAGGACGGGCGGCAGCTGGATGAATATCACGTGGTGTACGTCACCTGCGGCGCGGGGGATTTCGAGACGCGACGCAATGCGGTAAAGGTCGCTGCGGGGGATCTGATCCTGATATACAAGAACGATTGGCATCGCTACCGCCCGTGTGATGAGACCGGGTGGGAGGCGTACTGGGTGGGCCTCAAAGGGAGTTACATCGAAAAATACATCTGCGGCAAGGTCTTCAGTCACCGCAAGTCGACTCTTCAGCGTCTCGGCTATCAGCCGGAGTTGATCAAGCTGTTCGATCAGCTCATCGAGCTGTCGCGGCGCGACGCGCCGCTTTTCAAGATTGCCTCACTCGGATGTCTGTTGCAGATCATTGCCTACGCCACCGCGCCCAATGAGGAGAGGAAACTGCACGGCAGCATCGCCGATCCGGCTATCGACCTGATACGGCGCAATCTGTTCGCCAAGGTGGATTTCCACGAATTGGCGAGCACGCTGGGCATCAGCTACAGCCGGTTCCGATCCATATTCAAGGAAGCTACCGGTCTCGCACCACACCAGTTTCTGCTGAACGAACGGATCGCGTGCGCCAAGCGCCTGCTGAAGGACCCCACCATCGAAATCAAGACCGTCGGGTACAAGACCGGATTCCCGTCTTCCTCGTATTTCTGCCGGATATTTCGCCGCAAGACCGGCATGACTCCCTCCGCGGAGCGGGCCAAGCGAGACTACTGAGTGACGCGGACGGGCGATGGGTCTCCACGAAGTCTCATTGACGATGCCCATCCGCGCGCAGAGCTGCGCGAGTCATCGGGTTTGCGCGGCCTGCGCGTGCGTCTGATCGAGTGCCGCTCGAAGTGGATCTACGATCCAGGCGGGCAAGCGGTCCGCCTCGAGTCTGGCAACCGCGGGTTGCAACAAGGCCGCCGCCTCGGCCTTGCGGCCTTGGCGCAGCAGAATCTGTCCCTTGAGGCCGGCCAGCCGGTCGCCCCAGTCCTCCCCGCCTTCCCCTGCCTGCGACAGCGCCGACGCTGACAGTCCGCTCGCAATCGACCACGCCTCCGTTTCCTGTCCCTCCTGACTCAAGCTCGATGACAGATAGAAGTCCGTCTCCTCCACGTCGGGGTTGTGCGCTCCGAACAGCTCGATCAGGCGCTCGCGGGCCGCGCTGATGTCGGCGATGCCCGCCTTGGGCTGGCCGAGCTCCGATTCCAGGATGCCGACATTGGCGCGGGCGAACATCGCATCTTCACTCTCCGGGCCGACGGCCTGACTGACGATCTGATACGACTCGCGCATGGGCTCCAGTGCCTGGCTCGGGCTGCCTGCATCCACGTAGACGTTGGCCAGTGCGGAGAGCGCTACTCCAACGTGGAGATGCCGCTCTCCGAGATGGGCTCGCAGCGAGCTCACTACCGCCTGGTCCATGGCTTCCGCTGCGGCGTAATCGTGTGTGTGCGAGAGAATCTGCGCGAACGACTCCCGCACCTCGGCCCAGTTTGCGATGCCGGCCCGATCGATCCCCAGATTCCCCGCGAGCAGAGGCTGCGCCACGCGCCTTGCATCCTGAAACCGGCGGGCTGCGATATAGCCGTCGATCAGCTCCTGCCGCGTCCTGAAGAGCAGGGCGACGTCGTCGGGCGCGGCAATCTGTCGGATCCGGTCGGCGGCCTCGAATTCCGCCAGCGCCTGGGCTTCCTGGCCGTTGTCATCCTCCAGATAGCCGCGTATCAGATGCGCCCTGACGGCCAGCGTCGTGGGTGATTTCAGCGCCGCTCCGGCATCGAGATCCGCCCGATCGAGCATCGCCCGGGCCTGGGGAAACTGCGACAGATAGAGGAGTACCCGGGTGAGCGCATATTCAGCCTGCGCCCGCACTTGCCCGCCGGCGCTATCGCCGGAAGCGGCCGCGATGGCGTGCCGCAACAGCGACTCGGCGCTGCTGTAGTCACCGAGCCCGGTGTAGGTCTGACCCAGTGTGGTGTAAATCGACGCCTTGACCAGCGGCGCGTCAGCCAGATCGGCATTGAGCCGTTCGGCCGCCCTGGCCAGCACGTCCCGCAGCCGCGGATCGCTGATTCCTCCCGGCGCCGTGGGATCGCCCGCCCGCAGCAGATCGTCATTCAGGAAGCGGTTGATCGCCGCATTTTGCGCCGCTTCCCGCGCGATGAGGCGCCGTTGCACGTTGGTTCGCCAATAGAATGCGAGGCTCACGGAGATTCCCAGACAGAGCGCCACGATTGTCGCAACCAGCCAGGGGCGCCGTGCGCGCGCCCGGCGCAAGGCCTCCCGGTCCAATTGGGCCTGGTGCCAGATGGCGCGCTGCCGCAGTCTGTCCTGACGCCTGCCGTCGATGCGGCGAAGGCGGTCCGCCAGTTCCGCCGCGGTCCCGAGGCGCACCGCCGGGTCGCCATCGGTTGCGGCGGCGATGTCTTCACGCACCAGCTCGTCTGAAATATCGCGCTCCCAGCCGGGCACCAGGGGCTTGCGCAGATCTCCAACCACCAGCTGGTAGAGAATGATTCCCAGCGCATAAACGTCACTCTTCACGGTGGCCGCGCCGCCCGCCACCCGCTCCGGGGCGACGTAGAGGGGTGTTGCCGCACCCAGATCCGAGGCCACGCCGCGCGTCGTCGTCAGATCGAGCTGCGTGATGCCGAGCTCCGCCAGCCGGCCCGGGTCAAGAAGGCGCCCACTGCCAAAATCCGCCACGCGGACCTGCGGCCCGGATTCTCCTTCGGAGATCAATAGGTTGGCGGGCTTGAGGTCCTTGTGCAGCACGCCCACGCCGTGTGCCGCGGCGACCGCTTCCGCCGTCTGGGCGCAGAGGGCCAGCCGTTGGTCGGGGGGAGTGCCGCCGAGATGCTCGTGCGCCCACTCCAGGAGATTCCGCCCGCCATACTCACATTCCAGGTAGAAGGGCGGCGAGTCGAAGTTCCAGTCGAGAATCCGCACGATGTCCGCGCGGTCGCCGAGGGCCGTACGCAGAACGCGGTTCAGGGTCGCCTCCCGCTTCAGCGCCGACAGGCCCTCCCCATCGGCGCTGAACTTGTAGACGCGCATCTCCTCCGTCTTCGCATGGCGGGCGAGCCATACCTCGTGGTGTGGAGACACCCCTAACTGCGTGATCAGACTGAAGTTCTCGCGGCGCGGGACCTGCGCACCCGCCTCCAGGGAGAGGCTGCTCGCGATGTGCCGCCCGACAGCCTCTCGCTCCACCGGGCCGACCAGCCGGAACCCGATCCGCGGCTCCGTCTGGATGCGCGCACCGTTGTCCTCCCCCAGCGCGCGCCGGAGCTTGGTGAGCGCCGTATCGATGACGTTCTCCACGGTTGCGCGCCCCTGCCATACGGCCTCGCGCAGCTCCTCCCGCGTCACCACCTCTCCCGCATTGCGCAGCAGCTCGGCCAGCACCTGTAGAGGGCGGTGCTGGATGTCGACCGGACGCCCGTCGACACGCAGCTCG
>Ga0335072_10002724_pt1 | contig 27194 bp, 25 predicted proteins | sample Lox_Sample_21_FD_206725 | JGI IMG/M metagenome (GOLD analysis project Ga0335072, IMG submission 206725) | Soil microbial communities from Loxahatchee National Wildlife Refuge, Florida, United States - Lox_Sample_2.1 | ecosystem: Environmental > Terrestrial > Soil > Wetlands | place: USA...
CTGAGACACCTCACGGGCCCGCCCGCCCGGCCGTAGTCTCCCGCCACCCGCCCGGCCCTCCGCCCCGCGCACCGCCCGGCCCTCCGCCCGCCTCCCCGGCCCGCGCGCCGCCCCGCCTTCCCGGCCTCGTGCCGCCCCGCCTTCCTGGCCTCGTGCCGCCCCGCCTTCCTGGCCTCGTGCCGCCCCGCCTTCCCGGCCCCCCGTCCTGGCCCGGCTCACGCGTGCCCCACCTGCCTCGTTCGCCCCAGCGGCCCATGATCATTCCGGCTTCTCATTGGTTCGGTGGGGACAGACCGGACAAAATGGGTGATCAAATGCACCGAAACCGTGAAAAGACGCGATGATCAAGGAAGTTGATTGCTCTCTCTTTGCTCGGCGGGGGGATTCGGCAGCCGTGAATCCGGCGAGTTTTCGGTCGTTCTGACCAGTTCGGCACGTCATCGAGACTGCCGCACGCAAGGGGGTGCCCAGGCCAGGGCGGCAGGTCGTGAGCGTTCAGCCCGGAACTACCTGCAACGCGCCTCGAGGACGGACCCTTGCCCGGACAACTCGCCGGCACGCTCAGCATGCCTGCCAGTCAGGCCCGGCACGCCGCGCCCTGGTTCTCGCTCCGCGCCTTCGTCATCATCCTGATCATCATTGCCGTCATCATCATTCTGCTGGCCGGTCCCGTGGTGGCGGGAGCCCTCTACGAGGCGATGAGCCGTGGCGCGGAACGAGCGATGCCCGGCATGTTCTTCACGGGCCTGTTCGTGTTGTTCATCGGCATCATCGTCGGGGTCGCGATCATCACGTTCATCGGCCTGGGCTTGATCGGCGCCGTCATCCTCGGCTGGATCATCGATAACTACTTAACGACATGCGTCCGCGCGATGGTGCCGGCAAAGTGACAGACGTGCCCGTCAGAGGCGATGGAACCGGAGCGTCCGGTCGACCCGTTCCGCGAACGGGGATCCGATCTGCTGATAGATCTCCAGCGCGCGGCGCAGACGGACGCTGCCGTGCCCGGCGTCCGCGTCACGGATGTCACAGGTGCCGATCCCTTCGAGCGCGCGAGCTTCCTCCAGCAACGCCGTGATGCTACGGGCGATCCCCAGCGCCTGCTCATAGCAATCACGTGCCTGCCCGGGATCGGATACCGCCAGCAGCTCGCCCAGGTTGTTGAGCACCTCGGCTTGGCCGAGGCGGTGGCCTAGACCTCGGTAGAGCTCCAGCGCTTCCTTCTGGGTCGCCTCCGCGGCCATGTAGTCCGCGGAGGGGTGCTGGGCGATGCCGAGATAGTTGAGGGCATGCGCCTGGCCCAGGCGGTCGTTGAGGGCGCGGTACAGACTGAGAGCCGTCGCGTAGCTCGAGGCCACGGCGGTGTAGTCGCCCGTCTCCTGGCGTACTCGGCCGAGATATCGCAGCGAGTCAGCCTGACCGAGTTTGTCGCCAAGCTCCTGGTACAGCCGGAATGCCGCCCGGTGGCTTGACGTCGCGGCCGCGTAGTCTCCGATGAGCTGCTGGATGATCCCGAGTTCGTTGAGCGCATCCGCTTGACCGAGCCCGTCGCCGTGCGAGCGGTAAAGCTCGAGCGCATTGCTGAGCGTGGCGGTGGCGGTGGGATAACCCACGGTCAGCCGCTGCAGCACGCCGAGGACGACGAGCACCTTGGCCAGGCCGCGCCGATCGTCCAGCCCCACGCATACGTCCAGGGCGCTGGTCAGGGTTTTGGCCGCGGCGGCGTAGTCGCCGATGAGCCGCTGGACCAGCCCCAGGTTCGTCAGCGCCCCTGCCTCCCCGTCCGGGTAGCCGGCCTGCCGGGCGGTCTCAAGCGCGGTGAGGTGCATGACCCGCATCTGCGTCCAGTGGCCATGCGTTCGCAGGAACTCGCTCATGCTCGTGGCGATGGCGATGCCTGGCAGCACCTGGCACCGCGGCCGCACGCGACCGGGGACCTGGCCAGCCTGGAACCGGGCGGGCGGCCGCGGCGGCCGGCCGGGTCACCGCGAGATGCGACCCGAGGCGCCGTTGCGCTAGTAGACTCGCGTGCATCTGCAGGCCTGCGCCTGGCCAGCACAGACGCCGATATCGACGCTTAGGTTCTGGTCGCGGGCGCCGCTATTGCGTACCGGCCTGCGCAGCGAATCGGAGCGCCGGTGCCGTTGCCGCCTAAGAGAGTAATAGCCGCCTAAGAGAGTAATAATGGTGGTCTCGGGAATGCGGGCCGAGATCACGTGAAGGCCCTTGAGGCCATCTCCGATGCCGAGGTCGTCGCCGGCATCGACACAGACAAGTCGCGCACAGTCACGTTCCGTGAACAGGACCGCCCGGTCTTCGTCTCAGCTTTCGACGCCCGAAGCAATCTTGGTCGCCAGGCCAATCCCGATATCTTTGTCGTGGCTACGCCCACAGGCTCGCACGCAGCGGTCTGCGAGGATGTCTCGTCGCATTTTCCCGAGGCTACGATCCTGGTGGAGAAGCCCGCCGCCGATAATCTCGATGACGCGCTGCGGATACTCGAAGGAGTCGGAGCCAGGCAGCGCGTGGTCGTCGCCTATCATCTGGCGTTCTCGCCCGAGGTTGAATGGGCCATCGGGCGGGCTAAGGAATGGGCCGGGGAACTAGGCGCCCTGGTTGCGATCGAGGCGGGACACGCGGACCCCTATCAGCTAGAACTGGACTCCGCTCGCGCCAGGCTCGGATCAAGCTGGATCGACAGCGGCATCAACGCCCTGAGCGTTATCGAGGGCTTTGCCACGCTTGTCGGCCGGGACTCGCTGCGGCGCATCGGTTCACCAGCCCACTCCGTGTTCGAGGGCCGTTTCACCTGCGAGACCAGTGGCAGCCGGCTGAATGCGACCGTATGGACAAGCTGGCACGCGACGGCCCCGACCCGCACCACCCGGATCAGATACGCCTCCGGCGCGGAAATCGTCATGGATCATCACGCGGTCGTGGCGTACCTCCTGCTGAAGGGAGAGGTCCGCGAGATCTTCGGCAGCGACGGCACCACGCCGCGCCGTGAAGCTCACTACCTTGCCCTGTACCGATCGTGGCTGGTCGGCGATGATCCGGTGTTCTCCGCACCGACCAGCCTCAGGTTGCACGAGCTGCTCCTGGAATCAATGCCGGGCTGAGCGGCCCGGCGACGCCCCAGGTTAACGGCCCCTCGCGCTTCTGCGGGGCGCTGGTGGTGCGTCGGTCCGGGCGGTAGCCCGCGACGAGGTCCTGGACCCTGGTCTTGGTCCGGATCGCCGGCTCGCGGAAACGTTGCTCCCGGCGCCGGGCGCGATCGAGCTTGCCGGGCTTTCTCACGTATCGCCACCGAGCCCAGGGCGAATGGGGGCGAGCCAGCCGCAAAGCCCCGATCAGGAACAGGAAGGGCAGGAACAGGCCGAATAGCCCGGTCCATATCTTCCCCTTCAGCAGCGTGATCGTGGCCAGCCCGAACAGCAGCGCCAACGTCACCAGCAGGCTGGCCAGCGCCGACCCGCTCCCGGGAAAGCTCAGAAAATCGCGTACATCCGAGACGCCGGCCGGCGTGACGCCGACCAGCAGGAGCGCGGTGACCGCGGCGGCGACGAACACGGCGTCGATCGATACCCGGCCCGCGCTGGTCCAGTACACGTCGCGCAGATGCAAGATGAGCGCGAACTCGTCGAGGACCAGGGCGGTGCCGACCCCGAACAGCGCGGCCGCCGCGGCCCGCCAGGGCGTCGAGTGCGCCGGAACCGCGAACCCGCCCACTCCGCCGACGACCATGAACACGACGCCGAACACCATGTGGTGCACATGGGTGTCGCCGCTCGTCACGTTGCCCGGCCACCAGCGGACCTGGGCCCGGATCAGCCGTACCGAGATGCGGATGAAGATGAAGCTGACCAGGAACGCGACGAAGAAGAAGAACAGCGGCAGCCGCCCGGTGTGCAGGATCTGCGTCTCGAACCAGCCGGACGTACGGCCGCTGACCGCCAGCCGCGCTGCAAGTCTCACGTCCTTGACCTGCTCCTCGCCGCGCCCGGTCAAACTCCGGCTCCGGCTAGGCCAGCGGCGCGCCCACCCGCTCCCTGACCTCCTGGACGGCCCAGTTGTTGCCGTCGGGGTCGGCGAAGAAGACGAACTTGCTGCCGTCGCGGGAGTCCAGGGTCTGGACCGGCGAGACCTCGACGCCGCGCTCAGTTGCGACCGGGCGGCCTCGATGTCGGTCACCACCAGTTGCAGTCTGGCCTGCGGCCCCGGGTCCGCGCCCGCGCCGAACACGGCCGGCCCGACCACCACCGAGCAGGCCGAGCCCGGCGGCGTCATATGCACCACCCGGAATTCCGGGGTAGGCCTGGTGTCCGCGTCGAGACGGAATCCGAGCGTGTCCACGTAGAAACGCTTGGCCCGGTCCACGTCGCTGACCGGCACGACCACCACTTCCAGTCCATGACGGCTCTCCTTTCTGTTCGCCGCGCCCGGCGGCGCGTTCAGCCAGAGGACACGGCCGGGCCGCCGATTTCGACATCCAGGCGTCATGACGCGGCCGGGCCGGTGCGGTACCGTCCCGGTCATATCGGGAGATCTCGGCCCATGGGTCCGCGGCCGGGCGCCGAAGGGAGAGGCGATGCATGATCTGCCGGGCAAGGTCGCGGTGGTCACCGGCGCGGCGAGCGGGATCGGCCTCGCCCTGAGCAGGCGGCTCGGGGCGGACGGCATGCGGGTGATGATGGCCGATGTGGAGGAGCCGGCCCTCGCGGCCGCCGCCCGGAGCCTGGCGGATGAGGGCATCGAGACGGCCACGGCGGTGACCGACGTCAGCGACGCCGGCGCGGTCGACGCCCTGGCCCGCGCGACCCTCGACCGGTTCGGCGCGGTGCATGTGGTCTGCAACAACGCCGGCGTGGCCGGCGGCGGCCTGAGCTGGCAGGTCCCGGCGCCGGTCTGGGACTGGATCGTGGGCGTGAACCTGTACGGCGTGGTGCACGGCATCCGCTCGTTCGTGCCGCACCTCATCGCGCAGGGAGAGGGCCACGTGGTCAACACGGCCTCGGTGGCCGGGCTGCTGGGGTCGCCCGGGCTCGGCCCGTACTGCGCCACCAAGCACGCCGTGGTCGGCCTGTCGGAGACGCTCGCCCACGACCTCGCCGCCGTCGGGTCGCCGGTCGGGGTTTCCGTGCTGTGTCCCGGGTTCGTGCGTACCCGGATCGCCGAGGCCGACCGCAACTGGCCGGCCAGGTACGGCCCGCCCCCCGTCACCGACGATCAGCCGGGCGCCGGCGAGATGCGGCAGGCCATCGCCGCGGCGATCGAGTCCGGTGTGGATCCGGCCGTGATCGCCGAGGCGGTCAGGGACGCCATCGTGAACGGCCGGTTCTGGATCCTCACCCACCCGGAGTTCACCGACGCGGTGGTCGGCCGGTACCGCGAGGCCGTCGGCGAGGGCGATCCGGGATCCGCGCTTCTGGGCTAGGCCATGATCGCCGCGAACCGCTGCCGTGCGGCGTCGAGCTGGCCGAGGATGCGGGCCTTGACCTCGTCTGACAGCGGTGTGTCGGGGCGGGCGACCAGTTCGGCGAGGACCGGGACCAACGGCGCGTACTTGCCCGCCAGCCGGGTCAGGGCCGGTCCGGAGGTGTGGATCAGCCCGACGCCGTTGTCGGTGAAGTCGGAGGCCTTGATGACCCGCGCCCAGGGGCTGGCCTCCAGGCTCTGCGCCACGTGCTCGCGGTACCGGCCATGGCGGTCCGGCCCCGGCGCGAACGGAGGGTTGGTGACCGCCTCGACCAGTTCGGCCACCCGGGGCCCGAACCGCGCGGCGATGGCGTCGAGCGCCTCGCGCTGGCCACCGCCCGAGGCGAGGTCGGCGGCGTGATCCTCCACCGCGTCATGCAGCAGCGCCGCGCAGGTCACGTCGGCGTCGGTGACCCGGTAGTAGGTCATGATCCGGATGGCGACCCGGAGCAGGTGGTTGACGTAGGGCTCGCGCTGGCGCCGGTCGCCCGCGTGCAGCCGGGCGGCGAGATCCAGCGCCTGGCCGGCCCGGGCCCGGTCGGCCGGGGGCCATCCCTCGGTCTCGATGGCGAAACGCTCGCGCAGTCCGGGCTCGCCGTGCAGGGCGGTGATCGCGTGCAGCGGCATGGTGGCCAGCAGCCGCCGTTCGCCGGGATCCATGGCGTTCATCTCCCAGGCCCCGCACTCCCGCCGGTCGCGGGCCATGTTCCCTTCAGCGTAGCGACGACGCCGGCTAATCGCCTGAGGACAGAACCTTGCGGGGGTGGGTGCCGTCGACGTAGCCGAGAAACGGCGGGTAGATGTTGTAGCCGAGCAGTTCCTGGAGCCGTTCCGGGAGCTGGCGGACCACGGAGCGCGGCACGGCCAGGCAGTGGTTCTCCTGCGGCCTCAGCCACGCGGCGGCGTATTCCAGGATCACGCCGAGCCGCGGCCGGCCGGTGCGGTTGGCGCCGCCGCCGTGCCAGAGGCTGCCGAGGTAGAACATGACCGAACCCGGCGACAGCGTGGCCGTGTCGACCTCGTCGCCGGGCGCGGGCACGCGCCCTGGCTCCCAGCGATGGCTGCCGGGAATGAACCGGGTGGCGCCGTTGTCGCTGGTGAACTCGTCCAGCGGCCACATCGTGTTGACCACCACCGGCGGGCCGGGCTGCGGCAGCGGGTAGACCGCATCGTCCCGGTGCAGGATCTGGGCCTGCTCGCCCGGGCCGATGCTGATGCCCACCGGCGCGCTCAGCTGATAATGGCCCAGCACGTGATCGAGCACCTCGAGCACCAGCGGGTGGATGGCGGCCTGGTCGAACGTCCGGGTCTTGGCGAACAGCGCGTAAATCCGCTGCGTGGACAGCCCCTCGAACGCATTGCGCCCCTGCGGGACCGCTTCGAGCACCCGGTGCAGATCCGCCGCGGCGCGGCGCACCCCCGCCGGGCTCAGCAGGCCGGAAACGACCACGTAGCCGTCGTCGGCCAGGCGCCGCGCCACCTCACGGCCGTCGGACGTCGCGGCTGGCATGGGGGCCATCACGGCTTATGAGCCTAAACCAGTCCGGGCGGCTCGTCCCAGATCCCGCTTCCGCGGTTGGCCAGGATCGCCCAGGCCGGGCCGATGACGCACTGACTCGGGGTCAGCTCATAGGCGGGATCGTGGACACTGCAGTAGGCGAACGAGCCGTCCGGCCGCTGCGCCGGGTCGATGCCCGCGATGATGGCCTCGGCCGCGGCGACCTGTCCGAGCTGTCGGAAAGCGTAGGCGGTGAAGAACGTTCCCTCGCTCCATATCGTCGGCGTGGCCCCCGGGTAGTCGCCCGAGGGGTCCGACGCGTACTCAGGCTGGTAGCCCGCGATGCCCTCCTGGGTCACCTCGAAGGGCCGGAGCGCGGCCTGGCTGAGGACCGCGCGGGCGACGTCCGGCCGCCCGCATCGGTTCGCCCAGATGGCCGCCCACGAATGCATGTCGAGCGGATCGCCGGCGTCCGGTCCTGAGCCCGTTTCGTACCCCTGATAGAAGCGCCGTCGCGCCGGGTCGTACAGCACTTCCCAGATCGTTTCGGCCAGTTCGGCGGCATTATGCGACCAGCTTTCGTCGGGCAGTACCAATGCCGCCTTGACAAAGACATGCCATACATCGAATTGATGCTCGGTCGCGCACCCGGTGATCTCGGCTCCCGGATCCAGTGCCTCGCCCGGGGAGTCATAGGCTCCCGCGCCGCCCCGGAACAGGCCGGCCTGCGCGCCAGAGGCCGCCTTCTGGGTGGACAGCCAGGCCAGTGCGCTCAGCGCCGCCGCCCGGTAATCCTGGTCGTCGTCGCCGGGATAGGCGTCCATGTAGGCGAGCAGCGCATACGTGGCGATGGCGTGGGCGCCGGTCCGGTAGACCGGGTCGCCGTAATCCGGGCTGAGCTGCTGACCGCTGAGGATGAACCCGCCGGCGTGGGCGCCGCCGGCGGTCTGGAACCGCAGCAGGCCGCTGACCAGCTGCCGGGCCATGCTGGCCCGGCCCGCGGCGATGGCCGCGATCAGGCACATCGCCTGGTCGTACAGGTAGCTCTGGTAGGCGAAGGCCGTTCCGTAGCCGGGCTGGCCCGGCGCGACCAGATAGGAACGCACGTTCCCGGTGACCGGAACGTGCGCGGCGACCGGTGTCGCGTCCGCGGTGTCCCACAAGACGAACATCTTGCGCCCGGGCTGCGTGGCGGGGAAGGCGAAGGTGTGATCGGCGCGGGCCGGCTGCGTGGCGACCAGGTGCTCGGTGTCGGTGATGGCCCAGCTCTGCACCTCGAGGCCGGCGTATGTCGGCGGCGACGGCCCGTCGGCTGGCCGTATCGCGTAGCTGACACCGCTCAGCGAGAACGTCCCCGACACCGGCCCGGTATAACCCGATAACCAGTCCTGGGCCGGCCGGATCGTGCTGGCCGTGGCGGCAATGTACTGAATCTGCCGCATCTGGCTCTCTATGAAGTCCAGGCACGCTTTCGTGTCGGTCATTCTTTTACCGTACGCGCCGTCATTGTCGATTGCCTGTCTTCCGGGAGGAGGATGCGGTCGCTTAATGAATCCATAAACATTCATTTGATAACATCTCGGCATGGGCATTCAGCCGCCGCCGGCGGACGCACTCGGCCGGCGGGCGGGCCTGTTCACCCCCGGGCCGCGGCTGGGCTGGGTGTTCCGCGACCGGCGGCAGCTGGCCGCGCCTTTCCCCGAGCCGGCCCCCGACCGTGAGGCGATGCGGGCCGCGGCCGAGCGGCGCGCCCAGGCCGACCACGACAGCTACCGCAAGTTCCGTAAGTTTCTCGGCCTGCCCAGCGGCCTTCTGCTCATCGTGCTGCTGCTCGCCGACGGCTGCCAGGCCAATCTCAACGGCACCGGCCCGCCCGTGCTGCAGGACGTCATCGCGCTCGTCATCTGCGTCCCGGGCATCGCGATCACCTTTCTGAGGTGGCAGCGCGCGCGCCAATCGGCGGCTCAGGTCGCCCGGGTCGGCGACGATCACGAGCGGGCACTAACGGCCTGGCGGGAACGGGACGCGGCATGGCAACGGGCCGAGCTGGAGGGGCTGGCCGGCGCGGACGAGTGGGGCAGCGCGATACCGCCGGCCGGCAGCTTGCGGGTCGACGTGTTCGGCGGGAGCCTGCGCGGCTGGCAGGCGCTGCTGACGACCCATGGCACGTCCCTGCTCGCCGCCCAGCCGCTGCTGGTGGTGGACCTGACCGGCGAGATGATCTGCGGCGAGCTGATCGGCACCGCGCAGGCCGCCGGGGTGCCGGCCGTGGCCTGGCAGCTGCCCTCCGAGCTCGCCGCGTCCGGGCTGCTGTCCGGTCTCTCGGGCCCGCAGTTCGCCGACGCCTTCGCCGAGGCGGTGTATGCGGGCGAGCCCGGCGGCGCCCGGGCCGAGCGGGCGGTCGACACCCGGGTTCTGGAACAGCTGCACGGCGCGCTCGGCGGCGACGTCACGCTGGCGCGGCTGGCCGCCGCCGCCCGCGCCGCCCTCGGCCACGAGGACCGGGCCGGCGTGCTGAGCCCGGCCGAGCGGGAGGCGCTGGCCGGTGAGCTGTTCGCGCCCGATTACCGGCGCCAGATCGAGCCGAACCTGGTGCGGATCGAGGCGTTCCTGGCCGGCCTGGCCCGCGGCGCCGAACCGGGCGATGCGCCGCCGGCCGCGCTGCGCCCGGCCTACCTCACCTGCCTCGCCGTCGAGCCGGGCGCGCGCAGCGCCCGCGGCGAGGTGCTCGCCGCGCTGGCCATCCAGTGGCTGACCGTCCAGGTGACCGGCAGCGACGACCCGGCCCCGGCCGTGGTCGTCGCCGACGCCGACGAGATCAGCCGCGCGCACCTGGAGCGGCTGGCCAGCGCGTGCGAGCGCCGCGGCGTGCCGCTGACCCTGCTGTTCCGCCATTTGCGCGACTCCGGGCTGTCCCTGCTCGGCGGGGGCGCGACCGCGTTCATGCGGCTGGGCAACCACGCCGAAGCCGACCAGGCCGCCAGCTACATCGGCCGCCAGCACCGGTTCGTGCTGTCCCAGCTCACGGCGAACCTCGGCGGCAGCCAAACCCACGCCGTCACCGAGACCGAGGGACATACCGTCACCGACATCATCCACGTGGGCTGGAGCACCGGCTGGCGGGCGTCGGGTGGCGAACCGGACCGGGGCCGGTCCCGCGGCCGGACCGTGTCCCGGACCTGGTCCACGGCGCTGTCCTGGGCCGAGGGCTCCAACTGGAGCAACGCCGCGACCAGCCAGCGCGTGCACGAGTACGCCGTCGAGCCCGCCGTGCTGCAGCACCTGCCCGACCACGCCGTGCTGCTGGTCACCCGCGGCCCGGCGGGCCCGGTGCTGCAGTCGGTGGAATGCGACCCGGCCATCGTCACCCTGCCGCGGGTGAGCGCGGCCCCGCTGCCCGACCCAGCCCGCCGGCTGTCCGGGGACGCGGCCCCGGCCCCGTCGATCGCGCCCGGAACCGCGCCCGTGTCGGCGGGCTGGCCGGGCCGCCCGGCCGGGCCCGTCCCGCCGCCGCCGGGCCCGCCCGCCGGGCCGCGCGACCGGTGAGCTAGGCGCCGGGCCGCGCGCCGCCGGCCTGGCGGACGTTCGGCTGAGGCTGGCGCAGGACGGCCTGGTCGGCCAGGGCGATCGCCAGCTGGCCGAGCACCGTGGGATGGAACGGGGCCGCCGCACCGAGCCCCTGCACGTACGGTTGCGCGGTACAGAGCTGGTGCCCGGAGAAGTCCGGTTGCGGCGAGGAGAACCCGAACTGGGCCGCGCCCTCGGCCAGCACCTTGTTCAGCGTGTTCAGCCGCGACGTCAGCGTCTGCAGGTTGGCTTTGGTCAGCCCGGCCCGGGTCAGGCATCCGGGCTGGGTGCCGAACGGGTCGTAGTAGCGATTGACGATCACCTGGGGGTGGTTGGCGAGCGCCGCGAGCCGGCTCAGCAGGTCGAGGTAGTTCTTGCTGAACGACGCCAGCTGCTGCTGGAAGTACGCGGTGGTGGCGCGGTCGCTGCAGTTCGGGGTGACCGCGCAGTACTCCACGGTGGCGGCCCAGTCCAGGTCGTCGGCGCCCACGCTGACGATGATGGCCCTGGCCTGGGTGGCCCGTTCCGCCTCCGCGATCTGAGGTTGCAGCACCTGGGTGCCCTGGGGCTGCGGCCCGAGCAGGCCCTGGCTGATCGTGGCGCTGTTGCAGGCCAGGTTGAGCACCTTCCAGCTGTCGGCCAGGGCGAGATCGTCGGCGTAAGAGTCGGAGCTGCGCCCGCAGGCCCGGGTGGTGCTGGTCGCGCCGCGCGGCCACGGCAGCCCGGCCCCCGCGGCGGTGGAGTCGCCCATGACCACGACCTGGACCCCGGTCAGCGGCGGCCCGGCCGGCCGGATCCGGGGCAGGTGGGTCTGGGTGCCGACGAGCTGGTTCAGCGAATGGACCTTGCGCAGCTGGCCGGGCGCGGTGTACGCGGTGATCATGATGGCGCCCAGGTTGAGGGCCTCCGTCACCACCAGGCCCACCACGAGCAGCTGGATCGTGGCGCGACGCGAGAGCCTGCGCCAGCCCGCCACCGCCCCGACCAGGATCAGCGCGCCCGCCGCGGCGATCCCCGTCTCCAGGACGAAGTAGCGCTTCCATCCGTCGGCGAGCCGGGAGCCGAGTATGCGCTCCGCCTCGGTTGGATGGTCGCCCTGCACGAACGTGGTCAGCTCGCTGTTGATCGTGATCTGCGAGAGCTGCAGCCGGGGCCGGACCGGGCCCGCGAACTGCAGATTGGTCGGCAGGCTCTGCCCGAACAGGTCAACCTGTCCCGGTCCGGACAGGCTCAGGCTGGGTGTGCTCGTGCCCACCTGGATCACCTGGCCCGCCACGGTGACTGTCTGCAACGGCGTCACCAGCAGCGCTACCGCGATCGCCGCTCCAGCCGACACCACGAGCAGCGCCAGTCCCGCCAGCCACCGCCACGCCAGCCGGGACCACCTGCCCGTCACCAGCATGCCGGCAACCCTTCCCCGTGCGGCGCCCAGGCTAACGACGAGACCGGGCGTTCAATAGAAAATGCTTGTTATGGGAGCAGAACAGTCGACTCGTCCGGCCGTGCGTGACGCGGAGTACTTCGATCGCTGGTATGCGGACATGGCCGCCTCGCCGGCCAGGGACGCGATCTGGGCGCGAGCGCTCGGACTGCCGCCCGAGCTGCGGTCCGCCAGCCTGCTGCCGTGGGCGGGCATCGCGGACGTGGCCGAGGCGCTGCGCCTGCCGCGGGACGGGCGGCTCGTCGACCTCGGGTGCGGGCGCGGCGGCTACGGCATCGAGGTGGCCCGCCGCGGCGGAGCCCGGCTGACCGGCGTGGACTTCTCCGAGGTCGCGCTCGCGCAGGCCCGGCTGAGCAGCGCCCGCCTGCTGCCCGAGGGCCGGGCCGTTTTCCGGGCCGGGACGCTGGTCGCGACCGGCCTGCCGGACGGGGCCGCGGACGGGCTCATGTGCGTGGACGCGGTCCAGTTCGGCAATCCGCCGCTGGCCGCGCTGACCGAGGCACGCCGCGTGCTGGCACCGGGCGGGCGAGTCGCCGTGACCTGCTGGGAACCGACCGGGCCGCCGGACGACCGGGTCCCGGCGCGGCTGCACGCGGTACACCTGCGGCGGGATCTGACCGAGGCCGGCTTCACCGACGTGCAGGTGCGGGAGCGGCCGGACTGGCGCGAGGCCGAGCGCAGGCTGTGGCAGGACGTCGTCGCGGTGCCGGCCGGCGCCGACGAGGCCCTCCGGTCCGCCCAGTCCGAGGGCCGGCGTTCGCTGGACGCCTTTGACGCCATCCGCCGGGTGTTCGCCACCGCCACCGCTTCCTGACCCGGGACGCCTATCATCGAAACGCACCATTGCGACGGACGGAGGGCGATGCCTGATGTCGGCCGAACCGCCGGCGGCCTCCGGTCCGGACTCCGATGATCCGATCGGTGCCCGGTATCCCAACACGGCCCGCATCTGGAACTATCAGCTGGGCGGCAAGGACAATTTCGCCGTCGACCGGACGGCGTCCGAAGCGGCCAATGCGATGGTGCGCGGCCTCGGCGTCCCGGCCGGCACCGACACCGCCATTGAGAGCCGCCATCTGCTGCAGCGGATGGTCGACTACCTGCTCGCCCAGGGCGTCCGCCAGTTCCTCGACCTGGGCTCGGGCCTGCCCAACATGGCCAACACGCACCAGATCGCGCACCGGTTAGCGCCCGAGGCCCGCGTCGTGTACGTCGACGTCGACCCGCTGGTCTCGACCCATTCCGATGCCCTCATGGCCGGCCCGCACGTCGTCACGCTCCGGGCGGACGTGCGCGAACCGGACCAGGTACTCGCCGACCCGCGGGTGCGCGACCTGCTCGACTTCGGCCAGCCGGTCGCGATCATGTTCATGTGCGTCCTGCATTGCCTGTGGGACCGGGAGGACCCGTGGGGGGTCGTCGGGCGGTTCCGGGACGCGATGGTGCCGGGCAGCTACCTGGCGCTGACTCACATGACCCGCGAGGCCCACCCCGAGGCGGCTGACGGGCTCTTCCGCATGACCCAGGAGCTGCACTGGAACACGCCGCTCATCTCGCGCGAGCGCGCCGGGATCGAACGGTTCTTCGACGGGTTCACGCTGGTCGAGCCGGGGCTGGTGGCCCCGGCACAGTGGCATCCCGAGCTGGACAACCCGCTCCGCGACCGCCCCGGTCCCGAGGGCGGCGAGCCCGTGGTCAGGCTGACCCCCGTCGGCGCGGACGCCGGTGACCGCGGGGTGGGCTGGCACCTGTGCGGCGTCGGCATCAAGGACCGGCCCTAGCCCGTCCGGGCGCCGGTGATCGCCTCCTCGATCGCGGCCTGGACCTGGGCCGCGCGTTCCATGTGCGGCATGTGCCCGGCGCCGTCGATCACGCGGCGGCGGACGGCGCCCGGCACCGCGTCGGCCTGCGCCGCCGGGATCACCCGATCGGCGCGGCCCCAGATCACCGTGACCGGCACCGCGCCGCCCAGGGCGGCGACGGCCGCGGCCGAGTCGATCCGCTGGGTCGAGCCGTCCGGGCCGACGAGCGTGCCGAGCAGCGTGCGCAGCGCGGTGTCAACGCCGTCCAGCCGCTTGTAGGCGAGCAGGTCGTCGACGAGCTGGCGGGTGACCAGGCTCTCGTCGGCGAACAGCTGGGCGACGACCGGCTTGAGCTCGCGCCGGGTCTGCGCCTCGGCGAAGCCGCGCAGGTAGCCGGCGTTGATCTCGGCGCCGAAGCCGGCCGGCGCGATCAGCGTGAGCGAGCCGATCCGGCCCGGGTCCCGGGCCGCGACCGCCGCCGCGACCGAGCCGCCCAGCGAGTGCCCGACCAGGTGGACCGCGCTGCCGGACGTGCCGATCGCGTCCAGCACCCCGGCGACGGCGCCGGCCAGCAGATCCAGCGATCCGTCGCCGACGTCCTTGGCCGACGTGCCGTGGCCGGGCAGGTCGAGCGCGTACACCCGGCGGCCCGCGGCCAGCGGCTCCTGCAGGAACAGCCACGAATTGCGGTCCCCGCCGTAACCGTGGATGAGCAGCACGACGTCGCCGTCCGCGCCCGCCCCGGCGTACCGGATCTTCCGCCCGCCGACCTCGGCCGTCTGCACCACGGGCTCCGAAGACGCCTCGTCGGGCACGCCGGCGTCGATCACGGCCCGCGCCTGCTCGGCGGCGGCGTCCAGGTCGGCGTCGGTCACGCTCGCCGGGGCGAGCAGCGCGATCGTCCCGCTCACCGGGACGTCCTCGCCGACCCGGGCGATGATGCGGCGCACGGTGCCGCCGCCGGCCGCCTCCAGCGTCCCCGCGATCTTGTCGGTCTCGATGTCCGCGAGATCGTCGCCCGCGTTCACCTCGTCGCCCTCGGCCACGATCCAGTCGGTGATCTTGCCCAGGCGCATCGACAGGCCCCACTTGGGCATCGTCACCGGGACGATCCGCTCGTCGGTCATCGCGCGTACTCCGTGACCGTCTTCACGGCGTTGACCACGCGCTGCGCGCCGGGGATGTACAGGTCCTCGAGCGGCCCGGAGAACGGGACCGGCGTGTGCGGCGCCGTCACCATCTCGATCGGGGCCTGCAGCGACCCGAACGCCTTCCTGGCGACCAGCGCCGAGATGTCGGTGGCCATCGAGCACCGCGGGTTCGCCTCGTCCACCACCACCAGCCGGCCGGTGCCCGCCACGCTCTCCAGCACCGTGTCCTCGTCCAGCGGGCTGGTCGTGCGCAGGTCCACGACCTCGCACTCGACCCCGTCTGCTGCCAGCGCGGAAGCTGCCTCCAGCGAGGTGTGCACCATACGGCCCATGGTCACGATCGTGACGTCGCCGCCCTCGCGCACCACGTTCGCCTCGCCGAACGGCAGCGCGTAGCTCTCCTCCGGGACCGGGCCGGACAGGTCGTAGAGCGCCTTGTGCTCGAAGAACAGCACCGGGTCGTTGTCCCTGATCGCCTGGGTCATCAGGCCCTTCGCGTCATACGGCGTGGCCGGGAGCACCACCTTGAGCCCCGGGACGTGCGTGAACAGCGGGTACAGGCACTGCGAGTGCTGCGCTGCGGCGCGCAGCCCGGCGCCGTACATGGTGCGGATCACGACCGGCGTGACCGCCTTGCCGCCGAACATGTACCGGAACTTCGCGGCCTGGTTGTAGATCTGGTCGAAGCAGACGCCCATGAAGTCGACGAACATGAGCTCGGCCACCGGGCGCATCCCGGCCGTGGCCGCGCCGATCGCCGCGCCGATGAACGCCGACTCCGAGATCGGGGTGTCGAGCACCCGGCCGGGGAACCGGTGGTACAGCCCCTTGGTGACGCCGAGCACGCCGCCCCAGGCGTCCTGATCCCCGGGCGCTCCCTCGCCCCCGGCGTTGTCCTCGCCGAGGACGATGACGCTCTCGTCCCGCTCCATCTCCTGGGCCAGCGCCTCGTTGATTGCCTCGCGGTAGGTGATCGTGCGTGCCATGGCGGGCCTCCCGGTCAGTAGCGGACGTAGACGTCGGTGAGCAGGTCTGCCTCGGTCGGCAGCGGAGCGGCCTTCGCGTCGGCGACCGCCTGGTCGATCTCGGCCGCGATCTGCGCGTCCACCGCGTCCAGGTCGGCCTGCGCGAGCTCCCCGGTCTGCACCACCCGGCCGGCGAACCGCTTCAGGCAGTCCAGCTCGGCCCGGGCGTGGGCCACCTCGTCGGCCCGGTAGGTCTGCTGGTCGCCCTCGAAGTGGCCGAAGTACCGGGTGAACTTCATCTCGATCAGCGTCGGCCCGCCCCCGCCCCGGGCCCGGGCGATGGCCTCGCTCGCGGCCTCGTGCACGGCGAAGAAGTCGAAGCCGTCGACGATCACGCCCGGCATGCCGAACCCGGCGGCGCGGTCGGCGATGTTGTCGCTGGCCACCGACCAGGTGCTGGCCGTGGACTCGGCGTACCCGTTGTTCTCGGCCACGAAGACGGCGGGCAGGTTCCAGACGCAGGCCAGGTTCATCGACTCGAGCGTCGTGCCCTGGTTGCTGCCGCCGTCGCCGAAGAACGCGACGCTGACCCCGCCGGTGCCCTTGATCTTGGCGGCCAGCGCGGTCCCGCAGATCAGCGGCGGACCGCCGCCGACGATGCCGTTCGCGCCGAGCATGCCCTTGGACAGGTCGGCGATGTGCATCGAGCCGCCCTTGCCGTGGCAGCTGCCGGTCCTGCGGCCGTAGATCTCGGCCATCATCTGCCCGACGTCGACGCCCTTGGCGATGCAGTGGCCGTGGCCGCGGTGGGTGCTGGCGATGGTGTCGCGCTGGTCGAGGTTGACGCACACTCCGACCGCCGAGGCCTCCTCGCCCGCGTACAGGTGCACGAAGCCGGGAATCTCGCCGGTCGCGAACTCGGCGTGCACGCGTTCCTCGAACTCGCGGATGGCCCGCATCATCCGGTAGGCGTTGAGCAGCTGGTCGCGGGTCAGCGCGCGGCGCTCCATCGTGTCGGTCATGTGCTGCCTCCTCCTAGGGCGGTCGGTTCCGGGAATCGTGCTGAGCTGAGGGCTACGGTGCCGGCGGGCGCCGCAGCAGGCCGAGCCGGGCGCTCGCGTCCATCACGGCAGAGATATTTACGCACCACGGCCCGTCCGGCCGCAGCCGCACGGTCGGCTGGTCGCCCGGCTCGAACGTGAGCTCGCGCTCGCCGTCGACGGCCAGTACTCCGGCGTCGGCGTCAACCGGGTAGGCCGGGCCCGGCCGCATGGGCTCGATATCGCGGACCCCGACCGGCACGACCAGCCCGGGCCCGATGGGCGCGAGCACCTGGTGCGGCCCGCCGGCCGCCAGCCGCGCGGTGACGCCGTGCGGGTCGCCGCGGGTCACCGGGGACAGCTGGCCCAGGACGGCGGACAGGCCGATCGCGTCGGGCTCGGCGAACGCGCAGAACAGCTGGGTGAGGGTGGCCGGATCCCAGACCGCCCGGGATGCGACGTGGCGTTCGGTGCAGACGGCCACGTCGACCAGCGCGGTCTCGGCCCGGTCGCCGGCCCGCACCTCGAGCAGCTTGGCCCGCGCGGTCACCTGGCCGGCCGGGACCGCGCCGGTGGCGACGAGCCCGGCGGCCAGGCCCGCGGTCGTCGCCTCCCGGACCGCCGGGAACACGTTGTTGGTGCCGGTCGACAGGGCCAGCAGCGGAACCTCGCCGACCTCGGCGGCGGCGACCCGCGCGGTGCCGTCGCCGCCGAGGCAGACGATCACCCGCGCGCCCGCGGTCACCATGCGCCGGACGGCTTCGACCGTGTCCTGCGCGGTCTGCCGGATCGGCCGGCCGTCGAGGAACTCGATCTCCGGCCAGCGGTCCGGGCCGGGCCCGCCCGCCCGGCCCATGGCCTGGCGCCGGCGCAGCGCCCGGAGCACCGCCGCCGAGATGCCGCCCAGGTCGGTGCCGAGCAGCACCCGGCTCACGTCCACCGCCGCGAGCGCGGTGAGCATGCGCTGGATCATGTTGGCCTTCTCGGCGGTCGGGAACACCGAGGCCTGCGTCACCAATCGCCGGATGTCGCGCCCGGACAGCGGGTTGGCCACGATCCCGACGATCGCATCGCCCACGCGGCCCACCTCCTAGGCAGTACTGTGCGCGACGATCAGGCAAAACGGAATAGCAGCGGCGCCATGATCCGCCGGCTGGCCGGCGTCCGCGCCGGGCCCGCGGCCACGATGACCGGAAGCAGCAACCCGCCGGGCACGGACCGGTACTACCGCCGCGGATGCCAGCCGACCGTCTCGGTGAAGCGGCGGTTGCTGACCCGCTCGCCGTCCCGGCACACGTTGTAGACCCCGCTGGGCACGGCGAGCGCCGCCAGCAACGCACACCCGGCGTCCGCGCAGTGCAGCGTCGCGCCGAGGGCCGCGTTCGGCCGGTCGTGTCCGGTGCCGGGCCCGTCGAGCAACCCGAGGCGCAGCACCACGCCGCGTCGCCCGGCGGCGGCGAACCGTTCCGCCTGCCGCTCGGCGCTCAGCGCGGAGCGCAAGATGGCCGAGACCTCCCCGACCGGCGTGGTCTCCGATACCGGCCGGCCGGACGGATAGACAAAGGTGACGGTCGGCTGCACGTACGTCTGCACGTCCGCGGCCAGCGCGCCGTCGACCAGGATCTGCGACGCCTCCGCGCGCAGCCGGTCGTTCTCCCGCCAGGCCCCCCGATCCCCCAGCCGGTCCAGCGGCCGGATCCGGGTGGCCAGATGCAGGACCGCGTCCACGTCGCCCACCGCCTTGGCCACCGCGGCCGGGTCGAACAGGTCAAGCTCGTCCCGCCGCGGAGCCCGCACCTCATGCCCATCCGCCTCGGCGAGCGGCCGGAACGCCTGGCCGAGTACGCCGGTCCCTCCGGTCACGAGTATCCGCACGGGTCCCACGTCCCTTCGTCGGGGTGATCATCCGGTTCACGTTTCCAGCCTCCGGCGCCGCGCCAGACAGGACATCCGCCATCTAGCCGATGTTCCGGCGGCCCGGCGACGGCACGGTGGAGGGGTGGAGATACGGATCGTGCTCGATCACGCAGAGCCCCCCGCGGGCCGGCTCTGGGCCGCCCCCCCGTCCGGCCCAGAGTCCGGCCCGGGGGCCGAACTCGGGTTCACCGGATGGCTCGGCCTGCTCCGCGCCCTCTACCAGGTGATCGGCCTGTCTGGCGGTTCCTGACATGCCGTGCCTGGCCGCGCCGCCCCGGCCGCGCCCACGTAGCATCCGGGTTATGGCCGCAACCGCGCCGGCAGCGGGCATTTACGGACGTCAGGCCGAGGTCAGCGAGCTGAGCCAGGCCCTCGGCCGGGCGGCGTCCGGTCGGCTCGCGGTCGTCCTCATCGACGGCGAGGCGGGCATCGGCAAGACCCGCCTGCTCGACGAGGCCGTCATGAACGCCCGCCGCCGCGGCATGCAGGTCGCGTCCGGGCGCGCCGAGGAACTGGAGCGCACCCGGCCGTTCGGGCTGATCGCCGACGCCCTGGGCTGCGCTCGGTCCGCCGCCGATCCGCGGCGGTCCGCGATCGCGGCGCTGCTGGCCGGCCATGGTGGCGGCGACGGCCCGGTCACGGTCAGCAGCGATCCCGGGCTGCAGTACCGGGCGGTCGACGCACTCGCCGACCTGGCCGAGGAACTCGCGCTGGCCGGTCCCCTGGTGCTCGGCCTGGACGACCTGCAGTGGGCCGACCCGTCGAGCCTGCTCACCCTGGGCGCGCTGGCCCGGCGCCTGGCGGACCTGCCGGCGGCGATCATCGCCTGTTCCCGCCCCGCGCCCCGGGTCTCGTCGCTGGAGCGTCTGGACAGATCGCTTGAACGCTACGAGCCGTGCCGGATCACCCTGCGCGGCCTGACCGAGTCCGCGGTGACAGAACTGGTCGCCGCGAGCGTGGCCGCCGAACCCGGCCCCGGGCTCCGCGCTGAGGTGGCCGGGGCGGCGGGCAACCCGCTGTTCGTGACCGAACTGCTCGGGGCCATCGCGCAGGACGGCATCCTGCGGATCTCCGGGGGCCAGGCCGACGTGACCGAGATGACCTTGCCGCCCTCGCTGCGCCTGACCATCCTGCGGCGCCTCGGCTTCCTGCCCGGGGCTTGCCTGCAGGCGCTGCGGGCCGGATCGATTCTGGGCTCGGGATTCTCGCTCACCGATCTCTCGGTGACGGCCGGCCGGCCGGCCCTCGCCCTGGCGCAGGACCTCGAGGAAGCGGTCCGGGCCCGGGTCCTGGAAGACGACCGGGCCCGGCTGCGGTTCCGCCACGACCTGATCCGCGAGGCCATCTATTCTGACCTCCCGGCCACCGTGCGAATCGGGCTGCACCGGGAGGCCGCCGAGCGGCTGGCGACGGCCGGGGCCCCGGCGCTGCAGGTGGCCGAGCAGTTTTCCCGTGGCGCGAGCCAGGGGGACGGCGAGGCCATCGACTGGCTGATCCGGGCCGCCCGCGAGGCCGCGCCCGGCTCCCCGGACTCGGCCGCGGACCTGCTGGAGCGGGCGGTCGGGCTGATGCGCCCGCAGGACACCGGCCGGGACCTGACGCTGGCCGAGCGGGCCGGCTGCCTGATGATGGCGGGCCGGATTCCCGAGGCCGAGGCGGCCTGCCGCGGCCTGCTCGGCCGCCGCCACGAGCCGAGGGCCGGGGCGCTGGCCCGGGTGTGCCTGGGCCAGGTGCTGCTCATGCAGGGCCGGGCCCGCGACGGCCTGCGGGAGCTGGAGCAGGCGGCCGGCTCCGACGGGCTCACGCTGGCCGAGCGCGCGAAGGCCCGGGGCTGGGTGGGCGGGGCCCGGTGGGCCCAGGGCGACCTGGACGGGGCCGCCCGGGCCGGCCAGCAGGCCAGGTCCGAGGCGGCCGCTTCCGGCGATCACCTCGCCACCAGCATCGCCCTCACGGCGCTCGCCCAGGCCACGGAGCAGCGCGGGCGGCTCCGCGACGCGCTGCGGATCATGGATGAGGCGCTGCGGCTCGCGGACGCCAGCCCGGGCCGCGCCGGGCACCGCTTCCCGGTCCACTTGCACCGCGGCCACATCCTGATCGGGCTGGACCGGGTCAAGGACGCCGGAGCCGCGCTGGGCGCCGCCCGGCGGGTCAGCGAGGAACTCGGAGTCCGCTGGCCGCTGGTCACGAACCAGGCCCACCTCGGCCTCCAGCACTACGTGGCGGGCGAGTGGGACGACGCCGTCGTCGAGCTTGAGGCGGGCATCGGGCTGGCCGAGGAGACCGGCGAGACCTTCGGCCTCATCCTCGGGCACAACCTGCTGTCGCTGATCCGGCTGCACCGGGGCGACCTGACCGGCGCCGGGGAGGCCGCCGCCGGGGCGGCGGCGCTGCTGGAAGCGGCCGGCTCGCGCAACCGCACCTACGGGGCGATGTGGGCGCACGCGCTGCTGCTCGAGGCGGCTGGCCGGCCGGACCAGGCCTTGTCGTCCCTGGCCGGCATATGGGACCAGTACGCCGGATGGGGGATGACCGCCGAGTACCCGGTGCTCGGCCCGGATCTCGTGCGCCTGGCCGTCGCGGCCGGCGATGCCGCGCGGGCTCAGCAGGTCGCTGCGGCAGTGGCCGACGTCGCGGCCGCCAACGACGTGCCCTTCATGACCGGCGCCGCGCTGCGCTGCCGTGGGCTGGCTGACGAGGACGCCGGGCCGCTGGCTGACGCCGTGGCGGCCTACGCCCGCGGGCCGAGGCCGCTCGACCTGGCGCTCGCGGCCGAGGACGCGGGCCGGGCCCTGGCCCGCGGCGGCGACACCGGCCAGGCCCGCGGGTTCGTCGAGCAGGCGGCCGGCGTCTACGAGGGGCTGGACGCCGCGCGGGACCTGGCCAGAGCCGAGGCGGTGCTGCGTGACCTGGGGGTCCGTCGAGGGCGGCGGGGTCCGCGCGGCCGGCCGCAGCACGGCTGGGCGAGCCTGACCGAGACCGAGCGCACGGTCGCCGCGCTGGTCGCCGAGGGGCTGTCAAACCCGCAGATCGGTGACCGCCTGTACGTGTCGCGCCGAACGGTGCAGACCCACGTCGCGCACATCTTCACCAAGCTGGACCTCTGTTCCCGGGCCCAGCTCGCCGCCGAGGTGAGCCGGCGCGGTCAGCCCGAGCGCGGGTGAGGTAAGACTGACATCGTGTCGATGACCCCGCCATCGCGCCCGTTACGGCGGGCCGAGGCCGTCGCCGTGCTCTCGCTGGCGACGGACCTGGCCATGGGTCAGCCGCTCGAGCACGGCGTCATCGTCGAACTGCTCCCGACCGCGGGCGGCAAGCACGCCATGCCGGAGCCCGCGGCCGCGTTGTCCCGGCCGGCCGCGCGCCCGCCCGGGTATGGCGAACGCCCGGCGGTGCTGACCCGGGCCCGGGTCAGTGCCATGTCCCGGTCGTTCCCCGACTGGCGGATCTGGCTCGACGACCACGGCTGGCACGCGCGCCGGCGCGTCGGCGTGTTCCTGCAGGAGTTCCGGACCGGGGCGCCCGCCTTCTGCGTGCACGCCGAGTCGGAAGCCGACCTGTCGCGGCGGCTGCGCGACCAGGAGGCCGCCGACGCCCGCCGGCCGGGCGAGGTGGCGAGCTGACCGGTCAGAGCGCGCGGACGACGATCGCCCGTAGTTCCTCATCGCTCAGTGACACCGGGTTGCCCTGCATGCTGCTCGACCGGGCGGCGTCGGCGGCGATGCGGCCGGCCTCGTCCGGCCCGACGCCGTAGGCGGCCAGGCCGGGCACGGCCAGGCGGGCGATCGTCTCGCGGATCCAGGTCAGGCCGTCGTCGGCGGACGCGCCCGGCGCCCCGGTCAGCAGCCGGGCCGCCTCGGCGTAGCGGCCCAGGGCGGGATGACCGGCCGGCCCGGAGCGCAGCGCGCGGAGGTTGGCCTCGATGACCGGGGCCAGCAGCGCGGCGCAGGCGACGCCGTGCGGCACCTGACCGGTCCCGCCAATCACGCCGGCCAGGCCGTGCACCGCGCCGAGCTTGGCGTTGGCCAGCGAGATCCCGCCCAGCAGGCTGCACACGGCCATGTCCGCCCGCGCGGCGAGGTCGGCGCCGTCGGCGTACGCGGCGCGCAGGCCGGCCGCCGCGCGGCGCAGTCCCTCCCGGGCCAGGCCGTCGGTGACCGGGTTGGCCCGGACCGAGACGAACGGCTCCAGGCACTGGGTCAGCGCGTCCATGCCGCTGGACGCGGTGACCGGGGGCGGGCACGACACGGTCAGCTCGGGATCGACCAGCGCCACCCGGGGGATCATCAGCGGGCTGCGCAGGCTCGCCTTGAGCTGATGCTCGGGCGAGGCCAAGACCGCGTTGGCGGTCACCTCGGCCCCCGTGCCCGCGGTCGTGGGCACCGCCACGAACGGCACGGCGGGCCGGGTGATCTTCCGGCCGGACCCGACGACCTCCAGGTAGTCGAGCGGGTCGCCGCCGTTGCCCAGCAGCATGGCCACCGCCTTGGCGGTGTCGATCACGCTGCCGCCGCCGATCGCGGCCACCGCGTCCGCGCGGTGCTCGCGGGCGACGGCGAGGCCCGCCCGGGCCAGCTCGATCGTGGGCTCGCCCGCCACACCGAACACCGCGGCGGGCAATCTCAGGCCGGCCAGCAGCTCCTGGTGGCGGGCCGGGCTGGCGCCGGTGCAGACCAGCACCCGGGTCCCGAGCCCGGCCAGCACGTCCGGCAGCTCCGCCGCCCGCCCGGCCCCGACGACGATGCGACCGGCGGTGGCGAACTCGAACCCCGCGGTCGTCACGGCGAGCCGCTCGCCCAGCCCTCGCCGCCGGCCGGGAACACCGCCGAGTACTTCTCCGACCGGCGGGGCTCGGCCATCATCCCGGCCACGCGGTCCCGCCACGTCGCGTAGTGCGCGGTCTGCTTGTGCGCCGCCGAGGCGCCGCCGTCGCGGTAGACCTCGACCAACACCACGTGGTCCGGATCGTCCTGATCCTGAATCACGTCGAACCGCAGCACCCCTGGTTCCGCGAGCGATGCGCGGGCATTGTCCAGCGAGGCGGCCAGGAAGTCGTCGGCCCGCCCGGGCCGGACCCGGACATGAACGTGAACCACCAGCATGTGCTCATCCTGCTATAGAGCGGGCCGGCCCGTGGCGCGCCGGCCTGACCCGGGGGGGTGCCTGGCCGACCGGGCCACGAAGGTGCGAGCCTTGGTCAATAGTCGCCGCGCGTGTGCGGGGGTATGAGCCGATGTCGTCTGTCACCTCTTCTGCCACGGGGCAGCGCGAGTCAGCGGCGCCTGACCGGCGCTGGCTGGTCCTGGTCATCGTGGCCATCGCCCAGCTCATGGTGGTCCTGGATGCCACGATTGTGAACATTGCGCTGCCGTCGGCGCAGCGGGCCCTGGGGTTCCCGAACAGCGACCGGCAGTGGGTGGTGACCGCCTACGCCCTGGCCTTCGGCAGCCTGCTGCTGGTGGGCGGCCGGCTCGGCGACATGTTCAGCCGCAAGTGGGTCTTCATCACCGGGCTGATCGGATTCGCGCTCGCCTCCGCGCTCGGCGGCGCCGCCGGCTCGTTCGAAGTCCTGGTCGTGGCCCGGGCGCTGCAGGGCGCGTTCGGCGCCGTCCTCGCGCCGTCCGCGCTGGGCACCCTGGTCAGCACGTTCCGGGATCCGCGCGAGCGCGGCCGGGCGTTCGGCGTGTTCGGCTCGGTCGCCGCGGGCGGCGGCGGGATCGGCCTGATCCTGGGCGGGCTGCTGACGCAGTACCTCTCGTGGCGCTACTGCCTGTACGTCAACCTGATATTCGCCGCCATCGCGGTGGCGGGCGCCCTGGCCTACATCAGCAGCACCCGCCCGGCACACCCGCCGCGCATGGACTGGCCCGGCACCGTGCTGGCCTGCGCCGGCCTGTTCCTGATCGTCTACGGGTTCTCCCACGCCGAGACCAACGGCTGGGGGGACTCGCTGACCATAGGCTCGCTGGTCCTCGGCCCGGTGCTGCTGGCCGGGTTCGTTCTCGTCGAGCGGCGATCCGTGCACCCGCTTTTGCCGCTGCGGGTGATCGTTGACCGGGCCCGGGGCGGCTCCTACGTCTCGGTCGGCATATCCGGGATCGCGATCTTCGGAACGTTCTTGTTCCTCACGTTCTACCTCCAGGAGGTCAGGGGATACAGCCCGCTGACCACCGGGTTGCTCTTCCTGCCGATGATCGGCTGCATCCTGGTCACCTCGAACCTGGCCAGCATCTACGGCCTGGCCCGGTTCGGCCCGCGCGTCCTGATCGCGGGCGGCATGCTGCTGGGCGCGGCCGGAATGGCGCTGCTGACGCAGGTCACCGTGAGCTCGAGCTACGCCGGCGACGTGCTGCCCGCGCTGCTGATCCTGGGCCTGGGCTTCGGCATGATCTTTGCCCCGGCGATCAACACGGCCACCACCGGAGTACGCCGGGAAGACTCCGGCGTGGCCTCCGCACTGGTCAACACCATGCAGCAGGTGGGCGGGTCGATCGGGACGTCCGCCCTCAGCACGGCCGCGCTCACCGCGACGGCCAGCTATCTGGTCACCCACCACACCGGCCCGCTGGCGCCGGCCGTCGCGGCCACCCACGGCTACACGCTGGCCTTCACCATATCGGCGGCGCTGCTCGGCCTCGGCTTCATCCTGGCGATCATTGTGCTGCCGTCCAAGCACCGGATCGACGAGCTCAGGCGGGCCGAGGCCCCGGCGACGCCGGCCGCGGCCGCCCCCGCACCGGCCCAGCCCGCCGCCCCGCAGCCCGCGGCCCCGCAGCCGGGCGCGGTGCATCCCGCCGCGGCGTACCCCGGCGCGCTGCGGGCGGTGGCGTTCGAAGCGATTCCCGTGGCCCTGTGCAGCTGCTCGCCGGTCGTGACCCGGGCCCGCGAATCGCTGCCCAAGCCATCCCGCTGACGGGCCAGGGCGTTATCCTCCCCCCGTGACCGACGTGATGCCGCCCGCCACAGACCTGCGTCTGATGGTCGGCTTTGACGGATCCCCGCCGGCGATCAGGGCGCTCGACGCCGCGGTGAACCTGCTGCGGGGACGGCCGGGCCGCCTCCACGTCGTGTACGTGGCCCACCTGCCCAGCATGGACGCGCTGTCGCCGGGCGCCGTCGCCGAACTGGAGGTCGACTTCGACGACATCGAGCAGGAGCTTCGCGGCATCGTGGAGGACCGGCTGCGCGGCCATGAGGACCGCTGGGAACTCAAGCGGCGCCAGGGCTCGATCGTGCAGGAACTGATCGCGGCGGCCAAGGACACCGGCGACGCTCACCCCGATGCCACCCCCGCGATCGTGGTCGGGAGCTCATCCCACCTCACGCACCGCGTGGTCGGCTCGGTCGCCGTCGGCCTGGCCCGGCACTCGCCGGTACCGCTGCTCATCGTTCCGTAGCGCCGGGCCGGCGGCCGCGCCGCCCGCTACACGCTGGCCGCCGCCTCGGCCAGGTTGGCCCGGACCGCCTCCAGCGCGGCCTGGATGTTCTCGACCGAGTTCGCGTAGGAGAACCGCAGGTATCCCTCGGCGTAGCGGCCGAACGCGGTGCCGGACAGGGCCGCGACCCCGGCGTCGTCCAGGAGCCGGCGCGCCAGCTCGGGCGACGTCACGCCGGTGCCGGTGATGTTGGGGAACACGTAGAACGCGCCCTGCGGCTCCAGGCAGGTGATGCCGGGGATGTCGTTCAGGCCGTCCACGATGACGCCCCGGCGGCGCCGGAACTCCTCGACCATCCGCTCGACGGGCTCCCAGGGGCCCTGCAGCGCGGCCGCGGCGGCGTACTGGCTGAACGCCGACGTGCACGACACCGAGTTGATCACCAGCCGGGTCACCGGCTCGACCAGCGCGGGCGGGAACACGCCGAAGCCGAGCCGCCACCCGGTCATCGCGAACGTCTTGGACCAGCCGTCGAGCAGGATCGTGCGCTCGGCCATGCCCTCGACGTCGAGCACGCTCGCGTGCGGCTCGTCGCCGTACTTGATCGCCCAGTACACCTCGTCGCTGAGCACGGTCAGGTTGTGCCGCATCGCGAACTCGGCGATCGCCTCGCAGTCCGCGCGGGTCAGCGCGCTGCCGCACGGGTTGTGCGGCGAGTTGATGATGAGCAGCTTGGTCCGGTCGGTGACCAGGTGTTCCAGCTCCCCGGTGTCGATCCGGAACTGGTTTTCCTCGCGGAGCTGAACTGGAACCCCGGTCGCGCCCGCGAACGCGGTGATCGACTCGTACATCGGGAAGCTCGGATCCGGGTAGAGCACCTCGTCGCCCTCACCGCAGAGCGCCATGATCGTGAAGAACATGATGGGCTTGGCCCCCGGCGTCACGATCACCTGGTCCGGCGAGAT
>Ga0335072_10002725_pt1 | contig 27191 bp, 21 predicted proteins | sample Lox_Sample_21_FD_206725 | JGI IMG/M metagenome (GOLD analysis project Ga0335072, IMG submission 206725) | Soil microbial communities from Loxahatchee National Wildlife Refuge, Florida, United States - Lox_Sample_2.1 | ecosystem: Environmental > Terrestrial > Soil > Wetlands | place: USA...
CCGCGTGCAGAGATTCCGCCCGGTCCACGTATTCTCGCATTACGTCCGGGGTTGGTACGGTTAAATTATTCGGCCCCCGTACTAACAGCCCGATTAGGGTAGATATTTCCGTTCGAATCAGTTCAGAGCCGGAGCGGATTTGAGCCAAATCTTCGGGTGTCAGCTGATCCGAAAACCGGACAAAATCGTCCCGTGAGCAGAAGTAGGCGATAGCGTGTATAAACCCCGGACGCGAACATAGTTCTGCGAGATCGGCAAAAATCTCTTGCTCCTCTCGTGGGGCAGATATTTCGGGACGTCTTCTGCGCAGAGCGCGAGATTTTTTCTTTTGTTTTCTCACTCCCACTCGATTCTCTCAATGCATCGTAACGCGCTGATTTTTAAGCGCAAAATATTTCTTCTGACGGTCAAAGCCCGACCATCGAGCCGTCAAAATTTTTCGCTTTTGATTTCAAAGAAAAATTCGCGCGATTCGAATTCAGCGACGTTTCAGCGTCTATCGACAACGATCGGTCGATTTTTCGCACCATCGACCATGTAGCCCACTACGCGCCGATACAAGGCAAAGACCGTCAGCATTCTTAGCACAACGCGTTCGCACTCGCTTTGCGTGGATGCGGCGCACTATCTCATCTAGCGCTTGGCACGCAACTTCATCTGGCCGGGTGCTTCTTCAATCTCCCTGATGGCCTGTATCGCGAAGCGCCCCAGATCAGGATAGACCGACCAAACGCGAAGCAGTGGAATGTCGCTCGCGCTGCCGAACCGTCCCACATTCACCAAAGCCATTTCCATCAGGTCTTCGATGCGGAAGAATTCGAAATAGCCGGATTGAAGGGTCGGCTTTTCAAGAGCCGCCCGGTAAATCGCCGCGACCTCATCAGGGAAGAATTGTCCAAAAGAGGTCACTACCGGCTCCGAACCCGGGAGCCGCTGCGCGCTTTCAGCGAACATGTGGTCTGACCTGAAGAATTCCCCAACGACGGCAGCCGCGACACCGGTTTCATGGCGCGACAAGATGGCGAGCTGGGTTGCACAATTCGCCTTGCGTTCCGAAGCTGAAAGATCGTCGCGATTCAGCCAGTAGAGAACCCGGCCGCAAGCCAGCAGCGCATGGTCCGCTGCAGAAACCGCTTCGGCCGACCGGTCAGGCAAAGGGTAGCGCAGGCGCGCCAACGCCACATAGGCCATTTCGAACGTGCGAATGCTGTCCTGAGAAAAAGCATCCTTTTTGGGCGGCAATCCCGTCCAGCGCTCAATGATTGGCCCGACGGCCGGGTCCGAATGTGATGCGACCTCCGCGATCAAGGAAGGGGTGAACATCGAATCGCGGTCGACGCTTTTCGCGGCCATGACTTGCAAGGCCTTGCGGTCGTCGCCGGAAAGGTCGTTCCAGCCTTGGCAATACGCACCATCATAGGGATGATCGAACTGCGCGTTCCATAGGCCGGCCGCACGCTCCCATGAAGCAGGATTGTCCCTGTCGGCCAACACCTCTTTCATCTCCGCGCTCACTGTCGCGACGTGTTCTTCCTGATCGTCGTCGAGCGCCCCAAGGGATTTGAGCGCATCGATCATCCCCCAGGCGTCAACGACACCGTTGGTCATGCACGTCGCCTCGATGGCAGCAATCAATGCGCGACGCTCATCGTCATTTAATGCGTGGGCGCTCATCATCGCCGCATGCATCAGCCCGAGCCGCAGATGATGCGCGGCTCTCGGCCAGATTCGGACGAGAATTCCGGGAAGGATCGTTCCGATCGAGGGCGCGTTACGATCAGAATACCTGTCGAGTTCGATCAGCAGACCAATCTGGCCAGGACTCAAGGTTTCGGACTGCAACCGCCCGCGCAGGTTCGCATTCGCTCCGACCTTTGGTCCGTTGTATAGGTGACCGCTCGAAATGGGGCCGCAAATGCACGACAGCCCAACTTCGCGCATCCCTACGCCCGCATAGCAGACCGCATAGAGGCCCGTTCGCAGGCCAAGCTTCTTTTCCCTGGCTTGATCTAGCAATCTGCGGTGCTCTTCGGCTAGCCGATCATCCATTTTTCCTATGAGACCGAGCAACTCATCGAGACGGCGGCCCGCTACCAGTTCATGCGGAATGGCAGCAAGAAGCGCACGGTCCTGCTTGGACCATGGCTGAACCGTCTCCGGCTTTGGTTGCACGTGCCACATGAATTCGTTGGAAATATCAAACCGCAAGGTCGCGATTTCCTGGCCGACCCGCGCAAGTACCTCGTCGCAGCGCTCGTTTGCCCAACGCTGCGCATCGGGTCCGCATTGGCCTGCCAGACAGGCATGAATTACTCGCGCGTCTGTTAGATGTGGCAACACCTGGCGTCGGAAACTGTCATCATCGATCGCTCCCAGTACGAAAGGCCTCATCTCAAGATGTTGCGGCAACCGCAGCGCGGTCACCACAGCTTCGGGATCGTCACCCGCGCGCCGGATGATCGCTTCTGCCGCAAATACGTTGAGGAACATTTCGTGGCTGAAACTCACCCGGTCGCCGCGCCTGTCCAGAAGGTTCGCGTCTTGAAGCGTCTGCAATAAGGCGCCCGATACCCCTTCGCGGTCTGACAGCCGGTCTATCTCCCGAACCGAAAGGCCGAAACTTATGCGCTCGGTCATCATTCCAGCGATCCGGGACAGAGTGCGAATGCCATCGGAGGCAGCAGAGCCGAGGCGTTCGCGCACATAGGCATCGAACAGACCATACTTACTGGTGTCGAGCGGCAACTGCTGTCCCAACTGCCCGATCATCTTCGCTTCAAGGCCGCTTCCGACAGTGCCGAGCAACTCCGCAAACGGTTCGGCAGAAACGCCGCCGGCCGCCTGTTGCGCGATGGCCAGTTTTATTTTGGTGTCGGGAATCTGTATTGCGTAGCTGCGTGCGGGCAGAAGATCGCCGCGCTCAAGCGGCATCCTGCTGGAGATGACGGCTCGTGCGTCATACCGCTTCACGGCCGCAGCAATGCTTCGCGTCAAGCGCTGTCGTTCCCCTGGCGTGCATTCGTTGTAGCCGTCCACGACAAGCATAAGTCGGCGGTTCAGCCGCCGCGCCGCGGAAATCACCGCGGCCGCAGACCTCGCCTCGAGCAAGGCGGCCTCGCGATTCACCACATCGCGCAAGTTTCCTTCAAAATCTTTCGCCGGCACGACGATCGGCACGGTTCCGCGCGCTAGCCCGGCGAGCCCGATGCTGTAAGAGAGCAGGCTTTTCCCGCATCCTGAAGGTCCCATCAGCAATACGATGCCGTCCTGCACGGCGCGCTGCAGCACGACCGCCGACGAAAGCTCTTCGCTTTCGCAAACGCACAACATGGCGACCATCTCAGACGCAGGTCCGCCGTAGGTTCGGATGAATGCTTCACCGTAAGCGCCGAGCAACTGCTCGGCATCGAGCAATTGCGGGCTCAAGGCCGCGTCGATTGACGGTACCGCGAGCAAGCGATGGTGGGCCGCGAACGCGCGCCACTGATCCAACGACCAGCCATCGCGCTTCATCGATGTGAAAAACGCCGGAAGTTCATCGAGGCCACCGATCGAAACCTTGAAATCACCCTGCGGGATCGTCGAACCCTGAGGAACGGCTGGAACGAAGACCAGGGCCGCACTCGGATAAGGAACATCTGCCCCGGCGAAGCTTCGCATCGCATCACGCAGCGCAAGCTTCTCGCCGATGGCCTGGAGATACGGATTTACGAATTTTTTCCAAGCGCCGGAAGCAAGCTGGGCTTCCCAATCGCCGTTGTGGCCGCCGCGCACGGCCGAAGTGAAGCCTTTTGACTCGGTGACCAGCGCGGCGCCTTCAATTGCGATGACAAGATCGAGCTGCCGGTCGCCAAGATTCATATTCGCAAGGATGACGGCCGGAATGCCTTGAGCCGACAGAAATTCATAGGCGTGCTTCAGCGTAGCCCGCTCAGAAGCATGCTCGATCGGCGCGCCGATGAAAATCTCTATCGAGGCCAACGAGAGCTCCGCAATGCAGAGTGGGCTGGATGGTGACAGGGCTTAAAGCTTCCATCGATTTGCTCTCCGACGAGCCGGAGCGCACCGTGGCCGACCTGCGCCGCTGCGATTGGAAACGCCGTCCGGGAATTTCCAGCAAGAAAGGCATGTGAAAGGTCGGCTATGTCTTCGACGGCTTGGGCCTTGCGGAATGACAGCATTTACTCGTCGCCCTCCGCCTCCTGCATGCGCTCTTCAAGCTCGTCCAAAAAGGGTGAGCGCCCCCAATGCATCCGCCCGCGCGGCGTATCCACAAACCCGGAATATAGCATGTGAATCTCGTCGCGCGCCCTTGTAAGCCCGACGTAGAATAGCCGTCGGCTTTCACGGCGGGCGGCGGGCAGCTCATTGCGCCAGGGCAAGCTCCCGAGGTCGAGCCCTACCATTATCACGACGTCATATTCGCATCCCTTGGCGGAATGCAGAGTCAGCAGATTTAGATGGAGCGGCGACCCGTCGCGTCCGCCGAGACTCGCTAGATCAAGATCAGCGAGCGACCCGCCAATGGCGAGAGCCGCGACCATCCTTCCCACTTGTTCTCGCTGATCTGAGAGGCTCGGCTCCGCCGCCATCAGCGCATCGAGCATTCCCGCTTTCAGTGCCGCAACGAAGTCGCGCGCAAGACCGTCGTCGGTCCGGAGCGACCAGAGAAGCTGGGTCAGGCGCTGCGCTTCCCCCCGCGCCTGCTCATCGGAAATGCGCGCCCGATGAAAGCCGAGCCACCGATCAAGCAACCCTCGCAATTGTGGCCGCGCTTCACGCCAACCTCCTGCGCACCAAGCTGCGCAGTCCTCGATCCAGCTCGTAAGTGCGACCTTGCGGTAAGGGGCGGCGTTATCGACTCGGATAAAGTCCAACGCTGCTGCAGTCACCGCTTCCGCCACAATGTCACCGGCGCGAAAGTCCCGATAGAGGATCGCGATGTCACCGAGCGACCGGCCGGGCTTGGCAGCGAGCGCCGCAGGGATGATTTCGGCGACCGCGTGAGCCGCTTGCCCCGCAAGGCCATCGTCACACTCGACGAACGCAATCACCGCCTGGCGGTTGGGATCATGGGATTGATAACCGCGTGCTTCGCCGAGCGCCATCTCCGAAGCGCTCACGATACGCGACGCCGACCGATAGTTTAGCTGAAGCTGAACCCGCTCGACGTCGTCTCGCTCGGCCAGCTCCTGCAGCAACGCTCCGTCCGCACCTGTGAATCCATAGATCGATTGATCCGGATCGCCGACAGCGAACAGGCGGATGCCGCCATCGAATGCCACGCGCTTAACGATGCGGTGCAGCGCGACGCCCAAATCCTGGTACTCATCAACTGCCAAGACCGGAAACTTCGCTTGGAGCAGCGGTAGCACCCATTCATGCTCCGACACCAGCTGCTGTCCGAAAATCACAAGATCATCGAAGTCGATAAGACCTAGCCGGCGCAGTTCGGCTTCGTATCCCTCTGCCCATGCGGCGAGTTCCCCCTCGCTTGTCCAAGCGACTGATGCCCTGTCGAGGACGGACCGGCGATGCCGACCCAGGTCCATAGGTTTGTTGGGGTGGCCAACACCGAACAGACGGTCGCCGATGCGCTTCATGGCCTGCTCGCTCTGCCGCTGCGTGGCAACAGTGAGCGGGAACGCCACAGGCAGATCCGCGAGCCGACCGTACGGCATGAGGAGATGCCGCAGGCAGAAACCATGCACAGTGCCAATGAAGAGATTGGGCGCCTCGCGCAGGCCCAGCCGCTCCAGACGACGCGTCAGCTCACGGGCGCATTCCTGACTGTAGGTGATACACGCCGCTCCTCGTGGCGCGCGCACATCCTCTGCCATGATCCGGGCAAGCTTCAACACCAGCGTCTTGGTCTTGCCGCTGCCTGGCCCGGCCAGCACCACGCAGTTGCCTATGGAGTCATAGGCCGCTTGCTGACCCGGATTGCCGACAAAATCGGCCGCTTGGGCGAGATATGCCGCGCTGACACTACGCAACGGCATCGCGGATGTGCTCCAGCGCCTGCCGGATGTAATCCGGACAGGTGCCCGAGGTAACGTTAGGGGCGAGCGCCTGGGCGAAGCGTCCTTTGCCGACCCGTTCGATAAGCGCGATCAGCGCGTCATCATCGAGCGTGTCAGGGTCGTCCACCCATCCTTGCAGTGCCTCCCGTGTGTCGTCGCCAATGGAAAGCTCCTCCCCAATCACCTCCTGCATGGCCTCGGCAAGCCCCCCGGTGAACAGTTCCGGCTCCAGCGTGTTGCTGTTGACGAAGTAGCCGAACGACTCGGCGCGGGCGATCACGGCATCTGCGTCCAGACGCCGATAGTTGACGCCCTCTTCCCGCAACTGCAGCACGTTGATCAGCCGCCGACGAACCCGCGGATGGCTAGCCCCGTTCGGATCGCGGTCTGTCAAGATGACGTGCGGAATGTTCAGGCCCTGGGGACCAAGCAGCTTGACGTAGGGCGTGAAATTCGTGCCGCCGACCGAACAGACGGTGATACCCAGCATGTCGAGAGGAATATCCAGCGCTTCGGCAAAAGCCGGCACTAGGAACCGCTCGGCGTCGCCTTCGACCAGGATCACGCCCCGAGCAAAGAAGATCTCGCCGCGGCTCACATCTATGTAACGCTGGAGGTCCGCCTCGTCGCGCTCGCTCAGGGGGGCCGTGGCCGTCGAAACCGCAATCGTCGCATTCGCCGCTGCATCATGACGGAGCAGCACGATGGAACGGATTGGGGTCACACTTGCGATATGCGGCGAGTGTGTCGTCAGGATTGTCGTGAGCGGCGGCGTGTCCTCGCCGTCCTCTCCGCCACTGCCCAGAAAATAGCGATACACGAGACGCTGGACATGCGGATGCAGATGGGCCTCCGGCTCCTCGACGACGAAAAATGTATGGTCTCGCTCGCCATCTGCCACGAGACGATCCAGTTCGAGGCTCTTGAGCGCCAAAAAGATAAGATTGGCGGTGCCCAGGCTGGCGTCCGGAATGCCGCGTACTCCATTGTCGATGAGCAGACGCAGGCTCCGCAGCAACGCGTCGACCCGCGTCGGCGCGAGGCCAAGCGTCAGCGGCACGGCATGCTGCACGCCAGCAATAGCGATCAGCCGTTCGCTGATCCGCTCCGCCGTAGCGACCACTTCGTCGTGGCTCACCAGCTCGGTCTGCGCCTCATTGACCTGCTCCTGGATTTCCGCGCGCGCGTCCTCGTCGAGGGAGGTGGCGAGTTCTTCGATCAACGGCCTCAGCGGCGAGTTGCGCCAGCTCGACAAATCCTTCTCGGCGTCGCGCAGTGCAACCTGCACGTCGAGGGGTAGCATCCGCCGCAGCGACGGACCGACAGCCATCTCAGGATCGTCACCACCGAAAATTAGATACTCATAGTCGGCCAAACTCTCCGGATCTCGTCCGAGATTGGCCTTCGGCTGAAAGCGGTATGTAAGCCTCGCGACCATCGGCGGGCCGGGATCGACAACGCAGTCATTGAGATGCGCCATCAGCCGCGGATCATCTGTGAAGTCGGTTAGATCGACCGCGACCTCAATGGTTTCGCCGAGCTTCTCCTCCCCAAGGCCGTCCCAAAAGTGCTCAAGCCCGAGCTGCCGATCACGCTCGGAGAGACCCGGATCTAAGATCAATTGCAGGGCTCGGACAAAATTGCTCTTCCCGACCTTGTTCTCACCGACGATGACGATGCTTTCGCCGGTCTCGACTTCAATCTCCGAGAAGTTCGCGAAATTCGTTATTTTTACGCGTGAGATTCGCACCTTCGCCCCCAATTCTCTAAGGCATCGAATATTATCGCCGATTTATGGTTTTACCGCCGGTGCTGCTGTCGCCTGCGCGGCCGAGGGGGATCGCGACGGAACAATGTCCTTGAGCCAACTCACCGTCAGCGCAATCACGAGCGCAAGCGCGACGGCGCCGATGACGCGGTAGTAGGTTTGCTCCTTCTCAACGGCATGGACGCGCTCACCGAGCGCCTTGTCGACGTTTTTGATTTTCTTCGAAAGGCTGGCGAAAGACTGAAGTTCACCGGCGACGGCCGTCACCAGTTCGGGGGCGATGCCCTTGTGAACGGCTCCATCCTTCTTGAAGCCGGTCTCGCAGTCGAGGCTCGCGTACCAGATCAGGAAGATCGGTTGCCCGCGCTTGAGGTGGATCGGTACGGGGCCGGCATTGAAGACCGCGAACGTTAGCTGTCCGCGATAGCCAGGATCGACATGAAATCCGGAAACATTGACGAGGCCGCGAAATTTAGTCTTTGCGCGGATCGAGATGAAGGCCAAGGCATCGGCGGGGACGGAGACGATTTCCTCTGTGAGCAGGAAGGCGAACTGGCCCGGCGGAATGGTGAACGCCTCGCCATCGCCGAGCTTGCGGACGGTGACCGTGGTCGGATCGGCTGTTTGATCGTTGGGTGACACATAGATTTCAGGGCCAATCGACAGCGTATATGCGGCGCAGTCTACCCGACCGGGCACGAACGGCTCGATCAGCATCTTCAGCCGCTCGCTGAGCGTCTCCCCGCTCCAGAACATAGCTGGTGGATTATTCATCGCTTCGTTCCCCCGACTCTCTATTATTCATTCAGGGCACACCATACTGTTGGACGCGCTTTCGTACGTCTCAAGGAGAGACGGGTCTTGAACGTCATCGGACATGGCATTGACCTGGTTGAGGTCGCCGAGATGCGGCGCTGGATCGAGGATCCGCGCGATCCGCTCGTTCCGCGTTGCTTCGTTCAAGTCGAACTTGACGAGATCGGCGATGGGCCCGATCGGATCGAGCGCCTGGCGGGGCGGTTCGCCGCTAAGGAGGCGGTGCTCAAGGCGCTCGGCACGGGGTTCGGCGCGGGAGTGGCGTTCACCGATGTGGTGATCCACCGCGCGCCCGGCGCCGCCCCGGTGGTCCGACTCAACGGTGGCGCGGCGAAGGCGGCCGCAGCGTTGGGGGTGACCGCATGGCGGCTGAGCATCAGCCATGCCGGTGGCTTGGCGATGGCGAGCGTTCTCGCGCTGGGGTCGGAGGCTCACGCGCGCGACTCTTGACCAGCGGATGGGCCCAGGAAGGTAATACTCCGCGCGTCGAGATCGACGGCGATACGGCCGCCGCGTGCGGCAAGCACTGCGCGCCACGCCTCAAAGCTTTGCAGGATCGCTTGTTCCCACTCTCCGGTTGTGCATTGCCGGACTTCTAGGTGGGATGTCATGTCCTTAATCGTTCGCAAAAGTTGGAAATCGAGAGCGGCAACGCCTTCGAGAAAGCGATGGCGGCGGGCATAGTCGAAGGCCAGCGCCGCCACGCCCTCTTCGATCACGGCCGCGCGCCCGCCGTCTTCTACCTCATCGAGGAGCGGCCGGCTCTTGCGCTTTCGCCGGAGCAAGGCGCGCGTGATCGGCGACCAGCCGAGCACGGCGGCGTAGGCGAAGTGGAACACGTCATGAAAGCGATAGCCGTCGGGATCATAGGCGTTATCGGTGAGTTCTGCGCCAAACGGCTTGCCGTCGATCAGGACCCGCACCCGTTGGCGCGCTTCGCCTTCGACATCGATGAGCTCGACCTCGAAACGGCGCGGCAGGCGCTCGCCTTCGGGTAACTCGGCGTCGAAAGTCAGCGGTTCGGTGCGTTCGTTAGCCCAGCGCTGCTTGACCTTGGCTAGGTTGGCGGCGGCGACCTCGGAAAGTGAGAGGTCGAACTTGCTGGCGACATTGGCGATGTACCAGAGCAGGTCGCCCAGTTCCTCGGACACGCGCTCCTTGAACAGCCGGTGCGCTTCCCCGTCACGCAGATGCTTCTTGTACTCGCTAAGCAGCTGGCCGGTTTCGCCGGCAAGACCGAGCATCGGCACGATCAATGAGGTGGCATCGTCGACACCGTCGCGTGCGGGCACACGATCGGTTCGCAACGCCTCCTTCTGATAGCTATTGAAATCCATGCTCGTCTCCTTCGGCGTCACACCGCTGCAGCGCGCTGCGGCGCGGCGACGCGGATCTTGTCGTTGAGCTTCCATTTGGGTGGATAAAACAGATCGATCGGGTCCGGGATCGGATCGAACTTCTGCTTGATGCGGACACGGCCAGTCTTTCCCGCGACTTGCGGGTGCGCCACACGTGCATACTTATCGACTTCGCAGAACAGATTCTGGCAATCGATCAGCTGGAGCCGCCGACCCCACAGCGATTGGAAGTCGAGACCGAGCCGTTCAAACTCCTGCTCCTGCAAATCGGCCATCAGCCGGATGAGCTCCGGCTCGTTCAGACCGCCCGGGTCGACGAAACATTTTCGCAGCCCGTCACGCGCGCCCGGCCCGGGCACGACGAAGTCCATCTCGCTGAAATCGGTGATCTCGCTGTAGTTGATATCGGTGATGAACTGATAGGCGAGGAAGTCGCCGATCGTCGGATAGGCGCGCAGCTTCTCGAAACCCTCCTGCATCGTACGGATCTGCGCCAACCGCTCGGCGAGCCGGTCGGCCATCATGCGTTCGAGCAGCAATAGATGGTTCTGGTGCTTGGCTGATCGCCCGAAAGCGCGGCTGCCCGGCGGCATGATGTAGGCAGCCGAGTAGATGCGACGTCCGGCCTTCATCGCGCGCGAAAGCACCGCGTCAAAGGCCGCGAAGCGATAATCCTCGAACGTGATCGGGCCAAGGGCGCGTTCGAGGAGTTCCCAGGTCTCGATCTTGTTGAATAGCTTGAACAGCAGGATGCGGAAGAACACTTCGCGCGGCGACTTAGGCAGGTCGTCGCGATAGATGACATGCCGGATGAGATATTGGCTGACCCGGTCGGACGCGCGGTAGGCGTTGGTAAACTTGTAGATCGCCAGCACCGGATTATCAGTCCACGGGCGCGTCTCGCCCCGCGTACGGCGAAAAAACACTGCCTGCCTTTCGGCGGCGAAGCGCCAATAACTCTCATAGACCTCTGACACCTTGGCCGGTGCCAAATGGTGCAGTACGATGGGCGCCATCGCCGTCGATGGCTCAGGCGGCCGAACGGCGACAGGCAAGTCCATCGGCAGCGATCCGTCGGTTTCAGCGTAACGGGACTTCGGAGGGCGGCCGCGTGGACGTTTCGGCGAGACTTTGGGGGACCTCGAATTCAAAGCGTTGCTCCCGCGGTCGCGGCAACAACTGGACGCACAACCGGAGCGGCCGGCGGCGCCACGAGGGCGTGGGCAGCGGCAACCAGCGGCGCGAAATCGGCGTCGCTCTTGGTGATCCGCTCGAGCTTGGCGATCCCGACCATGACGTTCAGGCGCGCAAACGGCATGCCCATCTCATGGGCCATGAAAGCGCCGAGCTGAGCCAGGCCAAGATAATTGCCATAGGCTTTGTCGAAGATCTGCTGGGTGGCGTAGAAGGCATTGGTGACAAGACCGGCCGTAGTCGGCTCGAAGCTGACTTGCTGCAGGCAGGGAAAGCCGAGCTGCGCGCTCGCGACGTGGTCGCGGGCTGGATCAAAGGTAGTGGCCTGCAGCATTGAACGGCGCACGCCCTTTCGAGAACTCTGAGACAAGATCCACTCCAGTTGATTGCCATCGCACGGGCCGCGCCCGTACATGACCATGCGCTCGAAATACAGGCCGCGGCCATTGGCTTTGCGGTTCATCGCCTGCCAGCGGGGGAACGTCGCGCGATAGAGTGCAAAAAGGCGGGTCCGGTCGCCACGCGACATCTGCCAGAGTCGCTGCGGGAAGATCGTGAACGCGACATCATCGACCACCAGTCGCCCCTTGTGCTTGAGCAGCAGATCGAGCGCCTGGCGCACGGCCGGGTCTTCGATGGCCGCGCCGTTTTGGGCGAAGCCGCTCAGGCTCAGGATCAACGGGGCGACCTCAGTGCCGGCGCCGTCGAGCACCTGCAGCAGCAGTCGCGCCCACCCGCGCGAGAGATTGGTGTCGTCGATCACCACGGGCGGCGGCGCTGCGAGCATCTTCGCCTTACTCATCCGGGTCCTCCTCCAGATGGCGGTATTGCGCGAGACCGACATAGCCGTACGGCTCGTTTTTCTGGACCGGGGCAACGCGCACGAAGACAGCCCAGTCCCCGGCGCTTGCTTGGAAGATCCCCGGCTTCATCGCACGGAACAGGCGTCCGGCGGCGAGGTCGCGCTCGAAGGCGAGTCCGTTACCGGCCACCTCGGTGCCGGGCGGTAGAACGAGCAGCGTCTTGACCTCTGCGTCCAAGGTGGGCCCGGCACGATGGCGGTCGACGACGATCAGCGGCTCGGGTGTCAGCGCACTGAGGATGTCCATGCGCAGCGCCTTGGGGGTGACGCGCTGCAGGGCAGCGACACGACCGCGCGACAGCATGTTCACCCCTGCCGAGAGGTGAGTCAGAAGCGTCGCGTAGCCGACGCCGAACTCGCAGGCGATGGTGAACATCTGCACCGGCGTCGCCGTTTCCGGGGCCCAGCCCCGGACCGAGAAGGCCCGGCGCAGGCCGATGATCGGCATGAGGAGGAAGCCCGCGAAGGTGTCGGCCAGGAACTCCTTCGGGTCCTCCCAGGGCTGCGCCTTGGCGTCCTCGCGCAGCTCGTCGATCGACGAGCCGTGGCCGAAGACGTGATGGCCGAGCTCGTGCGCGCAATTGTAGGCGCGCCGCGGCAGCGGCCGTCGCGCAGAGAGGTGGATGCGCGGTGGAAGGCCGCGCTGATACATCCCCTCCATGTTGATGTTGTTGAAGCGCACCGCGACGCCCAGCGTCTCACACAGCCCGTAGATGCAGATCGGACCGACTTGGTCGAGCTTAGCCTTGGCCCGCGTTGCGACCGCGGCCTGCATGGCTTGGGTCGCCAGGGCGCGACGGTTGAAGCTCGGCTTGCTGGTGCGCATCACGTTCATCAACGATCGCCTCCATTCGCGGTGGAATCGCTGCGCATGGCGGCCAACAGCTTGAGCAGGCGTTCCAGGTCGTCGGGCTTGAGTTTGGAGAGTTCGCGCGCGGCGAGCTCGAGCCGCGGGTCCTGGGCGTCGAGCGTCTCGGGCGCCTCACCGAACAGCCAGGCGACGCTGACGTCATAGATCTGAGCAAGCCGGGCGAGTTCGTCGGCCGAGACGCGGCGGTTGCCCGCTTCCATCTCGCTGACGGAAGGTCGATGCAGACCGAGCATCTTGGCGACATGGCCTTGCGACAGGCCCGCGAGCTTGCGCGCCTCTTTCAGACGCTCGGCTATCTGCGCCCGCTTGGCGGAATCGAGTTCGGTCATGCCGCCGCCGCTTCCTTCTTGCTTTGCTTCTTGATCAGGTCGCAGACGAAGGCTGCGGTCTCCTCGATGGAGCGCGGGAGCTTGGTCGTCTCGTCGACGAAGATGTTCACGTCATTCGGGATCGTCGCGCCGATCTCGGTGGCGAGGATGGTGGTTGCGACAGGCCAGACCTTGCTGTCGAACTTCGGCAAGTTCTCAACCGGCTTGGTGGCGCCGGTAAGCGGCGGGCACTCAAGACCACTATCGGCCTGGATCTGACCGAGGATAGCGATCAACTTCTCTTTCAGCGCAGCGGGATCCATGGAGACCTCCTTCATCCGACATATGGTAAGATAATCTTACCGAAGCGGATAATCAAGGGGAATCCGCTGGCGCGGCGCCGGATAGCTGCTTCGTCGGCTCTAGTAGAAAAATTGTAATCTTCGTGCTACATAAAAGCCTCCTCGGTAGTACGAAGAGAGCAAATGCCCACGCCACATCATCCCCCCGCCGCTGTGCGGCGCGTCATGCGCAAGTTGGGCGCAGATATCCACGACGCCCGTCGTCGCCGGCGGCTGCCCATGGCGGTCGTGGCGGAACGCGCGTTCACCTCCCGCTCGACCCTGCAAAAGGTCGAAGCGGGCGACGCCAATGTCAGCATCGGCATTTACGCCGCAGTCCTGCAGGCGCTTGGCCTGCTCGACGGCCTGGGCGAGCTCGCCGACATCGCGCGCGACAGCGTCGGCCAGGCCCTGGCCAGCGCGGAGCTGCCGAAACGCATCCGCCTCAAGCGCACATTGGCGCCGACCGATCATGGCTGACATCGAAGTCCATATTGACCTCGAAGGACGCACACGCCCGGTCGGCCTGGCCCGCAGCAACAAGGTGCGGGGCAACGAGACCGTCGTCTTCGAATACGCGCCAGAATGGCTCGCCGATCCGGATCGGTTCTCGATCGAGCCCGCTCTCGCGTTGACTCGGGGCGGCTTCGCGCCGCCGGCCGGACAGGCCATCTTCGGGTCCATCGGCGACTCGGCCCCCGATACCTGGGGGCGCCGCCTCATGCAGCGCGCCGAGCGGCGGCTCGCAGAGCGCGAAGGCCGCGCGATCCGGACCCTCGCCGAAAGCGACTACCTCCTTGGCGTCGCCGATGAGACCCGTCTTGGCGCGCTACGCTTCTGCTGGGCGGGCGAGGAGGTGTTCCAAGCGCCGCTCCACGCGGGCGTGCCCGCCCTGATCGAGCTCGGACGTCTCCTCGCCGTGACGGAGCGCATCCTGCGCGATGAGGAGACGGACGAGGATCTCCAGATCATCTTCGCACCCGGATCGTCGCTTGGCGGCGCGCGTCCCAAGGCGTCAGTCATCGATCAGCACGGCCGTCTCTCCATCGCGAAGTTCCCCAAGGAGACCGACGACTACAGCATGGAAACCTGGGAAGAGATCGCCATGCGCCTCGCCGGGCGCGCCGGCATCGCCACGCCCAGCCACGAATTGCTGCAGGTCGGCGGCAAAACGGTGCTTCTGTCGCGGCGCTTCGACAGGGCCGGCGCCATTCGCATCCCGTTCCTCTCCGCTATGGCCATGACCGGGTCGAAGGACGGCGAGCGCGGCAGCTATCCCGAGATCGTCGATGCGCTCACGCGGCACGGGGCTCAAGCGAAGACCGACGCCCAGGCTCTGTACCGGCGCGTCGCCTTCAACGTGCTGATCTCGAATGTCGATGATCACCTGCGCAACCACGGCTTCCTGTGGCTCGGCAAAGCGGGCTGGTCACTCTCCCCGGTCTATGATCTCAACCCAGTACCGACCGATCTCAAGGCTCGTGTGCTCACCACAAACATTGATCTGGACGAAGGCACCTGCTCGATCGACCTCCTCGAAGCCGCCTCGGAATATTTCGGCCTCGGCCTCGCGGCGGCGCGCGGCATCATCAAGGAGGTCGCAGTGGTCACGGCGACTTGGCGGGAGACCGCCAAGGAGGCCGGCGCCCGGCCCGCCGAAATCACCCGCATGTCGAGCGCCTTTGAGCACGACGATCTCAAGCGGGCGCTGGCGCTATGACGAGGGTATCCGTCATAGCTTCCCGGCGAACCTACGCCGACGGCTGTGTCGGAGATGTCTCCCCTGGACGGCGAGGCATGAGACGCTCCGGCCCGGCCGCAGTGCCGTGGCTCCGAAGGAGCCTCGTCCCTCATGTCTAAACTCAAGGAAATAGTCGCCCGAATTCAGCTCATCGCGCCGAAGATCAGCGGCGAACCTCTCGCGGGCGCGCGCTATTCGCCCGAGGCGTCAGCCTCCCCGACCCAGTGCTTTTCGAATGCTCAGCGCAAAGCGCAACAGAGCGGCGGTGGGGTGCTGCACGGCTGGATGTTCCAATATCGCGAGGCGACCGCGCTGCCCGGCCAAGGCTATGTCCTAGCTGTAAATCACGCGGTCTGGCATGCGCCGGACAAGAAGCTAATCGACGTTACCCCGTTCCACGACAATCCCCATCATCGCCCTATCGTCGTCAATGGCGACACGGTGCTCTTCCTCATCGACAGCACCGCCACTCCGCTCAGGAGCGACCATGCCGGACTTGCGCTTCCGTCCTGGTTCTTTCCACTGACGGACGACGAAGCCATCGCGACATATGCCGCTGAGCTAACGGCCAAGGAACTAACTGAGTGGGAGGCCCAGGTCGCGGATACCGATGAGTTCATAAACTCCAAGCGGGCGACCGAGCTGCTCCGGGCACGCCGCGGCGAGAGGGCTTAGATATGTCGACTGAAACTCCATCCGGAGAACCGGCAGACGCCAGCGCCAGCGATGTATCAGAAATCGAGTGGCCCGATCACATGAGCGACGACGAGCGCGCCGAGCTTCGCGATGTACTTATCGCGTACAACACTGCACTGAACGAGTTCGAGAGCGACCACACCGCAATTTTTCGATCTGACGCCGAGCGAAACCGCCTCTTCTATGGTTTCCTCAAGCGCTGGGACAAAGCCTGGTCGAAGCGCGGTCCCTGCATGCACAATGGCTGCATGAACACCAGCATCGCCCGGTCACACACCATCTCGCTGGGCACGTCGATCAGCCTGATCGCCGAGAAGGGCCACGTTCTCACACCTCGGTTCGGAGAAAGCGGGGTGGACCTCGTCCCCATCGGTGTAAAGGAGGCGTCGACCTTCCCGGGCTTCTGCACCGAACACGAAGCCCAATTCTCCGCGTTCGAGAACCAGAAGCAGATGACCGCGGACGCTCATTTCCGCCTACAGGCGTTTCGCACGGTCTGTCGCGAGATCTATGCGAAGAAGCATCAGCAGCAGAAAGCTCAAGCGATGCTCGACGATTACCGGCGACTGCGCGAAGGCTTCGTGGTCGAACGGGTGCGGGCTGCCGGCACCGGCGGCACGCCTCTCGAATTATCAGGACTCAAGTTTGACAACGACGAGATCGAGGAGAAGCTCACCAGTCTGCTCACCCAAGCCCAATCCGACCTGCCCGAACTCCAGGGGCTGTACAACAGCCTCATCGAGGAGATGCAGAAGGGCAGTGACAAGACTGCGACCCAGGTTCGGGATATCGATATTCAACTGCCGGTAGCCTTGTCGGGAATCGGCGTCCTTAACTACACGCGCGAAGGCAATCACTTCCGCGCCATCTGCTTCATCACGATCCTCCCCGAGGCTGGGCGAACCAAATTCATGATAGGCGCTGACCGCCAGCACTCCGACGCTCTGGATTATTCCCTCCGCGACGATGGTTCGCTAGCCGTCCTTGCGATGCTCGAGAGTTGGATGGTCCACGGCAGCGACCATTGGTTCATCACGCCATCGGCGTGGGCCGCCATCCCTCCCGACCGGCAGCGCGCGATATGCGAGCGCATTCTCGAGCCGCTGTCCCTTGCTGACTCCGCACCATTTTCCGTCTTGGACAGCGCACGTCAGCAGATCATCACCTATATCGAACACCTGCTGGCGTCCGACGCACTCACGCCGGAGACGCGTACAACCTACGAACAGGTTCGCGCACAAGAACAGGCAAAGCTCAGTTGGCTGGCCGAGGTCCAACAGTGACCCCCACCAGTCGCGGAGATCGTTGGGATCCGGCCAATCTCAAATTCGCTCGAGAAGGGCGGCGACGGGCTACGCGGCCGCAACCGACTGTCCCACGGGCGCGACGACCAGGCGGGTTCTGGAGGTGGTCCCAATCCGCGCGATCTACGTTCCAAGGCCCTGCGTACTCGCGATGTCTATATTCCCGATCTGCACATCGACACGACCAGGGTGAAAGCGCGAGACTTCCGTCGCCCGCCCACTTGCACCGCTCAGCGGCCTCGAGGAAATGATAGAGTTCATTCGGAACCTATATCGAAGAATACCATGAGTCATTTGGATGACTTGCCGCGGCGTGATCCCAATCACGAAATAGAAGAAAAGGCGATCATCGCCTTTCAACAACGGCTTTCTGACTGTGGCGCATTCATTCGCCAACATGTCGACCGCAAGGACTATGGCACCGACTATCAACTCGAAGTGGTCGACCAGGAGCAGGCGACGAACGTTCGCGTACACGTCCAACTCAAAGGAACCGGGCGTGAACTGAATGCGGACGGATCGGTAAGCGTGCAGGTGCAACGCACCAACCTAAACTATCTGCTGATGCACCCCTATAGCTTCTACGCCTGCTACCACGTGCCAACCGGCTCGCTGCGGATTTGCACAGCGGAAAAGCTTGTTCGCCAGTATGAGCACGACGGCAAGAGCTGGACCGATCAGCAGACGTTGACGGCCTCCTTCGCTGAGGAACTGACGATCGAACGCCTCCAAAAGCTCGCGGAGCTCGCCCGGTCCGGTGCGCGGTCATCGCGAGATAGGCGGATCGAGCAAACAAAAGCGAACCCGGCGGATGTGCCCGGGAGAATTCGGAGCGCCGTGCCTGATTTCCATGTTCCAGAGGATTCAGATCTAGCGTTCGAGATCTTGCGGAAACTCCACGAAAAGGGAGCGGACGACGTAATCAGCGACGCATTCGATAAGTTTGTGGCCGTGGTTGGCAACAACAGTGCCGCTATCGCCCTCTGCTATATGGCGGAGATCAATCTCGGGATGGCCCGCCCGGGCCAGTATCCGCAGCGCATCGAGGATGCCATCCGCCATTTCCGATCGAAACTCGGTGTCAGCGGCTATCACGCTGGCGGCTTGCACTACACGATCGGAAATGCATTCTCGGCACTTGGCAACGAACAAGAGGCGAAGCTCGCTTATGAAGCCGCGCTCGCCGACCCAGCCACGACGGCCCTTACAGACCTGGCCGCGCAGGCTCACAAAAACCTGGGCACAAGTTTCGAGCGCCTCGGCGACGAGGAAAAGGCCGTCGAGCATTATCGAGAGGCTTTGCGGTTGAACCCAGATCTCCCCGAGGCGCACAACGCCATGGGCAACTACTACGTCCGCGAGGGTCGCTACCGAGACGCGCTAACCCACCTTGACCGGGTCGTCTTCACCGAGCAGAGCCTTGGGAAGACCTCGGCCGTAGCTGGCTGGCGAGCAAATGTGCTGTTCAACCTGGGTGATGGACCAGCGGCCTTCCGTGAAATCAATAGCCTTGTGGCCCAGGCCGACAGCTTGAGATGGGTCTGGCCCTGGTGTGCGCGCCTAGTGGCGAGCTTCGGCCGCACTTCGATGGATAATGCTCTGCAATCGATCACCTTCTGGCAGCGTTACATCAGAGCGCATCCAGAAGAATCCCCCGCTAGGCGGGAGCTTTTGCTGACCACCTTCTACCTCCACTCGGAGGGTCGGGATGTTGGGAAGACCTACGCAGAGTTTCGGGAAGAATTCGACCGCCACATAGCGCATGTCGATCCTGATGATGCGGCCCTGCCATGGGACCGGCTGGGACACTGGGCCCAGTCCGAAGGCGACTGGCAAGAAGCGGAGCGCTGTTTTCGCAAAGCCTACGACCTGAAAGGTGGCCACTATGGCTATTGCTTAGGAACCGCGCTCAACTCCCTCGATCGGTTCGAGGAGAGCGTACCGATTCTTCGGGAACAAGCTGAAGTTCTTCAGCCGGACGCCATGAGCTGGTTTCAGCTTGGTGTGGCCTACGGAAACCTCGGCCGTGCACCGGACGCGATCGACGCTTATCAGAAGGCCATTGCCCTCGACCCTGAGTATGCTGTCTCAATTTTCAACCTCGGGGGCACCTACTGGAACGGGGGTGATAGGATCAAGGCGGTCGAGATTTGGAAGGACGCCGCGACACGATTTCCGGACCATGAGCTTACCGACGTCCTCAGAAGAGACTTTCCATTCCTCTTTGACGACACAAGCCTTCGATGATGGAAGGTCCGCGACCGCACTATGGCCCGACCTATTACGCAGCCTTCGTCATCGATCCAGATGACCATCGGCTCGAGACTGTCTGTCAATAGAGCTCAAGCCACGCGTACGAAAGCTTGCGGCGATCGATTAGGCAGATTTGAATTGAGCCACGCTGTCGTAGCCCGACTACGATAGTCCTGACCTTTTCAAATGTTGGAGGGGAAGGCCTTCCCCTGCGGCCGAGCCTGCAGTCTCGGCCGACCCCTTCTGCGGGGACACCCCGCAACGCCCCGAGAGTGAGAGTGCGGACGGGTTTTCCATGACGGGTTGAGGACTGGGAGAGAGGCTCCCGGCGCCCGTCGCGGGGATCCGCGATGTCCAGAGACGCCACTCGCGCTCGGTCCGGTGCCAGCCGGACCAGCCTCTACGATGAAATCACCACCAAGATCATCACCGAGCTGGAGGCCGGCCGCGTGCCCTGGGTCCAGCCTTGGGGAACGGAGGCGGCGAAGGCGCCGCTCGCCATGCCGAAGAATGCCAACACCGGCCGGTTCTATTCCGGGATCAACTTGCTGATCCTCTGGGGTTCCGTGATCGAGCACGGCTTCCCGGTCCAGGGCTGGCTGACGTTTCGCCAAGCGCTGGGTCTCGGCGGCAATGTCCGCAAAGGCGAGCACGGCACCACCGTCGTCTACGCCGACCGTTTCATTCCCGACGACGAGAAGAAACGGGCGCGAGAGACCGGCGAGGAAGCGCAAGCGATCCCGTTCCTCAAGCGCTTCACCGTCTTCAACTTGGCGCAATGCGAAGGCCTGCCGGAGGATCTAGTAGTCACCGCGCCGCCGCCGGAACCTGGGCTGATCGAGCCCAAGGTCGAGGCGCTGATCAAGGCGACCGGCATCGATTTCCGCATCGGTGGTAACCGGGCCTTCTACATGCCCGCGCACGACTATGTGCAAGTCCCGCCGCCGCAAGCCTATTTCGAGCCGATCAATTGGCACCGCACGGCGCTTCATGAACTCGGTCATGCCAGCGGCGCCCCGCACCGTCTCAATCGCGATCTCTCAGGCTCCTTCGGATCGAAGAAGTACGCCTTCGAAGAGCTGGTGGCGGAGATGAACGCCGCATTCTGTTGCGCCTCGCTCGGCATCGTGCCGACGGTGCGCCACGCCGACTACATCGGCTCCTGGCTCGACGTGCTGCGTGAGGACAACCGCGCCATCGTCCGCGCGGCATCGCAGGCGAGTAAGGCGACAGATTATTTGCTGGGCTTTTTGCAGATATCTGCAGACAAATGAATGACAGCCGCTATAGATACAATAATGCAAACTACAGCCGCGGCAGCCGCTGCACCTCTCGTCTGTGCAGACCGGCCTACAGCGTATCCGCGCTTGCCACGCCGAACGCGCCAAGCAAGAAGCTTCGGAGATATTCTGCGCGCGTCGCCACGACACACCCCACACCTGACGGCCATCCCCAAACGACGCCAGTCACTACAGCCAGCTCCGGCGTCCATGACCGCTTCGCCATTCGAGCTTCAACGAAGCGGGTATTCCAGACCGTTGATCCGCTCAGACCAGGCGGAAGGGGTAGCCCTTTGTCTCCGATTACCGTCTTCGCCAGATCGGGGCGGTAGTCCAGCCCAAAATGGAAGCGATTGTTGAACCGTTCGTCCGCAGGTAATTCAACCTCGCGCGACGTTGAGCATGTTCCTGTGTAGTTCATCGTATTGAAATAGAATTTCGCTTCCTGTCCGCTGAACCCTGTAAAAGTCAGTATCTCTCCTGTAACAGGCAAATGGGCTAACGAAATCTGGTTTATGGAGATTGCGCGAGACTGATTGTTTGATTGTCGCCAAGCCTCTCCATCTACTGGCAAAAGTGCCAGATCAAGTGGCCACTCATGCTCAACGTGATCACCCGCGATAGGTCGGAAGTCCTCTTCCCCAAGAAACTGATGAATAAGCATTCTGCCTTCCTTCCGCGCTCTGGCAACATGCTCGTTCGTGAGGATAAAGACGCGCTCACCAAGTTTCAGATAAGACCCGCTACCCCAACCATCACAGTGATCGCCGAAATCCTCGAAAATTGGCGATCTAAAAGGCCTAAGATGACTCGTCATCGCCTCCACAACGGTCGGCAGCGCCGCGTCCCATTCTTCCTTCGTAAATAGCAATTCTTCGGTCATCCGAACGGCAGTCCTTTTGGAATCAAGGCGCTCGGGCCCAAACGTAGCAACCTCGGATTCCTCCGAAAAGTGAAAGTGAGAGGGCTGCGCCGGTCTTCGTGACGGGTTGGAAGCCGAGAGAGTGTCTTTCGGCGCCCGTCGCGGAGACCTCGCAATGGCTACTGCCGTTCAGAAGATCACCCTGTCGTCGTCGCGCGACATCCCCTTCAACAAGCTTGTTCTGTCCCAGTCCAACGTCCGGCGCGTGAAGGCCGGCGTCTCGATCGAGGAGCTGGCCGAGGACATCGCCCGGCGCACACTCCTGCAAGGTCTCAATGTCCGACCGGTTCTGGACGCCGGCGGCGTGGAGACCGGCATGTTCGAGGTCCCGGCCGGCGGGCGGCGCTACCGGGCGCTCCAGCTTCTCGTCAAACAGAAGCGTCTCGCCAAGACCGCGCCGGTGCCCTGCGTCGTGCGCGATCCGAGCGTCGACATCTCCGCCGAGGAAGACTCGTTGGCCGAGAACGTCCACCGCGCGCCGCTTCATCCTCTCGATCAGTTCCGGGCGTTCGAGGCGTTGCGCCAGAAGGGCCAGTCCGAGGAAGAGATCGCCGCCGCATTCTTCGTCGGCGTGAACGTGGTGAAGCAGCGGCTGCGTCTCGCAGCCGTGTCGGAGAAGCTGCTCGACGTCTATGCCGAAGACGGCATGTCGCTCGACCAGCTCATGGCGTTCACCGTGACGACCGATCACGCGCGTCAGGAGCAGGTCTGGGAAACCCTTCAGCGCTCGTACAGCCAGGAACCGTATCAGATCCGCCGCATGCTGACGGAGCGCACCGTGCGCGCTTCGGACAAGCGCGCCCTGTTCGTCAGCCTCGATGCCTATGAGCAAGCGGGCGGCATCGTCATGCGCGATCTTTTTCAGCAGGACGACGGCGGCTGGCTCGAGAATGTCGCTCTGCTCGACAGCCTGGTCGCCGAGAAGCTGAAGGCCGAGGCGGAGAAGATCGCCGGCGAAGGCTGGAAGTGGATCGAGGTGAATGTCGACTTCCCATTCGGCCACACCCATCGTCTGCGCGAGCTCGACGGGACACCAGCCGACCTCACGGCCGAGGAGCAGGCGACGATCGAGGCGTTGAAGGCCGAGTACGCCAAGCTCGAAGCCGAATACGAGAACGCCGACGAACTGCCCGACGAGGTGGACGTACGCCTCGGCGAAATCGAGACGGCGCTCGCCGCCTTCGAGGATCGGCCGGTCAGCTACGACCCCGCCGAGGTCGCCCGCGCCGGCGTCTTCGTCTGCATCGACTCGGATGGCAACCTCTCCGTCGATCGGGGCTACGTCCGCCCCGAGGACGAGCCGCAAACCACCGTTGACATCGATGGCGGACCGGAGACTGAGGGTGATGCCGGTGAGCCGTCGGCACCTGCTGTCCAGCGCGCCGTCATCACGATCGGCGGCGACGCTCCTGCGGAGGAAGACGAGGACGATACCGTCAAGCCGCTGCCCGACCGGCTGGTGAGCGAGCTGACGGCTTACCGGACGCTGGCACTGCGGGAGGCCGTGGGGAACCACCCGCATGTCGCGATGACGGCGCTCCTGCACAAGCTCTGCCTCCACACCTTCCAGCACGCGGCATCGGGCAATTGCATCGAAGCGTCGGTCCACCAGGTGTTCTTCTCGATCCAGCCGGCGGACCTGAAGGACAGCCCGCCCGCCAAGGCGGTCGCGGAACGGCACGAAGCCTGGAAGGCGGACCTGCCAAAGGATGAGGCCCAGCTCTGGGACTGGCTTGCCGTCCTCGACGACACCAGCCGTGCCGCGCTGCTCGCGCACTGCGTCTCTTTCGGCGTCAATGCGCTCTACGAAAAGGGCGACCGCTATGGTGGCCCGGGCATCTCCGTCCATGGCGTCCAGCACCGGCTCGTACAGGCCGACCGGCTCGCGCGGGCTGTCGGACTCGACATGGTCGAAGCCGGATGGCGGCCGACGGTCGACAATTATCTGGGCCGTGTCACCAAGCCGCGCATCCTCGAGGCGGTGCGAGAAGCCAAGGGCGAGCCGTCGGCGCAGCTCATCGATCATCTGAAGAAGGCAGAGATGGCGAAGGAGGCCGAACGGCTGCTCGAGGGCACCGGCTGGCTCCCCGAACCGCTCCGGACTGCTGACGCGACGGATGCCGACACGACCGACGCAGGCGCCGACAGTGAAGAGGAAGCGCTGCCCGCCTTTCTCTCCAACGATGAAGACGGCGCCGGCGAAGGAGAAGCTGAAGAGCCGTCCGTAATCGCCGCCGAATGATCAAAAGGCCGGGGCGAAAACCATCGCCCCGGCACTCTTCTATGCACTGCGCATGATCCGCGGTTGCACCCGCACGCCGTCGATCCAGATGGCCACCTTGCCGGTCGCCACGAGACTGGACGTCTCTGCTACGAACCGTCGTACTGCCCGGGTACTGCTAACTCCGAAGCGGTGCCGATAACCGCTTGCGACAGCACTATCCTTAAAGCCCTTCAGTGCTTTGAAGCCTGCGGCCTCCTGAATCTCAAATTGTACAATCCACCGCGTTCGCCTCGGCCGAACGTCATCGAGAATCTCGACGCTCACGCGGTGCTGCGGTCCGCTACGGACAGTTACTGGTTCGACATTATTTGTTGGGAACGTCAGGATTTTCGCCATCCGAACCTCCATCACAATCGACAGGGTGCGGTCCGGAAAGATCGACGGGGTCGGTGAACCGCATAGCCGAGACCCGCCCGCGCGAAGCGCAGTGACAGGCCAGCGGCGGCCCGTTTGATCGGGCTGTTCAGCTCTTGCAGCTCTCACCGCAAGCGGTTCTTGCTGCGCAAAGCGCAGCGACCCTGACGGCGAAAAAATACGACGCTGGCCGCGACAATTCAAGGCTCAGCTCGAGAGGGAGAGGACGGCCGGGACGAGTTTGAGCCGATCGGGTCGAGAGAGTGCCCCGCCGGCTCGGCCCGTTCCCGCTCTCCCGAGGTCTCCTTCATGACGAATCCGTCCAGCTCCGCGGCCGCGCGCCCAGCTGCGCCATCGCCTGCGGCAGCATCCGCCGCCATCGCCCAGGCCGCACGACTTCTCCTTCCCGATCTCGAACATGGCCGTCGCATCGACGCCGGCATTCTGCGTGCCGCGATGGAGACGGCCTTCGGCGCCACCGATGCGGCCGGCGCCTGGGATTGGAAAACCGCCTACGACGCCTGCGAGGCGGCGACGGTGGTGTTCCTCCGCAAATATGGCAAAGCGCTTCTCCGTAAAGCCGGATCTCCGTCCGCCGCACTGCCGATGCTCGCGAAGATCGCGGGCCTGCTGCCGACACATACGCGCCGCTCCGAGGAGAGCCAGGCGCTCCAGCAGTTCTCGACGCCGGTCCCGCTTGGCCTCGCGGTCGCCGCCGCCGCCGCCATCACCGCCGCCGATCGCGTGCTGGAACCCTCGGCGGGCACCGGGCTGCTCGCCATCCTGGCCGAGATCGCCGGTGGCTCGCTCGTGCTCAACGAGCTGGCCGAGACACGGGCGACGCTGCTGAGCCAACTCTTCCCGGGTGTCATCGCGACCCGCTTCGACGCGGCGCAGATCGACGATCATCTGGATGCCGCGATTACGCCCAGCGTCGTCGTGATGAACCCGCCCTTCTCGGCGATGGCGAATGTCGACCGGCGCATGGCGGACGCGGCGCTGCGCCATATCGCTTCCGCCTTGACGCGGCTCTGCCAGGGCGGCCGTCTCGTCGCCATCACCGGTTCAAACTTCGCACCCGACAATCCGGCCTGGCGCGACGCTTTCGTCCGGCTTCAAGAACGCGGCCGTGTCGTTTTTTCCGCCGCTATCGATGGAGCCGTCTATGCCAAGCATGGCACCACAATCGAAACGCGGCTCACCGTCATCGACAAGGAACCCGCCGCCGATCCGACGGTCTTTCCGGCTTCGCCAGGAATAGCTCCGGATGCGGCGAGACTGCTCGCTTGGGTGAATGAGCTTGTCCCGCCGCGCTCGCCGCTCGCCGCGCCCGTTGTCGTTTCCGATACCGCGCGACCGGCAATTCCCCACACCGTCCGCGCCTTTGCGATGCGCCCGTCGTGCGGTCCGGCGCTTCCCGAACCGGAGGCCGTCGAGCTCGCCTATGAGACCGTTGACTGGACGCCCCCGGACGGCGCCCGCCTCACGGATGCGCTTTATGAAGAATACGGATTGCAGTCGATCCGGATTTCCGGCTCTCAGGCGCATCCCACCAGGCTCGTGCAGTCGGCGGCGATGGCCTCAATTGCACCGCCGAAGCCATCCTATCGGCCGCACCTGCCCGCGAAGCTCGTCGCTGACGGCGTGCTGTCGGACGCCCAGATCGAAAGCGTCATCTATGCCGGTGAGGCTCATGGTGAGTTCCTTGCCGGCGCGTGGGCGGTCGATGAAACCGGCGACCTCGTCGCCGCCGCGCGTGACGACGCGGAGAAGGCCGTCCGCTTTCGACGCGGATGGTTTCTCGGCGACGGCACTGGCGCTGGCAAGGGCCGCCAGGTCGCGGGCATCCTGCTCGACAACTGGCTCAAGGGCCGGCACCGCGCCGTCTGGATCAGCAAGTCCGACAAGCTGATCGAGGACGCGCAGCGCGACTGGTCCGCGCTCGGCATGGAGCGGCTGCTCGTCACACCGCTCTCCCGCTTTCGCCAGGGGACGCCGATCGGGCTCTCGCAAGGCATCCTATTTACGACCTACGCCACGCTGCGGACCGACGAGCGCGGCGAGAAGCTTTCGCGCGTTCGGCAGATCGTCGAATGGTTGGGCTCCGATTTCGATGGAGTGATCATTTTCGACGAGAGCCATGCGATGCAGAACGCCGTCGGCGGCAAGGGCGAGCGCGGCGACCAGGCCGCCTCGCAGCAGGGACGCGCGGGCCTGCGGCTCCAACACGCCTTGCCGAACGCCCGCGTGGTGTACGTCTCCGCCACCGGCGCGACCACTGTCCATAACCTCGCCTATGCCCAACGCCTTGGGCTATGGGGCGGTGACGATTTTCCGTTCCCCACCCGCGCCGAGTTCGTCGAGGCGATCGAGGATGGCGGCGTCGCCGCGATGGAGGTGCTGGCGCGCGATCTGAAGGCGCTCGGCCTCTATGCGGCCCGCTCGCTCTCTTACGAAGGCGTCGAATACGAGTTGGTCGAGCACCAGCTCACGCCTGAGCAGGTCCGCATCTACGATTCCTATGCCGGCGCGTTTTCGATCATTCATAACAATCTCGACGCGGCGATGCAGGCCGCGAACATCACGGGCGAGACCGGCACGCTGAACGCGCAGGCGAAGTCCGCGGCGCGATCCGCCTTCGAGAGCGCCAAGCAGCGTTTCTTCGGCCATCTGCTGACCAGCATGAAGACGCCGTCCCTGATCCGCTCGATCGATCGCGATCTCGAGGCGGGCCACTCGGCCGTCATCCAGATCGTCTCGACCGGCGAAGCGCTGATGGAGCGCCGGCTCGCGGAGATCCCGACCGAGGAATGGAA
>Ga0335072_10002726_pt1 | contig 27187 bp, 24 predicted proteins | sample Lox_Sample_21_FD_206725 | JGI IMG/M metagenome (GOLD analysis project Ga0335072, IMG submission 206725) | Soil microbial communities from Loxahatchee National Wildlife Refuge, Florida, United States - Lox_Sample_2.1 | ecosystem: Environmental > Terrestrial > Soil > Wetlands | place: USA...
GATCAGTACGTAGGCGGCCAGCACCACGATGGTCGATCCGGTGGCCAGGCCGTCGAGGCCGTCGGCGAGGTTCACGGCATTGGACGCGCCGACTGCCATGATGACGACCCAGATCACGAACGGCAGCGTGCCAAGGACCGGTCCGAAATCCCGCAGGAACGACAGCCGCGCGTCGGCAGGGGTCAAGTCGAAGCTGTCAGGATGCTGCAGTACTTGCAGCGCGAACACAGCCGCGACCACCACTTGACCTGCAACTTTCGCCCGGCTACGCAGTCCGAGACTAGTCTGCCGGAAGATCTTCAGGAAATCGTCGATGAACCCGACCACTGCGAGGCCGGTCATCATCATCAGCACCAGCACGCCCGACGCGGTCATGCCAGTGTCGGTCAGAGCGTGCCCGGTTACGTAGCCGATCAGAGCGGCGGCGACGAAGACCGCACCGCCCATCGTCGGCGTGCCTCGCTTGCTCTCGTGTGACTTGAGGCCCTCGACCCGGATGGGCTGACCATAGCCGAGCCGCCGCATAAGCCTGATGAATAGCGGCGTTCCCAGCAGTGCGATGACCAGGGCCACGGCGCCGGAAACGATGATTGTGTTCACGCCCGCGGATCCCCGCCGCTATGCGCCGACTGCCGCTTGCCCCACGAACGCTGACGGCGGCTCACAGCGACCAGATTATCCAAGAATGCTATTGAAGCCCGCCTAAAGCCTCAGCGAACACACACAAGACCAAGCAGCCCGCGGCCAGCCCACCTGGCACAACGAGCAAGTAGGGCCGCGAGCTCTCGGCTGTTAGATGTCCGCGTGGGTGCGCGAGGAGTTGGCCAGGTCGTCGGAGAAGGCAGCAACGTCGTTCCCGATGAGTTCCAGGACTTCTTTGCCGGCCGCGGCGCCCTCCTCGAAGAAATCGACAATCCCTGAGAGCAGGGAGCCGTTAGCTCCGACCTTGAAGAGATACCTCTGAATCTCCTTGTAGACGATCTGGTAGTCCGGCGGCAGCGCCTTGACCCGCGCCAGGTGCGCCCGCCATTGCTTCTTGCCCTCGATGATGTCTTGGATGCCCACGTCAGCCCCCTAGCTGGCCCAGTTTCCTGGCGACTTTCCTGTTCAGCTGATTGCGCCACCGGTCGCGATAGCTCCGGGCACCTTCTCCGCCGGCCAGCGCCGCGCAGAAGCCCTGGATGTCGTCGCCCAGCACCTGGTGAATGCTCTGCCCGTCCGCTGCCGTTTCTTCGAGCAGTCCCAGGGCGCCATCGAGAATCGGCATCAGGTTGCGGCCGGTGAAGCCTCCGTAGGGGAAGAGGTGAACCTTGATCTGTTCCCACGCCGCCTGGTAGTCGGCCGGCAATGCCCCGGCCCTGGCTTCGAGCGCCTTCCATTCCCTGGTGAGATCGCTGCCAGTCATGGTCTCCCAGAGGTTCATCTGCCGCCCTCCCTGAGCTTGTCGATGCGTGATGACAGGTACTCCCATTTCGCCCAGAACGTCGCGAGCTCTTCGCGGCCGGCGTCGTTGAGCCCATAGAACTTGCGCGGGGGGCCGATCCCCGATGGTCGTTTGGTCACCTGGACGAGCCCGTTCTTCTCCAGCCGCAGCAAGATGGTGTAGACCGTCCCCTCGATGACGTCGGCGAAGCCGAGCTCGTTCAGCCGGCGCGTGATGGCGTATCCGTAGGTCTGCTCGCTGCCGATGATTTCGAGCACGCAGCCTTCGAGCGTGCCCTTCAGCATCTCGGTCAGGTCGTCCATCGCGGGTCCTCTTCGGTCCTCCGGGTACTCCGTAGTACCGAGTACTGCTACACGGTAGCACATAGTAGCGGGACGATGCCCAGCAACGCGGCGAGCACTGTTAGTCCCTAGACTCCCCAGGATGGGTGGATGCAGTGGCTGACCCGGAGGAGGGCGTGGCGGCTGACGGGACGATCCGGACCGGTGCACGCCGAGACCGGGTGCCTGCGGCCTATGAGCCCGTCCTGGCTGATGCGGTCGCGTTTCTTGGCGGGTCCCGAGCATCGCTGTACGTCTACGGGTCGGTCGCCAATGGCTCGGTACGTCTCGGCTCGTCGGACGTTGACCTGCTGACGATCGGTCTGCCGGATGCAGCCGTCCTTGGGCACCGCCTGTCCGGACGGTATGCCGATAGATGCCGGGGCGTGGAAGTCGCTGCGTCGACGGCAGCAGACTTCGCCGGCGATACCGACTCGGCGTACGGCTATCGGGCGTTCATCCGCCACTACTGCGTCCATCTCGCGGGTCCAGACCCGTCGGCTGGGCTACCGGCTTTTCCTGCCGATGCCCGGGCTGCTCGAGGGTTCAACGGCGACGTCGGCCAGCACCTTCAGCATTGGCGGCAGGGGCTGGAGTCCGGGGCTGTGGCTGCCGACCTGCTCGGGGTCCGGGCCGCCCGTAAAACACTCCTGGCCGTTGCCGGGTTGGTCAGCGTGCACGACCACACCTGGACAACGGACCGTTCACATGCGGTCCGGCGGTGGAGTGAACTCGAGCCCGGCCTGGCCACCCGGCTGGGCCTGCTGCACTCCTGGGCCAGCGGAGAGCGCCGCCCCGCACGCGCGGAACTGGAGTGCACACTCGCGCGCGACGGGATCGTCGCTGCCACCGTGGACCGCTTCAGCCGGCTGATCGGGCTCTGGCCAGACGATTGAACGGCCGCAAGTTACGTCAGCGCTGTGCTCTCGGCACGTGGCGGGCGGGTGGTCTCCGGCAGGCTGGCCAGAGCGGGCGGGAAGGAGACGTCGATGGACAAGCCTCCGCCCGGTCTGGGGCGCGCGGTGATGCGTGCGCCGTGGGCGATGGCAATGGCCCGGACGATGGACAGGCCGAGACCGTGGCCGCCGTCGCCGCGGGCTGTGCGGGGGCCGAGTCGCTGGAAGGGCTGGAACAGGCGGTCGACGTCGGCGGACGGGATGTCCTGCCCGGAGTTGATCACCGACAGGACCGCGTGACCATCGCGGGTGCCGGCCGAGACCCGGATACCGCCGCTGGGGATGTTGTGCCGGACGGCGTTGTCGATCAGGTTCGTCACCAGTCGCTGGATCAGGAGGGGTTCGCCGTCGAGGATGGCGGGCCGGAGGCTGGCCTGGACGTTCAGGCCGAGGCGGCTGATCCCGGGGCGGGGAACGGCCAGGGCGGCGCCGGTGATAGCGGCCAGGTCGGCGTGCTCGGGCTGGGCGAGGCCGGCTTCGCTGCTGGCCAGGGTGAGCAGCGCATCGATGATGCTTTCCTGCTCGGCGTTAAAGGCGAGCAGGTCCTGGCTGACGTCCTGCCAGGTGTCGGTGGTGCTGGCCGAGTTGGCCCTGGTGACCTCGATGAGGGCGCGTTCCCTGGTAAGGGGGGTGCGCAGCTCATGCGAGGCGTTGGCCGCGAACCGCCGCTGAGCGTCGAATGACGCCTCCAAGCGCCCGAACAGGTTGTCGAGCGTGTCGGCGAGTTCCTTGAGTTCGTCGTCAGGTCCGGATAGGGCCAGGCGCTCATGCAGGCTGCTCGCGGAGATCCGGCGGGCGGCCGCCGTGATCGTGCTCAGCGGCCGGAGCACCCGGCCGGCCATGAACCAGCCGATCGCGAGGGCAGCGACTGCGACGACGGTCAGGGCGATGCCCGACTGTATGAGCAGCTGGTGCCTGTCGGACGCGATCTGTGCGAGAAGCTCCGCCTTAAGATCGTGCACCCTGGCTTGCTGGGCGGCGGCCAGCGGGTCGAGCTGAATCTTAGCGGGAGTGGAGCCGTTCGGCGGGCTGTAGCCGTGGAGGGTCGCTGGGCGTGTCGCGCGCCCGTCGAGCAGGTAGGTCAGAACCAGCACGGCCGCACCGCATGCCAGGAACACGCCGCCGTAAAGGACGGTAAGGCGCAGCCGGGCGGTGCTGCGGGGCAGTCGTAGCCAGGACGGCGTGCGCTGGAGCAGACGGGGGGCGCGCATTATGGTTCTCCGATGCGGTAGCCGCTTTCCCGGATGGTCTCGATCACGGGCGGGCCGCCGAGCTTGGCCCGCAGTCGCTGAATGGTAGTCTTCACAGTCCTGGTGAACGGGTCGGCTGCTTCATCCCACACCCGTTCCAGCAACTCCTCGGCCGAGACTGGCCGGCCGTCCGCGGCGAGCAGGCATTCCAGCACCGCGAGTTCCTTCACGGTGAGAGGCAAGCGCCGCCCGGCGCGGATCGCAACCCGGCGGGCCGGGTCGACGCTCAAGTCACCGCAGGTAAGAGTGGCAGGCAGCGGTACGACCGCGCGCCGGCCCAGGGCCCGGATGCGGGCTACCAGTTCTGCGAAAGCGAACGGCTTCGGCAGGTAATCATCAGCGCCAAGGCCGAGTCCTTCGACCCGGTCCAGGACCGACCTCGCTGCTGTCAGCATCAGCACCCGGCTCTCCGACCGGTCGGCGGCTAGGGCCCGGCAGACATCGTCGCCATGCGTGCCGGGCAGGTCCCGGTCCAGCACCACCACGTCATAGCGGTTGACTGCGGCACGCTCCAACGCGGCGTCGCCGTCTGCTGCCAGATCGACCGCCATGCCCTCGCGCCGCAGCCCTGCGGCCACCGTCCTGGCGAGGAACTCATCGTCCTCGACTATCAGCACTCGCATCGCTGTCCCGTTGCCTCCGCCGCATCGCCATAAGTCAGCCGCCCCCTGCTTCGCAGGATCGCAGCCCCCAGGTCACAACCAGGCAACATTTTCTGTTGCCGCGCTGTGACCTGCCGTTTTGTACAACTGCCTGCAGGGCGCACGGCAGCGGACAGAAACAAGACCGCCCCGCCGGACTATCTACCTGACGTTAAGGAGCCTTCGGTGTTCGTCATCACACACCTGCGACGGGAGCTGCGGCGCAGGATGCGGCAGGCCATCGTGATCGCGCTTGGGCTGGCATTGGGAGTCGGCCTGGTCGTCACCGTAAGCGCCGCGTCGGCCGGGGTTAACACGGCCGAGGCGAGTGTGCTCAGCGGCCTTTACGGGGTGGGCACCGACATGACCGTGACCGGGCCGTCATATTCGGTGCACCAGTCGTGTGTCCCCATATCGCCGGGGGTAAAGCGCTGCCTGACTGGCGGTATCAAACAGCCGTCGAGGAACGTGCAGACTCTCCAGATCAGTCCCGGCGGCGGCGCGAAGATCTGCGCCGACGGCCACTGCGTGAGCGCCGCGGGCCGCACCTACGATCGGCTGGTCTCGCCGTACCAGCAGCCGTTCAGCGCGGCGGCGGTGACGGCCGTGGCGAGATTGCACGATGTGGCAGCGGCCGCGGGTGTACTCGCGCTCGTCGACAGTGCAATCACGTTCCCGGCGAGCCCCGGAGGCTCGCCTAGGCTAGCCACCTTCACTGTCGACGGCGTGGCCGCCGGGCATACTCCGGTCGGCCCGCTGGCTGGCGCGACGCTTAGCTCCGGCCGCATGTTCACTGCGGCCGACGTAGACGCCGACGTCGCGATCGTGGATTCCGACTACGCGGACACCAACAACCTGAAGGTCGGCTCTGTCATCACGATCAAGCAGGTCCGCTTCTTCGTCATCGGCATTGTCAGCCAGCCGCAGGGCAGCAGCCCGCCGGATGTGTACATCCCGCTTGCGCGAGCACAGGCCCTGGCGACCCTCACCAAAAACCTCGGCGGGAGCGTGGGAAACGAGGTGAACCTGGTCTATGTGGCCACGGTCAGCGCGGCCGCTATCGCCGCCGTGCAGCGTGAGATCACCCGGCTGCTGCCCGGTGACGCCGTGACCGCTGCGAGCAGCCTGGCCGGCCAGGTAACCGGGTCGTTGTCCGACGCAGCAAAGCTGGCGCGCGACCTCGGCAGGTGGCTGGCGGTTCTGGTGCTTATCGCCGCGTTCGCTATCGCCAGCCTGCTGACGATGGTCGCCGTCGGCCGACGGTCCGCCGAGTTCGGCACCCTGAAAGCGCTCGGCTGGCAGACGCGCCGGATCATCGCCCAGGTGCTCGGCGAGTCGCTGGCTGTGGGAATCGCTGGCGCCGCGGCTGGAGTCGGCCTGGGCTTCGCGGGCGCGGCGATCGTCGCTACGGTCGCGCCGCCGCTGTCGGCTGCCGTTCCCTCCTCGGCAATTGGATCTATGCAGCAGGTGGTCGAGGCCGGCGGCACCGCACTCGGAAACCGGGCAGTCGTGGTCCCGTTTTCGCCTCACATCAGTCTCGGTGTCATCTCCCTGGCGCTGATCCTGGCCATGGCGGGCGCCCTGCTAGCCGGCGCGCTCGCAAGCTGGCGGATCGCCAGGCTCCGTCCGGCCAGCGCGCTAAGGCTGGTCGCCTGAACTGACAGGCACGACCTTCCATCCACAGGAGACGACCGATGTACACGCTGACCGGGGTCACCAAGCTCTACCAGAAGGGACGCCGCACCGTTCCGGCAGTTACCGGGCTGGACCTGACAATCGAGGACGGCGAGTGGCTGGCAGTCCAGGGCCGCACTGGCCACGGCAAGTCCACGCTATTGAACCTGCTCGGCGGCCTTGACCGGCCGACCCAGGGCACAATCGAGTTCGGCAGTGCCGACTTCGGCGCGCTACGCGAGACGCAGCTCACCCGGCTGCGCGCGGAGTCGATCGGCTTCATCTTCCAGACCTTTAACCTGATCCCCACGCTGACTGCAGCCGAGAACGTCGAGGCAGCGCTCATCCCGCTCGGCGCCGGCCAGTCCGATCGCCGCACGCGGGTAACGGCGGCGCTTCGTGCCGTTGGCCTAGCCGACCGTGCGAACCACCTGCCGACTGAACTGTCCGGCGGCCAGCAGCAGCGGACCGCGATCGCTCGCGCCCTGGTGAAGGACCCGAGCGTGGTCCTGGCCGACGAGCCGACAGGCAACCTGGACGAGGACACCCGCGACGACGTCATCGGCCTGCTGGAGCACCTGTGGCGCGAGCGCGGTCTCACTCTGGTGCTTGTCACCCACGACGCAGCCGTCGCACGCTGGGCCCAGCGCACCGCCGTCATGACCAACGGCCACCTGACGATCAGGCAGCGCTCACCGAACTGTTAGGACCTGCGCTGCGCTTTCTGCGCGCCGAGGCCGATAACTAGGCGTCCCGGTGGGAAATCACCAGGCCAGCTGCCAGCAGCGCACCTACTGGCCATGCGACGAGCACCAGCATCGACGCCCAAGGGGAGAGCAGGCCCGCCTGTGGGTGCAGCGCTATCACCTGTGAGGCGGCGAATGCCATGGTGAACCTGCCGATGTCGTCCTTCCAGGGTGACGGGAGGAACAGGCACAGACCGGCGACCAGGTAGACGGCCGCGAGAGTGGCCGTGATCGCGCCCGCAGTGTGCCGGATGATGGCCGCCAGGCCCAGCGCGGTGAGCGCGCAGGCACACAGCACGAAGCCTGCTGCCAGCACTGCCCCAGGCACGCGCGGCTGGGCCAGCGACACCCCACGGTGTCGGCCGGACAAGAGCGCCTGGACCATCGCGAAGCACGCGAATGCGAGGACTTCGCCTGTCACCAGGGCTGCCGCGCCGACTACTGCCGCCTTGCTGGCGAGCACGGCCCAGCGGCGCGGCACGGCAACGAACGTAGTTCGGATAAGGCCCGTGCTGTATTCCGAGGTGAACTGCAGCACTGCCAGCACGCTCACCGGGATCACCGTGTACTCGGCGTAGGCCAGGAAGCTCGCAGCCAGCGCAGACAAGCCCGCCGGCGGGGACTTCGGCGCCGATGCGATGGCGTGCGCGACGATCGCGCTGGTGCCGATGGTCACGACCGCCGCTATCAGGAGCGTGATGTAGTGGGAGCGGACCGACCGGAGCTTGGTCCATTCAAAAGCAATTACGTCCCGCGCACGTGCCCCCAGCGAGGGAGCCGGTGTGCTAGTGGCTGGGATCTGGGCCGCGGTCATCGGCTTGCCTGCGATTCGCTTGCCCGGTCAGCTGCTCGATAGTCGGTGCTGGTGCCAGTCAGGTCCAGGTAGGCCTGCTCCAGGGACGGCTGCCGCGGCATCAGTTCGTGCACGGCTATGGCATGCTGAGCGGCCACGTCCGCGATGGTTGGCGCGTCCAGGCCGGTGACAGCCAGCCCGCCATCGTCAGCAGTAACATCCGCGCCGCGCGCGGTGAGCAGCGCAGCGAGCTCGCTGGCGCGTGGCGACCTGACGAAGACGTCGGTGCGCGCGCTTGCGTTGGTAAGGCGTTCGGTCGCCGTGTCTGCGAGCAGCTTGCCGCGCCCAATGATGATCAGGTGATCGGCGGTCAGTGCCATCTCGCTCATCAGGTGGCTTGACACCAGGGCTGTGTGGCCGTCGGAGGCAAGCTGGCGCAGCAGCATGCGGATCCAGCGGACGCCGTCGGCATCGAGCCCGTTGACCGGCTCGTCGAATATCAGCACTGGTGGCTCGCCGAGCAGCGCCGCCGCGATACCGAGCCGCTGCTTCATGCCGAGCGAGAAGCTCTGGATGCGCTGTCGTGCGACAGCACTCAGGCCAGCCAGCTCCAGCACTTGTGCGACCCGGGTGCGCCCGATGCCGTTGCTCAGCGCTACCGCCAGCAGATGGTCGTACGCGGCACGCCCGCCGTGCACAGCCGTCGCATCCAGCAGCGACCCGACGTGCCGAAGGGGGCGGACGATCTGCTGATATCGGCGGCCGCCAACTAGCGCAGTGCCGGAGGTCGGAGCGTCGAGCCCCAGGATTATCCGCATCGTGGTGGTCTTGCCCGCGCCGTTCGGGCCAAGGAAGCCAGTCACGTGCCCCGGGCGGACCGTGAAGCTCAGTTCATCTACGGCGGTGACCTGGCCGAACCGCTTGGTGACCCCGTGCAGCTCGATCATTACCGCAGCGCAGAGCTCGGCGGCGCTGACTGCGCTCGGCTGACCCGGCCGACGCACAGGTAGACGATTCCCCCGCCGGGACACTGGGCGAGGCAGATCAGCGCCCACACCCACTTGCGCAGGTAGCGCACCTGACTGGCGCGGGCGATGTCGATCAGGCAGAAGGCATCGAAGACGGCGGCCAGTGCCAGCAGGAGGATGAAGGGCCAGCCGTCCGGCTGAGGGTCGGCACGTAGGAGCGAGACGGCCGCGAAAATGACGACGAGCCAGACGACGACGCCGATCGTCAGGCGTGGTCCCGGCGTGGCCGGCTGGGCGCGGATGGCGCCGTTACGCCAGCCGGAGGTCCGCGCCCGGGCGGGGCGACAGCCAGTTCGGCGCAGATGTCGCGTCGTCCGCGAGATCCCAGCGGAGTACCTCAGCGCCCGCACTGACCGCAGGATCGGTAGCTGGATGCTTGCGTCGTCCAGGATCGCCGGCAGCTCGGCTGACCATTCACTGCAGCGCTCAGCGCGCTCGTCCGCCGGGAGCCGACGGCAGGATGCGCGGATGAGTCCCTCCGCGACTCGCTGTACAGGCTGGGTCCGGCTCACAATGCGCTCCCCGGCGTCCCATGCACGGCCCGCACTGCCACGCGCCGCGTGCCGTTCGGTGCGACGGACGCGTGAGCGAGCTCAAGGCGGACGACGCGGACGCCTTCCGCGGTCAGCCGGTAGTACTTGCGCGGTGGTCGGCCGCCCGCATCCGGGCGCTGGTCCTCCCACTCGGAGTCCACCAGGCCCTCCTGTTGCAGGCGGGCGAGCATGGGGTACAGGGTGCCGCTCGGCAGCCTCGCGGCCTTCATCAAGTCGTAGCCGTAATGTGGCGCGGCGGGATCAGCGACTAGCACCCGCAGAACACGCTCCAGTGGCCCGGTTAGCTTCACAGTTCCTAGGCTACACATGTAGCCTACATATGTCGAGGCCGAGGACTCCGTCGTGTCGTGACGGCGCGCCGGGCAGCGGCGGACGGCGGCGCGCTGCGCGGCGCGGGGCGCACGGCCGTCAGCGCTCGCCGACAAGCTCGGCGACGGGCTCCAGCAGCGTGACGGTAACGACCTCTTCGGACAGGGCTGATGCCGCCAGCGGCGCCGGGCAGGTGTCGGGGTGCCGGAGTGACAGCCACAGTGGGATGCCGGTCCAGGCGGCGAAGAAGACTGCCATGAGCGGAATGTTCATCCAGAACCAGTTCATGTTTCCCTCCCAAGGTCCTTCTGACGCGGTGCAGCGGGCGACAGGCGCGCGCTTCGCGTGCGGTTGCCGCCGCTGCTCGGAAACTAAAAGGACAAGACGGGTGGGCCAATAGGCGGACTATGCCCAGCCGGTCGCAGGCGGAGAAAGATAGGCAGTCACCGGGAACAGAGCGAGCCAATATAGGCACTCGCGAGTTCCAGCCTAGGTAACAGGGCTGTCCGCCTCGGTTACGCGTTACCCCCAGGTCAACCGTTGTGACCTGTCGATGGCCAGGCAGTCAGCCTGAGTGTATATGTCATGCCATAAGAGATGAGGCACCTGCGAGTCGCCTGTAGGCAATCGCCCGGTCTTCCCGGTATCGTTATAAGTGGCTGCTGGTTGCTGGATTGACCCCCCCGCTCGTGTCCGCCGCGCGCCGGAAGCCTGAGAAGGTGCCGCAGGACGGGCGAGCCTTGAAGTTCGCGGGTGGGTGGGGGGCGCATGCAACGCAGTGTGCACGTGAGCGTGCCTGGCGGCAGGGCCGGCGGTCTTCTGGAGCGGTCTCATCAGCTCAAGATGCTGAGCGAAAGGCTGGCCGAGGTGGCCAGTAGCTCGCGTGGCCGGGTCGTTCTGGTGGCCGGCGAGCCCGGGATCGGCAAGACGGCGCTGCTGCGCCAGTTCTGCGCGGGCGTGGAGGGTCCGGTGCGGGTCTTGTGGGCCGGGTGCGACCCGCTGTTCACGCCTAGGCCGCTGGGCCCCGTCCTGGACCTGGCCGGCCTGATCGAGAGCGAGGCGCTGGCGCAGGCGGCGGAGGGTGCCAGGCCTTTTGACGTAGCGACTGCCCTGCTGCGTGAACTTCGGTCAGCAAAGCCGTCGGTGGTGGTACTCGAGGACGTGCACTGGGCGGACGAGGCGACGCTTGACGTGATCCGGCTGGCTGGCCGCCGGGTTGCCGACATCCCGGCGCTGCTGCTGCTCAGCTATCGCGACGACGGGCTGGACCGGTCGCATCCGCTGCAGATCGTGCTGGGTGACCTGCCAGGAAGTGAGCGGGTGACGCGACTCGCGCTGACCGGCTTGTCACCGCAGGCGGTCGCGGAGCTAGCCGCCCCGGTCGGCATTGACCCCAGCGAGTTGCACCGGTGGACGGCCGGTAATCCCTTCTTCGTCACCGAGGTGCTCGCGGCGGGGGCCGGGCTGGTACCGCATGCGGTGCGGGACGCAGTGCTGGCGCGTGCGGCACGGCTGAGCGTGGCCGCCAGGGGCTTGCTCGACACGGCCGCCGTGGTGCCTGGTCCGGCCGAGCGCTGGCTGCTTCGGGCATTGGCGCCGACGGCAGAGGTGCTGGATGAGGTGCTGGATGAGTGCCTTGGTGCCGGGATGCTTGTGCTGGCCGATGGCCGGGTGGGGTTCCGCCACGAGATTGCGCGGCAGGCGGTCGAGGAGTCATTGCCGCCAGGCCGACGGACGGGGCTGCATCGGCAGGCGCTGGCCGCGTTGCTCCGCCAGCCGGCGCCGGATCTGGCACGCCTGGCGCACCACGCCGAGGCCGCTGGTGACGCCGACGCGGTGCTGCGGTTCGCCCCGGCAGCCGCGGAAAGCGCCGCTCTGGCCGGAGCCCGCCGGGAGGCCGTTGCCCTGTACGCGCGGGCGCTGCGGTTTGCATACGCGCTGGCGCCGGCTCAGCGGGCCGACCTCCTGGAACGATTCGCCGGCGTGGCGTACTTCACCGGCATGGGCGAGGAGGCGACTGCAGCGCTCAAGGAGGCAGTCGAGATTCACCGGGCCCGCGGCGACCTGCTGCGGCAGGGCGACGCGCTCCGCGCGCTCTGCAGTCAGCTGGGGAAAGACGGCGCGCTTGCCGAGGCGAGGGCGGCGGCATCCGAGGCCGTGACGCTCCTGGAGCAGCTTCCGGCCAGTCCAGAACTGGCGCGCATATATAACACTATGGCCGCGGTCATGGGAATCGGGGACGACGAGGAGGCGGTCCGCTGGGGAGAGAAGGCGCTCGCGCTCGCCGAGCGGATCGGGTGCCTGGACGCCGTCGGCGACACGCTGAACATTCTCGGCACGGCTGAGTTGCGGCGGGGAGATCTAGACGGCCTGGCCAAACTTGACCGCAGCCTGGAACTCGCGCTGCAGGCCGGAGACGAACTCGGTGTCGCGCGCGCCTACGTGCACCCGGCGGCGGTGCTGGCTTCGCGCCGGGAGTGGGTGCTCGCTGAGCGATACATAACGACGGGGCGGGCGTTCTGCCGTGACCACGGTCTGCAGGCATGGGAGGGCTGGCTGACCACGATGGCGGCCGAGGCGGCGCTGGCCCTCGGTCGCTGGGACGAAGCGATTAGCACCGCCGAAACGATCCTGGCCTGGCCGGCCGAGGGGTTCAGTCATTCACGCATCAGCGCGCTGCTCGTCCTGGCCAGGGTGCGTGCGCAACGCGGCGAGTCCGGATACCGGGCCCTACTTGATGAGGCGGCGGCGATTGCCAAGACTGCCCCAGTCCCGCAGGACGCGAGGCTCATCGCCGCTGCGCGTGCAGAGATCGTGTGGCTGGAGGGAGGATCGGCGCGGCGCATCGGCGAGGAGACCGGGCGCGCCGGGGAGTCCTCGCCTACCGACGTCCGCTGGTTCGGCGGTGAGCTTGAGGTTTGGCGTCATCGGGCTGGAGTGGACTCCGTCGACCCTGCCGGGCTTCCCGAGCCATACCGGCTGGAGATCGCGGGCGATATTGAGGGCGCAGCGCGCTGGTGGCAGACGCGTGGCTGCTCTTACGACGCGGCGCTGGCGCTGGCCGGCTCTACTGACCAGGCCGCGCTGCGGCGCGCGCTGGACATACTGCACGACATCGGTTCCCGCCGCGCAGCGGCAGTCGTGGCGGGACGACTGCGGGCGCTGGGCGACAAGAGTGTGCGGCGCGGCGCCCGGTCGGCCACCGCGGCCAATCCGATGGGCCTCACCATCCGGGAAGCGGAGGTGCTGAAGCTGGTGGCCGCCGGGCGGAGCAACGCTCAGATCGCCGCGCACCTGGTCCTCTCTCGCCGCACCGTCGATCACCACGTGTCGGCGATCTTGCGCAAGCTCGGCGCCCGGACCCGCGCCGAGGCTAGCGCGCGGGCGGCACAGCTAGGCCTGACGGGGCCAGTCAAGTAGGCAGAAAATGGTTTGCCGCCGAGTCGTAGCCTGAAGATCATGGCACGCGACGAGCGCAGCGTTACCCCGCAAAGCGAGGACTTCTCGGCCTGGTACAACGACGTGGTCTTCCGCGCCGAATTGGTGGACCGCTGGCCGGTCCGCGGCAGCATGGTGATCAGGCCATACGGGTACCGGATCTGGGAGCTGCTGCAGGCCGACCTCGATGGGCGCATCAAGGCCACCGGCCATCAGAATGCCTACTTCCCGCTGCTTATCCCGCAGAGCTTCCTGGAACGCGAGGCCGAGCACATCGAGGGGTTCGCTCCGGAGTTCTTTACAGTCACCCATGCGGGCGGCAAGGAGCTTGAGGAGCCACTGGTCATCCGGCCGACCTCGGAAACGGTCATCGGGGAGATGATGGCCAAGTGGATTAGCTCGCACCGAGACCTTCCGCTCCTGCTGAACCAGTGGGCCAACGTGCTTCGGTGGGAGATGCGGCCGCGGATGTTTCTGCGCACCAGCGAATTCCTGTGGCAGGAAGGGCACACCGCGCACGCGACCGCGGACGATGCCATCGCTGAGACCATGTTGGCCCTCGGCTTCTACCAGGACGTGTCCGTGGAGATCGCGGCGCTGGCCACCATGCCGGGCGAGAAGACGCCGAGAGAGCGGTTCGCCGGCGCCGAGCGCACGTTCACGATTGAGGCCATGATGCGGGACGGGCGGGCCCTGCAGGCGGGCACCTCACACTTCATGGGGACAAAGTTCGCGGCCGCATTCGGGATTACTTTCACTGGTGAGAGTGGCACGGCCGAGCTATGTCACACCACCTCCTGGGGCATGAGCTCCCGGATGATCGGCGGCGTGATCATGACCCACGGTGACGACAAGGGTCTGGTGCTGCCGCCGGCATTGGCTCCCTACCAGGTAGTGATCGTCCCGATCGGGCGTGGGGGAGAGGCCGAGACGATGTCGTCTGCAGCTACCGACTTGGCCGCCACACTGGAACGGGCGGGCATCAGAGCGCACGTGGACGATCGGCCGCAGTTGTCCCCTGGCTTCAAGTTCAATGACTGGGAGATGCGCGGGGTGCCGATCCGGCTCGAACTAGGCCCGCGTGACCTTGCGGCCGGCACCGCGCTAATGTCCAGGCGGCTCAGCTACCCGGATCCCGAGCCGGCCAAGCAGGCCATCGCGCTCGATGCGGCGCCGGGCCTGCTCGCTGCCGAGCTCGCGGCCTTTCAGCTGATGCTGACGCGGCGGGCAGCCGACTTCCGGGACGAACACACAGCGGTAGTGAATTCCTGGCCCGAGTTCGTCGCCGCCGTGGCCGAAGGATGGGCGCTGGCGCTGCACTGCGGCGAGCAGGCATGTGAAGACGAGATCAAGGCAGAAACCACGGCCACTCCCCGCTGCATCCCGCTGGACGGCGAACCCGAGCATGGGACGTGCGTGCGCTGCGGTAAACCGTCGGCCTACGGCCAGCGAGTGATCTTCGCCCGCGCCTACTGACCCTGCCAGCCGGTGGCTTCACTGTCACCGAGACCGGCTGCGTGCTCGAGAGTCCAGCTAATCCGGTACAGCTCATCAATGTGCCGCGCCGAGGGAATCCGGGAGTACGCCCGCGTGGCCATCAGGTCGACGGTTGTTCCGCTGCGACAAAGCGCCACGACGCAGAACCCGCCCCACGGCCCGCTCGGACGGTTGATCTCGAACCCGGTGACCTCCTCCCACGGTATCTTTATGACCCGGAAGATGCGGTGATCGGCTAGCCCTTCCTTGGTGAGCACCAGACGAGTCCGCATGATCAGGCCCGCAAGCCCCAGTCCGATCGCCACGGCAGCGCAGGTCACGATAAATCTCGCCGCCATCGAGAGACCCGGAGAGGCACCAGGCCGCATCCCACGGTGCGTGGACCACGACAACGTCCAGCCGATTACGCCTGCGATGAGCGGAGCCGCCGCTGCTCGCCGTCGTCGTTCAGGCGACGAAATGGACGTCGGCAACTCGGCTTCCTCTCCACCGCGGCTCACCAGTGGACTCCGCGCGCAGCGTAACAGCGCGCTGGCGGGGCCAGCATCGCTCAGCGAGGCAGGGTGTCGATACCGCCGCAACGGCCAGTTAGTACCGTCACCCCTGTGCGTGCCGACGGTACTCCCGCCTTCGTCGTGGTTGGGGAAGCGCTGATCGACCTGTCCCCGCCTGACGAGGATGGCTCCTGCATCGCCCGGCCGGGCGGCAGCCCGATGAATGTCGCCATTGGCCTGGCTAGGCTCGGCCAGCCCACGGCGTTCGCAGGCCGGGTGTCGGCAGATCCGCTCGGATCGGTGCTGCGACGGCACCTGGAGCGTTCGGCGGTCGGTCTTCAGCACGTCGTGACCGCCGCAGACCCGAGCACGATCGCGCTCGTGGAACTAGCCAGCGGGCAGGCCCGGTACCAGTTCTCGCTAGGGGCCGACTTTCAGTGGCAGGCAGCTGAACTCGCCTTCCTGCCCGGTGGCGCGAAGGCCGTGCACTTCGGCTCACTAGCATCCTGGGTGCCGCCCGGCGACGCGGCAGTGGCGGTCGCCGTCGACAGGGTACGGCGGGCGAGTTCGACTCTCATCAGTTATGACCCGAACGTCAGGCCAGCGCTTCAGCCCGATCCTGCCGCCGCCCGGCGGCAGGTCGAGCAGTCCGTGTCCCTCGCTCACATTGTCAAGGCCAGCTCTGACGATCTCGCCTGGCTGTACGGACCGGAGAGCGCGGACGCCGTCGCCAGGCGATGGCTAGCCCTCGGTGCGAGCCTCGTCGTGATCACTGCTGGTGCTGACGGCGCGGCCGGGTGGACGCCCGAGCTGCCGCCGGTCAGCCGTCCGCGGTTCGATGTCCAGGTGGTCGACACCGTTGGCGCGGGTGACGCGTTCACCAGCGGGCTGCTCGACGCGCTGGCCCGCCGGGACATGCTCGCTGCGGCCCGATTGGCCGAACTTGGCGATGCCGCAACCCTGGCGGGCGTACTTGACGACGCCTGCCGGATCGCCGGTGTCACCTGCTGCCGGGCAGGCGCCAACCCGCCCACCCGGTCCGAGCTAGATGAGCTGCTGCGCCCGAATCGCGGCTGACCACACAGCTAGACGTCGGCGTTGCCAGGCTGGGACATCAGGCCAGAAAGGTCGGCAGACGTGATCACATTCGCCTGCCTCGGGAAGACTCTGCCGATCAGGAAGTCGTGTACCTCCTGATCGGGGTCGGCCGTCAGGTCGGCGAGGACAAACACGCGGTAATCGCGATCATGGGCATCGCGGACAGTGGACAGCACGACACCACTGGTGCTGAGCCCGGCGAGGATCAGGGTGTCAATGCCGCGGTTGCGCAGCTGCTCGTCCAAGTCGGTGGTCGAGAACGCGCCGACGCGGGTCTTGCGTACGACGATGTCATCGGCTTGTGGCGCAAGGTGATCCGGGATCGCAGTCTCGGGTGAGCCGGCGCGGAAGGCCCGCCCGGCTGACAGGACCCGCGCGCCCATCACGCTAGTCGGCGGAATTGCGTCGTAGTCCGCGTCCTCGAATGCGACCCGAACATAACCGATCTGCCCGCCGTAGCCGCGGATCACGGCAATCGTGTCCGCGGCGCGGATGAGCAGCTCGGCAGCGCGCGGCACCCGATCCAGGACCCCGGCCTGGTAGTCCATCACGAGCAAGGCCGTGCGGGCGGGATCGACGGCGGGAAGCGCGTCAGTCACGAGTTCTCCTGGGTGGTGTCGCTAGCTGGCGTCGGCGCGGTAATGGAGCGCACTGACGCAGTTGTCTGGTCGGTGTCATCAGCAACGTAGCGGCCGCCGCGCAGCAGCGAGGCGACTGCCGCCACTGCCGCTAGGGCCGCCGAGACGGATAGTACGACGACCAGGCCATGGTGGAACGGTTGGGAGATGAGCTGAGGGAAGAACGTCCGCCCAGTCAGCACCAGCTGACTGGCAACGGGCAGTTTGGCCAGCACGCCGCTCGCCGCGAGAAGGTGCTGCACCGGGTTCACGCCCAGTACGGCTGCGAACAGCGATGACACCGGCGGCAGGTTACCGACCTGATGAGCGATCCCGGTCGGCACGCCGTGGCGGAGCAGACCACGCGTGAGCGTCTGCGGCAGCGTGCTGGCCAGGCCGGCGATCATCAGCGAGAAGAAGACACCGATCGACAGCGCCGTGCCGGAGTTCTGGTACGTCGACCGCATTCCCGACGCCGCGCCGCGGTGGCGGGCCGGGACACTGCTCATGATGGACGCCGAGTTGGGCGCGGCGAACATCCCGCCGCCGATCCCGTTCGCGAGCGTCAGCAGTGCGAACATCCAGTACGGGAAGTCGACGGGCATGAGCAGCAGTCCGATGAAGCTGCTGCCGAAGACGACCATCCCGGCGGTCGAGAAGCCGCGAGCGCCGAACCGGTCGGACAAGGCTCCAGAGATCGGCCCGGCGACAAGAATTCCTGCGGTTAGCGGGAGCAGGAAGATGCCTGCCCATAGCGGGGTGTCGCTGTAGTTGTAGCCATGCAGCGGGAGCCAGATCCCTTGCAGCCAGATGATCAGCATGAACTGCAGTCCGCCGCGAGCAATGGCGACAGCCAGGCCAGCCACGTTCCCTGCAGTGAAAGCCCGGATCCTGAACAAGCCGAGCTGGAACATCGGCTCGGCCACCCTCGACTCGATCAGGGCGAACCCGATCAGGAGTGAGATCCCGCCGCCAAGGAGCACTGCCACGGCCGGGCTGGTCCAGCCCATCGTGTGCCCGCCGTAGGGCTGGATCGCGATGGTCAGCCCGATGAGAACCGCACCCAGTCCGAGCGCAAACGTGGCGTTGCCCCACCAGTCGATCTTGCCGCGGTGGCGCTCGCCGTTATCGCGGAGCTTGAAGTAGGCCCACGCTGTCCCGTAGATGCCGACAGGCACGTTGACCCAGAAGACCGCACGCCAGTCCAGCGCCGCCAGCAGCCCTCCGGCGACCAGGCCGATGAACTGGCCGGCTATCGCCGCGACCTGGTTGATGCCGAGCGCGAAACCGCGCCGCCCGGGCGGGAACGCGTCAGTGAGGATCGCAGCCGAGTTCGCCGTGAGCATCGACCCGCCGACCGCCTGGAGCACGCGCCACCCGATCAGCCACAGCGCCGCGCCGTCGGCCAGGAACGGGTCGAACGAGAGCAGGATCGAGGCGGCGGTGAAGACTGCGAAACCGGCGTTGTAGATCCTGACCCGGCCGAACATGTCGCCGAGGCGCCCGAGAGTGACCACCAGGACGGCCTGGACGAGCCGGTAGCCCATGATCATCCACAGCAGATAACTGATGTTGCCAGGCGACAGGGGATCTAGATGAATGCCCCGGAAGATGGCGGGCAGCGCGATGATGACGATCGACCCGTCAAGAGCCGACATGAACACCGAGGCGGTGGTGTTCGCCAGCGCGACCCACCGGTAACGGTCGTCGATGGGCGTGGCCCTGCCGTTACTCACGCCGGTGGTGCCGGCCTGTCCCGATCCCGGCATCAGACGCTCTGCGCGAGTCGCTCGAGCAGTGGCACGATGGCCACCAGCTGATCAAGCTCGGCGCTGGTGAACGAGGTGGACAGGGCGCGTGCCATCGCCTGGGTGCTCCGGTCGCGCCGGTCACGCAGAAGCTGGCGTCCGGCCGCTGTGACCGACAGCACCACACGTCGGCCGTCGTCCGGGTCCCGGCGCCGCTCGACCATTCCCCGTGCCTCCAGCGCGGCCAGGGTCGTTCCCATCGACTGCGGGCTGATCTGCTCGAGCCGGGCCAGCTCGCTTGACGTCGCCGGGCCGCCGCGGTCAAGCCGGGCGAGGGCCGAGCTTTCTGGCAGCGTGAGCTCACCTTCAGCTTTCAGCTGGCGGTGGCGGCGGAACAGCAGGCCGATGCTGACCCGGAGTGCTCCGGCGAGCTCCTGCACCTCCGGACTCTCGCTCATAGATCATAAGTCTACACTGATCAGGTAAGGCTTAGTAATTTGGGGACTCAGAGTGACCGCTGACAGCCCGCATAAACCCGGCAGATCAGGCACCAGTATCCTGCCGGGGAACTGAGGGAGTAGACATATGAGGCTGCTCGTCACCGGCGGCGCAGGGTACGTCGGCAGCGTCGTCGCGGCGCAGCTCATCCAGGCCGGCCACGACGTGACCGTGCTGGACAACCTGTCGACGGGGCATGCCGACGCTGTCCAGTCAGGCGCCCGCTTCGTCCAGGGCGACGTGCGCGGTGATACCGCGACGGTGCTCGCTGGCGGGATCGACGCCGTGCTGCACTTCGCCGCCAAGTCGCTGGTACCCGAGTCCGTCGCCGAGCCGGGCCTGTACTGGGGCCAGAACCTTGGCGGCTCGCTTGCGCTACTCGAAGCAATGCGCACGGCCGGGGTCACATCGATCGTCTTCTCCTCCACGGCGGCGGTCTACGGCGAGCCGGAGAGCATCCCAGTCGAGGAGACCGCACCACCGAGACCGACCAACCCTTACGGCGCATCCAAGGTTGCCGTCGATACGGCCCTGGCGGAGTACGCGCGGATGCACCGGTTCGCGGCCGTCAGCCTTCGCTACTTCAACGTCGCCGGCGCCTACCGTGATCAGACCGGTACCTGGCTCGGCGAGCGGCACACCGTCGAAACGCACCTGATCCCGAACATCCTGAAGATCGCGCGGGGCCAGGCTGGGCCGGTCAGCATCTTTGGTGCCGACTACCCCACCCCGGACGGAACCTGCATCCGGGATTACATCCACGTCACCGATCTCGCGGCCGCGCACCTGCTGGCTCTGGCAGGCTGCCGTCCCGGTGAGCACCAGATCTTTAACCTCGGCGGCGGGACGGGCTACTCCAATCTCGAGGTGCTCAGCGCGTGCCGCGAGGTAACCGGCCTGGAGATCCCGGCTAAGGTTATGGGCCGCAGAGCGGGCGATCCGGCGATGCTGATCGCCTCATCGGAGCGCATCAGCCGCGAACTCGGCTGGCGCCCGCAGCGGGGCCTGCGCGAGATGGTCACGGACGCCTGGGCCTGCGGCTACTAGGAGCGTCGTCAGCCGCGGCCGGGGGGCAGGTAGACGCTCATCTCGAGCAATTTCGACTGGATGCCAGGCAGTTCGTGCTGCGTCCAGTCGCGGGCGTATCCGGGCGGCTGCTGGCCTGGCGCTACCAGCACCGCGACGGGTTCGGTGCTGCTGCCGCCGACCGCCGTTGCGGACGCGGTCACGCCTGGCGCAGAAGCGCATCCGGCGTAGAACGCGATCGGGATGTCCTGGTCGCCCTTGATCAGGCATGGCGGCCGGACGCCGAGCGTACGCAGGTCGGCGGCGATCCGCGTGTAATCCCCGAGGAAGCTGATCTTCTCCTGAACCTGGTGCTGGAGCACTGCGGCCTGGACCAGCAGCTGGACGAGGAGCACGACCCCTACCAGCGTGATGACCGGCGGCCTCAGCTCGGGCCGGACGCTCGTGACCAGCCAGCCGACAGCGTCGGCCACCGGAATCGCGGCCAGCGCATAGGCAGGCAGCAGGAAGCGAGGCGCGGCGTAATTGATCAGGAAGAGGTACTGGAACGCCAGGCCGAATGCGCAAGCGGCGGCCAGCGCCGCGGGCCCGAGCCGCCCGGCACGGCGGGCGACGATGACGCCCAGCACGACCAGAACGGGCAGTGCGATCCACCACAGGCCGAGCACGGGATAGCGGTAGCCCACCGTGCAAGGTCGGCACAGCGTCGGGCCGTTGACTGCCCGTAGTTCATCCCAGAAGGCGAGATGGAACCCGAAGCCGCCCTGCTCGGCGCCCGCTTCGTGCAGCCGGTTCAGCGGCCCGCCGAAACTCAGGTAAGCCTCGATGACCCATTCGGCGGCTCCGGCCGCGAATCCGAGGACGACGGCGGCCAGCAGATCCCAGCGTCGCCACTGCCTGACGGCGAGGACGGCAATGCCGAGCACGGCGGCTAGATACAGCGCGTCACCGGGCCGGACCAGTGCCGCGAATGCCCCGCAGAACGTCAGTCCCGCCAGCGCACCCCAGCTGTGCCTGGCCGAGGTTCCGTCGGCCCGCACGGCTTGCAGGAAGAACCCGACCGCCGCCAGCGAGCTCAGCGCTACCCACAGATCGGGCATGGCCTGCGGACCGTAATACAGGGTCGTCCAGAGGCCGCCGAAGAGCACGCCGGCCAGGGCAAGCTGCCACGCCGGGCGCAGGCGCCGCCAGGTCAGCAACGCCAGGAACAAGCCGAGGCCGGAGGCCAGCGACAAGTAAATCCGCAGCGCCAGGACCGACGAGGTCAGCATGGTGAGCGGCGCCACCAGCAGCGGGATGCCGCGCGCCCGCGCCGGATCGAAGTACGAGGCAGGCGCGTGGCCGCTGACCTGGCTGATGTAAACCGTCTCGTCCCAGCTCAGGCCGAGCTTCGGCACTACAAGAGCCAGCTGAGCAATGGTGAAGGCGGCGGCCACGATGGCGAGCCACCAGATGCTGTCAGCCTGCCGGACCCGGTCGACCGCAGCGGCTACTGATCGCGGCGGCCGCAGGCCGGCCTCGGCAGGCGAAGACACGGAGCTAAGGGTAGCCGGGTGGCTCAGCGCTTGGGCCAGAGCCAGGCCGAGACGGAGAAAAGCCTCGTTCCGTTCCTCAAAGTTCTCTCAAAGGTGGACCGGAGCAGGCCGGGCTCTATGCGATCCTGGCTGCCATGAGCAGCGCTGGCCGGGCCGTGAGCGGTCGTCAGGGGTGGGTCCTCGCGACCAAGGTGCCGGAGATCACGATCTGGTTCTGGATTGCCAAGATTGCCTCCACCGGCATGGGCGAGGCAACGTCGGATTTTGTCTACGCCAAGTACGGCACCTTCGTCGACGGCACGTTCGGCGCAATCCTGCTGATCGTCGCCCTGGCGCTGCAGCTCCGCACTCGCCGCTACAACACCTGGATCTACTGGTTCGCCGTGGTCGCGGTAAGCGTGACCGGAACGATGGCCGCTGACGGGCTCCATGTTGTGGTGGGCCTGCCGTATACGGCGACGACGGTCCTGTACGCGGTAATCCTGGCCGCGATCTTCCTGGCCTGGTACCGGACCGAGGGAACGCTGTCGATTCACAGCATCACGACGGTTCGGCGCGAGGTCTTCTACTGGGCCGCAGTGATGGCCACGTTCGCCCTGGGCACCGCACTCGGCGACCTGACGGCGTACACGCTGAAGGTCGGCTTCTTCTCCTCGTTCGTACTGTTCGCGGTCGTGATCGCGATCCCGATGGTCGCGCACTGGAAGCTCGGCATGGGATCGGTGTTCGCGTTCTGGTTCGCCTACACCGTTACGCGCCCACTCGGCGCGTCACTGGCCGACTGGCTTGGCATCCAAAACCGGTATGGCGGGCTCGACTGGGGCCGCGGCACTACCGCGATCGTGCTGTTCGTGCCAATTCTCATTGCCGTGGCGTACATGGCTGTCACACGCGTCGACAAGGCCCGCCCTGACTCTGCAGGCGTTGCCGCGTCCCCGCCCCCGCCTCCGGTCAGGGCACGCCACCGGGCAGTCTGAGTACGCGGTACCTGGGCGGTCTAAAGGGCACCGCACCAGCCATGCTGACTGCAGGGTTGGCAGCGCGATCTAATTGCCAGCAGGGCTTTGGTGACACTTTCAGCCCTACTGTGACCCTTCTAGCTCTAGCGTGACGCTTAAGCGGGGGCAAAAGGGAAAACTGGGGCGCGATTTTGACGCTAAGGGTCACGTTGTGCTCGCAGGCCGACTTAAGAGTCACCATTGTCGGTGGAGCGCGCAATTCTGGCCGCCATGACCGAAGAGCAACCGCGCGAGACCCGGCCTGCCGGCGTCGTCATCGCTGCCGCGCGAGACCCGGCCGTCTGCGTCGTCAGCGCCGCGAGCGCCCGACGCTGGTGATCAATGTGTTCACCAGCCGCGACTCCGGGCCGGGGGGATCGCTGGGTCTAAGGTCACGGCTGGGTAGCAGTCGGGCTGAAGCGCTAGTTAGCGCACAATCATTGTCAGCCCGGCCGTAATGATTCGATAGCGCATTTCTTTTTCGGCCGGCGCAGCCGCTAGTGATTAATTTCCGACGTCTGGTATCGTCAGGCCGTCAATGGCATTGAAAATACTGGGGAAATTAAGCGAATAAGCCCTGTCGGTGCGCTTATTGCTAAAGCTAGCTAATAGTCACAAACGCGGCGGTGCGCGAGCAGCACGCAGGCAGGGTCAAGCGGGCAAGCGGGGGAAGCTGTGCTCCGGAGTTTGTGGTGAAGCGGGCGCCTGCGCACGCCGGGGGGCTGCGCATGTCGGAACGGCTGGCGTTCGTGGTGATGTTCTCGCTCATGGCGGCGTTCGTCGTCGGGCTGACGGTGCTCGCCGCTAAGTCTGGTGCCAGCCCGTTAATCGGACGTTCCGTACCAGCCAGTTCGACGCTGGGGCCGAGGGCGCACGATCAATCGAATAGCAGTAAGGCGCCGTCCGACGCCGAGAACGGTTGTCGGCCAGCCACACCTGGTGGCCGACGGCACCACCAGGAACTCTGCGCCACTGCGGGCGGGTCGTAGCCACGAACGGTCGTAGCTGGGCTGAGCGCGAGTTTAATTCCGCGCTGACCGGCGGGCGGCCGGCTAGCCTGACGGCCGGGCTGCTGCCTGCCGGGGCAGCTGATGGCATGCGGACCGGGGTGACGTATTGCTGCTCACCATCGCGACCTCGTACGTGCCCGCAACCGACCTGGGTTACCTGCTGCACAAGAACCCGGACCGCCATCACACGGCTGACCTGAGCTTCGGTACCGCGCATGTGATCTTCCCGGTGGCCGATACCGACAGGTGCGAGGCCGCCGTGCTGCTGGAGATCGATCCGGTCGGCCTCGTCAGGCGCGGCCGGTCCGAGCCAGCCCAGGCGAGCCTGGCTCGGTACGTGAACGACCGACCGTACGTGGCTTCCTCCTTCATGTCCGTGGCGCTCGGGCGCCTGTTCGCGACTGCTCTGTCCGGCCGGAGCAAGGAACGGCCCGCTCTGGCGGAGCAGCCGGTCCCGCTGGAGCTGGGGTTGCCGGTGGTTCCCTGTCAGGGCGGTGAGCCGCTGCTTCGCCGGCTGTTCGAACCGCTCGGCTATCAGGTGACCGCTAAGCCGATTGCCTTGGACCCGCAGTTCCCGGACTGGGGCGACAGCCAGTACCTCGCGGTCAGGCTGCAGGGCACGCTGACGCTGCGCTCGGCGCTCGAGCATCTGGTCGTCATGCTGCCGGTGCTCGACGATGACAAGCATTACTGGGTTGGCACCGACGAGGTCGACAAGCTGCTCCGGCGGGGCGGGCAGTGGCTGGCCGTCCATCCGGACCGGGAGCTGATCACGCGGCGCTATCTCCGTCACGACCGCCGCCTGGCCACCGACGCGTTGCGGCGGCTGATGGCTGATGAGGCGGCAGACCCGGAGTCGGACGACGCGGCGAGCGACGCAGCGGAGCTAGCGGCCGAGCGCAAGGTCGGCTTGCATGATCAGCGGATCGCCGCCGTGGTATCGACTATCACGGAGCGCCGGGCGGCTCGGGTGCTTGATCTCGGCTGCGGGTCGGGAAAGCTGATCAGCGCACTGCTCAAGCTCGGCCAGATACAGCAGGTAACGGGCATGGACGTGTCGCACCGCGCCCTTCAGGCCGCGGCCAGGCGGCTGCATCTGGATCAGCTGTCGCCGCGGGCCCGCGCGAGGGTCGAGCTGCTGCACGGCTCGCTTACCTATACCGATCACCGACTGCGGGGATTCGACGCGGCCGCCGTCGTCGAGGTCATCGAGCACCTTGACCCGCCTCGGCTCAGTGCCTTCGAGTCATCGCTGTTCGGGGACGCCCAGCCGGCGGTGGTGGTCCTGACAACACCGAACGCCGAGTACAACGCCCTGTTCGACGGCCTGCCAGCTGGTTCCTTCCGGCATGGCGATCACCGGTTCGAGTGGACTAGGGCGCAGTTCAGCGACTGGAGCGCGGCGGTTGCAGCAAGGCACGGCTATCAGGTAGCCCTGTCGGGTGTCGGGCCGGAGGATCCAGCTCTGGGCTGCCCGACGCAGCTGGCGGTGTTCAGCCGGTGACGACGCGAGACAGCGCGCTGAAGATTCCCGATCTCTGTCTGGTCACCCTGATCGGCATATCGGGCTCAGGCAAGTCGACCTTCGCCGGCCGGCACTTCGCGCCCACCGAGGTCATCTCCTCGGACTTCTGCCGCGCGCTGGTCAGTGACGACGAGAACGATCAGGCGGCCACCCGCGATGCATTCGACGTGCTCCATTTCATCGCAGGCAAGCGGCTGGCGGCTGGCCGCCTGACGGTCATCGATGCCACCAGCGTCCAGCCAGAGGCTCGCGGCCCGCTGGTGGCGCTTGCCCGCGAGCACCATGCGCTCGCCGTGGCCATCGTTCTCGATGTCCCGGAAAAAGTGTGCGCGGCACGGAATGCAGCAAGGCCGGATCGTTCCTTTGGCGGGCACGTGCTGCGCCAGCAGCACAGCCAGCTGCGCCGCAGCCTGGGCGCCCTGCGGCGGGAAGGCTTTCACCGGGTCTACGTGCTCTCCGGCGAAGCAGAGGTCGAGTCGGCCACCCTCCAGCGCGAGCCGCTGTGGAACGACAAGCGGTCCTGGCGGGGGCCGTTCGACATTGTCGGCGATGTTCATGGCTGCTACCCGGAGCTGGTGAAGCTGCTCGGCGCGCTCGGCTACGAGGTGGCCGCGGACGGATCCACGGCGCGGCATCCCGACGGCCGCGCCGCGATCTTCGTCGGGGACCTGGTGGATCGCGGCCCGGACACCCCGGCTGTGCTCAGGCTGGTGATGGGCATGACGGCGGACGGCAGCGGGCTGTCCGTCGCCGGGAACCACGAAGCCAAGCTGGTGCGCGCGCTGCGCGGCCGCGACGTGACGACCAGCCACGGACTTGCCGAGAGCCTGGCGCAGCTGCGGGCCGCTCCCGACGGCTTCGCGGCGCAGGCGGCAGCGTTCATGGACCGGCTGCTCGGGCACATCGTGCTCGATGACGGGAACCTGGTCGTCGCGCATGCCGGCCTTCCGGAGGCTATGCACGGCCGGGCGTCGGCCGCGGTGCGCTCGTTCGCGCTGTATGGCGATACGACCGGCGAGACTGACGAATACGGGCTGCCGCTTCGTTATCCGTGGGCTGAGGACTACCGGGGCCAGGCCATGGTGGTGTACGGGCACACGCCGGTGCCAGAGGCAACCTGGGTTAACAACACCATCTGCGTTGACACCGGCTGCGTCTTCGGCGGCCGCTTGACGGCACTGCGCTACCCGGAGCGCGAACTGGTCGGTGTTCCGGCCGAGCGGGTTTACTACGAGCCGGCCAGGCCGCTTGCTGCCGCCAGTGCCCCGCTGCCCGTGACCCCGGCCCCGGCCCGCGGGCAGGCCGAGCTCAGCATCGACGATGTCCTGGGCAAGCGCATCATCCAGGCGCGCCTGACTGGGGGCTCGGTCACGATCCGGGAGGAGAACTCGGTCGCGGCGCTTGAGGTGATGAGCAGGTTCGCGATCGACCCGCGCTGGCTTATCTACTTGCCGCCGACCATGTCGCCGACGAGCACGACAAGCGAGCCTGGCCTGCTCGAGCACCCGGCCGACGCGCTGGCGGCCTACCGGGCGGCCGGAGTCGCGGAGGTCGTCTGCGAGGAGAAGCACATGGGCTCACGCGCGGTCGTCGTCGCCTGTAAGGACAGCGCGGCGGCGGAACGCCGGTTCGGCATCGCCGGCCCGGGCGCGATCTTTACCCGCACCGGGCGTGCCTTTTTCAGCGACTGCTCCATCGAGGCCGAATTGCTGAACCGCGTCGTCCGCGCGATCGCGTGCGCCGGGCTGTGGGACGAGCTGCGAACCGACTGGCTGGTGCTGGACTGCGAGCTGCTGCCCTGGTCGGCCAAGGCCGGCGAGTTGCTGCGCACCCAGTATGCGCCCGTGGCGGCAGCCGCGGACGCGGCACTGTCGGCAGCCAGCCCACTGGTCGCTGCTGCCCTCGCCCGCGGCGTGGAGGCAGGTGACCTGCTCGGTCGCCTTAAGGAGCGGCAGGCGCAGGCCAGTAAGTTCGGCGACGCCTACCGG
>Ga0335072_10002727_pt1 | contig 27161 bp, 2 predicted proteins | sample Lox_Sample_21_FD_206725 | JGI IMG/M metagenome (GOLD analysis project Ga0335072, IMG submission 206725) | Soil microbial communities from Loxahatchee National Wildlife Refuge, Florida, United States - Lox_Sample_2.1 | ecosystem: Environmental > Terrestrial > Soil > Wetlands | place: USA: Florida...
CACCGCATCAGACAAACGCTCCAACAACAACACACCCACACCCTCACCAAAAACCGTCCCATCAGCCCCATCCGCAAACGCCTTACACCGACCATCCGACGCCAGCGCCCCCTGACGTCCGAACTCGGTGAAGGCCGTGGGCGTCGCCATCACCGTCACGCCGCCCGCCAGCGCCAGCGTGCACTCCCCGCCGCGCAACGCCCCGCACGCCAGGTGCAGCGCCACCAGCGACGAGGAGCACGCCGTATCCACCGACACCGCCGGACCCTCCAACCCCATCACATACGACACCCGCCCCGAGACCACGCTCGGGGCATCGCCGGTGAAGCCGAAGCCGTCGGCTCCCGCCGTGAACAGCTGCAGACCGTAGAACTGCGGGCTCACGCCGACGAACACCCCCGTCTGGCTGCCCCGCAGCGACAGCGGGTCGACGCCCCCGTCTTCGATGGCCTCCCACGCGACTTCCAGCAGCAAACGCTGCTGGGGATCCATCATCAACGCCTCCCGCGGACTGATCCCGAAGAACGCCGCGTCGAACTCGCCGGCGTCGTAGAGGAAGCCGCCCGCGCCGGCGTCGGGCCGCAGATCCCACTCGCGGTTGTCCGGCAGCCCGGAGATCGCGTCGACGCCCTCCCTCACCAGCTCCCACAGCTCCGCCGGCGTGCCCACGCCGCCGGGGAAGCGACAGCCGATCCCCACGATCGCGATCGGCTCGTCGAGGGGTGAGGCCGGCCGGGTGAGCGCCGGGAGCTCCGCCCAGCCGCCGCTCACCTCCTCCAGCAGATGATCCGCCAGCGCCGCCGGGGTGGGGTAGTCGAAGATCAGCGTGCTCGGCAGCTGCAACCCACAGGCCGCCCCGAGGCTGTTGCGCAGCTCGACCGCCAGCAGCGAGTCGAATCCCAGCTCCAGGAACTGCCGATCGCTCGACACGGCCTCGGGCGTGGAGTGCCCGAGCACCGTGGCCACCTCGGCGCGCACCAGCTCCAGCACCACCCGCCGACGCTCCTCGCCCGAGACGCCGGCGAGACGGAGCTCGAGCGAGCCCGCTGCCGCGGTTGCCCGCCGAGCCGAGGGTCGCGCCAGACCCCGCGCGATCGCCGGCAGCCTCGCCGCCGTGGCGGGCGCGCGCAGCGCCGCCGCGTCCAGGCCCACCGGAAGCGAGAGCGCCTCGCCCGAGAGCCGGGCCGCGTCGAAGAGCTCGAGTCCCTCCTCGGGCGAGAGCGCCCGCAGGCCGGTGGCATGCAACCGCCGCACATCGGTCTCGCTCAGCCCCTCCGTCATCTCGCTGACAGGCGCCCACCACCCCCAGGCCATCGAGGCGCCCGCCAGCCCCTGCGCCCGCCGGTGCGCGGCGAGCGCGTCCATGAAGACGTTCGCCGCCGCGTAGCTCGACTGCCCCGGGCTGCCCAGCGTGCCGGAGATCGAGGAGAACAACACGAACGCCCGCAGGTCCATGTGCCGGGTCAGCTCGTGCAGGTGCCAGGCCCCGTCGACCTTCGGCGCGAGCACGCGCTCCAGGCGCTCCGGCGTCAGCGACTCGACCACCCCGTCGTCGAGCACCCCGGCGGCGTGCACCACCGCGCCGAGCGGATACTCGGCCGGCACCCCGTCGAGCAGCGCCTGCAGCTCCTCCCGATCGCCCGCGTCGCAGGCGACCACCAGGACCCGCGCGCCGAGCTCGCCGAGCTCGGCCTCCAGCGCAGCCGCGCCCGGCGCCTCGCCGCCGCGACGACTGGCCAGCACCAGACTGCGCACGCCGTGCTCGCGCACCAGGTGCCGGGCCACGAGACCACCGAGCTCGCCCGTCCCGCCGGTGACCAGCACCGTCCCCGACACGTCGAAGGAGCAGTCGGGCAGGGTCAGGACGATGCAGCCCACGTGCCGCGCCTGACTCATGAAGCGAAACGCCTCCCGTGCCCGTCGCACGTCCCACGCGCGCAGCGGCAGCGGCTGCAGCGCGCCCCGCTCGAACAGCGCCACCACCTCGACCAGCATCTCCTGCACCCGCTCCAGCCCTGCCTCCATCAACTCGAAGACGCGGTAGGCCACGCCGGGGTGCTCCGCGGCGACCCGCCCGCTCTCGCGGACGTCCGTTTTGCCGATGTCGATGAAGCGTCCGCCGCCGGGCATCAGCTCCAGCGATGCGTCCAGCAGCTCCCCCGCCAGCGAGCTCAGGACCACGTCCATTCCCGCGCCCCCGCTGCTCCGCAGGAAGCGCTCGCGGAACTCCGCGTCGCGCGAGGACGCCACGTGCTCGGCGTCGAGACCCGCGGCCGCGAGGACGCCCCACTTCGGGGGGCTCGCCGTCGCGAACACCTCGGCGCCCAGGTGCGCCGCCAACTGAACCGCGGCCATCCCCACCCCGCCGGCGGCGGCGTGCACGAGCACCCGCTCGCCCCGCTGCAGCCGCGCGAGGTCCACCAGCCCGTGGTAGGCCGTCAGGAACGCCACCGGCACCGTCGCGGCCCGCGCGAACGACCAGCCCGCCGGGATCCGCACGAGCATCCTGTGGTCGGCGACCGCCACCGGGCCGAACGCCCCGCCGAGCACTATCCCCATGACGCGGTCCCCCGCAGCCAGACCGCTCACCCCGGGGCCGACCTCGGCGACCACGCCCGCGACCTCCTTGCCGATCGTGTCCCGGCCGCCGCTGGTGGGGAGCATCCCGAGGGTGCTCAGCACGTCGCGGAAGTTCAAGCCCGCGGCGCGCACCGCGATGCGGACCTGGCCGTCGCGCAGCTCCTCGCCGACCTCCGGGCACGCCTCCAGCCGGAGGTCCTCGAGCGTGCCGCGCCCCCCGAGCGCCAGCCGCCAGTGCTCCACCCCGGCCGGCGGCGTCAGCGCGCCATCCGCGCCCACCCGCCCGAGCAGCGGACTCAGCACGACCCCCTCGCGCACGCACAGCTCCTCGCACTGTCCCCCATCTCCGCCGGCCAGGGCCGCCGACAGCGCCAGCCACGAAGCCGGCTCGCCGTCGAGGTCCGCCAGGACGAAGCGCCCGGGATGCTCGGACTTGCAGGAGCGCAGCAGGCCCCACACCGGCGCCGCCGCCAGACCCTGCACCTCCTCGCCCGAGCGAGCCGCGACGGCGCCGCAGGTGAGCACCGCCAGGCGCGCCCCCGACAGCCGACCCTCGGCCAGCCAAGCCTGCACCAGCTCGAGCATCAGCTGCGCGGTGCGGCGCGCAAGCTCAGCGACGCTCGCGTCCCTCTCCTCGGCGGCGCGCGCGACGCATTCCACGAACACCATCTCCGGCACCGCCGCGCCCGCATCCAGTGCCTCCCGCAGGGCCTCGAAGCTCACATACGCATCCGGCGGCTCGGCTGAGCCCGCATCCAGCCGCTTCGCCAGCTCGGCGGCGCCGGCGCCCAGCGTCGCCCACGTCCCCCGTGGCGCCCGTGGCGTCTTCGGCCCGACGCTGAGCGGCGCCCATTCCAGCTGCAGCAGCGAGCCCGAGCGGCCCCCGCGGGCGCCCCGCAGCTGCTCGCCGGAGAGCGGGCGGCTCGCCAGCGAGCGCGCGACGGCGATCGGCGCGCCGCTGGAGCCGTCCGCGAGCGCCACCGAGACGGCGCTCTCGCCGGCGGGGGCGATGTGGGCGCGCAGCGACCGCGCGCCGGCGCCGTAGAGCCGCACACCGCTCCAGGAGAACGGCAGGCTCACGCGCCGGGCGTCCCCCTCCCCCGCGCCGCGCTGCTCGGCGTCCGCGAGCTGCGCCACCCCGGCGCTGTGCAGCGCGCAATCCAGCAGCGCCGGGTGGACGGCGAAACGGTCGGCCTGCGGGTGCTGCTCCGGCGCCAGCGAGACCTCGGCGAACAGCTCCGGTCCGCGACGCCACACCCTGTGCAAGCCCTGGAAGGCCGGACCGTATTCGAAGCCCGCCTGCGCCAGACGCTCATAGGCGTCCCCGATCGGCACCTCCGCCGCGCCCGCGGGAGGCCACTGCGCGGATGCCAGCGCCGCCAGCCGCTGCGCCGGCGCGTCTCCCTGCTCCGCTGGGTCGACCCCGGGCGACTCGAGCACGCCGCTGGCGTTGCACGTCCAGTCCGCCCCCGCGCGCCCGTCGAGCTCCAGCTCGTCCTCGGCGGCCTCGCCCTGCGGGCGCGAGTGGATGCTCAGCCGTCTGGCTCCGCTCTGGTCGGGCTCGCCCACGGATACCTGGATCTGCACCTCCTCGTGCTCCTGGAGCCCCAGGGGCGCCACCAGGGTCAGCTCTCGGACCAGCTCGCACCCGACCTGGCCTCCCGCGTACAGCGCCAGATCCAGCAACGCCGTGCCCGGCAGCAGCACCGTGCCCATCACCGCGTGGTCGGCGAGCCACGGGTGCGTCGCCAGCGACAGGCGGCCCGTGAACAGCCGCCCCCCGCCATCGGCCAACGTCACCGCCGCCCCCAGCAGAGGATGGGCGGACGGTCGCTGGCCGGCGGCGACGAGATCCCCCACACCGGCGGCGTTCTGCAGCCAGTAGCGGCGCCGTTGGAAGGCGTAGCCGGGCAGCCCCACCGGGCGCCCGCCGCTGTCCGCGAGGACCGCCCGCCAGTCGACGGGCACGCCGCGCACCCAGGCTTCGCCGAGCGAGCGCAGGAAACGCCGCGAGCCTCCCTCCCCGCGCCGCAGCGAGCCGAGCACCGAAACCTCCGGGACCGCCGCCGCCGTCTCCTGGATGCCGACGCTCAGCACCGGGTGGGGGCTGATCTCGACGAAGGTCCGGTAGCCCTCCCCCAGCAGGGCGCCCGTGGCGCGCTCGAACTCCACCGGCTCCCGGAGGTTGCGATACCAGTACTCGGCATCCAGCCCGGCGGCGTCAAGCACCCCGCCGCTCACCGCGGAGCAGAAGGGGATCTCGCAGGACCGCGGCGCCACCTCCGCACAGCCAGCCAGCAGCTCCTCGCGGATCTCCCCCACGTGCTCGGAGTGCGCCGCGTAGTCCACCGGTATGCGCCGCGCCCTCAAGCCCTCTGCCGCGCAGGCCGCGAGCAGCTCGCCGAGCGCTTCCTCCTCGCCGCTGATCACCACCGAGCGGGGACCGTTCACCGCCGCGATCCCGGCCCCGCCCCCGAGCCCTGCCACGAGCGCCCGCACGCCGGCGACGTCGGCCGCCACAGACACCATCCCGCCGCGCCCCGCGATCGACCTCAGCGCCCGACTGCGCAGCGCCACCACCCGAGCCGCGTCCTGCAGCGAGAGAGCCCCCGCCACGCACGCCGCCGCGATCTCCCCCTGCGAGTGGCCCAGCACGGCATCCGGCCTGACCCCGCACGCCTCCCACAGCCGCGCGAGCGCGACCATCACCGCGAACAGCGCCGGCTGCACCACATCCACACGCTCCAGCGAGGGCGCGCCATCCGCGCCGCGCAGAACCTCCTCCAGCGACCAATCCACGTGCGGCGCAAGCGCCGCCGCGCACTCCGCGAGGCGCTCCGCGAACACCGCCGAGCATTCGCGCAACTCGACCGCCATCCCAGCCCACTGCGCGCCCTGGCCGGGGAACACGAACACCACCCCGCCCGCGCCCCCCGCCGGCGCCACGCCGCGGACCGCGCCCACCGCGGGCGCCTCTCCGGCGAGCGCCTCGAGCGCCCCCAGCAGCTCCGTCCGGTCCGTGCCCAGCACCACAGCCCGGTGGTCCAGCGCCGCTCGTCCCGCCAGCGAGAGGCCGATATCCGCAGGCGCCAGATCCCCGTGGGCGCCGGCGAAGTCGCGCAGGCGCTCGGCCTGTCCGTGCAGGCCCCCCGCGCCCGACCCCGAGAGCACCCACGGCACCGTCTCCCCCTCGCCGAACAGAACGCCCCGCACGCCGGTCGCGGCCCGGTCGCCCGAGTCCGGGGCGCTCGGCTGCAGAGCCCCGGGGGCAGGGGCCTCCTCGCGGACGGGAGCCTGCTCGGGGGCGGGGGCCTCCTCGATGACCATGTGCGCGTTGGTGCCGCTGATCCCGAACGAGGAGATCCCGGCCCGTCGCGGGGTCGCGCCCGCCCGCCAGGGGCGCGCCTCGCTCAGCAGCTCCACGGCGCCCCGCGACCAATCGACCTGCGGGGTGGGCCCATCCACGTGCAGCGTCTGCGGCAGCATCCCGTGCTGCAGCGCCAGCACCATCTTGATGACTCCCGCCACACCGGCGGCGGCGTTGGTGTGGCCCAGGTTCGACTTAACCGACCCCAGCCACAGCGGCCGCCCGGCGGGCCTGTCGCGCCCGTATGTCTCCAGCAGCGCCTGCGCCTCGATCGGATCGCCGAGCGTCGTGCCGGTGCCGTGGGCCTCCACCGCATCGACCTCGCCGCCGGCCAGCCCCGCCTCGGCGAGCGCCCGCAGGATCACACGCTGCTGCGCGAGCCCGTTGGGCGCCGCGAGCCCGTTGCTGGCGCCGTCCTGATTGATCGCGCTGCCGCGGATCACCGCCAGCACCGGGTGCCCCAGGCGCCGCGCGTCCGCGAGCCGCTCCAGCACCACCACGCCGAGACCCTCGGACAGGCTCGTGCCGTCGGCGGCGGCGGCGAACGGCTTGCACCGGGCATCCGGCGCGAGCCCCCGCTGGCGAGAGAAGGTGACAAACGGCAGCGGCGTGCAGTGCACCGTCACCCCGCCCGCCAGCGCCAGCGAGCACTCTCCGCTGCGCAGCGAGCCGCACGCCAGGTGCAGAGCGACCAGGGATGACGAGCACGCCGTGTCGATCGTCACGGCCGGCCCCTCCAGCCCGAGCGTGTAGGCCACGCGACCGGAGAGCACGCTCTGAGAGCCGCTCGTCGCCATGTAGCTCTCGGCATCCTGCGCCATCGCGAGCGAGCGCAGCAGGTAGTCCTGCGAGATCGTTCCCGCGAACACCGCGGTTTGACTGCCCCGCAGCGAGAGGGGATCGATGCGCGCATCCTCCAGCGCCTCCCAGGCCGCTTCGAGCAGCAGCCGCTGCTGGGGGTCCATCGTGAGCGCCTCGCGGGGGCTGATGCCGAAGAACTCGGCGTCGAAATCCGCCAGGTCGTAGAGGAAGCCCCCCTCGCGCACGTAGCTCGTGCCGGGATGGCCGGGCTCGGGGTGGTAGAGCCCCCGCAGATCCCAGTCGCGGTCGGACGGGAACGGCGAGATCGCATCCGAGCCGGCCGCGAGCAGCTCCCACAGCTCCTGCGGCGAGCGCACCCCGCCCGGGAGACGGCAGCTCATCCCCACGATCGCGACCGGATCCGCCGCCGGCGCGAGCCGCGCCGCCGGGGCCACCTGCAGCCGCACCCCTTCCAGCTCGCGCGCGAGGTGATCCGCGAGCGCCTGCGCGTTGGGATGGTCGAACACCAGCGTCGCCGGCAGGCGCAGCCCGCTGGCCGTCTGCAGGCGGTTGCGCAGCTCGATCGCCAGCAGCGAGTCGAACCCGAGCTCCTTGAACGCGCGCCGGACGTCGACCTCCTCGGCGGCGGCGTGACCCAGCACCGCCGCGACCTCGCCCCGCACCAGGGCGAGCACCGCCCGCCGGCGCTCACCGCCGGAGAGGCCCGCCAGCCTCGCCGCCAGCCCCTTGCGTGCTCCGCCGGCGCGCCCAGCCCCGGCGCCGATCACGCCGCGCAGCATCGGCGCCACCCAACCCGCGCGCGCCTGCGCGCGCAGCGCCCCGGCGTCCAGCCGCGCCGGGATCACCAGCGCGTCGACCGACGAGCGCGATGCGTCGAGCAGCTCCAGGCCCTCCTCGCGGGTCAGCGCCGCGACGCCCTGGCGCGCCAGCCGCAGGCGGTCGCGCTCGCCCAGCTCGCCGGTCATGCCCGCGCTCTGCTCCCACTGCCCCCATGCCAGCGACACGCCGGGCAGGCCACGGGCGCGGCGGTACCCCGCCAGCCGGTCCAGGAAGGCGTTGGCCGCGGCGTAGTTGCCCTGACCGGGTCCGCCCATGACCCCGGCGGCCGAGGAGAACAGCACGAAGTCGGCCAGGTCCATGTGCTCGGTGAGCTCGTGCAGGTGCCAGGCTCCCATCAGCTTCGGCGCGAGCGCCCGGTCGATGCGCTCCCCGGTCAACGAGCCGATCACGCCGTCGTCAAGCACTCCGGCGGTGTGCACCACCGTCCGCAGCGGGAGCTCCTCGGGAAGGTTTGCGAACAGCGCCTCCAGCTGCCCGCGGTCGCTCACGTCGCAGGCCGCGAGCGTCACCCGGGCGCCCAGCTCGGCGAGCTCGCTCTCGAGCTCCCGCGCACCGGGCGCCGCTCGGCCCCGCCGGCTGGCGAGCACCACGCTGCGCACCCCATGAGCGCTCACCATGTGCCTGGCCACCGCGGCGCCCAGATCGCCCGTGCCGCCGGTGATCAACACGGTCCCCTCCGGGTCGACGGGCGGCGGCAGCGTCAGCACGATCTTGCCGACGTGCCGCGCGCGGCTCATGAAGCGAAAGGCCTGCGGCGCCTGGCGCACGTCCCAGGCGCTGAGCGGCAGATGCCCGAGCACGCCGCGCTCGAACAGCCCCAGCAGCTCCGCCAGCATCTGTTGGATGCGCTCGCCCCCGGCCTCGGACAGGTCGAATGCCCGGTAGGCCACGCCCGCGTGGCTCGCCGCGATCGCCTCGGGATCGCGAATGTCGGTCTTGCCCATCTCGACGAAGCGTCCGCCGCGCGGCAGCAGATCCAGCGATGTGTCCACGTACTCGCCCGCCAGGGAGCTGAGAACCACGTCCACGCCCTCACCGCCGGTGCGCGTGAGAAACCGTCCTCCGAACTCCAGGTCCCGGGAGGAGGCGATGTGCTCGGGGTCCAACCCGAGCGATTCGAGCACGCCCCACTTCCCGCGACTCGCCGTCCCGAACACCTCCGCGCCCAGGTGGCGGGCCAGCTGCACCGCGGCGATACCGACGCCGCCGGCCGCCGCGTGCACCAGGATCCGCTCGCCGGCCCGCAGCCCGGCCAGGTCCACCAGGGCGTAATACGCGGTCAGGAAGGCGATCGGCATCGCGGCCGCCTGCGCGAACGACCACTCCGGGGGGACCTGCGCCAGCAGCCGCCGATCGGCCACCGCAAGCGGACCGAACCCGTTCTGCAGCACTCCCATCACCCGATCGCCGGCGCTCAGGTCCCGCACCCCGGAGCCCACCTCCAGAACCACGCCGGCGCCCTCGCTGCCGATCACCGTCCCGCCGGCGCCCACCATCCCCAGCGCGACCAGGACGTCGCGGAAGTTCACGCCCGCGGCGCGCACCGCGATCCGCACCTCGTCGGCGCCCAGCGGCGCCTCGACCTCAGGGCAGGCGGCCAGGAGCAGGTCCTCGAGCGTCCCCCCGCCGCCGGTCTGCAGTCGCCAGGCGGAGGACCCCGCGGGAGGCGTCAGCGCCTCGGGCGCGCCCTGGCGCAGGCGCGGTGCCAGGACGCGGCCTTCGCGGATCGCGAGCTGCGGCTCATCGCCGGCCAGCGCCGCGCCGAGCGCCTCCCACGACGCCCGCCGGCCGTCGAGATCGGCCAACACGAAGCGTCCCGGGCTCTCCGACTGGGCGCAGCGCACCAGACCCCACACCGGCGCCTGCGCCAGACCGGCGTCGACGACGCTCCCTCGCGCGTCGCCCGTCACTTCGATGGCGCCGCGGGTCAGCAGCGCCAGGCGCGAGTCCGAGAGCCGCTCCTCGGCAAGCCATGCCTGCGCCAGCGCCAGAACGCGGTGCGCGACCGTCCGCGCCTCGTCGATCAGCCCACTCTCGCCGCCGCCCAGAGCCGCGCAGTCCGCCAGCACCACATCGGGCACGGCGGCGCCCTCCTGCAGCGCCCCCGCCAGCTCCGCCAGGTCCCGGTACACCGCCGGGCTCCCGATCTCCTGCGCCACCCCGGCAGCGCCCGCCTCGCTCAGCAGCGCCCACGAGGGCGCCCCCGAGCCGCCAACCGGCTCGACCGCGACCCAATCCACGCCGAACAGCGACCGCTGGGCGCCGCCGCGCGCGCTTCCCAGCTGCTCGCGGGAGACCGTGCGGGTGATCATCGAGTCGATCGAGGCGACGGGCGCCCCCGTCTCGTCAGCCAGTCTCACCGAGGTGCGCTCCCCGTTGCGGGAGAGATAGACGCGCAGCGCGCGGGCGCCGCTCGCGTGCAGCCTCACGCCGTTGAACGCGAACGGGAGGGGCATCTCCGCGCCCGCCGGCACGTCGCCCAGGTCAGCGAGCGCGCCCATCCCGATCCCGTGCAGCGCTGCGTCCAGCAGCGCGGGGTGAATCCCGAAACGCTCGGCCTGGGAGTGCTGGTCTTCCGCCAACCGCACCTCCGCGAAGACCTCCTCGCCGGCGCGCCATGCGGCCCGCAGACCCTGGAAGGCCGGGCCGTAGTCGAACCCCAAACCGGCCAGCCGGCCATACAGCCCGTCGATCTCCACGCGCTCCAGGCCCGCGGGCGGCCAGGCGCCCCCGCCGGGGCCTCCGGCCCAGTCCCACGGCTGCGCCGGCGCGCCGGAAAGCTCATCGACGGCGAGCGCCCCGGTGGCGTGACGCGTCCACTCCCCGGCGCCCTCGTCCTCGTCGAGCTCGCGCCTGGAGTAGACGGCGACGCTCCGAGCGGCCCGCTCGTCGGCCGCCCCCACCACGACCTGCAACTGCACGCCGCGCTCGTCATCCAGCACCAGCGGCGCCTCGATCACCAGCTCCTGCAGCAGCTCCAGGCCGACCTGGCGCCCGGCATGCAGCGCGAGCTCCACGAACGCCGTTCCGGGCAGCAGCACCGAGCCCAGCACCGCGTGCTCGGCGAGCCACGGGTGAGAGTCCAGCGAGACCTCCCCCGTGAGCAGCAGACCGCCGCCCTCAGCAACGGATGCTGCACCCGGGCCTCGCCGGCGATCGCGCCGTTGACGGCCGCCCCGGCCTCCCGCGCCCAGTAGCGCCGCCGCTGAAACGCATAGGTCGGCAGGTCTACGCGCACCCCGCCGGATGACGCCAGCACACGGGGCCAGCTCACCTCCACGCCACGCGCCCACAGCTCGCTCAGCGACCTCAACAGGCGTGCCGGTCCCCCCTCCCGCCGGCGCAGCGAGCCGATCGCGCCAACCGCCTCGCCGGCGGGCGTCTGCTCGGCCACCTCCTGCACCCCGACGGTCAGCACCGGGTGGGGGCTGACCTCCACGAACGTCCGGCACCCGTCCGCCAGCAGCGCCTGCACGGCTCGGTCGAAGCGCACCGTCTCACGCAGGTTGCGGTACCAGTATCCGGCGTCCAGGCCGGCGGTGTCCAGCAACCCGCCGCTCACCGCCGAGCAGAACGGCACTCTGCTCGACGTCGGTGCGATCGACTCGCAACCAGCCAGCAGCTCCTCGCGAATCGCCTCCACCCGGGGGGAATGAGCCGCGTAGTCCACCGGGATCTCCCGGGCCCGTACGCCCCGGGACTCGCACTGCGCGAGCAGCCCCGCCAGTGCCTCGCGCTCGCCGGAGACCACGACCGAGCGGGGTCCGTTGACCGCGGCGATCGACGCCCCCCCGCCGCAGCGCTCGATCAGCGACACCACCTCGCCGACGCCGGTTGCGATCGAGACCATGCCGCCCAGCCCGGCCAGCGCCCGCAGCGCCCGCGCCCGCAGCGCCACCACGCGCGCCGCGTCCTGCAGCGACAGGCCCCCCGCGACGCAGGCCGCGGCTATCTCGCCCTGGGAGTGACCCACCACCACGTCCGGCCGCACCCCGCACGCCGCCCACAGCTCCGCCAGCGAGACCATCACCGCGAACAGCGCCGGCTGCACCACATCCACCCGCTCCAGCGCCGGCGCTCCCCGCTCGCCCCGCAGCACGGCCCGCAGCGACCACTCCACGAACGGAGCGAGCGCCGCTTCGCATTCGTGCAATCGCGTGGCGAACACCTCCGAGGCGTCGAGCAGCTCCACCGCCATGCCGCTCCACTGCGCGCCCTGGCCCGGGAACACGAACGCCACCCGCCCCCGCTCGGCCCCCGCGCCGCGCACGAGCAGTCCGCCGGCGGGGACATCCTCGCCCGCCGCCAGCGCGCGCAGGCCCGCGAGCATCTGCGCGCGCTCGCCACCGAGCACGACCGCGCGATCCTCGAGCATCGCCCGACCGGCGAGCGAGCAGCCGACGTCCGCGGCGCGCACCTCCGGCGTGGCGCTCACGTGCGCGAGCAGGCGGCCGGCCTGGGCCTGCAGGGCGCTCTCGCCCCTGCCCGACAGCACCCACGGCACCGGATCGGCCGCCGTCAGGTCCAGCACCGCGCCGGCGGCGGAGGGCTGCCCCGCCACCGCGGCGCCCGCCGCCGGCGGGCTCCCCGCGGCGAGGGCGCTCTCTCCGTCGGGGACAGCCGTGCCGTCGGGGGCCTCCTCGAGGATCAGGTGGGCGTTGGTGCCACTGACCCCGAACGAGGACACCCCCGCGCGCCGCGGCTCGCCCCCCCGCGTCCACGGCACCGCCTCGGTCAACAGCGAGACCGCGCCCGAGGACCAGTCGACGTGGCGGGAGGGCGCGTCCACGTGCAGCGTCTTCGGCAGCACATCGTGGCGCAGCGCCAGCAGCATCTTGATCACCCCGACCACTCCCGCCGCCGCCTGGGTGTGGCCCATGTTGGACTTCACCGACCCCAGCCACAGCGGCCGGTCCTCGGGCCGTTCGCGCCCGTAGGTCTCCAGCAGCGCCTGCGCCTCCATCGGATCGCCCAGGCGCGTGCCGGTCCCATGTCCCTCCACCGCGTCGATCTGGCTCGCCGAGAGCCCGGCGCTCTGCAGCGCCTGCAGGATCAGCCGCTGCTGGGCGGGGCCGTTCGGCGCCGTGAAGCCGTTGCTCGCGCCGTCCTGGTTGACCGCGCTGCCGCGCACCACTCCCAGCACCCGGTGACCCCGGCGCAGCGCCTCGGAGAGGCGCTCCAGCAGCACCACCCCCACCCCCTCGCCCCAGCTGGTCCCGTCGGCGGCCTGCGCGAACGGCTTGCAGCGCCCATCGGGAGCGAGGCCCCGTTGCATGCTGAAGCCGATGAACAGGTCCGGTCGCGCCATGATCGTCACGCCGCCCGCCAGCGCCAGCGAGCACTCCCCTCCCCGCAGCGCCCCGCACGCGAGGTGCAGCGCGACCAGCGAGGACGAGCACGCGGAGTCGACCGTCATCGTCGGGCCCTCCAGGCCCAGCACGTAGGCGACCCGGCCGGAGACGATGCTCCCGGCGTTGCGGACCGCCGCGCCGCCGCCCGCCACGTGCGACATCGGATCGGTGAGGTAGTCCTGGTACATGACGCCCGCGAACACACCCGTCTGGCTGCCGCGCAGCGACAGCGGGTCGATGCCGGCGTCCTCCAGCGCCTCCCAGCTCGCTTCCAGAAAGAGGCGCTGCTGGGGATCCATCGCGATCGCCTCGCGGGGGCTGACCCTGAAGAAGTCGGCGTCGAAGTCGCCCGCGTCGGCGAGGAACCCGCCCTCGCGCACGTAGCTGGTGCCGAAGTGCTCCGGGTCGGGGTGGTACAGCCGCGCGAGATCCCAGCCGCGGTCGCTCGGGAACGGTCCGATCGCGTCGCGCCCGCCGTCGAGCAGCTCCCACAGCTCGTTCGGCGAGGACACCCCGCCGGGCAGCCGGCAGCTCATGCCGACGATCGCCACCGGCTCCTGCGCGGCGGCGAGCAGCCGCCGGTTCTGGCGCCGCAGCCGCTCGGTCTCCTTGAGCGCGCTGCGCAGCGCCTCGACGACCTGGTCGGAGGAGGAGCTCATCGCCCGCCCTCCTCTCCCGAGGACCCCCTGCCGCCGTCTGGCGCGAGCGACATCGCCACGAGACCGTCGACGTCCATCGCGTCGATCAGCTGCTCGGCGTCGCCCGCCTCCGTCGTGGGGCTCGGCTTCATAAGCCCGGCCAGCGCCATCAGGGTCTCCAGCACGCCGGTCTCGCGCAGGCGGGCGAGCGGGATCGAGGCGATCGCCTCGCGCACCGCCCGCTCCCCCGTGTCGAGCTCGACCGGCGAGCCCAGCCCGGGGAGCATCCTGGCGAGCAGGAAGTCGCTCAGCTCCGCACAGGTGGGGTAGTCGAACACGAGCGTCGCCGGCAGCTGAACGCCGCTGCCCAACATCAGGCGGTTGCGCAGCTCGACCGCGATCAGCGAGTCGAAGCCGAGCTCGCTGAAGGGCCGCCGCGGGTCGATCGCGTCCGCGGAGGGGTGCCCCAGCGCGACCGCCACCTCGCCGCGCACCAGCTCGAGCACCACCCGCCCCCGCTCGCTCTCGGGCGTGCTCGCCAGCCGCCGGGCCAGCGAGCCGCGGACGCTCTCGGCCTCGTGCCGTGCGGCCGCCCCCACCAGGCCGCGCATCAGCGGCGCCACCAGCCCGGCCCGCGCCTGCGCACGGAGCGCCGCCGCGTCGAAGCGAATCGGCACCACCCGCGCCTCGCCGGCCACGAGCGCCGCGTCGAACAGCCCGAGGCCCTCCTCGGCCGACATCGCGACGATGCCCCCGCGGTGAACCCGCGCGCGGTCGGCGGCGCTCATCTGGGCAGCCATTCCCTCCGAGCCGGCCCACCATCCCCACGCCAGCGAGATCGCCGGCAGGCCGCGCCCCCGGCGCAGGTCGGCCAGGGCGTCCAGGAACGCGTTGGCCGCCCCGTAGTTGCTCTGGCCCGGGCCGCCGATCGTGCCGGTGCTCGAGGAGAACAGCACGAACGCCGAGAGCTGCAGCTGCTCGGTCAGCTCGTGCAGGTGCCAGGCGGCGTCCGCCTTCGGCTCGAGCACCCGGTCGATCCGCTCCGGGCTCAGCGAGGCGAGCACCCCGTCGTCCAGCGCCCCCGCGGCGTGCACCACCGCGCTCAGCGGACGATCCGCGGGCACCGACGCCAGCAGCCCGGCGAGCTGGTCGCGATCGGACACGTCGCACGCCGCGATCTCGACCTCCGCGCCCAGCTCGCGCAGCTCCTCGCGCAGCTCAGCGGCGCCCGGCGCCTGCATTCCCCGCCTGCTCGCCAGCAACAGCCGCCGCGCGCCGTGCTCGCAGATCAGATGGCGCGCCAGCAGCGCACCCAGGGCGCCCGTGCCGCCGGTGATGAGGACGCTCCCCGACCACCGTGCAGCCGACGCGGAGGGCTGCGCCTCGCCGCCCTCCGACGCGGAGGGCGGCGCCTCGCCACCCTCCGTCGGCACCCGCGCGAGGCGGGCCACCAGAAGCCGTCCGCCGCGCAGCGCCAGCTGCGGCTCGCCGCTCGCCAGCGCCGCGCCGAGCAGATCCACGGAGACCTCCTCGCGGTCGAGGTCGACGAGCACGAGCCGTTCCGGGCTCTCCGCCTGGGCGGATCGCACGAAGCCCCACAGGGACGCGCTCGCGAGATCCACGGTGCTCTCCCCCGGGGTCGCGGCGACCGCGCCGCGGGTCACGAACACCAGCCGCGAAGATTCCAAGCGCTCGTCCGCCAGCCACCTCTGCAGCAGCGCGAGCGCGCCGTGGAGGACGCCGCGCGCGGCCTGCGGCGGCCCGCCGTCGCTCGACGTCGGCGCAGCCAGGCTCACCAGCACCGCCGCGGGCGTGGGGGCGCCGCCGGCGATCGCCTCGGTCAGCGCCGCGAGGTCCGCGTATGTCGTGAGCGCCTCCGACACGACCGGGCCGCGCTCCCCCACCAGCGCCCAGCCCTGCGGCGCGGTCGGCGCGGCGGGGGCGCCGTCGGGGGGCTCGACCCACTCCAGCCGGTACAGCCGGTCGCGGCGAGCCGAGCGCATGCTCGCGAGCTGCTCGCCGGAGACCTCGCGCACCACGAACGACTCGGCCGAGGCCACCGGCCGGCCGAGCTCGTCGGCGAGTGTGAGCGCCATCGCCTGCTCCTCGTCCCAGGACGCGCACACCCGTACCGAGGAGCTCCCACCCGCGTGCAGCTGCACGCCCCTCCACGCGAACGGGAGCACCGAGCGACTCAGGGCCATGTCGTTGACGAGCATCTGCACCCCGTTGACCTGGGTGCAGGCGTCCAGCAGCGCCGGGTGAAGGCCGAACGCCTCGGCGTGCCCCCGCTGCTCGCGCGGCAGGCGCACCTCGATGAACGCCTCCCGGTCGCGTACCCAGGCCGCCCGCACCGTCTTGAACGCCGGCCCGTAGTCCAGGCCGTACCTGGTGAAGTAGTCGTACAGCGACTCCACCGACACCTCCTGGGCGCCCGGCGGCGGCCAGGCGCCGCCGGCCAGCTCCTGCTGGCGCTCGACCCGCGCGCTCTCGGGGGAGCGCTCCGCGCGCGGGGCCAGCACGCCGCGGCCGTGACGTGTCCAGGGCTCGCCCGACCGCGACGACTCCCCGAGCGCCGCCTCCTGGGGGCGGGTGAAGACCGCCACCTCCCGCCGGCCGGCCTCGTCGGGCTCACCGAGGGCCACCTGTAGCTGCAGGGTCCCCTGCCCCGCGAGCACCAGCGGCGCTTCGTGAACGAGGTCCTGCAGCACCGGGCACCCGACCTCCGCGCCGGCGCGCAGCGCGGCCTCCACGAACGTCGTGCCCGGCACCACCACCATGCCCTTCAGCACGTGATCGACCAGCCACGGCTGGCGCGCCTGCGAGATGCAGCCCGTGAACAGCCACTCCTCGCTCCCGGCCAGCGCGACCGCGGCGCCGAGCAGCGGGTGGGCCACCGGCGCCTGGCCCGCCCCCGCGAGATCGCCGGCCCGCGTGGTCTCCTGCCGCGGCCAGTGGCGGCTGCGTTGAAATGCGTAGGTCGGCAGCGCCACCCGGCGTGCGCCGCTCCCGTCGAAGACGGCTCGCCAGTCGACCTCGACGCCGCGTATCCAAGCTTCGCCGAGCGAGCTCAGAAAGCGCTTCGCGCCGCCCTCGCCGCGACGCAGCGAGCCGAGCGCCCCGACTCCGCCGACGGCCTGCGCGGTCTCGCTCACTCCGAGCAGCAGCACGGGGTGCGGGCTCAGCTCGACGAACGTGCGATGACCGGCGCCCAGCAGCGCCCGCGTGGCCTGCTCGAACTGCACCGTCTCGCGCAGATTGCGATACCAGTACTCCGCCCCCAGCTCCCGCCCGTCCAACCGCCCCCCGCTCACCGCCGAGTAGAACGGCACCTCGCCGGCACGCGGGGCGACTCCCGCGCACCCCGCCAGAAGCTCCTCGCGAATCGCCTGCACATGGGCGGAGTGCGCCGCGTAGTCGACGGGCACCGCCCGCGCCCTCACGCCGTCGCGCTCGCACGAGGCCCGCAGCTGCTCCAGCGCCTGCGGCTCGCCGCTCACCACAACCGACCGCGGACCGTTGACCGCGGCGAGCGCAACCTCGCCGTCGAGGCCGCGCAGACGCTCGCGCACCTCCTCCACCGGGGCCGCCACGGAGACCATCCCGCCCCGGCCGGCGAGGGCCGCCAGCGCGCGGCTGCGCAGCGCCACGATCCGCGCCGCGTCCGCCAGGGACAGCGCCCCGGCCACGCAGGCGGCGGCGATCTCGCCCTGGGAATGACCGACGACCGCGTCCGGGTGCACACCGCAGGCGCGCCACAGATCCGCCAGCGCCAGCATCACCGCGAACAGCGCCGGTTGCACCACGTCCACCCGCTCGAGCCCCGGCGCGCCGTCGGCCCCTTCCAGCACCTCCCGCAGGGACCAGTCCACGAACCCCGCGAGCGCCTGCTCGCACTCCCCCAGACGTCGCGCGAAGACACCCGAGCACGCCATCAGCTCCCGTGCCATCCCCGCCCACTGCGCACCCTGCCCGGGGAACACGAAGACGAGCCTCCCGGGACCCGCGGCCTCGCGGGCGCCGACGACCAAGCCGCTCGCCGGCAGCCCCCCCGCGAGCGCCTCCAGGCCGCCGAGCAGCTCCTCCCGCTCGCCTCCCACGAGCACCGCCCGATCGGGGAGCGCCGTGCGTCCCGCCAGCGAGAGGCCCACGTCGCCGGGGTCCGGTGCGCCGGAGCCCGCCGCGAGGGTCGCCCCCAGACGGGCGGCCTGCTCGCGCAGGGCGGCCTCGCCGCGAGCGGAGATCGCCAGGACCGTCGCGTTCGCCGAGACCAGGCCGAGCACCGGGCGCTCGGAGGCGTCGCCCGCCACGGGCTCGGCGGCGGCGAACGCCACACGCTCCCCGGCGTCGCCCGGCGGCGCCTGCGCCTCCTCGGCGGCGGGCTCGGCGTACTGCTCGATGATCACGTGCGCGTTCGTGCCGCTCGCGCCGAACGCCGACACCCCCGCGCGCCGCGGACGATCGGTCTGCGGCCAGGGGATCGCCTCGGTCAGCAGCGAGACCTCGCCGGTCGACCAGTCCACCTGCTCGCTGGGACGATCGACGTGCAGCGTCTGCGGCAGGACTCCGTCGCGGATCGCCATGACCATCTTGATGACCCCCGCGACGCCCCCCGCGGCCTGAGCGTGGCCGATGTTCGACTTGATCGAGCCCAGCCACAGCGGATGGCCGTCGTGGCGGTCGCGCCCGTAGGTCTCCAGCAGCGCCTGCGCCTCGATCGGGTCACCGAGCGTCGTGCCGGTGCCGTGCCCCTCGACCGCGTCGACGTCCCGTGCGGAAAGCCCGGCGCTTGCCAGCGCGCGTGCTATCACCCTCCGCTGGGCGGGGCCGTTGGGCGCGGTCAGACCGTTGCTCGCGCCGTCCTGGTTGACGGCGCTGCCCCGCACCACCGCCAACACCGGGTGGCCGGCGCGCCGCGCGTCGGCGACCCGCTCCAGCAGCAGCATGCCGACCCCCTCGCCCCAGCTGGTCCCGTCGGCGGCGTCCGCGAAGGACTTGCAGCGCCCGTCCCGCGCCAGCGCCCGCTGGCGGGCGAACTCGACGAAGGCGGCCGGGTTGGACATGACGCTCACCCCGCCGGCCAGCGCCAGCGAGCACTCGCCGGCCCGCAGCGAGGCGCACGCGAGGTGCAGCGCCACCAACGACGAGGAGCACGCCGTATCCACGGTCAGCGCCGGGCCCTCCAGGCCGAGGGTGTACGAGATCCGCCCGGACATGACGCTGGTGAGGATCCCCGCGCTCATCGAGACCTCCTCGTCGGAAACCGCCTGCGACTCCTCGGCGCCGAGGCCGACGCTCTGCCCCTGGCCGACGCCGTAGCCGAGCGCCGCCGCGCCGACGAACACCCCCGTCTGGCTGCCCCGCAGCGAGACCGGGTCGACGCCACCGTCCTCGATCGCGCTCCAGGAGGCTTCGAGCAGCAGCCGCTGCTGGGGGTCCATCGTCAGCGCCTCCCGGGGGCTGATCGAGAAGAAGTCCGCATCGAACTCGGTCGCGTCGTGCAGGAACCCCGCTTCGCGCACGTAGGTGCCGCCGGCCGGCTCCTCGGCGTCGTGCAGCCGCCGAAGATCCCAGCCGCGATCGGTCGGGAACGCGGTGATCGCCTCGCGTCCCTCGCGAAGCAGCTGCCACAGCCGCTGCGGCGAATCGGCTCCCCCGGGGTAGCGGCAGCTCATGCCCACGATCGCGATCGGCTCGCGACCGCCCGCTTCGAGCTCCGACAGCCGCCGGCGGGTGTCGTGCAGGTCGATCGTCACCCACCTCAGGTAGTCGCGCAGTCGCTCGTCGCCGCTCATCGGCTGCTGCACCGAGTCAGGCGGTCGCTCGTCGCTGCTCGTCGGCTCCTGCACCAGGTCAGGCGGTTGCTCGTCGCTGCTCATCGGCTGCTTCTCCCCTGTCGTCGCGCTCATGTGCTCCCCCGCCCGTCGCGTTCGAGCTCTCGGTCGATGAAGCGGAAGATCTCCTCGTCGGAGGCGCCCCGCACCTGCTCGGCGACGGTGGCCTGCCCATTCCCCGCGGCGTGCGCGTCGCGCGGCCGGGCGCTCTCCACCTGGGTGAGCAGAGCGCGCAGACGCAGGGCCGCGCCGCTCAGCTGTGCGCTGTCGCGGGTGCGCGCCAGGGCACGCTCGAGCCGGCCCAGCTCGACCTCCAGGGGAGCCTCGGCGCAGCCCCCGTCGGCCTCCAGGCATACGAGCAGATGCGCCGCCAGCGCCGTGGGGGTGGGGTGGTCGAAGAGCAGGGTCGCCGGGAGGCCGAGCCCGGTGGCGCCCTCCAGCCGGTTGCGCAGCTCGACGGCCAGCAGCGAGTCGAAGCCGAGCTCCTTGAACGGCCGCTCCTCGTCCTCCAGCGTCAGGGGATCGGAATGGCCGAGCACGCGCGCCAGCTCGACTCCCAGCAGCTCGAGCAGGATCTGCGGGCGCTGCTCCGGGGGCGTCTGCGCGAGGCGCTCCCGCAACGGCTGCGCCGCCGACCCTTCGTCGGCGACACCTCCGACCTCCAGCGCCGCGCGCACCTCGGGGATGTCTTCGATCAGGGGCCGTCTGCGAGCGGAGGCGAACACCGGCGCGTAGGTCTCCCAGCTGATGTCGGCGACCGCGATGGCGCCCTCCCCGCACGCCAGCGCGCCGTGCAGCGCCTCGATCGCGAGCGCCGGCGCCATCGCGCCGATTCCGTGGCGGCGCAGCATCTCGCCGGCCCGCCCCTGCGCGATGTTGATCATCCCCGCTCCGGCCCAGGCTCCCCATGCCACCGAGGTGGCCGGCAGTCCGCGCCCGCGGCGATCCTCCGCGAGCGCGTCCAGGTAGGCGTTCGCCGCCGCGTAGGCGGCCTGATGCCCCGAGCCGAGGGTGGCGGCGATCGAGGAGAACAGCACGAACATCGAGAGATCCGCCTCCGCGGTGAGCTCGTCCAGATGCCGAGCCGCCAGGGCCTTCGCGGACAGCGTCTCGTGCAGGAGCCGCGGGGTGAGCGAGTCGATCGGCCCGCGGCCGCTCGTGCCGGCGGCGTGCACCACGCCGCCCAGCGGCAGGCTGGCGGGCTGGGACTCGAGCAGCCTCGCCAGCTGCCCGCGATCGGCGACGTCGCATGCCGCGATCGTCACCTCGGCGCCCAGCTCGGCGAGCTCCGCGCGCAGCTCCCGCGCACCCGGGGCGTCTTCTCCACGGCGGCTCACCAGCAGCAGGTGCTCCGCGCCGCCGCGGGCCAGCCAGCGTGCGACGTGCGCCCCCAGACCGCCGGTTCCCCCGGTGACCAGCACCGTACCCCGCGGCGGGCGCCAGTCCGGCTGCGCGTCTCTCTCGGGATCAGCTCGCGCGAGTCGTCTCACGAACACCCCGGCGCCGCGCACCGCCAGCTGGTCCTCCGCGCCCGAGTCCGCCAGCGCGCCGCCCAGGAGATCCAGCACGCGCTCGTCGAGCGTCTCCGGGAGGTCCACGAGGCCCCCCCACCGCTGCGGGTGCTCGAGCCCGACGACCCGGCCGAGTCCCCACACCTGCGCCTGCACCGGGCTGCGCAGCCGCTCGGAGGGCGCCACCGAGACCGCCCCCCGGGTGGTCAGCCACAGGGGGCCCCGGATATCGGCCCGCGCGAGCGCCCGGACCAGCGCGGCGGTGCCCGCAAGGCCCCCCGGGACGCTCGGGCAGTCCGGCTCGGGCCGCTCGCACAGGGCCAGCAGCGAGAGCACGCCCGCGACCGCCGCCGACTCTGGGGCCGCCTCTCCAAGCGAGCGGGCCAGCTGCTCGCAGCCAGCATCGCAAGCCCCGGGGGGCAAGGCCTGCTCGGCCTCCTGCGCGCAATCCCCGCCGTCCCACCGCACCGGCACGACCCGCGCGCCCCGCTCCTCCAGCCCGCGCACGAGCGCGCCGACCCAGGGGTCCTCCCGCGCCGCAGCCGGCACGATCGCCAGCCACACGCCCGTGAGGGCCGGCGCGGACGCCGGCGCGAGCGGCTTCCACCGCACCCGGTAGCGCCAGCCCTCGAGCGTCGTGCGCCGATCGTCGCGGGCCTGTCCGACCGTGCCGGGATCGGCGACATCCAGCCAGTAGCGCCGGCGCTGGAAGGCGTAGGTCGGAAGGCTCACCAAGCGTGCGTCGGACTCGCGCAGCATCGCCCGCCAGTCGACCGGCACCCCGCCGACCCACAGCTCCGCCAGCGCCGCGACCAGCGAGGACGTCTCCGCGCGGCCGCCGCGCATCAGCGCAGCCGCCGCGACCGCGTCGCGATCCCGCACGCAGTCGCTCGCCAGCGTGCTCAGCATGGCCTCCGGGCCCAGCTCCGCGAAGCTCCTCACGCCGTGGTCCGCGAGCCAGCGGACGCCGTCGGCGAAGCGCACCGTCGCGCGTGCCTGGCGCACCCAGTAGCGCGGCGAGCAGAGCTCCTCGCCGGCGGGCTCCCCGGTGACGTTCGAGATCACCGCGATCCGCGGCGGTCGCGGGGCCAGGCTCTGCGCCACGGCCTCCAGCTCCGCGAGCATCGCCTCGATCCGAGGGGAGTGGAAGGCGTGGCTCACCCGCAGCCGCTTGACCTTGCGCGCCTGCCGCTCCCAGGCCCGGGCGAGCTCCAGCACCGGCGCCTCCTCGCCCGAGATCACCACCGCCTCGGGGCCGTTGACCGCGGCCAGCGAGACCTTCTCCTCCAGGCCGGCCAGCCGCTGCAGCGCCTCCTCCTCGGAGGCCTGCACCGCCACCATCGCCCCGCCCCCGGGGAGCTCGCTCATCAGCCGCCCGCGGGCGGCCACCAGCCGGCAGGCATCCTCGAGCGAGAAGACGCCCGCCACGTGCGCCGCCGCGAGCTCGCCGATCGAATGGCCCGCGAGGTAGTCCGCGCGCACGCCCCAGCTCTCCAGCAACCGGAACAGCGCCACCTCCAGCGCGAACAGCCCCGCCTGAGCGAACATCGTGTCGTCCAGCAGCGCCGCCGCGGGCGTGCCCTCGGCGGCGAGCAGCAGCTCGAGCACCGAGCGCTCCAGGTGGCGGTCGAGCGCCGCGCAGATCTCGCTCAGCGCAGCCGCGAACACGGGCAGCTCGCGATACAGCTCGGCGCCCATGCCCGGGCGCTGGGCGCCCTGGCCGGTGAACAGGAAGGCGGTCCTCGCGGTGCCGCGCGCCACGCCGCCGATCACGTTGGGCGCCGGCTCCCCGGCAGCGAGCGCCGCCAGACCGGCGAGCAGCGTCTCGCGGTCGCCGCCGAGCACGACCGCGCGGTCCTCCAGCGCCGAGCGTCCCGCCAGCGAGAGTCCGACGTCGCCCAGCTCGGGGGCCTCCCGGACCATGAGCTGCCTGAGCCTCTGTGCCTGCGCGCGCAACGCCTCGCCCCCCCGGCCGGAGATGACCCAGGGCACGACTCCGGCGCGCAGCACCCCGCCGGGCTCACGGCCGGCGGCGGCGTCGGAGCCGGCCGTCGCGGCGTCGAGCGGGGCGTCGGCGCCGTCCGTCGCGGCTTCGAGCGGGGCGTCGGCGGGGGGCGCCTCCTCGACGATCACGTGCGCGTTGGTGCCGCTCAGCCCGAACGCGGAGATCCCCGCCCGACGGCGGCGCGATCGGTCGCTCCCGGGCTCCCAGGCGCGCGCCTCGGTCAGCAGCGACACCTCGCCCCGCGACCAGTCCACCGCGGTGCTCGGGACGTCCACGTGCAGCGTGCGTGGCAGCATCCCGTGCCGGAGGGCGAGCACCATCTTGATGACGCCGGCCACGCCCGCCCCGGCCTGGGTGTGGCCGATGTTCGACTTCACCGAGCCCAGCCACAGGGGACGGCCTGCGGGCCGGTCGCGCCCGTAGGTCTCCAGCAGCGCCTGCGCCTCGATCGGATCGCCGAGCGCCGTGCCCGTGCCATGCGCCTCCACGACGTCCACCTCGCCGGCCGTGAGACCCGCGTTCGCCAGCGCCTGGCGGATGACCCGCTGCTGGGAGAGACCGTTGGGGGCCGAGAGCCCGTTGCTCGCCCCGTCCTGGTTGACCGCGCTGCCGCGCACCAGCGCCAGCACGGGATGGCCGCGGCGACGCGCGTCGGAGAGCCGCTCCAGCACCACGAGACCCATGCCCTCCGAGAGGCTCGTGCCGTCGGCGCCGTCGGCGAAGGCCTTGCAGCGCCCGTCGGGGGCGAGCCCGCGCTGATGACTGAAGGCGACGAACAGCATCGGCGCGGAGATCAGCGACACGCCGCCCGCGAGCGCCAGCTCGCACTCGCCGGCGCGCAGCGCGCCGCAGGCGAGGTGAAGCGCGGTCAGCGAAGAGGAGCACGCCGTGTCGACCGTGACCGCCGGGCCCTCCAAGCCGAGCGTGTAGGCGACGCGACCCGAGAGCACGCTCGCCGAGGTGCCCGTCAGCAGATAGCCCTCGGTGCTGTCGGCGGCGGCCACCGAGCGCGCCAGGTAGTCCTGCGAGGTGGTTCCCACGAACACCCCGGTCTGAGTGCCCCCCAGGGCGAGCGGGTCGATGCCGGCTGTCTCCAGCGCCTCCCAGGAGGCTTCCAGCAGCAGTCGCTGCTGCGGATCCATCGAGATCGCCTCGCGCGGGCTGATCGAGAAGAACTGCGCGTCGAAGTCGGCCATGTCGTGGACGAACCCCGCCTCGCGCATGTAGCTGGTGCCCGGATGGTCGGGATCGGGGTGGTAGAGGCGCTGCAGGTCCCAGCCGCGGTCGGCGGGGAACGGGGAGATCGCGTCCACGCCCGACTGCAGGAGCTTCCAGAGCTCGTCGGGCGAGCGCGCCCCGCCGGGGTAGCGGCAGCTCATGCCCACGATCGCGACGGGATCCTCGGAGCGGGCCGCGCTCGCCGCGGGCGTGGCGGACTCGACCCGGACGCCGTCGAGCTCGCGCAGCAGCTGCGCCGTCAACGCCGCCGGGTTGGGGTGGTCGAACGCCAACGTCGCGGGCAGGGACAGCCCGGTCGTGGTCTGCAGGCGGTTGCGCAGCTCGACCGCCAGCAGCGAGTCGAAGCCGAGCTCCCTGAACGCCCGCCGCGGGTCGATCTCCTCCGCGGAGTCGTGCCCGAGCACAGCGGCCGCCTCGGCTCGCACGATGCTCAGCGCGAGATGCCGGCGTTCCTCTCCGGCCGCGCCGGCCAGGCGAGCTGCCAGCGAGCCCCGCCCGCGGCCCGCCCGGCGGGTCGGGACGCGCACCAGGCCGCGCAGCACCGGGGCGAGCCATCCTGAGGCCGCCTGCGCGCGCAGGGCCGCGAGATCCAGCCGCAGCGGGACCGTCAGCGCCCGCCCCGCCAGCAGAGCCCTGTCGAGCAGCTCGAGGCCCTGCTCGGCGGAGAGCTCCGCAACGCCCGCCCGCCTCATCCGCAGCCTGTCGAGCTCGCTCATCCTCTCCGCCATCTCGCTGCGCGGCGCCCACCGGCCCCAGGCCAGCGAAGCCCCGGGCAGGCCCGCGGCCTGCCTGTGCGCCGCGAGCGCGTCCAGGAAGACGTTCGCCGCGGCGTAGTTGCCCTGGCCGGGGCCGCCGAGCGTGCCGGCGGCCGAGGAGAACAGGACGAACGCCCGCAGGTCCATCTCCCGGGTGAGCTCGTGCAGGTGCCACGCGGCATCCAGCTTCGGCGCGAGCACCCGGTCCAGGCGCTCCGGCGTGAGCGAGTCGATCACGCCGTCGTCGAGCACCCCCGCGGCGTGCACCACGGCGCCGAGCGGGTGCTCCGCGGGCACGGCGGCGAGCGCCTGCGAGAGCTGACGGCGGTCGGCGACGTCGCAGGCGGCGAGCGTGACCTGGGCGCCGAGCCCGGCGAGCTCCTCCGCGAGCGCCCCCGCCCCCGGCGAGCGCTCCCCTCGGCGGCTGACCAGCAGCAGGCTGCGCACACCGTGCTCGCGCACCAGATGCCGAGCCACCAGACCGCCGAGCGTGCCCGTCCCGCCCGTGATCAGCACCGTGCCCGAGCCCCACTGCGCGCGCTGCGCCGGGGCGTCCTCGGCGGGCAGCCGCGCGAGGCCGGGCACGAGCGCCGCCCCATCCCGCAGGGCCAGCTGCCCGCCCACCTGAGCCTGCTCGCAGGCGAGCAGGGCCGGCGCCAACGCGCGCCAGGAGTCGCGCTCGCCGTCGATGTCCACGAGCACGAAGCGACCCGGATGCTCGGATTGAGCGGAGCGCACCAGGCCCCACAGCGGCGCCGCCGCCAGATCCGCGACCGTCTCGCCCGCTCGCGCCGCCACCGCGCCCCGGGTGAGCACCACCAGCCGGGCACCTCCGAGCCGCTCCTCCGCGAGCCACGCCTGCAGCAGCCCCAGCAGCTCGTGCGCCGCCCGGTGCGCGAGCTCGAGCACCCCCCCCACCCCCCCCCAGGCCACCAGCACGACCTCCGGGACCGCGGCTCCGCCGTCGAGGGCGGCGCGCAGCTCGGCGAGGTCCGCGTAAGCGCCCAGCTCCCCGCCGAGCGCCTCGTGCAACCGCCGGGCGGCTCCGAGGGTGGCCCATGCCCGCTCGGGCGCCTGCGCGCCGGACGACGCAAGTGGCGTCCACTCCAGCCCCAGCAGCGAGGAGTCCCGAGTGGCCCCGGCGGCCTGCAGCCGCTCGCGCTCGGGGGGGCCGAGCGCCACAGACCGCACCAGCGCCACCGGCTCGCCTTCGCCGTCGGCGATCGCGAGCGCAACCGCATCGTCGCCCGCCGGCGAGACGCACACCCGCACGGCGTCCGCCCCGCCGCCCCACAGCCTCACCCCGCTCCACGAGCGCGGCACGCGCACCGCGTCCCGTGTCTCGGAGCGCTCGATGCGCGCTGCCGCGAGCCCGTGCAGCACCGCGTCCAGGAGCGCGGGGTGCAGACCGAACTGCCCCGCCTGCGGGCGCTGCTCCTCGGCGAGCTCGAGCTCGAGGAAGAGCTCCTCGCCCCGCCGCCACAGCCGCCGCAAGCTCTGAAAAGCAGGTCCGCAGTCCAGGCCGAGCTCGGCGAGCCGCGCGTAGAGGTCCTCCACCTGCACCCCCGCCGAGCCGCGCGGAGGCCACGCCTCGCCCAGGGCAGCGGGCGGCCGCGACGCCTGCCCGCGCCCCGGGTCCGGATCGCTCGCCCCGGCCGCGAGCGTCCCGCTCGCGTGGCAGCTCCAGGCCTCCCCGACCAGCGGGTCCTCCCCGGGGCTCGGGGCGGGGCGCGAGTGCACGCCGATCGCGCGGGCGCCGTTCTCCCGCGGCGCGTCGACGACCACCTGAATCTGGACCGGGCGGCGCTCGTCGAGCACGAGCGGCGCCCGCAGCGCCAGCTCGTCGACCGACTCGCATCCCAGCTGCTCGGCGACGTACAGCGCCAGCTCGAGGATCGCCGCGCCGGGCAGCACCGCAGCGTCCAGCAGCGTGCGCTCGGCCAGCCAGGGGGGGGACCCCAGCGAGATCTGCCCCGTGAACAGCCATCCCCCGCCGTCCGCGCGCACGAGCGCCGCCCCCAGCAGGGGATGGCTCGCGGCGCTCTGGCCGGCGCCGGCCGGGTCGCCCCCGCCCGCCGCGGCCGCCAACCAATATCGACGCCGCTGAAAGGCATAGCTCGGCAACGCCACCCGACGCGCCCCACCACCGACCAGCGCCCCCCAATCGACATCCACACCACCGACCCATCCTTCACCGAGCGAGCTCAAAAAACGCCTCG
>Ga0335072_10002728_pt1 | contig 27160 bp, 23 predicted proteins | sample Lox_Sample_21_FD_206725 | JGI IMG/M metagenome (GOLD analysis project Ga0335072, IMG submission 206725) | Soil microbial communities from Loxahatchee National Wildlife Refuge, Florida, United States - Lox_Sample_2.1 | ecosystem: Environmental > Terrestrial > Soil > Wetlands | place: USA...
TGCTGCTGGTTCGGCTGCTGGGTTGGCTGTTGTGCCGGCGGCTGGGCCGCACTGCTGGTCGGCGCAGTCGTCTCGGTCGTGCTGGTCGGCGGCGCCGTGGTGGTGCTGGTCGTCGGCGTGGTGGTGCTGGTGCTTGGGATGTGGCTCGTGCCTTGTTGTCCCCCGAGCAGCTCCATGAGGCCGTAGACAATCAGCGCGATCAGTATCAGAACGACTAACGCCCAGCCGATGAGCACCACGGGTTTGCGATACCACGCGTTGGGCTCGGTTTCCTGATCAAACGGGTCGCCGCCGGGTTCGTACTGCTCAGGCGGAGTTTCCCCGGCTGGCTGATCGGTGGGGGCCGGTTCACCAGGGGGCGGCTGTTCAACGGCAGGCGGGTGCTCGCCTACGCCGTAGTTGCGATGCTGCGTCCGCTGATTGTGGAAGTCGTCCGGTGGGCCATAGCGTGCCACGGCACCGATGGTACTAACCCTGGCTGCGAGTCAGCTCAGAACGTGTTCACCTTGTCGACGCTGACGAACATTCCGTGCCCGGTGTGGTCGTTGGTGAACCGGGTTCCGTCGGCGGTGGCGCTTATCGTCCAGCCCTGAGCTGCGTAGGTCTTGTAGTCGATGGTGACGGTCGGGATGGCCCCCAGGTTGCCCAGCACCCACTGAACGGAGCCGGTCGAGGTGATGCTGACGCCATTGGCGTGCTCACCGTCTTGCAGCGGAGAGTTGGTGAACGGTGCCTCGCAGCCGACGGTGTCCTTGTTGATCTGGCAGCGCGTCACGCCGGATTTGGTTTCGATGAAGACGTAACCGTTGTTGTCGGGCGGCAGCGGAATGGCGCCGGCCGGCGCGGTCGGGCTCGCCGGTGGTGCCAACGTCGGGCTAGTGGCGGTCGTCGGCGCAGACGGCGTCGGGCCAGACCTCGGCGTCGGGAAGGAGGGTTCTGTCGGCCCGGTACCCGGGGTGGCGATCGGCCGGCCGTCGATGACGGAGCTGCAGCCGCTAACCAACTCAAGAGTGGCCAGCGAAGCCACGAGCAGCAGCGAGCCACCGGCCAGACTCCGCTGCGCCTTTCGCGATAAGCGCACCCGTTACTCCCCGAAATTCGCTGATGTCAGGGAATCAGAGTACGCACGAAGTAACGAAAGGTGCTGCAGCCGGGCAGCTATCGATATCGAGCCGATGGCGCAGGTTTACCGCCGCGTGACAGAGTGCACCGGCAGATCAGCGCAGAGGTCATCGCGAAATCACCGTGTCGGCACGGAAATTCGTGAAATTCGCGCCTCAAGCCGGCACGGACGGGTCAGTGGGCGGCAGCGCAGGAATGGCGTCTTGGGAGGCGGCCCTCACCCGATGCCGGACCAGGAACCAGCCGCCGATCAACGCTGGGATGCCGATGATCGTCGCGCCCAGCAGGTACGGGCCCTGGACCTTGTCGAAGAACATCAGAATCACAACGCCGACCAGGAAGGCCAACGTGAGATAGCCGCTGTAGGGGGACAGCGGCATCCGGAAGTTCGGCCGCTGCACCCGCCCCGCCTTCGCCAAGTGGTAGAACCGCAGCTGGCTCGCCACGATCGTTCCCCAGGCGAACACAATGCCCACCGCGGCGATGTGGAGCACGATTTCGAACGCTTGGCTCGGTTTGACGGCGTTGAGCACGATGCCCAACAAACCCACCGCGCTGGTGAGCAGGATCCCGCCGTAAGGCACACCGTTTTTCGACATCGGCGCGGTGAACTTCGGGCCGCTGCCGTTGATCGCCATCGACCGCAGGATGCGGCCGGTGGAATACAGACCCGCGTTCAAACTCGACAGTGCGGCGGTGAGAACCACCACGTTCATCGCGCTGCCCGCCCAGCTGATACCCACTTTCGAGAAGAACGTCACGAAGGGGCTGACGTTGGCCCTATAGGCGGTGTAGGGCAGCAGCAGGGCCAGCAGGATGGTGGATCCGATGTAGAAGACCGTGATGCGGAACACCACCGAGTTGATCGCGCGCGGCATTACCTTTTCCGGGTTTGCAGTTTCCCCGGCCGCGATGCCGACCAGTTCGATGGCGGCGTAGGCGAACACCACGCCCGAGGTAACGAGCACCAAGGGCAGCAAACCCGTCGGCAGGAGCCCTCCATGGCTGTCCCACAGCCCCGGGCCGGTGTCGTGACCGTCGACCTTGAAGCGCCCGACCAGAAAGACCGTACCGACGACGAGGAACGTCACCAGCGCCAGCACCTTGACCAACGAGGCCCAGAACTCCAGCTCGCCGAAGGCCTTGACCGAGATCAGGTTCATCGACAACACGACCACCAGCGCGATCAGCGCGAGAGTCCACTGCGGGATGACGTGGAACGCCTTCCAGTAGTGGCAGTAGTGCGCGATCGCGGTGGTATCCACAATCCCGGTCATCGACCAGTTGAGGACGTACATCCAGCCGGCAACGAAAGCCAGCTTCTCCCCGAAGAATTCGCGGGCGTAGGACACGAACGATCCCGACGACGGGCGGTGCAGTACGAGTTCGCCCAGCGCGCGCAGGATCAAGAAGACGAAGATGCCGCAGAACCCGAAGACCAGGAACAGCCCGGGCCCCGCCGATGCGAGCCTTCCTCCGGCACCCAGGAAAAGCCCGGTTCCGATGGCGCCCCCGAGGGCGATCATCTGGATCTGGCGGTTTTTGAGGCCCTTGTGATAGCCGGTGTCTTCGCGCGTGAGCCGTGCGGCGGCACTGTCCGCGGCGGCGCTGTCTGGCGGTGGCATCGGGCTCCTGCCGTAGGTGCTCCGGGAAAGCTCAGGCTAACCCACCGCCGTGTTACGTGCGCGTCGACAACGATTCCGCCGGGCGTCTACACGCGAGTCGCCACCAGGCCCAGCAGTTTCTCCGCGTTGCGGTGGCTGATGCTCGCCCGATCCTCGTCGCTGAGCGGCAGGTTGTCCAAGAACGCACGCGCGGCCTGCATCGACCCGAACGGGTAGTCGGCGGAAAAGGCCAGCCGGCCAACGCCGACCTGCGCGACCAGGTTCGCGTACGTCGCCGTGTCGTTGAAATTGGCGAACGTGTAGTTCACGTTCTGCCGGAGGTACGTGCTGACGGGGTGCGCAAGACCGGTCAATTCCGGCTTCAGGGTTGTGTCGAATCGCGGCAGCATGAACGACGTCGCTTCGCCCATGTGCCCGATGATGATCTGCAACCCGGGGTAGCGGTCGAATACGCCGCCGAGAATCAGGCGCAGCAGATGGGTGGCGGTGTTGATGTGCCAGCCCCAGCCCACGGTGGCCAGCGCGAAGGTGACCTCAGCGGAAAATCCCGCGTAGCTGGACGCGATGACAGCCGCGGGCGGGATCGTCGGGTGCAGGTAGATGGGGACATCCAGCGCGGCCGCGCGATCGAGGACGGGGTCGAAGTCGAGATCGTCCAAGTAGCGCCCTTGACTGTGCCCGTTGATAGCCGCGCCCAAAAACCCGAGCTTGCGCACCGCTCGCTCCAGTTCGTCAGCCGCCGCGTCGGGCGAGCTGATCGGTACCGTCGCAAAGCCGGCCAGTCGATCCGGGTAACGCCCGATGGCTTCGGCGAGTTCGTCGTTGCACTGGCGGGCCAACGGGACCGCCTTCGGGCCCTCCAGCTGCTCGACTCCCGGCGCGGCCAACGACAGCACGGCCAGGTCGACGCCGGCGTCGTCCATCGCTGCGATGCGGCCGGCGCCGAGGTCGCAGATCGGTTCGACAACGCCGGCGCGGGATGCGAGCCAGCGACCCGGCCCGCGCAGGAATCCTGCTGTGGCGTAATGCTCTTCGAGCGCGATGATTCGCATGTGGTGCCTACCCTTCCAGCACTCTGGCGGCGGCTTTCCAGTACCGCAGCTCGTCACGGTCGGCGACCAGCCGGTCGTCATATGTCCGACGCTATGTTGACGGGCTCGATCAGTACCAACGAAATCTTTTGATGGAGCTCAGCAGCTCAGGTGATAATGGCTGGGTGGAGCTTCGCCACCTGGAGTACTTCGTCGCCGTCGCGGACCACCGGAGCTTCACCGAGGCCGCTAGAAAGCTGCATGTGGTCCAATCCGGTGTGTCGGCGACGATCAAGGCCCTGGAACGCGAACTCGGCGCCGAACTGTTTGCCCGGGGCCCGGCGGGCGTGACGCTGACACCCGCGGGCGAGGCGCTGCGTCCCCGCGCCCGCGACACCCTCGATGCCGCCCGCGCGGCCAAAGACGCCGTCAACGCGACCCTGGGTGCTGTCCGCGGCACCGTCACGGTGGGGATTTTGACGTCGATCAGCGTCATCGACCTACCCACACTGCTGGCAGACCTGCATACCCGACATCCAGGAGTGGTGGTGCACTTGCGCGCCGCCAGTGCCGGTTCGGCCGGACTCGCACGGCAACTCCGCGATGGCGATCTCGACGTCGCCTTTCTGGTTTTCACCGGACCCCCGCCCACCGACCTGAACGCCCGCCTGGTCGGCGCCGTCCCGCTACTTCTGGTCGTTCCTGCCGATCATCTACTGGCCCAACGGGATTCGGTGCCACTGGCGGAGCTGGCCGGGATGTCGTTCGTCGACAGTCCGCCGGGATACGGCACCCGAACCGTAATCGACAAGGCATTCACCGCCGCCGGCGTCGAACGCACCGTGGCCGTGGAGGTCGCCGACCTGGGCACGGCCGCGACCTACATCCGAAACGGCCTCGGAATCGGCTTTTTGAGCTGGTCCATCCTCGATGAGTTCGACGATTCCGGGCTGGCGACGGTCCGCATCGCCGATTACGACCTGGAGTGGCGGCTCTATGTCACGACGTCTGCAAACCGCACGACCAGCGCTGCCACCCGAGCCCTGCTCACGCTGATCGAAGAGCTCGTCACGCGCTGAGGGCGTCGCGTGTGCGCTGCGGGCGTCGTGTGTGCGCCTAGGCAGGGATTTCGCCCGATTTTCAACCTTGGGTGCAGGGTCAAAGCCCCCAGCGCACCGTCAATCTGACTTGGGTTCTTGCGAATTGGCGGTAAGCACCTCGACGGCGTGAGCGAACATGGTCTGCTTGATCGCGCCCAGTGTGCCGGGGTCCTTGCCTCCCAGCGGGCGGAGCAGGTCGACCGCCGCATCGGTCACGGCGCCTTCGGCGGCGGTGGCGTCGACAATTCCGACGCTGACCGCGTCGTCGCCGCCGAAGCGGCGGCCGGTGGTCATCGACGCTACCGCCGCCTGCGGAGTGAGTTTGGCCTGGATCACCGCGGCCATGCCGGGTGTGAACGGGATGTGGATGTCCACCTCGGGAAAACAGAAGAAGCCGCGGTCAGCGCGCATCACCCGGAAATCGTGCGCCAGTGCCAGCATCGCGCCGGCGCCGAAGGCGTGGCCGACGACAGCGGCCGCCGTGGGAATGGGCAGCGTGAGGACGTGAGCCAGTAATGCATGGACCCGACCGACATACCACTGGTGCTGCTCAGCGTGGGCGGTGAGCCAGTCCAGGTCCAACCCGTTGGTGTAGAACTTGCTGGCCGAGGTCGTCACCAAACCATGGGCACCGCCGGCGACGATTTCGTCGAAACGTGTGTCGATCTCGTCGAGAAAGTCAGGCGAGAAACGGTTTTCGTCGTCCCCGAGTTCAAGGATGGCGATCTTGTCGTCGTAGGTCAGGCTGATTGTCATGGCGTTTCCTTTCTGGTGGCGGCCCGATGTCCAGAACCGCCGTCACGGCGGCGCGTAGTTGTTCGCGTGCTGTCTTGCTGTGCAGGCGATCACGGCTCAGCAGGATCGCGGTCGGCAGATCGACGATGCACATCGTGATCGTGTCCACGGCCGCGGCGTCTTTGCGGTCCCACGTGCTGACCGCAAGCCGAATCATCAAACCGACCAGCATCGCCTCGAGAGCGGCAATCTCAGTGGCGATCTCGTCGGGTGGGTCCGGGTCGAGCAGTTCTTCTCGACGTGCCATCAGTAGCAGCACGCACGAATTCGGATACCGCTCGGCGAAAACCGCCGGCGCATCAGCGGCTGCCACCACAGCCTCGACCCCGGCGAGTGGGCCTGGTGCGGAGAGCGCCTCATCCACCAATGCGGTTTGGGCTTCCAACAACCGGTGCCCCGCCCGCAGCCATGCCCGGCCCAGCAGTCCGACCCGCGATCCGAAGGTGTGATACAGCGCGCCATTGGAAATGCCCGTGGCAGCACTGATCGCACGGATGGTCACCGAGGCGGGCCCGGACGCGACGACCAACGACTCGGCGGCGTCCAGAACCTGATCGGGGACGTAGACACGAGGACGTGGCATGCCGTTGACCATAACAGAGCAAGTGCTCTAATACCATCCAGGATGGGCACGGCCAGGGATCCAGACCCCCGGGAACAAGATGCCGGCGCCCACCGTTAAGATGGCAAGAAGTTGAGTGAACCAGACTCAATCCTGGGGTTTGACAGCACAAGGTCACCGGTAGCAGGCTTGAGCGAGGTTCACTCAGCATAGTGCCACCAAGAAAGCTCTACACACTTAGGAGGAATCACTATGGCTCGTGCGGTCGGTATCGACCTCGGGACCACCAACTCCGTCGTCGCGGTTCTAGAGGGTGGCGACCCTGTCGTCGTCGCCAACTCCGAGGGCTCCCGGACCACTCCGTCGATCGTCGCGTTTGCGCGCAACGGCGAAGTGCTCGTCGGCCAGCCCGCCAAGAACCAGGCGGTGACCAACGTCGACCGGACCGTGCGTTCGGTCAAGCGGCACATGGGCACCGACTGGTCCATCGAGATCGACGGAAAGAAATACACCGCGCAGGAGATCAGCGCCCGCATTCTGATGAAGCTGAAGCGCGACGCCGAGGCCTACCTCGGTGAGGACATCACGGACGCGGTCATCACCACACCCGCCTACTTCAATGACGCCCAGCGTCAGGCCACCAAGGAGGCCGGCCAGATCGCCGGCTTGAACGTGCTGCGCATCGTCAACGAGCCCACTGCGGCCGCGTTGGCCTACGGGCTGGACAAGGGCGAGAAGGAGCAGCGCATCCTGGTCTTCGACTTGGGCGGCGGCACCTTCGACGTCTCGCTGCTGGAGATCGGCGAGGGCGTGGTCGAGGTCCGTGCCACCTCCGGCGACAACCACCTCGGCGGCGACGACTGGGACGACCGCGTCGTCAACTGGCTCGTCGACAAGTTCAAGGGCACCAGCGGTATTGACTTGACCAAGGACAAGATGGCGATGCAGCGGCTGCGTGAGGCCGCCGAGAAGGCCAAGATCGAACTGAGCTCGAGCCAGAGCACCTCGATCAACCTGCCCTACATCACCGTCGACGCGGACAAGAACCCGCTGTTCCTCGACGAGCAGCTGACCCGTGCCGAATTCCAGCGCATCACACAGGATCTGCTCGACCGCACGCGTCAGCCGTTCCAGTCGGTGATCAAGGACGCCGGTATCTCGGTTTCCGAGATCGACCACGTCGTGCTGGTGGGTGGTTCCACCCGTATGCCCGCGGTGTCGGATCTGGTCAAGGAGATGACCGGCGGCAAGGAGCCCAACAAGGGCGTCAACCCCGACGAGGTTGTGGCCGTTGGTGCCGCGCTGCAGGCGGGCGTCCTCAAGGGTGAGGTGAAAGACGTTCTACTGCTTGATGTTACGCCGCTGAGCCTCGGTATCGAGACCAAGGGTGGCGTGATGACCAAGCTCATCGAGCGCAACACCACGATCCCGACCAAGCGGTCGGAGACCTTCACCACCGCCGATGACAACCAGCCGTCGGTGCAGATCCAGGTCTACCAGGGTGAGCGCGAAATCGCTTCGCACAACAAGCTGCTCGGCTCCTTCGAGCTGACCGGCATCCCGCCGGCTCCCCGCGGCGTCCCGCAGATCGAGGTCACCTTCGACATCGACGCCAACGGCATCGTGCACGTCACGGCCAAGGACAAGGGCACCGGCAAGGAGAACACGATCAAGATCCAGGAGGGCTCCGGCCTTTCCAAGGAGGAGATCGACCGGATGATCAAGGACGCCGAGGCGCACGCCGAGGAGGACCGCAAGCGTCGCGAGGAGGCCGACGTTCGCAACCAGGCCGAGACGCTCGTCTACCAGACGGAGAAGTTCGTCAAGGAGCAGCGCGAGGCCGAGGGCGGCTCGAAGGTTCCCGAGGACACCCTGAACAAGGTGGACGCCGCGGTGGCCGAGGCCAAGACGGCGCTCGGCGGAACCGACATCAACGCCATCAAGTCGGCGATGGAGAAGCTGGGCCAGGAGTCTCAGGCGCTCGGACAGGCGATCTACGAAGCCACCCAGGCGGCCGGTGGGCAGGCCGGTGGCGAGCCCGGTGCCGGCGCGGGACCCGGCTCAGCTGACGACGTCGTGGACGCGGAGGTGGTCGACGACGACCGGGAGTCCAAGTGACCGAAGGCAACCCGCAGGAGCAGGTAACGGTTACCGACAAGCGGCGGATTGATCCCGAGACCGGCGAAGTACGGCATGTCCCTCCCGGCACTGCGCCGGGAGGGACGGCACCGGCGGGCAGCAAGGCCGACGAGGCAGGCGCCAAAGTCGCCGAGCTGACCGCCGATCTGCAACGCGTGCAGGCTGATTTCGCCAACTACCGCAAGCGGGCGCTGCGCGATCAGCAGGCGGCGGCGGATCGGGCCAAGGCCACGGTGGTCAGCCAATTGCTGGGCGTGATCGACGATCTCGACCGGGCACGCGCCCACGGCGATCTGGACTCGGGCCCGCTGAAGTCGGTGGCCGACAAGCTGATGAGCGCGCTGACAGGGCTCGGCCTGACGGCGTTCGGCGCCGAGGGCGAAGACTTCGACCCGCTGCTGCACGAGGCCGTGCAACATGAGGGCGATGGCGGCGAGGACTCCAAACCAGTCATCGGCACTGTCATGCGGCAGGGCTACCGACTCGGCGAGAATGTGCTGCGCCACGCCCTTGTCGGCGTCGTCGACACGGTCGCGGGCGACAGTGAAGATTCGGTTCCCGCACCCGATCCCGTCGAAAGCGTTGCCGACACCGGGCAGGCCGATGCGGGCGATAACGCCGACGCCCCCGGTGAATAAGGCACAGAATCAAAGCAACCGAAGAGAAAGGTGGGAGGGGGTGGCGCGACATGGCTCAGCGTGAGTGGGTCGAAAAGGACTTCTACAAGGAGCTGGGCGTCTCCTCCGACGCCGGTCCCGATGAGATCAAGCGGGCCTACCGCAAGCTGGCACGCGACCTGCATCCGGACGCAAATCCCGACAACCCCGCCGCCGGCGAGCGGTTCAAAGCGGTGTCGGAGGCGCACAACGTCTTGTCGGATCCGGCCAAGCGCAAGGAGTACGACGAGACCCGCCGGCTGTTCGCCGGCGGCGGTTTCGGTGGCCGCCGGTTCGACACCGGTGGCTTCAGCTTCGACGTGGGTGGTGACGGCGCCGAGTTCAACCTCAACGATTTGTTCGACGCCGCGGGCCGAACCGGCGGTACCAACATCGGTGACCTGTTCGGCGGCCTGTTCGGGCGTGGCGCCGGTGCCCGTCCCAGCCGGCCACGCCGAGGCAACGACCTGGAGACCGAGACCGAGCTGGATTTCATCGAGGCCGCCAAAGGCGTAGCAATGCCGCTGCGGCTGACCAGCCCGGCGCCATGCACCAATTGCCACGGCAGCGGGGCGCGACCGGGTACCAGCCCGAAAGTGTGTCCGACGTGTAACGGCTCCGGCGTAATCAACCGGAATCAGGGCGCATTCGGCTTTTCCGAGCCCTGCACCGATTGCCGGGGCAGCGGCTCGATCATCGAGCACCCCTGCGAGGAGTGCAAAGGCACCGGCGTCACCACGCGTACCCGCACCATCAACGTGCGGATACCGCCGGGTGTCGAGGACGGGCAGCGCATTCGGCTGGCCGGGCAGGGTGAGGCCGGGTTGCGCGGCGCCCCGTCGGGTGACCTGTATGTGACCGTGCATGTGCGGCCGGACAAGGTCTTCGGTCGTGACGGCGACGACCTCACCGTGACCGTTCCGGTCAGCTTCACCGAACTGGCTTTGGGCTCAACACTTTCGGTGCCCACCCTGGACGGCAAGGTAGGCGTCCGGGTGCCCAAAGGCACCGCCGACGGGCGCATCCTGCGGGTGCGCGGACGCGGTGTGCCCAAACGCAGCGGCGGTAGCGGGGACTTGCTCGTCACCGTGAAGGTAGCCGTCCCGCCGAACGTGGAAGGCGCCGCCCAGGAGGCTCTGGAGGCGTACGCGGAGGCCGAGCGGTCCAGCGGTTTCAACCCCCGGGCCGGATGGGCAGGTAATCGCTGATGGCCAAGAACCCCAAGGAACGCGAATCCCGCACCTTCTTGATTTCGGTGGCCGCCGAACTCGCCGGCATGCATGCGCAGACCTTGCGCACCTACGATCGCCTCGGGCTGGTCACTCCGCGCCGGACTTCCGGTGGGGGGCGCCGTTATTCGGAGCACGACGTGGATCTGCTGCGCGAGGTGCAGCGGCTGTCGCAGGACGAGGGGGTCAACCTCGCCGGCATCAAGCGGATCATCGAGCTCACCAATCAGGTCGAGGCCCTGCAGTCACGGCTGAAGGAGCTGGCCGAGGAGCTGGTGCGGCTGCGAGCCAACCAGCGCCGCGATGTCGCGTTGGTGCCCAAGAGCACCGCACTGGTGGTGTGGCAACCGCGCAAGGGACGCTAGGCGATTGGCGTAGCCGACTACCCATAGCGAAATGCGCGATATCTGACAAGCTGCGTACATGGCGGGCGCCAATGAAAGCTCCAGATGGACAGACGCGTTGCTGAATCGGATGCGAAACACCGGCGATGAGTTGGCGGACAAAACGGTCCAGGCCGTGTTCGACCGCGACGGCGTCGACGCGGTCAATGCGATCATGCACACGCTGGTGCGCAACGACCAGCCGGTGCCGGAGGCGTTGCCCCCAGAGATCCAGGCCTACCTGGCCGATTCCCGGCCCCTGCCCGAGTGGGCCGACATGGGCAAGATCAAGGCCGGGCAGCAGCTGTACGAGACATGGGGCGTCCTGATCACCCTGTGCCTGTTCTGCGCGTCTCTCCCCGCCTCGTACGCCGCGGCCGACGGCGTGAAGGTGCTCTACCTGACCGCCCAGCTCGATACCAACACGCGCCGGCGGGTGATGGAGACCGGCCAGTTCCTGATCGACGTGCTCGCCGTTGGCGGCCTCGACGACGAACACGGCAAGGGCCGGCGGACCATCCAGCGCGTCCGCCTGATGCACGCCGCCGTGCGGCACCTGATCAAGGCCCGCAGCGAGCGGGGGGACCCTCCCGTCGGCGGGGCAGGGCCCCCCCTGTGGCATAAGGAATGGGGCACACCGATCAACCAGGAGGACCTCGCCGGGACGCGCCTCGCGTTCTCGTATATCGTCGCCAATTCGCTGCCTCGGCTGGGTGTTCGCCTGCCCGCCAAGGACGTCGACGCATACCTGCATCTATGGGACGTGATCGGCCACTTGATGGGCGTGGACGACGAGCTGCGTGTGCGCGGGATCGGCGATGCCAAGGCACTTGTCGACGCCATTCGGCGCAGGCAGTTCAGGGCGTCGCCCGAAGGGCAGGACATGACCAAGGCGCTGCTCGATCTGATGGACGAGATGACGCCCTTCCACGTTTTCCAGGACACGATCCCGCCACTGATTCGCCACCTGATCGGCGACGACGTCGCCGACATGCTGAACATCCCGGAGTCGAAGCTTCCCGAAATCGGGCAGCTCACCCGGCTCAGCAAATGGTTCTACGTGCACATCTTCGGCAGGAGCGAGCGTGACTCCCCGCGCTACGAACTGGCATCGCGCATCGCTCGCCCATTCGGATACGACTTGGTCCACGGGCTGTTCCGGCTCGCGCGCGGTGGAGTTCGGGCGCCGTTCGACATGCCCGATCACCTCAAGCGCAGCTGGGAGCTGTCCGCGTGATACCAGCACATCGATTGAAACGGAGGGTCTTCTGACATGTCCGCCTCCGCGCCGCCTGGCGGACCAGGCGTGGACCGCCTCAAAGAACCCGGCACCATCGACGATGTTTTGCGCAACATCGATCAGATCATCGACTGGGCCAAAGAAGCGGAGAACGGCATCGGTTACTTCGCCGTTCTCTACCGGCGGATCACTCTCGCCATTCGAAACGCCATCAACGATGGAAAGTTCGTGGACGGGCGCCGTATAGAGCGGCTCGACGTGGCCTTCGCCCAGCGCTACTTCAACGCGCTGAACGCCTACTTCTACCCCGACGAGTTCGAGGGTTTGACGCTTCCCTGGAAGGTCGCATTCGTCGGCGACCAGGAGCATCAAGCGATCATTCTGCAGCACATGCTGGCCGGACTGAATGCACACATCAGTTTCGACCTGGGTCTCGCTCTCTTGACGGTCGCGGGTGACTGGCCGAAGGACCTGAGAAAAGATTACGACCGCGTCAACGTCCTGCTCTGCAACCAGATCCCGGGCATCAACAAGGAGGTCCAGAAGCTTTCCCCCGAGCTCCGCTGGCTCCACGTCCTGCTACCGGACGATATCAGCGTCCAAAAGAAGTGGCTGACGAAAATGCGGGAAGGGGCTTGGCAATTCGCCTTCTACATGGCGATGAATCCGGGGAACGCGACGGAAAAGACGGCGCACCAGGAGGCCTGGACCTCGGCGCTGAGTTCCTGGTATCTGCAACCGTCCGGGCGGTTCTCACCGTTCCCGTGGCTGGTTCGCGCCGTCGCCAAGCATGAAAAGCCCAACATTGGCAGCAACCTCGAGGCGCTGGAACACTGCTCGAAACACCCCGAGAAGCCTCCGAAGATGTAACGTCACGAGAGAAGTTCTTGCGCCCGTGTGTATTCCGGCCAACGAGTGTCACCGCCGAAGCGGTGGACAGCGTCGGCGAGTTCGCACCTATCCCCATCGCCGACAAGTTCGAAAGAGTCTAAGAGACAACGCAATTCGAATAGCGTCGCGCCTTGACGGCGTGCGCACTCCCGGGCGGCCGCCAGGGCCGCGCGGCGCTCATGCCGCTCCGTCAGCGTATGAGCGCGCAGCCGCATCAATTCGGCGTCGTGGAAGTGCATTCCCGTCTCTTCCGCATGCCGCAGCGACATCTCCAATCGCTGGCGCGCCTGCTCCGGCTGGCCCGCGGCGATCAGCAGACGACCGATGACGGCGTCATGAAATGTGAGATAGCTGTTCAGGTGGATGAAGCGCGACCCGTCCACGCGTTGCGCCAAGTTCTCAGCCCGGGCCGTCAGCGTCGCAGCGTCGACACCAGCGCCCAGCGCGGCCAGCGCCTTGACGGTGGAGTGCTCGGTTCTGCCGACCCACTGCCACAAGTCGAGCCCCGACTGCTCGCTCAGCTGGCGAAGTCGGGCAACCAGTGTGGCGGCCTCCGAGATTTGGCCGCTTTCCAGCCTCACCCAGATTTCCATGAAGTACGTATGCGCCCGGTTGTGGGCGTTCTGCGGAAAGCCCAGGCCGTCGCACCGCCGGATCGATTCGGCCAACTCCGCGTCGGCACGGTCGAGGTCCCCGCCCACGGTATAGGTGAGTGCCAGGAAGTTGTGTGCCGCCGAGATCGGGTCGACCGGCACCCACCAGGCGTTCGCCAGCACCGCCGGATCGGCGGCCGAACGATCGGCCAGCGCCTGCAGCAGATGTCGGCGGGCGCCGGTGAAGTCGCCTTCCAGCCAGATGACCGAACCCAACGATGACGCTATTACCGGATGACTCCAGGGTCGATCCCTGGTGATCCGGGCCGACAGCGAGTCGAGCAGTTCATGGGCCCGGGGCAGTTGCGCCCTCGGCACGTAATAGCCGATCAACGCCATGAGTGTGGTAAACAACTCGTCTTCGTAGTTGCCGCTGCTGGCCAACGCCAGGCACCGTTCGAAGTCGGCGGCTCCCGGACCGGTCTGGCTGCCTTGCGCGGCGCCCGCCAAGAAACCACGCTCCAGCCGGATGGCGATCTCGCTGCGGTCGCGCGCAGATCCCTCGGCGCAGCTGTTGAGCTGGCTGAGTGACGTCGTCAGGTAGGCCAGCGCTTCCTCGAGAGCGCCACGCCGCCGGGCGTTCACCGAGGCCTTCTGGTAGGCCTCGACGGCGTCGTCGTATTGTTCTGCCTGCTCGAAGTGGCCTGCCACCACACGCCAGTCTGGTTCGACGGCGGCCGCCGCCTCGACCAGCGCGCGGGCAGCGCGCGTGTGCAGGTCGCGACGCACCGATGGCGGGGCCAGCTCGGCCGCCACCTCCCGGAGCAGCTCATGGCGGAATCGCCAGCCGTCGGTTCCGCGTCGTTCGAGCACACGCGCCCGCACCAGTTCGGTGACGACCCCGTCGACGTCTTTCGCGTCGCCCCCGACCACGGAACGAAGCAATGGGAGGTCACCGGCGCGGCCGATGACCGCTGCCGCCTCGATCACCGGCACCACATCGGCGTGGGGGTGATGCAGCCTGGCGAACAGCGACTCATAGAGCGCCTCGGGTACCCCGGGCTCGGGTCCGGCGGCGTCGAGTTCGCCGACGACGTGTTCGATGTAGAACGGCACCCCGTCACATCGGTTGCGTATCGCGGCCCGCTGGGCGTCGGTCACCGACGGATCCAACGCATTGATCAGTGCGTCGGACTGCTCGTCGGTCAGCGGCGCAAGGTCGAAAAGCGTTATCGGCCAGCCGGTTCGCAGCCAACCATCCTCGCGTCCGGTCAACACCACCAGCAATCGGCCGTCGGTGACCGCGAGCAACGAATTGAGCAGCTCGCACGTCGACGGGTCGAACCAGTGCACATCCTCGGCGACTACTAATCCGGCTTGTTCACCGATGCAGGCCAGCACGTATTGCCGAACGGTCGCACCGATCATCTCGTAAAGGCTTCGGCCTTCGACGGCAGCCGGGTGATAGCCGTGCTCGGGACCGACACCGATTACCGGCGCGAGCAAAGGCACGGTGCTAACCGGATCCAGCCCGCAGCCCCGCAGTTCGGCTTGAAGTAAACGCAGACGCTCGCGGCCGTCGGTGAGCCGGGTGATGCCGCATCGCCGCTCCACGAGCCTGCGCACCGGGTGCAGGCCGGTGTCGGCATGCAGTGGCGAACCTCTCAGCTCGAGGACGACTCCGCCGGAATCCTCCACTAGTTCGGCCGCCTCGATCGCAAGCCGGGTCTTACCGATTCCCGGCTCACCGCGAAATACCACGCCCGGGCTGGTCAGCGCCCCGTCGCGGGCCAGCCGCCAGCTCTGCTGCAGCCAACCGTGCTCACGGTCGCGCCCGATCAGGGGCGGCGGACGCAGCGGCGAGACCGTCGGCCGCTCGGCGACCACCTGGTGATGGCTGAGCAAGCCCTCGACGCCCTTCACCGGAAGGGGCGGACGTGTGTCGAGGTCGAACGAGTCGCACACGAGCGGTGCGACCGCATCCGACACGGCCACTGTGCCTGGCGCGGCGACACTGCAGAGGCGGGCGGTCAGGTTGGCGGCGAACCCGTATACGTCGTCTTGGTCGGTGTCGAGATAGACCAGGCCGCGGTGGATGCCGACCCGCACGTTGATGGCCACGCCGAACTTGCGTTCGGCCTGTGCACTGAGCTGTGCTACGGCGCGGGTGATATCCAGCCCCGCTTCGACGGCACGTCGCACGTCGTTCTCGTGCGCCTTGGGGTGGCCGAACACCGCCAGCAATCCGTCGCCCTTGATGGAGCTGATATGGCCCTCATATCGGTCGACAATCCGGCGCACCTCGTCGCGGTAGCTGCCGACCAAGGTGTGATACGTCTCCGGTTCCAAACGGGTAGACAGCGCTGTCGAGTCGACCAGGTCGGCAAACATGATTGCCAGCCGACGGATCTCACCGGAGCGGGCGGGGACGGTGAGCAGGTCCTCGGCTTCCGGGTTGCCGCGGTCGACCGAAAGAACCTGCCCTGCCAGCGTCGTCGCGGTCGCGCGGTCACCGGCATTGACGGCTCGCACCGCGCGTTCCAGCAATTCATCGATCGATGCACCGCTGTCGCCAGGGTTCAACCTGCTCCTCCTGCCAAGGATCCGCTAAGAGTACCGGTCACCGGCTGCGATTTCAGCACATGTCAAATAGCTCAGACGCGCGTGACGTGGTACGTAAACGCAGCGTGCTAGACGCGGATGGAGAACTGGGTGACCGCCGTACGTGTCCAATACGGAAACGCGTTGTGATGCACCGTAGTTCGGTGGCTAGTGTTCGACCATGGATATCTCTTGCGCGTTCGCGACTTCGTCCGACACTCCGGCCCACGTGGAGTTGGCTGAAACGCTGGGCTACAAGCGTGCGTGGCTCTACGATTCGCCGGCCATCCTCCCGGATGTGTGGATGGTGCTGAGCCGATGCGCGGAGCGCACGTCGCGCATCGGCCTCGGGCCGGGCGTGCTCGTTCCCAGCCTGCGGCATCCAATGGTCAATGCCGCGGCGATCGCCGAGCTGGTGGGCCAGGCGCCCGGGCGGGTCGCGGTGGCAATCGGCTCAGGTTTTACCGGCCGGATGGCGCTGGGCCAACGCCCACTGCCGTGGCGCAAGGTCGCCGACTACGTGCGCTGCCTGCGGGCGCTGCTCGCCGGCGACACCGCCGAGTGGGAGGGTACCAAGATCGCCATGCTGCACCTGCCCGGCTTCGGGGCGCAGCGACTGATTGATGTGCCGATCCTGATCGGGGCCGACGGCCCGAAAGGGTTGGCCGTTGCCGCCGAACTCGGCGACGGCGTGTTCTCCGCGACCGTGCCCCAGCCCGACGCGGCGAAGGTGACCGACTGGCGCGCGCTGCTGTGCTTCGGCACCGTGCTCGACGATGGCGAGGAACTGACATCGCCCCGGGCCATCGATGCCGCGGGCCCTGCCGCGGTGGTGATGTATCACGCCGTGTACGAGCGGGGCGGCGCGGCGGTCGACGGACTGCCGGGTGGGCAAAGCTGGCGCGAGGCGATCGAGGTCTACCCCGAAGATGAGCGGCATCTCGCCATCCATGCGGGCCACCTCGTCAAGGCCAACCCGCGCGACGAGCCGCACGTCGCCGGCCTGGTCCCGTTTGCCAGTGCGATGGCCCTGACGGGCACTGCCGGGCAAATACCGGAGAAGATCGACGGATTCGCCGCGCAGGGAGTCACCGAGGTTGTCTACCAGCCTGCCGGTTCCGATATCGAGCGGGAACTGCAGGCATTCGCGTCCGCCGCCGGCCTGTGATCAGACGCGGATCGAAAACTGGGTAACCGCAGGCTCGCCGGGACGCGCACACCGGTAGCCGCCGCGGCGCAGCGCATCGGTCGGCGCGGTCATCGGCTCGAAACACACCACGTCCTCGGCGAGCGGCGCGAAGATCTGGGTGGCCGGGTATCCCTGCTCGAAGTGCACTTCCAGGCGGCGTCCGCCGCCGGACACGGTGAACACCGCGCCATCGCTCACCTGGTCGTAGGCGTCGTCAAAGGCCTTGTCGCCCAATGGTTCTGATTTGGGCGGCTGCTCAGCGGTGTCGCCGGTGGGTAGCCCCTTCTCATCGAGGCTCAAATGCCGCAGCGGCGGAGTCTCGATGATCCACTCGCTGCGGGCCACACCCGGCAATTGCAGATACGGATGAAAGCCGAAGCACAGCGGGACCGCCGTGTCGCCGGTTGCGGTGACCGTGGTGCGCACCGTCAGCGTCCGTTGGGCCAATCGCACGCTGACCGCCAGGAGATGCGGATACGGGAAGCTGGCCAGCAGCCGCGGGTCGGCGCCGAAATCCACCTCGGCGGTCAGGTCGGCGTCCGACTCCGCGGTCACCCGCCAGCCCGGATAAGCGGCCAGCACACCGTGGATCGGCAACCCGTTGGGGTCGGGGCGCACACCGTTTTCACCCGGCGTCAGCGTCACCGTCACGTTCTCCACCGTATAAGTGTTGTCGCCCAACCGGTTTGCCCAGGGGTACAAAATCGGAATCCCCATCGTCTTGCCGGCCGAGAGGTAGGCATCCAGCCCGCGCCGTTGCCCCAGCAGCTCCACACCGGAGTCGTTCAGCGAAGTGCCGATCATGCCCCCGTCCGGGACGAACTGCGCTGCTATCGGTGACGATGGGTCGCGCAGTGTGACGACATGCACGCGGCCAGCTTAACGCGACAGCGGGTCGTGCTGAATGCGCTCCGGCGGGGCCCCTTTGGCGATCAGAGCGGCCTTGGTGGCGCGGACCATGGCCGGTCCGCCGCAGATCAGGATCTGCCGGTCGCCCCAGCCACCGTACTTGGTCACCACCTCGGGCAACCGTCCGCTCTGGCGCACGTGCAGGCCGCGCGGTGGCGTCACGTCGGGGTAGTCGGCGGCCCAGGATGGATCGCGGTTGTACTCGGTCACCGGCGACACCGACAGCCACGGATTGTGCGTCGAGACCTGCCACAGGGTGGGCAGGTCGTAGAGCTCGCAGAAGTAGCGGGCGCCGAAGAACAGGTGCACCCGCGGGTTGTCCGCGTAGCGGGACAGGTCCATGATCAACGCCCGCAGCGGTGCCAGGCCGGTGCTGCCCGCCACCATCAGGACGTCTCCGCCGCCGCGATCGACGTGCAGGCCGCCATGCGGGCTGGACAACCGCCACCGATCGCCGGGGCGGGTTTCGTTGAGGATGGCGGTGCTGACCAACCCACCGGGCACCAGGCGGACGTGAAACTCGATCCCGCCGTCCGGGTCGGCCGGAATGGCCGGGCTCAGATACCGCCAGCGCCGTGGGCACTGCGGAACGTGGACGTTGACGTACTGGCCCGGGTGATAGGGCATCGGCCGGTCCAGTCGCAGCCGAACAACCGCGAGGTCCCGCGAGACCCGGAGGTGCTCGATGACGGTGCCGTCCCACCAGGCGGGTCCCTCTTCGGCGTCGGCGGACCCGCTCATCACCCCGGTGATGAGGTTGAGCGACTGCGTGGCCGCGTCGTCGACGGCGTCGGTCCACACCCCCTGACTTGATTCGCCCAGCTGGGTGCGCAGCGTCGCATACAGCGCCCGACGCAACGTGTCGTAATGGGTTGGCAGCACACCATATTTGCGATGGTCGCGGCCGAGCTGAGCGAGAAAAGCGACCGGCTCCTGCGCGCGCTGCGCAACCAGCTCGCCGTACACCCAGTGCAGCGCGTGGGCGAAAGCGGCTCGCTGACCCTCCATTTCAGGTGGGAACAGGTCACGGACCGAGACGTCGAGGTTGAACCAGTTGCTGTAGAAGCGGCGGACGAGCTCGTTGCCGCGGCCAGGGCCCTCGGGGGTGAAGGCGTCGCGCAGCACCCCCAACGCGTCCCGGTCGCCTAAGCCCACGGACGCCGATTCTAAGTTCCAGCAGGGTGTCAGCCCTGCTGGACGGTGTTCGACGTTCCGGCGTTGGCGATCTTGGGCGAGCCCCAGTGGTAGGTGACCACGTTGTCGGTTCCCGATGCGCTGATGGCATCGGTGCTGTCGATCGTGACGTGATTTCCGTGTCCGGCGACGCTGACGCTCGTGCAGTGGCCGGTGACGGTGATCGTGTTGGTCGTGCCGCTCACCGAGAGATAGCCGCCGTTGCAGGGAATCGCTTTCGTCGTGCCGGTTCCGCTGACCTGCAAAGTACCGGCCTGGGGAACGGTCGCCGGCGGGCTGCTGCCGGCGAAATCCGTGCGGAACCCGGTCGTGGCCAGGCCGGCCAGTGCCAGCCAGCCGATCACGATGACCGACCAGCAGGCCATCCCGATGCGCAGGCGCGGCCGCAGCGTGCCGACCCAGTTGCCCGCCGCGTCGCGGTCCAGGTCGTAGGCGAAAGACGTCACGCAACGGGCCTGCTCCGGCTTGCGCTCGTCGGCCAAGATCACCCCGTCGATGTATTCACGCCCGCGCACCACGAGAGTGCCCCGCTGGCCGTCCAGCGTGTAGCCAACCCTGGTCTTGGTGTTCGGGCCGCTCCACCGTTGCCTGGTGACGGTCCAGCCATGCGCCACCGGAAGATACACGTTGCACCACGTTGTACCGCTGTAATATGTTGCCCGCGCGAGTATTTCGCTGTCGATGACGTTCGCTGCCCGGCCCCACCTGAGTAACCCGATCCGGATCCGCGCGCCGCGGAGCTGCACTGCGTAGATCCCCGCCAGGGTGAGCGCCGCCACCACGGCGAAGACCATGGGCAGCTGAATCCACAGTGCGATCGGTGCGACGGCGACCACCAGCAGCGTCCACACATACCACCAGCGAAAGGGCAGCAGCTCTGCCAGCCGGAACGCGGCGGGAACCTTGCGCGGCGGCGGCGCAAGGGTCCTATCAGTGGTCGGCATCGGCGAAATGCTGCCACAAATCCAGAAATATAGAGTTGAGCGGAACAGACTCAACCTTGACTGCGTTGAACAACGCGACAAGCATTTTCCCTACACACTTGAACGGAGGTGTCGTGGACTCTTTCAACCCGACAACCAAGACGCAGGCGGCCCTGACATCGGCCCTACAGGCGGCGACAGCTGCCGGTAATCCCGAGATCAGACCCGCTCATCTGCTGTTGGCGCTGCTGACCCAGAACGATGGGATCGCCGCGCCGCTATTGGAGGCTGTCGGCGTCGAGCCCGCCACTATCCGCGCCGAAACACAGCACATTCTCGACCAACTGCCGCAGGCCAGCGGCGCCAGCTCGCAACCGCAGCTGTCCCGCGAATCGCTGGCCGCCATCACCACCGCCCAGCAGCTGGCCACCGAGATGGACGACGAATACGTCTCCACCGAGCACCTGATGGTCGGGCTGGCCACCGGTGACTCCGACGTCGCCAAGCTCCTGACCGGACACGGCGCCTCGCCGCAAGCGTTGCGGGAGGCGTTCGTCAAGGTACGAGGCAGTGCCCGGGTCACCAGTGCCGATCCCGAATCGACCTATCAGGCGCTGGAGAAGTACTCCACCGACCTGACCGAGCGGGCCCGCGAGGGCAAACTCGACCCGGTTATCGGGCGGGACAACGAGATTCGCCGTGTCGTGCAGGTGCTCTCCCGTCGCACCAAGAACAACCCGGTGCTCATCGGTGAGCCCGGCGTCGGCAAGACCGCGATCGTGGAGGGCCTGGCGCAGCGCATCGTCGCCGGCGACGTGCCGGAAAGCCTGCGGGACAAGATCGTGATCGCCCTGGACCTCGGGTCGATGGTGGCCGGCGCCAAGTACCGCGGCGAGTTCGAGGAACGGCTCAAGGCCGTGCTCGACGACATCAAGAACTCCGCCGGGCAGATCATCACGTTCATCGACGAACTGCACACCATCGTCGGCGCGGGCGCGACCGGCGAGGGCGCGATGGACGCCGGCAACATGATCAAGCCGATGCTGGCGCGTGGCGAACTGCGACTCGTCGGTGCCACCACGCTCGACGAGTACCGCAAGTACATCGAAAAAGACGCCGCGCTGGAGCGGCGCTTCCAGCAGGTGCTGGTCGGCGAGCCGTCGGTGGAGGACACCGTCGGGATCCTGCGCGGGCTCAAGGACCGCTACGAGGTGCACCACGGTGTGCGGATCACCGACTCGGCGCTGGTGGCCGCGGCCTCGCTGTCCGACCGCTACATCACCGCGCGCTTCCTGCCGGACAAGGCCATCGACCTCGTCGACGAGGCCGCCAGCCGGCTCAGGATGGAGATCGACTCGCGGCCCGTCGAGATCGACGAGGTCGAGCGGCTGGTTCGTCGGCTCGAGATCGAAGAGATGGCGCTGGCCAAAGAAGAAGACGACGCGTCCAAGGAGCGGCTGGAGAAGCTGCGCGCCGAGTTGGCCGATCACAAGGAGAAGCTGGCCGAGCTGACCACCCGCTGGCAGAACGAGAAGAACGCGATCGACATCGTCCGCGAACTCAAGGAGCAGCTGGAGATGCTGCGCGGGGAGTCCGAGCGTGCCGAGCGCGACGGCGACCTGGCCAAGGCCGCCGAGCTGCGCTACGGGCGTATCCCCGAGGTGGAAAAGAAGCTCGACGCCGCACTCCCGCAGGCTGAGGCCCGCGAGAACGTGATGCTCAAGGAGGAAGTCGGCCCCGACGACATCGCCGACGTGGTGTCGGCCTGGACGGGCATTCCCGCCGGCCGGCTGTTGGAAGGCGAGACCGCCAAGCTGCTGCGGATGGAAGACGAGCTGGGCAAGCGCGTCGTCGGGCAGAAGAAAGCGGTGCAGGCCGTGTCCGACGCGGTGCGCCGCAGTCGCGCCGGGGTCGCCGACCCCAACCGGCCCACCGGATCGTTCATGTTTCTGGGCCCCACCGGCGTCGGCAAGACCGAGCTGGCCAAGGCGCTGGCCGACTTCCTGTTCGACGACGACCGGGCCATGGTCCGCATCGACATGAGCGAGTACGGCGAGAAGCACTCGGTGGCTCGCCTGGTGGGTGCGCCTCCCGGCTACATCGGCTACGACCAGGGTGGTCAGCTGACCGAGGCGGTACGCCGGCGGCCCTACACGGTGGTGCTGTTCGACGAGGTCGAAAAGGCCCACCCGGACGTGTTCGACGTGCTGCTACAGGTGCTCGACGAAGGCCGGCTCACCGACGGGCAGGGCCGCACGGTCGACTTCCGCAACACCATCTTGATCCTGACGTCCAACCTCGGGTCGGGCGGCAGCGAGGAGCAGGTGATGGCGGCGGTCCGTGCGACGTTCAAGCCGGAGTTCATCAACCGCCTCGACGACGTGCTGGTGTTCGACGGCCTCAACCCCGAAGAGCTGGTGCAGATCGTCGACATTCAGCTGGCCCAGCTGGACAAGCGGCTGGCGCAGCGGCGGCTGCAGCTGGAGGTGTCGCTGCCGGCCAAGAAATGGCTGGCCCAGCGCGGGTTCGACCCGGTGTACGGCGCCCGGCCGTTGCGTCGATTGGTGCAGCAGGCCATCGGTGACCAGCTGGCCAAGATGTTGCTGGCAGGCGACGTGCACGACGGCGACGTGGTGCCCGTCAACGTCAGTGCGGACGGCGACTCGCTGGTCCTGGGCTAACTCAGGATCGCGCGCCCAGCTCGAATTCCCGGGTCTGGGCGCCGGCGTCGATCACCGCCTGGAGTAGCTGGCGGGCGTCCGGCTGCGCGAGGGTTCCGCGGAACAGCTGATCCTCAATGCGCAGGCCGGTCGCCAGATCGGTGCGCTCATCGAGGGCGGCGTCGACCGCGCGTTTGGCGACCGCGACCGCGTTCGGCGGGTACGACGCGATGCGCCTGGCCAGGGTGTCAACGAACCGCCGTAGTTCGTCGGGTGGCAGCGCGCGGTCTATATATCCCCACGCCTCGGCGGTCGCGGCGTCGATGTCCATGCAGCCGAGGATGACTTCCAGGGCACGGCCGCGGCCGACCATTCGGGGCAGCCGTTGCGTGCCACCGCCACCGGGGATGATCCCCACCGCCACCTCGGGATGACCCAGGACCGTCGCGCCGAGCGCGGCATAGCGCATGTCGAATGCCATGGCGAACTCGCAGCCGCCGCCGCGCGCGATGCCCTCGATGACGGCGATGGTGGCCTTCGGCAGCGTTCGGAACAGTTCCATCGTGACGTGGAACTGCGTCAGCTCGTCGTGCAGCGTGACTTGATCAGGGGGGTCGGGGGGTAGATCCAAGATCAGGCCCACGTCGGCATGCGCGATGAAGATCTCCGGGTCCGCCGAGTCGACGATCAGCACGCGCACCTCGTCGTCGGCAGCGACCTGCCGAGTGAGGCGATCGATCTCCGTCAGCAGCGGCTGATCCAGCAGGTTGATCGGTGGATTGTCGATCGTCGTCCGGCAAATACCGCCCTCCACGGAGATGCGCAGGAGCTGGTAGTCCTGGTAGCCCATGACCGGAACAGTACGGACCGGGGCAGCGCACGTATACGTAACTGGGTTGTGACCTGGTCGGTTTCTCTATTCCGGGCCAACAGCAGATACCCTGTTTGGGATGGTCCCCCTTTGGTTCACGCTATCCGCGCTGTGCTTTGTCGGCGCGGTGGTGTTGCTGTACGTCGATATCGATCGACGCCGCGGGCGCAGCAGGCGCCGCAGATCGTGGGCGCGGTCGCACGGGTTCGACTACGAGCGCGAATCAACCGACATCCTGAAGCGCTGGAAGCGCGGCGTGATGTCCACGGTCGGCGATGTCCCGGCCCACAACGTCGTGCTGGGTCAGATTCGCGGCGAGGCGGTGTACATCTTCGACCTCGAGGAAGTCGCCACGGTGATCGCGCTGCACCGCAAGGTGGGCACCAACGTCGTCGTCGACCTGCGGCTCAAGGGACTCAAAGAGCCACGAGAGAGCGACATTTGGCTGCTGGGTGCGATCGGGCCGCGGATGGTGTACTCCACCAACCTGGACGCGGCCCGGCGGGCCTGCGACCGGCGCATGGTCACCTTCGCGCACACCGCACCCGACTCCGCCGAGATCATGTGGAACGAGCAGAACTGGACGCTGGTCGCCATGCCGGTCGCCAGCACTCGCACCCAATGGGACGAGGGCCTGCGCACCGTCCGCCAGTTCAACGACCTATTGCGGGTGTTGCCGCCGCTGCCGGACGAGACCTCTCAGGAGGCGGGAGCGCCGGCGGGATTTCGCAACGCGTCGCCGAGCCGTCCGTTGGCTCCGGCCGGCCGCGCGGAGTTGTCGTCCGGGCGGCGCGCCGAGCAGGATGTCGCCGGGCTGCTGGGGGACGCGACGCGTCGTCAGGGTGAGCCTCTCCACCGAGACGAGGGTCGTACCGAGGCCGTCCGCCGCCCGCCACCGGCGGGCCGCAACGGTAATCAAGCCACGAACTACCAGCGCTGATACGCCCCCGGGCGCAAGTGTTCTGGGTCAGTACACTGTCGCTCATGCCGCTGCCCGCCGACGCCCGCGACCGCGCGGAGCTGGCGGAGCTGGTGCGCAAGCTGTCGGTGGTGCACGGCCGGGTCACGCTGTCGTCGGGCAAAGAGGCCGATTACTACGTCGACCTGCGCCGCGCCACCCTGCACCACCGGGCCTCCGCGCTGATCGGCAGGCTGATGCGCGAACTCACTCACGACTGGGACTATGCGGTCGTCGGCGGCCTGACCCTGGGCGCCGATCCGGTGGCGACGGCCATCATGCACGCCCCCGGGCGTCCGATCGACGCGTTTGTGGTGCGCAAGTCGGCGAAAACCCACGGCCTACAACGTCTTATCGAAGGGTCGGAGGTTTCCGGTCAGCGGGTTTTGGTGGTCGAGGACACCAGCACCACGGGCGCGTCGGCCCTGACGGCGGTGCGCGCCGTGCAAGACGCGGGCGGCGATGTGATCGGCGTGGCCACCGTGGTGGACCGCGCCACCGGCGCCGCCGAGGCCATCCAGGCCGAGGGGCTGTCGTACCGCAGCGTGCTGGGCCTTGCCGATCTGGGGCTGGACTAGGCCGCCCGCGGGATCACTGTGCGCGTTTTCATTGCGATGGCTGCAACGGTTGCATGCGTGGTCTGCTGTCTGGCGGGCTGCTCGGGCTCCAACCATCCGGTTAACCCCTACGGCGCCCAGGGTGCGCGGCTCGGCGAATCGCTGGCGCTACTCGGCTGGAACATGTCGGTGTCAAATCTACGTTGGGACAACGACTTTGTGCTGATCGACGTCTCGGCTGCGGTGGCGTCCAACAAGGACCCGCACTCCCCCCATGCCAAGCCCGAGGACATCCGGTTCGGGCTCTACGGCGCGCTGGCGCACCCGATGGAGGCGTCCGGGTTAGGCAGTTGCGACACCGCGATGGCCAGCGTGCACGACATCTCCGCTGCGCTGTCGGCGCCCCCCGACCGGCTCGCCGGCACGGTCTGCCTGGGCCCGCTGAAGGATCACAGCCAGGTACGCGGGGTATACAGCTACTCACCGCGGGACCGGATCCCGAATACCTCGGCGGCTTATCCGGCCGCGTTTCCGCTGGGTCTGATGCCGACCAACGCCAACGACACCGGCCTGGTGGTCAAGACCAGCAGCCTCTCGGCGTGGCGCGCCGACGGAACGCCGGTCACCAAAGCGCAACTGGGTGATGCTGGGGCATTCAACGGCAACGGCTACATGCTGCTGGGACTGGAAGCCGACTCCGTCGCCGCCCGGTATCGCGACGACTCGGCCAAACGCGGCGGCCCGATGATGTTGCTGGCATCGCCGAACCTGCCCGGCCCGGGATTGAACCCGGCCTGCGCGGCGTACGGAACGTCGGTGCTGATCCTGCCCGACGCGTCGCTGGACGCGGTGCACGTCAACGCCTCGCTGTGCACGCAGGGCGAAATCAACGAGGCGTTGCTCTACGCGACGGTGGCGATAGACGGCACCCATGCGGGTGTGTGGACGCAGCGATGAGCGACCCCGGACCCACCGAATGGGCGATACCGTCAGCCGGCGTCGGGCCGTGGACCGGCGAGCTGCCCGACGACCCGCGGTATGACCCAGTCCTGTTGCGCGACGGCGATACTCGCAATGTCGTCGATGCCTACCGCTACTGGACCCGGGAAGCGATCATCGCCGACATCGATACGCGCCGCCAGCCGCTCCATGTGGCGATCGAGAACTTCGGCCACGACGCCAACATCGGCTCGGTGGTCCGTACCGCCAACGCGTTCGCGGTGCACACCGTGCACATCGTCGGGCGGCGGCGCTGGAATCGCCGCGGCGCCATGGTGACCGACCGTTATCAGCGGCTGTGTCATCACGACAGCACCGCCGAATTGCTGGAGTTCGCCGCCGACGCAGGTTTGAGCGTCGTGGCGGTGGACAACATTCCGGGTGCCACACGGTTGGAGGAGACCGCGCTGCCGCGTGAGTGCCTGTTGGTGTTCGGCCAGGAGGGTCCCGGCATCACCGACGACACCCGCGCGGGTGCGACGATCACGGTGTCGATCGCCCAGTTCGGCTCGACGCGCAGCATCAACGCAGGCGTCGCCGCCGGGGTCGTGATGCATGCCTGGATCCGGCAGCACGCCGACCTGAGCCGCGCCTGGTGACCGACGTCTAGTGTGCGCTGGCGGCTTCGAGTGTGCGCTGACGGCGGGATTTCGGCGATTTATGCGCCCTGGACGCACACTCAAAGCCGTAAGCGCACATGCGGCGCCACTAGCTCCAGAGCGTGACGTGAACCTTCGGGCGAAACCTCGTCACCCCGACGCCGGATCCACGGATCATCGCCTGGGTGCATCTCGGTGTGGTGATGAAGCGGACCAGTTCGGACACGGCGGGCTGCCGCACCGATGGCGCCAGGGTCGCCGCACACCACTCGCCCGACCTATCCAGCCCGGGACCGGTCACGTGCGCCAACCGCCCGGCCGCAAGGTCCTTGGC
>Ga0335072_10002729_pt1 | contig 27154 bp, 21 predicted proteins | sample Lox_Sample_21_FD_206725 | JGI IMG/M metagenome (GOLD analysis project Ga0335072, IMG submission 206725) | Soil microbial communities from Loxahatchee National Wildlife Refuge, Florida, United States - Lox_Sample_2.1 | ecosystem: Environmental > Terrestrial > Soil > Wetlands | place: USA...
TGGCATCCCGCTACGGACGGTGGAGCCGGAGCCGTGGTCGCTGGGCGTCCGCTTCAGCGAGGAGCCCGAGGGCCTGCACCGCTATCACGTCATAGCCGGATCCCGCGCCGATGGCGCCGCCATCGGCGACCTGCCCTGCGGTCAGGATGTCTGGGTCAGCATCGTGGTCAGGGACGGCACCCTGCTCACCCCGCGAGACGACACGACCTTGCGCGCCGGTGACGACGTGCTGATGCTGTCGGACCCGGACAATGCCCCCGCGATAGAGGAGCTCTTCACCAATCCGGTCAGGCCGGCCGACCCGCCTGAATGACGGTGTGGACCTGCGGGACCCCGGGCCGGTAGGCCAGGTAGGCGTGCGATGGAGCGTCCAGGATGACCAGGTCGGCCCGTGCGCCCGGGGCCAGGTAGCCGATATCGTCGCGGCGCAGCGCCCGCGCGCCACCGGCGGTCGACGCCCAGACAGCCTCGGCGGTAGTCATCCGCATGTCACGGACGGCGATCGCGACGCAGAACGGCATGCTGGAGGTGAAGGAGGAGCCGGGGTTGCAGTCGGTAGCGAGCGCCACCGTCACCCCGGCCTCAAGCAGGCGGCGGGCGTCCGGGTAAGGCTGACGGGTGCCAAACTCCGCGCCCGGCAAGAGCGTGGCCACAGTGCCCGACGACGCGAGCGCGGCCACGTCCTCATCGGTAAGGAACGTGCAGTGGTCGGCCGACGCGGCGCCGGCCTCGACCGCCACCGTGATGCCTGGCCCCGGCCCCAGCTGGCTGGCGTGGACCCTGGGCAGCAGGCCTTTCCCGGCCCCGGCCGCGAGAATGGCCCGCGCCTGGTCCCCGTCGAAGGCGCCGCGCTCGCAGAAGACGTCCACCCAGCGCGCGTGCGGCGCGCAAGCGCCGAGCATCGGCCCGCACACCAGGTCCACGTACCCGGCCGGGTCATCGGCGTACTCAGCCGGGATGACGTGCGCGCCCAGGTAGGTGACCTCGGGTGTCACCTCGCCCGCGAGCGCCACCGACCGGGCCTCGTCCCCGACCGTCAGGCCGTATCCCGACTTGCACTCGAACGTCGTGGTTCCCTGCCTGAGCATCTCACGAGCCAGTCGCTTGAGGCCGGCCCGCAGCTCATCGTCGCTCGCGCCGCGCGTCGCGGCGACGGTCGTCCGGATCCCGCCGGCGGCATACCCCTGGCCGGCCATCCGGGCGGCGAACTCGGCCGACCGCTCGCCCGCGAACACCAGGTGCGCGTGCGAGTCGACGAATCCGGGCAGCACCGCCCGTCCCTCGGCGTCGATGACCTCATCAGCGGCCGGGGCCTGGCGGGCCGGCCCGGTCCAGGCGACCCGCTCTCCCTCGATGACCAGCGCGGCATCGCCAACGGCGGCGAACTGCCCGGAGGGCAGGCCGTCCGGGCTCGCGTTGGTCACGAGTTCCCCGATCCCCGTGATGAGGATGCTCCCGGTGGTTTCCGTGCTACTCATATCCCCGCCATCCTCCCACCCAGCCCCCCGCGCCGCCCCACGAGGATGGGCGCAGAGTGCCCGCACGTCCCACCAACCCCTGGGCACTTCACTGCGGCAACATGGTGCGTCGTTCGTCACCATATATGGCGCCATACACCACAGTTACCCGCGAGTAATGCCGGGATCGAGGAAGGACGCGGGACCGAGGGACCGGGGCCGAGGGACTCGGGACCGAGGGAAGGCCTGCCCCGTCGCTCGTCAGCTCGTGACGGCGGCAATCGCGGCGGCTAGCTCCGCCGGGACGTTGTCGACCAGCAGGTGATGCCCGTCGCGGACGATGTCGCGGCCAGCCGCGACCACGTGGCGCACGTCATCGGCGGTACCGGCCGCGAAGACCGCCGCGAGCGGGTCGGCGGCGGCGCCCGCCCCGGCGAGCCTGGGGCGGTCGAGTCCCACGGTGACGAGGTCGGCGTAGGCGTCGGGCACGATCTCACCGGCTTCCGGCCAGCCCAGGCAGGCATGCCCTGACCCGGTGGCCGCGAGGGCCAGGCTGGCCGGCCTGAAGTGACCGCGCCGCCGGGACACCAGCCGCTGCGACAGTTCCATCCAGCGCGCCTCGGCCAGCAGGTCGATGGCGCTGTGGCCATCGGTTCCCAGGGCCAGCGAGCACCCCGCCTCGGCCAGGGCGGGCGCCGGGCCGATGCCGTCCGCCAGGTCGGCCTCGGTCAGCGGGCACATGCACACGGTGGTCTGTGAGTCACCGAGCAGCGAGACGTCCCCGGGGGCCAGGTGCGTCGCGTGGACCATCGTGGACCGGGGGCCAAGTACCCCGGCCTCTCCAAGGACCTCGGTCGGCGTCGCGCCGAAGGCGGCTCTGGTCTCGCTGTTCTCAAGCGGCTGCTCGGACAGGTGCACATGGACGGGGGCCGCGTGGTGGTGGGACCAGGCCATGACCTCGGGCATCTGGTCCGGCGGCACCGCGCGCACCGAGTGGATGGCGGCGCCGATCCTGGCGTGCGGTGCGAGCATGCCCCGCTCGTCGGAGTTGAAGTCGGCCATCCGGGCGGCCCACGCCGCCGCCGTCCCGTCGGTGAACCGCTGCTGCGTCCCCGACAGGGGGCGCGGCGTCCCGCCCGGGCCGAAGCCGCCCGCCAGGTAGCAGGCGTCGAGCAGCGTGATGCGGATGCCCGCGGCCCCGGCGGCCTCGATGAGGCGGAGGCCGATCTCGTTCGGGATGTTATAGGGGGTTCCGTCCTGGTTGTGATGCAGGTAATGGAACTCGCCCACGCAGGTGATCCCGGCCAGTGCCATCTCCGCGAAGGTGGCGCGGGCCAGGGCATAGTAGGTGTCCGGGTCGAGACGGGCCGCGACCTCGTACATCTGATCTCGCCACGTCCAGAACGTGCCCGCTGCTCCGCTCGCCCCCGCCCAGGCCCGGCCCCGCAGCGCCCGGTGGAACGCGTGCGAGTGCGCGTTGGCCAGGCCGGGCAGGGTCAGGCCCGCCAGCCGCGTGGTGCCGGCTGGCACCCGCGCGGGCGGGACACCAGGGGTGACGGCGGCCAGCCGGTCCCCCGTCGCCTCGATCAGCACGTCATGGGCTACCTCAGGATCGCGCCCGAGCCAGGCCAGCTCGGCGTGCCAGGACCGAGACCGGGCAGGCTCGGTGGGAACGCTCATGGTCCACCATCATCGCTCCCCCGGCGCCCACGCCGGCACCCCGCCCCATTCCGGCGTGTCGTGACTCGGCTACCCTCATCGGGGTGACCGAATTCACGCCCGTCTCCATCCCCGAGTCCTTCCCCATGCCGAAGTACGCCGCCCCCGGTGACCTGGCCGCAGCCCTGTCCGGATGGGCATCCGGTGTCACGCTGGTTACGCTCTCCGACGACAGGGACGACATCGGGACCACCGTGTCGGCGTTCTGCCCGGTGTCGCTGGACCCGCCCATGGTCCTCGTCTCGCTTACCGCCGATTCTTACCCGGCCGAGGTGCTCAGCCGCCCGTCGCTTCCCGCCGCCCGGTTCGCCGTCACGCTGCTGTCGGCCAGCCAGCGCGTGCTCGCGGGCCAGTTCGCCGCCGCAGGCCGGCCGTCGGCCCGGCTGATCCTCGGCGAGGTCGAGCACGTGCGCGGGGCGGACTCGGGGGCGCTCATACCGGCCGGCGGCCTGGCCGCGCTCGAGTGCTCCGTGGCCCGCCGCGTGCCCGCCGGCGACCACCTCCTGGTGATCTCAAACGTGACTGGCGTCGCCTACGTCGCGGAATCGGGCGAACCCCTGATCAGGCACAGCGGCCGGTACCCCAGGCTGTCCCTCTAGTTCCTACCGTCGCGGGGTATGCCCTCAGCGATGACGGCGATCCTCTTCGGGCTGGTGGCGGCGGTCTTGTACGGCCTTGGCGCGGCCCTGCAGCAGCAGCACGCGGCGCTCGCGCCTGACGCCGCGGCCGGCCGGCCGCGGCTGCTGCTGCACCTGGCGCGACAGCCACTGTGGGTGGCTGGCGCCATCATTCAGGTAACCGGCTTCGCCTTGCACGCGGTCGCCCTGCGGTTCGGTGCGCTGGCGATCGTCCAGATGCTGGTGGCCACCAGCCTCATCGTCTCGGTTATCGTCGTCAGGATCCGGTCCAGGCAGAAGCTCAGCCCGGTCGCCTGGACCGCGGCCATCGCCGTGGTCGCTGGTGTCGCCGTGTTCCTGCTGCTGACCTCGCCACCCGCGCACCCGCCGGACCACCGTCATCACGCCCCGCACCACCAGGTGCTGGCCGCGGCCCTCGGCTTGCTGATCGTCATGGTCCTCGTCACCGCCGCCGGCTTCCGTGCCACGGGTACCCGGCGGGCCGGCCTGCTCGCCGCCGGAGCGGGGCTGATCGATACGGGCATGGCCGTCGCGACGATGGAATTCACCCGCGTCGCCAGCCAGGGCGTGGTCGCGATCTTCGTCTCGTGGTCGACCTACGCGCTGATCGTCTTCGGGCTTGGCAGCCTGCTCGTCACGCAGAGCGCCTTCCAAGCGGGCCACCCGCTGATCTCGCTCCCCGTCCTCGCGGCCGTCACGCCAGCGGCCAGCGTGGCCGTCGGGTTCGGGCTGCTCGAGGAAACCATCAGGATGGGCACCGGCAACGTGGTGGGCGCGGGCCTCGCGGTCGTTGCGACTAGCGTCGGCCTGGCCGTCCTGGCCCGGTCCGCACCACGCGAGGGGATGGGCGTCAAGCCACCTACAATGTCCTGACTGCTGGCGAGCCAGGAATGCGGGGACGGCGTTGACGACCAAGGAGCCCATCGGACACGAGCATCGTGACGTGTCCGGCGGCTGGCTGCGGCCTGCCGTGTTCGGCGCGATGGACGGGCTCGTCACCAACGTGTCGCTGATCTCCGGCGTGGGCGGGGGCGGCGGCTCCCGGCACGCCATCGTCCTCACCGGCCTGGCCGGCCTGGCCGCCGGGGCGTTCTCGATGGCGGCGGGCGAGTTCGTCTCGGTGTCCTCACAGAACGAGCTGGTCCAGTCGGAGGTCGACAAGGAGCAGCGGGAGCTCGAGATCAACGCGGTGGCCGAGCAGGCCGAACTGGTCGGCATGCTGCGGGCCCGCGGCATCTCGGCCGCCACCGCCCGGCAGGCGGCCGCCGAGATCTCCGCGCACCCGGACAAGGCGCTGGGATTCCACGCGCTTGAGGAGCTAGGCGTCAATCCGGAGGAACTGCCCTCGCCGCTGCTCGCGGCGGGCGCGTCCCTGGTGGCCTTCTCCTGCGGCGCGATCATCCCGCTTTTCCCCTACCTGGTCGCGGCCAATGTGCTGTGGCTGGCGCTGGGACTTTCCGCCCTCGCGGCGGTCGTCGGCGGCGGGCTCGTGGCCCGGCTGACAGCTCGCCCGTTCTGGCGCGGCGCGCTTCGCCAGCTGCTGCTGGGCGGGATCGCGGCCGGCCTGACCTACCTGATTGGCATGGCGGTCGGCGGCGCTGTCGGCGCCTGAGTCCCCTGTGGCACGGGTGCTACCCAGTGGTAAGGTGCGCCCCGTGGCCTCCGTGAATCAACCGCTGCGCGTGGCGCTGCTTTCCTACCGCAGCAAGCCCCATTCCGGCGGCCAGGGGGTGTACGTGCGGCACCTCAGCCGCGAGCTCGCCGCCCTCGGGCACCACGTCGAGGTGTTCTCGGGCCAGCCCTACCCCGACCTCGACCCCGGCCCCGTCCTCACCAGGCTGCCGAGCCTCGACCTGTATCGGGACGAGGACCCGTTCCGCACCCCGCGGCCGAGTGAGATCCGCGACTGGGCCGACATGCTTGAGGTGGCCCTGATGTGGACGGGCAGCTTCCCCGAGCCGCTGACGTTCAGCATCCGGGCGCTGCGCGCCCTGCGCGAGCGGCCCGGCCAGTTCGACGTGGTTCACGACAACCAGGGCCTCGGCTACGGAATGCTTGGCCTGCGCGGTCTCGGCCTGCCGCTGGTCACCAGCATTCACCACCCGATCACGGTCGACCGCCGCCTGGACCTAGCCGGCCGCCGGCTGCTGACCCGGCTGAACAAGGAGCGCTGGTACAGCTTCCTGCACATGCAGGGGCAGGTCGCCCGGCGGGTGGCGCCGCTTGTCACCGTGTCCGGGTCATCCCGGCAGGACATCTGCCGCGACTTTCGCGCCCAGCCCGGCGATGTGCACATCGTGCCGCTGGGGGTGGACACCCGGCGGTTCCACCCGCGCGAGCAGCCGCGGGTCCCCGGGCGAATCGTCACGGTCACGAGCGCCGACGTCCCGCTGAAGGGCCTGGCCGTCTTGCTGAGGGCCTTTTCCAAGCTTTCCACCGAACGAGATGTCCACCTCCGTGTCATCGGCGCCCCCGCGGAGGCGACCCGCGCGCTCGTCGCCCAGCTGTCGCTGGCCGACCGGGTGAGCTTCACGCCGGGGCTGCCCGACGAGGAGTACGCCCGGGTCCTCGCGTCCGCCCAGATCGCGGTCGTCCCCTCGCGCTACGAGGGCTTCTCGCTGCCCGCCGTCGAGCACATGGCCTCGGGCACGCCCCTGATCGCCAGCCGGGCCGGCGCACTGCCCGAGGTCACCGGGGGCAGCTATCCCGAGGACCCGTCCGGGGCGGCGATGCTCGTCACCGCGGGGGATCCCGAGCAACTAGCGGCCGCACTGCTGCGCCTGCACGACTCGGCGGCCGAGCGAGAGGCCCTTTCCGCCCGGGCGCTGCGCCGGGTGAGCGAGCGCTTCGCCTGGCCCGCGGTGGCCGCCGCGACGGCGGAGATCTACCGTGCCGCGATCTACCACGACAAGCTGGAGCCGCCGCGTGCTGACCGTTGACTTCGGCCGCTTCCCGATCACCCCAGGCGAGCGGCTGCTCGACCTCGGCTGCGGCGGTGGCAGGCACGCCTTCGAGGCCTACCGCCGCGGAGCGCGCGTCATCGCCGCCGACCTCGATCAGGGGGAGCTGCCGACAGTAAGCGGGATGTTCGGTGCCATGGAGCTTGCGGGCGAGGCCACCGCGCCCGCCGCCGCCGTCGCGGTGCGTTGCGACGGAACTAGACTCCCGTTCTGCAATGGCGCGTTCGATAAGGTCATCGCGGCGGAGATCCTCGAGCACGTGCCGGATGACCAGCGGGCGATGGCGGAGGTCGCGCGGGTCCTGCGACCCGGCGGGGTCGCGGCGGTTACGGTGCCCGCGTGGCTGCCCGAGCGGGTGTGCTGGGCGCTGTCGGATGAATATCACGAAGTCCCAGGCGGACATGTGCGGATCTTCACCCGGGCGGAACTGGTGGCCAAGCTGTCGCGGGCCGGGCTGACGGTGACGGGGAGCCATCATGCCCACGGCCTGCACTCGGCTTACTGGTGGCTCAAGTGCGCGGTCGGGGTCGGGAACGACGATCACCCGGCCGTGCGCAACTACCACAAGCTGCTGGTGTGGGACATCATGAAGCGCCCGGCGCTGACCCGGTACGCCGAGTCGGCGCTGAACCCACTGGTCGGCAAGAGCCTCGTCGTCTACGCGACGAAGGCCAGTTCATGAGCGAGCCAGTTCCCGCGGACATGGTGGCCACGGCGCGGGCGATCGCGGCGGCCCAGCGCCCCGAAGGGGCGATTCCCTGGCCGGACGGCCACGTGGACCCCTGGGATCACGTCGAGTGCGCGATGGCGCTGTCGGCCTGCGGCCTGTCGGAGGAGGCCAGGCTCGCCTACGAGTGGCTGGCGGCGGCGCAGCGCGACGACGGCTCCTGGCCCCGCACCGTGGCCGGCGGCTCGGTGACCGACCCGGCCGGCGAGTCACACCACGCCGCCTACACGGCGGTGGGGGTATGGCATGAGCTGCTGGTCACCGGGGACGCGGGTTTCGCGATGCGCATGTGGCCAGTGGTGTGGAAGGCCATCGAGTGGGTGCTTGACCTGCAGGCGCCCCGAGGCGAGGTCGCCTGGGAACGGGACGCCGCGGGCCGGCCGGGCCAGTTCGCGCTGCTGTCCGGCTGCGCGAGCATCCTGCAGGGACTGCGCTGCGCGATCGCCCTGGCCGAGCTCGCTCATGACCCGCAGCCCGAGTGGGAGCTTGCCGCCGGGCAGCTCGCGCACGTGATCGCCTGCCACCCGGAAGCCTTCGCCGACAAGAGCCGGTTCGCGATGGACTGGTACTACCCCGTCCTGGGCGGCGCGCTGCGCGACGGGATGGCGGCGGCGCGACTGTCTTCAGGATGGGACGCCTTCGTGGTGCCTGGCCTGGGCGTGCGCTGTGTCAGCGACGAGCCCTGGGTGACGGTAGCCGAGACCTGCGAGCTGGTCATCGCGCTGGAGGCGTGCGGGCAGCGGACGCAGGCACGCACGGTGTTCGACACGGTGGCCCAGTTGCGGCACTCCGACGGCTCCTACTGGACCGGCTGGCAATACGTCAACGAGCAGCACTTCCCCGATGAGCGCAGCTCGTGGACGTCGGCCGCGGTCATCCTGGCGGCAGACGCGCTGACGGGCTTCAGCGCGGGAGCGGGAATCTTCCGCGACGTGCCAGGCGCGGCCGTCCGGGTCAGCTCCAGCCCCTCGGGTACCCCGGACTCCTCGGACCTCCCCAGCCCCTCGGACCTCCCCAGCCCCTCAGACCTCCCCAGCCCCTCGGACCTCTCCAGCCCCGTAGCTACCCCGGTGGCCGAGGGGGCCGTGGAGTCCCCGGTCAACCCAGAGGCCTGCGGCTGCTTCCCCACCTCCGCCGACGCCGACCGCGTCTCTCGCTAGCCGTACCGACGCCCTCCAGCCAGCCCAGAGGACCTTTGCCCCGTGTTATTGCGAAATATTTTCCGGTCTGGAAAGATCTGCTACGCCCCAATGGGGACAAGCTTTCGCAACGTGCGTAATTTATCATCAAATTGTGACAGCTGGGTTCATTGCAACGGGCGAGGCCACTGAGGCCAGGAGGCAACAGGGCAAGGAGGCAACAGGGCAAGGAGGCAAGGAGGCAAAGAGGCAACAGGGCAACGGGGCAACGGGGACTGCCGGCCAGCACCCGCGGGAAGGGTCAGCGACGCTCGAGGATCCGGAGCGAGCCGACGCAGCGGACCTCGCTGAAGCCACCGGACGCCAGGGCCCGCTGGTAGATGCGGAACGGCGCCTGCCCGCCGTCGGCCGGATCGGGGAACACGTCGTGGATGGCGAGCGCGCCGCCGGGCGCCACCCAGCGCGCCCAGCCGTCGTAGTCGCGCTGGGCGGCCGCGTCGGTGTGCCCACCGTCGATGAACAGCAGGCCAAGGGGTGTCCGCCACAGCGCCGCCACGTCGGGTGAGCGCCCGACGATGGCGATCACGTCGTCCTCGATGCCGGCCCGCAGGAGCGCCTCGCGCAGCCGCGGCAGCGTGTCGATCTTCCCCGCGACCGGGTCGACCAGCCCGGGGTCGTGGTACTCCCAGCCGGGCTGGTGCTCCTCCGAGCCCCGGTGGTGGTCGATCGTGACGACCTGCTGCCCGGCGTCACGTGCCCCCGCCGCGAGGTAGATCGCCGACTTGCCGCAATAGCTGCCGACTTCGAGTACCGGCCCGATCGCCCCGTAGGCCAGGGCCGCCTCGCTCAGCGCCAGCCCTTCACCGGCCGGCATGAACCCCGTGGCGGCCTCGGCCGCGCGCAGCAAATCCGCATCCACGCATGGCACCCTAGCCTGCCCGGGCGGCGTGAGCTACCCGCGAGTACCCACTCCGGCATGCGCTGGGACCCGGCCCGCCACGGCCTGCAGGAAGTTGCCCATGATCGCCCGCCCGTGCGGCACGGTCAGGATGGATTCTGGGTGGAACTGCAGCCCCTCAACCGGGTGGGTCGCGTGCCTGATCCCCATCACGATGCCTTCCTTCTCCGCCAGCCGGGCCGTGACCCGCAGCGCGGCGGGCAGTGACCTCGGATCGACGACCAGCGAGTGGTAGCGCGCCGCGGAAAACTGGGCAGGCAGCCCCGCCAGCATCCCCTCACCGTCGTGGCTGACCAGGGACGCGAAGCCATGCGCGGGCTCGCTCGCCCGGACCACGCTGCCCCCGTAGGCCACGGCGATTGCCTGGTGACCCAGGCAGATGCCGAGGACAGGAATGGACGGGCCGCACATCGTGACGACGTCCACGCTGATGCCCGCCTCGGCCGGCGCGCACGGCCCCGGCGAGATGACGATCCCGTCCGGGCGCAGCGCGGCGACGGCCCCGGCCGGCACCTCGTCGTTGCTGACGACCTCGACCGCGCACCCGGCCCCGGACAGCAGGTGCGCCAGGTTGTAGGTGAACGAGTCGTAGTTGTCGACCAGGACGATGAGCGGCCGCGGCCGCCCGCGCAGCCCGCGGGCCGCGACCGGAGCCGCCGGCTGGTCAACGGTGCTGGCCGCACGGCACGACAGGCGAACGGCCAGGTCCTCCACCACCGGGCCAGAACGGACCCTCACCACTCCCACCACGGAGTTCGTCACGAACACTTCCTCGGCCGCGTCGAGCACTGCCTCCAGGGTGAGCGCGGTTTCCCGCACCGGGATGCCCGCCCCGGCCGCAAGCCGCAGCACTACCGCCCGGGTGATTCCGGGCAGCACCCGGCCGTCAAGCGGCGGGGTGTGCAGGATCCCGCCGATCACCGCGAAGACGTTGCCCCTGTCGGTCTCGAGGACATCGCCGTCGGCGTCGACGAGCAGCAACTGCTCGCCCGGGCCCGCGCTGAGCTCGGCGAGCAGCCGTCGGTCCTTCCACTTGTGCTGGCCCAGGCCGCCGGGGACGACGACCGGGCGCAGCCTGGCGGTCTGCGCCGCCCGCTCCTCGGTGATGACCTCGATCAGCGCCTGGAGCGGACCGCCCACCGGCCGGGTGCTTATTCGCAGCCGCCCGGACGGGCGACCGGAAAGGCAGGCCGCCAGGTCGGCCCGCAGCCGCGCGGGCAGCCGCTTGCCGTAGAGCGCGACCGTGCTCGCCTCGAGCCGGGCGAGATGCTCATCCAGGTCGGCCACCCGCCCGGCGGTGACCCGCAGCGAGGTGAACACGCCCATGGCCGCCCGGGGCCGCAGCCCCGGCGGGATGCCCGGGGCAACCGCCCCGCCCGCGGCCTGGGCGGCCTCGGCCTGCGGCCCTGCGCTGTCCTCGCTAAGGTCACCGCCGAGGGCACGGATCAGCGGCCTGGCCTTCACCAGGCACTCGCCATACTCGGCGGCGGGGATGGAGCGAGCGGTGATTCCCCCGCCGGCCCCTAGCCACACGCGGGACCGGTGGAACTCAAAGGTCCTGATCGCGACGTTCAGCTCCAGGCCCGCGACCGGGCTGGCGTAGCCGACCGCGCCGGTGTAGGCCTCGCGCGGCATTGGCTCGAGCTCGTGGATGATCTCCAGCGCCCTGACCTTGGGCGCGCCAGTGACCGAGCCGGGCGGGAACGTGGCCCGGATGAGCGCGTCGTCGTCCACCCCGTCGGCCAGCGTCCCCGTCACGTCAGAGACCAGGTGCCACAGGCCGGGATGCCGTTCCGGCCGCAGCAGCGCGGGCACTTCCACGCTGCCGGGCACGCAGACGCGGCTGAGGTCGTTGCGCATCAGGTCAACGATCATCACGTTCTCGGCGCCGTCCTTGACCGAGCCCTGCAGTGCCTCGCGCGACAGCTCGGCCTCAGCCGCGTCATCAGGCCGCGCCCTGGTTCCCTTGATTGGCGATGACAGCACCGTGCGCCCGGTCCGCCGCAGGAACAGCTCGGGCGACAAGCTGGCCACCGCCGAGGAGTCAGGCAGCCGCAGGAACGCCGCGTAGCGCGGGTCCAGTTGCTCGGCGGCGGCGCAGAACCCGTCGAGCGGATCGCCGTCGAACGACGCCTCGACCCGCAGGCAGATGTTGGCCTGGAAGATGTCACCCTGCCTGACGTAGTCCACCGTGGCGCGGACGGCCTCGCGGTGCTCGGCCGGTGACGGTGTCATCCCGAACGTCCCGCAGGTGTAGCCGCGCGGGGCGGGCCGGCCGGCCTGGGCGCGGCGGGTGAGCTCCTCGAGCCGGGCCGCCAGGTCCGATTCCCGGCTGAGCACGCCGCGGGAGTCCCGGTCGCCGGGCTCCTCGTGGACGAGTGCCTCGAAGAACCACTGGCCGGATGCCCGGTCGCGGCGCAGCACGTGGTCGTAGTAGCCCCACCAGGAGTCCGGCAGCCGCCGGGAATCTCCGGGCGCGGGCGGCACCGGCAGGTACTGAGCCGACGCCCCGTACCCGATGTAGCCGATCCAGCCGCCGCCGAAGCGCGGGCCATCGTCTGGGCGGGAGCCTTCACGCTCTCGCCATGGGCCGTCCTGCATGGACGACCACTTGTGACTGGTTACCAGTGGGACCGATCCGATGATGTCGCTGCCCCCCGACCACGCACCGAGAAGAGCCACCGGGTGCGGGTCGTCCCGTACCAGGCGCAGTACGTCACACGCGCTCAGGTCCCAGTTGAGCGCACGGCAGAATCTCTTTGCCCCCATAAGGTTTCCTAGGAAACCGGATGTCACAGCAGTTCGTCAACGGGAACGCGGCATAAAGTGGCAACACAATTACAAACGGTTAAGCACGGACAGTGCCACCCTGGCAGCGGGCTTGCGGATGAGCTGCGGGTAGGGCAGCTCGCTGCGGCAGATCTTCTCGAACAGCCGCCACCCCTGGGGGGTCGACAGGCCCTTGTGGAAGGTTCTGGTGTGCCGGGTGAACGCGTTGAGCAGGACCTGGCTGGCCCGCATCTCGGCCCCTAGCCCCTGCTCGATGGCGGTCGCGTAGTCATCGAGGGCGCCCAGGGACGAGCCCGCGACGCAGGCCTTGGCGGCGGCCTGGCCGGCCAGCGCACCGGAGCGGAGCGCGAAGCTGATCCCCTCCCTCGTCCACGGCTCAAGCAGCCCGCCGGCGTCCCCGGCGACGATGACCCGGCCCTTGCGCAGGGGCGAGTCGTCGGTGCGGCAGCGGGTCAGGTGCCCGGAGTCCCTGACCGCCACGTAGCTGGCCAGGCCCAGCCTGTCCACAAACTCCCGCAGGTACCGACGGGTAGCGTCACCCTGCCTGGCCCCGGCCTGCGTCCCTTCGCCCGCGCGTCGCGCCGCGATGACCCCGACCGTCAGCCGGTCGCCCTTGGGGAAGACCCAGCCGTAGGAGGCGGGGATCTCGCCCCAGTCGAGCAGCAGCCGGCCCCGCCAGTCACGCCGCAGCGTCTCGGGGATGGCGATCTCCAGCTCGAGCCCGAGGTCGACCTGGCTGAACGTGACGCCGACGTGCCGGGCGCTGATCCCGCCGGACCCATCGGCGCCAACGACGACGGCGGCGGTGACCGACGAGCCGTCGGCCAGCCGGATCGTCGCATGACCCGGGCCGTCGTCGGTTATCCCGCGCACGACCGTCTTCTGCCGTGCCTCGGCCCCGGCGGCGAGCGCCCGCTGCAGCAGCGCGGCGTCGAATTCCTCGCGCATCACCATCGTCAGCAGCGGCCTGGTGCCGAGCCTGGTGAACTCGTGCTCGCCGTGCAGGGTGAAGGTCGCCGAGTAGATCTCGTCACGGGCCGGCACCGCGGGCAGGTCGCGGACCGCCTGCAGCGACGCTCCGATCAGGCCGCCGCCGCACGTCTTGTACCGGGGATGCTCAGCCCGCTCAAGGATGACCGTACGCGCCCCGGCGACCGCCGCGGCGTGCGCCGCCGACAGCCCGGCCGGCCCCCCGCCGATGACCGCAACATCCCACTCAGCCCGTTCCTGCACGCCAGTAAGGGTAGGCGACCCCTAGCCAGCGTTCGCGGGTACCCCGGCGTCCGGCGGGAGACGATCACTCGAAGCGGATGGCCGACGGGGCGGTCATCCGGCGCAGCAGTGGCAGCGTCACCCCGATGATCCCGAAGGCAATCGCGAGCCCGGCGCCCATGATCGCGTAGTAGTCGGAGCCGAGTTGCGGTAGCGCCGTGCCGCCCGGCGCGAGCCTGACGAAGGCAAGCAGCGATGTTCCGTAGGCGATGGCCGCGGCCAGCAGCGTGGCCGCCGCCAGCGGGACCGCCGCCTCGAGCAGGACGACCCTTGTGAGCACGTCGAGCGGAGTGCCGCTTACTCGCATCAGGGTGAACGGGCGCTTACGGTCGACCAGGCCGCCGCCAACCGCCACGGCCAGGCTGCATCCGGCCACGATCAGGGTGAGCGCGACGGCGGCGTAGATGATCCTGGCGGCCAGGGCGCCCCTGGCCGTCCGGATCTGGAGCGTCTCGCCGAACGTCAGTGGCGGGGTGGGCGACGACCCGACCCCGCCACCGACCTGTGGTGCCGTGTGCACGGCGAGGTAGGTCCGGACGCGCTCAAGGGTGCTGTCACTGTTCACCCGGACCAAGACCGTCTGCAGCGGCAGTGTGGCGAGGTCACCCGTGTAGGCGGCGTCACCGGCGCTGACCATCGGCTCCGCCTGGTAGTGCGGATTCTGGTCGAAGAGCAGGTCGTCACTGGCCTGCACGGCCGTCACGCCGGACGGGCACTGGCCGAGCGCCGCGATCGCGCGCAGGTCCGCACAGCTCACCGCGACCGGGCCAGTGAAGCCCTGAGCTGGCGCTCCCGGGCTGGCCAGCGCCGGCTCGTCCGCCGGCTGCGAGCCGGCCCGCTTCGGGGCGATGACCCCGCCGTTCGGTTCCTTCCTGACGCCGGCTGACCCCGGCGGCAGCGGTAGCTGGTAGAGCGGGTATACGCTCGCACCTCGAATGGCCCGCAACCCACCGATCAGTTCCTGGCCGGCCGACGGTGCGAGGTTGACCGCGCCGACCAGGATGCTGCTGAGCGCCCCGGCCGTCGGCGTCGACTGGGTCTCGTTCAGGGAGGGCACCAGGATCCCGGCCATCGTGCCGAGGAAGACCGCGAGCACAAGGCCGGTCACTGACCGGAACGCCGCGTGCGGCTTGTCGGCCAGGCGACGGGTAGCCAGCAGCGCCGACGGCCCTCGCGCGGCTCGCGACAGCGATCGAGAGACCAGGGCGGTGATCCACGGGCCGGCGAAGACCAGGCCGATCATCGTGACGATCAGGCCTGGATAGGTGGACAGGCCAACCGCCTGGTAGTTCGTCGTCCACAGCCCGCCCACGTACAGGGCCAGCCCGGCCACCAGCACGGTCAGCCGCCAGAATGAGGGCGGCTTCTGCCTGGCGCGGCGGCTGACGCCCAGCGGTGAGATCTGCACCCGGTGCAGCGAGATCAGCGCGGCCACCGCCGCCGCGAGCGGCACGATCGCCAGGATGCTCACGTAGGCCACCAGGGTGGGCGTCAGCTCCGATTCGAAGTAGTCGGTGCCGACCAGTGCCGAACCAGCGAGCAACGGCCGGACCAGCAGGAAGATGACGGTGCCACCGATCACGCCGCCGAACGCGGACAAGACGGCCTCGATCGTGGCAAGCAGCCTGATGTCAGCCGGGGTGCCGCCAACCAGCCTCAGCGCGGCGAAGCGCTCCTCGCGCCGGTCGGCCGCCAGCCGGGTCGCGGTGCTGATCAGCACGAGCATCGGCAGCAAGACGGCGACCACGCCGACGTAGAACGCGTCCTTGAAGTAGGGGCTGAACACCTGCCGGGCGGCCCCGGTGTAGATCGAGGTCACCCAGGTGGTGCCCGCGATCCTGGTCAGCGTGGCGGGCGCGTACCCGATGTAGATCACCAGGTCATTGGTGCCGTTCAGCGCGGCCGGGCCGATCGTCCCGGCGAGCCTGCCGGGGAACCTGTCGCCGAGCTCGTCGGCGGGCACCGTCCTCAGCCGGGCGGCCAGCGCGGGAGACGCGTAGTAGGTGCCCGGTGCGGGCAGTCGCGGTACGCCCGGCGGCACTGGCGCGCCCGGGCCGAGCGCGGCGACGTCGAGACGGCTGAGCGTCTGGCCTTGGTAATAGTCAGCGCTGTTGTTCCACAGCTCCCCGTGCCCGGGCAGCGTGGCTGGCAGGCTGGCACCCTGCGTGCAGGACCAGCACTGCTGGCTGGCGTTCGCCTCGTAGGCGTGGAGCTCGGCGAGCACGCCGAGCAGCAGCGCGACGCCGACCGCGACCGCCGCCGCCGTAATGAGCAGCCGGGCCATCGCCTCCCGCCCGCTGTGCAGCGCGAGGTGCAGGCCGAGGCGAAGCATCAGCTCACGCCCTTGGCGAGAGCGGATGAGGCGGCGGCCGGCGGCTGGTCGACCGGGGAAACCTGGCCGTCGCGGACCATCGCCACCCGGTCGGCGTAGGCGGCGACCCGCGCGTCGTGGGTGACGATGACGACCGTGGTGCCCTGCTCACGCGCGAGCCCGGTCAGCAGGTCCATCACCTTCTCCCCGGCCAGCGAGTCCAGCGACCCGGTCGGCTCGTCGGCGAAGATGACCCTCGGCGCCAGCGCCAGCGCCCGCGCCACGGCCACCCGCTGCGCCTCGCCGCCGGACAGCTCGCCGGTCCTGTTGCCGCCCTTGCCGCCGATGCCGAGCTTGTCGAGCCAGGCCGCCGCGGTCTGGTAGGCGACCTTGCGCTGGGTGCGGCTCAGCAGCAGCGGAAGCGCGACGTTGTCGGCCGCGGTCAGCTCGGGCACCAGCTGTCCGAACTGGAAGACGAAGCCAAAGGCGGTGCGCCGCAGCCTGGTGCGCTGCGCCTCAGTCATGGCGTTGAGCGGCTGCCGATCAAGCAGCACCTCCCCCTGGTCGGGCACGTAGATGCCCGCCAGGCAGTGCAGCAGGGTGGACTTGCCTGACCCGCTCGGACCCATCAGCGCCAGAATCTCCCCGGCGCGGACGGTAACGCTCGCCCCGCGCAGCGCGGGTGTCGGGCCGAAGGCCTTGTGAACGCTGCGGGCCTCGATCAGGCCAGCGCTGGCACCAGGGGTATTCATCGGTTCCTGACCACCTCTGCTAGTTCCGCCAGGCGGGCTGACGTCAGGTCGATCCATCGAAGATCCGCCTCCAGGTGAAAGAGGGCGTGATCGGCGAGCAGCACGTCAACCAGCGGCCCGGTCCGCTTGAGCGCCGTGAGCTCTTGCATGCGCCGGATGTGCGCCGCCCGCTGCATGTCGAGGTAGCCGCTGGCCGGCTTGCCGAGCATGAGGGCCAGCGTCACCTTGGCGAACAGGACGGTCTGCAGATGCGGCTCTGGCTCAACCGGCTCGGCGAGCCAGGCGTCGACCTCGGCCCGGCCAACGTCGGTGATCGCGTAGCGCTTCCTGTCCGGTCCCGCACCGGGCTCGCTATCACCACCGCTGACCTTGCCGTCCCTGGCCAGCCGGCCGAGGGTGGCATAGACCTGCCCGAACGGCAGCTGCTTGCCGCGCCCGAAGAACTCGTCGTAGTCGCGCTTGAGGTCGTAGCCATGGCTTGGCTCGCGTTCAAGCAGGCCGAGCAAGGTGAGTGGGACGGTCACAACTCGCAATATATACTGAGTGTATACACTGCGCAAGTACGGAGGCAGACGCCGACAGCAGCCGGTGACGGGCGGGCGGCAGGCGGGATTGTCAGGGACCGGTGAACTGGCCGAGGAACAGGGGCAGGCCGGTGGTCGTCTCAACGACAGCGAACAGGAACGGACGGTCGGCGGTGAACGTCATCTGCGGGCGGTGCACCACGGCCAGCGCGGCCACGACGACGGCGGTCGCCGCAGCGGCCTCGGTGCCCTGCTCGTTGACGTCGATGTAGGCCTGGTGCGCGACCGCGCTGATCCGCAGTTGCTCGGCGGTGGTGATGCCGCTGAAGTCGGCCCCACTGCCGCTGAACGCACGGGGCATGCCCAGGGCCGTCAGCGTCTCCTTCAGCGACAGCGTGGTCCTCAGCGTGAACCGCGGCAGCCGCAGGTCAACCTGGTACACCTGGCGACTGGCGACAAGCTCGCCCAGCACGCCGCCCACCCCGCCCAGGCCGGCGAGGGAAAGCTCGGCCAGCGGCCCGTCCGGCAGCACGATCGCCATCGCGAGACGCCGGTCCACATAAGGCAGCAATACCGCCAGGAAGCCGTCGCCCTCATGGGCGCGCAATTGTGCGCTGGCGTGCATCATGTCGACCGGCACCGGCTTGGATCCCGGCGGGGAGAATGGCTCCTTCCTGGTGTTGCCCTCGGGAAACGGGTGCTCCCACTGGGCCTTCAGGTAGACGGCGTTGACCAGGACCAGCCTGGTCAGGTTGTCAAGGACGCCGCGGGCGAGAAGGTCGGTAATCTTGCCGGCCGTCTGCTCCCCGACCGCCGCGTTGATCGCCAGCCGGGCCGCTTCCCAGTCGCGGCTGAAGTCGGCTCGCTCTACCCTGACCGGCTGGTCCAGGTAGTCGTCGCGGATGGGCAGGCCCGACTGGATCCAGGCGGTGTTCGCGACGCGGAGGATGACCTCCTCGCTTTCCGTGCGGCCCGCCAGCTGCTGCTGGACCTCGCGGGCCGCCTCCGGTCCTGGCAGGTGCAAGACCCTGGCCATCTCCGTGGCGGTCTCGCCCCGCGCACCGATCAGGGCCATGCGCAGCGCGGCGGCGATCGAGGCCGGGGAGAAGACGAGATTGTCCGGACCGGCCAGTTGCGCGTAAAGGTCGGTGCCGAACGCGGCGTCCGCCGCCGCCAGCTGCTGCGTGTTGGCCGGCATAATTACCCCTTCCTGAGGACGGACAGCCGGTCGAGGGCGTCGGCGAGTACCCCGGTGCGCTTGCAGAAGGCGAACCTGACCTGGGTCCGGCCCGCTTCCTTGTCGTCGTAGAAGACGGCGCTCGGGATGGCGACCACCCGGGCACGCTCGGGCAGGCTAAGGCAGAACTCGGTGCCGTCGGTCTCGCCGAGCGCAGTGATGTCGGTGGTGACGAAGTAGGTGCCGTCGGTGGGGTAAACCTCGAAGCCTATGGCGCGCAGGCCGTCGCTGAGCAGGTCGCGCTTGGCCTTCAGGTCGGCCGCGAGCTGCGCGTAGTACTCGTCCGGCTGGTCGAGGGCATCGGCGATCGCGAACTGGAACGGGCCGCTGCCGACGAACGTGAGGAACTGCTTGGCCGTCCTTACCGCGGCGACCAGCTCGGCCGAGCCGGTGACCCAGCCGACCTTCCACCCGGTGAAGCCGAAGGCCTTGCCGCCTGAGCTGATCGTCACGGTGCGCTCGCGCATTCCCGGCAGCCCGGCGATCGGGATGTGCGGGACGTCGTAGGTGAGGTGCTCGTACACCTCGTCGGTGACGACGAGCAGGTCGTGCGCGATCGCGATCCGGGCGATCTCGCGTGTTTCCGCGCTGGTCAAGACCATGCCGGTTGGATTATGCGGGGTGTTGATAAGCAGCAGCCTGGTGCGGTCGGTGATCAGCGACTCGAGCTTGCCGAGATCCGGGCGAAAGTCCGGCGCGCGCAGCGTGAGGCCGACGCGGGTGGCCCCGGCCATCGCGATCGTCGCCGCGTAGGAGTCGTAGAACGGCTCGAACGCGATGACCTCATCCCCCGGCTCGGTGAGGGCGAAGATGGCCGAGGCGATGGCCTCGGTCGCGCCCACGGTGACAAGCACCTCGGTGTCCTGGTCATAGCGCAGGCCGTAGAACCGCTGCTGGTGGCGAGCTACCGCCTGCCGCAGCGGCGGCACGCCGGGCAGCGGCGTGTACTGGTTCCCCTCGCCCCGCGCGATGGCGTCCATGGCCCGCCGCGCGACGCCCTGCGGCCCGTCGCTGTCAGGGAAGCCCTGGCCGAGGTTGATCGATTGCGTGGCAATCGCCTTGGCCGACATCTCGGTGAAGATCGTCGTGCCGAACGGGGCAAGCCGCTGATTGAGCAGAGGTCGTCTCACGGCTCTATGAGATCACGGCGCCGCCCCGGTGGGACAATGCCCTCATGCGCATCGCCCTGGCCCAGATCCCCGTCAGCCCTGATTCCGCCGTGAACCTGTCCCGGGTGAAGGACGCCCTGGCGCAGGCGGCCGCGGGCGGCGCTGACCTTGCCGTCTTTCCCGAGGCGACGATGGTGCGGTTCGGGTCGGACCTGGTGGGGTCAGCGGAAGAGCTCGACGGCCCGTTCTGCACGGAAGTAGGACTGGCCTGCGCCGCCACCGGGGTGGCGGCGGTGGTGGGGGTGTTCGAGCCGGCCCCCGGCGGGCGGGTGTACAACACGGCGGTCGCGTTCTCCGCGGCGGGCGAGCGGGTCGCCTCCTACCGGAAGATCCACCTGTTCGACGCGCTCGGGCAGGTGGAGTCGGAGACCGTAGCGCCGGGATCTGACGTCGTGGTGACGCCGCTTTCCGGTGCGCCGGTAGGGCTGCAGATCTGCTATGACATCCGGTTCCCCGAGCTGACCAGGGCGCTGGCGGTGGCCGGTGCCCGGCTGGTGACGGTCAGCGCCGCGTGGGCCGCGGGGACGTTCAAGGAAGAGCACTGGGTGACGCTGCTGCGGGCCAGGGCGATCGAGAACACGGTGTGGATCGCCGCCACCGACCAGGTACCCGACCCGGACGCCAAGCCGACCAGGGCCGCAACCGGCGTCGGCCGCAGCCTGCTGATCGACCCCATGGGCGTCGTCCGGTGCGACCTGGGCCCGGCGGCCGGCGTCACGGTGGCGGAGGCGGACCTGTCGGCGGTGGACTCCGTGCGCGCCTCACTGCCGTCCCTGGGGCACCGTCGTGAGGATGTCTTCGGCCCGGCCCTGGCCCCCTCGGCCGACTGCCCCCCGGATTCGGCCGGCTGACCCCGGATGGGGCGAGCACCCCAGGATGAACTGGCGCAACCTGGCCCCCACCCCTTGCGTGCCTTGCCCCGACTAGCACTACACACTGCTGGCTGCGGACTTCACTCCCGGAGTGCTCGCGGCTTTCAGCTTTCCGCCCCGGGGGCGATAACTCCAGGGTTTCACCGTTTCATCATTTAATGTGAACCGTGCCGGGTTACGCTCACAGTGAGCAACGGACTGCATTCGGCGTGGAGACAGCGTGGCAGCTGACGACAGCAGCGACCCTCAGGGCTTCGGCGCGGCACTCCGCCAGGCGCGAGCGGCCAGCGGGATGTCGCTGCGGGAACTGGGCGAGCGAACGCACTACTCCAAGGGGCACCTGAGCAAGATCGAGAACGACCTCGTCAGCGGCAATCTCGACCTGGCCCGCGTGTGCGACCAGGTCCTCGCCGCGCGGGGCCAGCTGACCAGGGCCTTCCTCGCCCAGGGCGGTCCCAAGGCAACGGCAGCACCACCTGACCCAGCCCTGGACGCCCTGGCGCTGCTGCGGACCCTGGCCGCGGGCCTGCTGGCGCACGGTGGCGGCAAGCCCGGCGACGTGGCGCTCCGCCACCTCGTCAGTGGGTACCTGAGCACGGCGGCAACGGCCGACGAACTGGTCTCACCGCGGCGCTACCGTGCGGCCGGGACACCGGCCGCGGGGCGCTTCGCCGATCGCGGCGAGGCGATGGGCTGGTGCGACGAGATGGCCGAGCACGTACCGCTGCTGTGCTCGCTGGCCTACGAGCTGGGCTGCGACGATGAGTGCTGGCGGCTCGCCTACGCCTTCCGCGGCTACTTCTTCACCGTGCGCGCGCTGCGGCCCTGGGCGACCAGCCACCGGATCGCCCTGCGGGCCGCCGAGCGGGCCGGCAACCAGTGGGGGCAAGCGGTGACGCGCAACAACCTGGGCCTGGTCCTCCTGGAGCAGGGCCGGGCGCCGGCCGCCGAGGCCGAGTACGGCCGGGCACTGGGCATCTTCCGCGATCTGGGCGACGACCGCGGGGTGGCGGCAACGCTCGGGCACCAGGCCTGGGCGAGCTTCGCCGCGGGACGCCCCGGTGCGGCGGTGGACCTCGCCACGGCGGCCAACGAGCTCAACCGGCGCCATGGCGACGAGCGCGCGGTGGCCATCATGGACCGGACCGCCGCGCTCGCGCACACCCGGCTGGGGCGCCATCGGATGGCACTGGACTGCCTGGCCGAGTGCCAGGAGATCCTCGACGGGCTTGACCTTCCGCTCGACGTGGCCATGCTGCTCAACTGCCAGGGCGAGGTGCGCTTCGCGATGGGCGCGTTCGGCCAGGCCGCCGACTGCCACACAAGGGCCGGGGAGCAGGCCGCCGCCTGTGGCGGGCTGGCCGAGGCGGCACGCGCGGAGCGCCTCTACTGGCGGGCGGCCAGCATGTCATCGACGCTCATGGCATCACCCTGAGTCATCAGCAGCACGCCGTTGTAGATCGCCTTGTACAGCGCGAGAGAGTTCACCTGCTTGTCAATGACGCAGGTCAGGCGGTCCTGTGGCAGGAACTGAATCGCCCAGCGGGGATTGAAGAACAAGATGCCGCTGGGCGATCGCGGGTCGACGAACACGGCGGACAGCGTTGCGGCCCCGACATGGAAGTGCGCCGACATGAGTCGTCGTTCCGGCCCCGGGTCGAGCAGGTCAAGCATCTGCCTGATGTCCTTGGCGCTCTCCCGCAGGTGTACCGCGCCCTCCTGGGAGATCGGGCGCAGGGTCGCGTAGGTGGCCAGGATGAGGGTCACCCGGACACCGCGCCGCCTCACCAGGTCGACGAGGCCGCGCTTGCTGTCGTCGTCACTCAGCCAGCTCCGCAGGTTCGGCCCGGCGATGATGAGCTCCTCGCGTGCCCTGTCCATCAGGTCGGCCTGGCTATACCCGTCGGTGTCGAAGATGGCCGGGCCGGCCAGAATGTGGTCCTCCGACGGCACCAGCCGGCGCGACGCCTGGAGCGACGCCCACGCGCGACCGGAGATCTCCATCAGCGAGCGCAGGTAGTTGTCGGGACCGAGCCGTCCGAACGCCACCTCGTCAAGCAATTCTGACGGCACCGCGTCGAGGGTCTCCTGGGAGTCGACATAGGGCGCCAGGGAAACCCGCGGCACGGTGAGCGCGTGCCTGATCTCCGCCATGCACCACCGGGACCGCAGGAAGTCCGGTGTCACGTAGGCGAAGAACAGGTGCGACTCATTGATGGCCGCCTCGATGGACGGGCTTAGCCGCTCCCCGGCGAGGATGTCGGAGGCATCGATCCAGCAGTCGACCTCCGAGCTGAACAGGTCCGCCCGCACCCGGCGGACGAGCTCCTCATTCTTCCTCGAGTAGGAGACAAACACCCGAGGCCGCAAGACGCTCACCGGTCTATAAGATCAGCTTCCGCGGGCGACCTGGTAGGGGGCAAATGACTGGGCGGTGGCCATCAGCTCAATCACGTTGACGTTGACGTGGGCGGGCATCGTCGCGGCCCAGAAAATCGACTCGGCAATGTCGTCGGCCGTCATCGGCCGCATGCCCGCGTACACGGCGTCGGCCTTGGCCTTGTCGCCGTGGAACCTGACGGTGGAGAACTCGGTGTCGGCCATGCCCGGCTCGACGCAGGTGACCCGGACGCCGCTGCCGTGCACGTCGCTGCGCAGCGCGATGCTGAACTGGTGGACGAACGCCTTCGTGCCCGCGTAGGTGTTGCCACCCGGGTAGGGGTAGGTCCCCGCGACCGAGCCCAGGTTGATGACGTGGCCCCGGCGCCTTTCCACCATGCCGGGCAGGACCGCGCGGGTCACGTGGACCAGGCCCTTGCAGTTGGTGTCGATCATCTGGTCCCAGTCGTCCAGGTCGGCCGACTGGGCCGGCTCGGTGCCGAGGGCGAGGCCGGCGTTGTTGACCAGGACGTCGATCTCGGCGAACTCGGCGGGCAGCCCCTGGACCACCGCGCTGACCGCGTCGCGATCGCGAACGTCGAGGGTCACCGGCAGCACAAGGTCACCGAACTCGGTGGTCAGGTCCTTCAGCCGCTCGGCGCGGCGAGCGCTGGCGATGACGCGGGCACCGGTCGCGGCGAAGCGGCGCGTGACGGCGGCGCCGAAGCCGCTGCTGGCACCGGTGACAAAGGCAGTTCGAGGCTGAGTGCTGGTCATGGTCTCACCCTATTGCCCCGGGCTGAGGCCGGAACTAACCGCGGATCGGGGACTGCCAGATCGTGGGGGACTCGCTGGCCTCGGTCGCGGTGAAGCCGGCGCCGGTGAGGGTGGCGCCTGCCGCCGTGAGGGCGGTGATGGCATGAGCGCCCTGGCCTGCCAGGCCGAAGCCGTCGGGTGTCTCGGCCGTCCAGGTGCCGGTGGCCGCCGCGCTGCCGCCCCCCTGAACCGGGCTGCAGGTCCAGACGAGCACGTCCGTGCTGCCCGCCCGGTCATAGGTGCCCGTCGCGGTGAACCCGGTGCCCGCAGCCGTGAGCGCGGTGACCGCGGCCGAGCCTGGCGTGGCGCTGCCTGGGCTGGGAAGCCCGGCCGCCTGCCAGGTCGCGCCGCCGTCGGCCGACATCTCGGTGAACGGGACCCGCTCGCCTGAGGCAGTGACCTCGGTTCCCGCCGCGGCCACGCTGGCGCCGTTGGCCGCTACCAGGCTCAGCGCGGCCGAGCTGGCCGAGCCACCGGCGGGCAGCCCGAGCGTCAGCTGGCGCCACGCCTGCCCGGTAGGCGACGTCCAGGCGGCCGGCTTACCGCCGGCTGAGCCGACGGCCACGAACCCGCCGGTTGTCGCGGTGACGGCGGTGACCATGGTGTTGCCGTCCGCTGACGGCAGCGAGGCGACCCGCCATCCGGCCAGCCCGGTGGAGAACCAGGCCATTGCGGTCTGGTGACCGCCCGAGGGCTGCCAGCCAACGATGACATAGCCGCGGGCACTGGCCGCGACCCCGGACGTCACCGCACCCGGGGCGCTGAACGCCTGCACGCCGTCCTGCGCGGTCCAGGACTGCCCGCCCGGTGAGCCGATCACGACCGGATGCCCGCCCGCCGCGCTGCCGACGGGGCCACCGACGGCCACCCATCCCGCTGGGCCGTGCGCCACGGCGGTGAGCTGCTGCACGCCCGGCCGATCCAGGGTGGCGTTCCCCACCCCGGTGCCCCGCTGCCACGTCGTCCCGCCATCCGGCGACGACCAGATCGCCGGGAAGCCGTCCGCGGCCCCCACCGCCACCTGCGTCGCGCCCGCGGCGGAGATCGCGTTGACCGCGACCTGCGCGATGGTCACGCCGGGGATGGCGCTGACGACGACCTCCTCGGGGCCGCCCTGGGCGCCGATCAGGGTAAGCACTGGCTGGCCACCCGGGGACGCACCGCTGCCGCTCGCCGCGATGAGGGCCTGCCCGGCCGAGGTGACGGCCACGCCGTTCACCTGCTCGCCCGTGGGGGTGCCGAACGGGTCCGTGCCGGTCCACCTGGCCCCGTCGGCAGAAAGGAACGCGATGAGGAAGCCGTTCGCGCTGCCCTCGATGGCCGCGCCTGACGGCCCGCCAGAAACCTGCCCGATTGTCAGCGCCGCGCCGTTCGCCGTGGTGATGGCGGCCGACTGCGTCCACGTGATCCCGTCAGGCGAGGTGTAGACGAGGGCACCGGTGTCGCCCTTGACGATCGCGGTCCGCACGGCCATGAAGCCGCCGCGCAACGGGGCCAGGCCGGAGATCGTCACCGCCGCGCCGTTACCCGCGGGAATGGTGACGGCCGACCACGACGTGCCGCCGTCGGCGGACCGCCAGGTGGCCGACTCGTGCCCGTTGGCCGTGGCGACCGTGCCGGATGCCACGATGGCCATCCCGTTCGCCGCCGCGTGGTTGATGGCCAGGACCTGGCTACCCGCCGGGACCGGCAGGGCGAGCCCGGTCCCGGCCTCGCGCCGCCAGGAGGTCCCATTCGCTGACATCCAGATGACCGGGGACGAGGACCCGGCGGACGGGTTGGCCTGCCCGACGGCCAGGAAGCCGGTTCCCGCCGTGATCACCGCGTTCACCGTGTCGCCCGGCTGCTCAGGGAGGCCAGGGCGGGAGATCCAGGCGTTCCCGTTCTGGCTAGTGAAAGAGGAATCGGGGGTGATAGCGACCCACCCGGCTGCCCCCCCGGCGAGCAGGACGGGCCCCTGAGCCTGGGGGGTGGTGGCGCCGGCGGCGGCCTGCAGTGACGCCAGCCGCCAGGTGTGACCGTCGTTGTCAGAGAACAGGAAGCGGACCCGGGCGAGGCGGCTGCCGGACTGCGTACCCGCCGCGACGATGTTGGCCCCCACGCTGGCCACGCTGGACAGCGGCAGGCTGATGCCCCGCCCGGCCAGGGCGGGAGTCGTGGTGAAGTCGGCGGCCGCGCTGCGCGCGGGCGGGAAGCCGACGGACAGGTCCGACGGGGCCAGGCCAGCGGAGCCGCTGTTAGCCCCGGCCGCGACGACGACGGCGATGCCGACGGATATCGCGATCGCGATCGGGATGACGAGGGCGGTCACGAGGTTTCGTGACCGCATGGTCGCGATCACCTCACCGGCGAGGGAACGGCGGTCAGCTTCCGGCTCGCGGTCATCGGGGGACCCGGGCGACTGGATCGGGGGGATGCCTCCGGAGGCCGGCGGGGCCGCTGCCCGACCGGACCTGGGCGGGGATTCGAGGCTGGCGGGCCAGGACTGCGGCCCGGACCGGTCCCGCCGCGGGCCCGATGGCCATTCCCGCAGGGTGGACGGCGCTGACGGCCACTGCTCCTGGCGCGAAGGCCGCGCGTCGAACTCCGGCGGCCACCCGCCCCGGCCTGGCGTCCGCGGCTGCGGGCCGGACAACCGGCCCTGCGGGCCAGACAGCCGGGACTGCGGGCCGGACAACCGGCCCTGCGGGCCAGACGGCCGGGACTGCGGGCCCGGCGCAGCCGGATACGGTCCCGTCCCTGGCGGGGCGGAAACCCTGGCCTCGGCCTGCCAGGACCGGCCGGGACCCCGGGGCGGCGCTGCCGTCCACGGCGCAGCTACCTCAGGGGATGGCGCGGTCTCCTGGTAAGGCGCCGCGTGCCAGGGAGCCGGCCTGGGCTGGTCCGGCTGGGGGCCTTCCCAGCGGGAAGGGGTGCCCGATGGCTCCTCGAACTCGTAGCCTGGCCGCCCCCGCGATGCCTCCCGCCGGGGCTGAGCTGGGCCGGGATACCTGTCCCATGACCCGCTATCGCCGCTCCGATGCCTACCGCTCACCTGACTTCAACCTGTGCAATCGCTAGGTGCGGGACGACCCGTGGCCTGATGACGTGCCTGCATGACGCTCTTTTCAGCGTACTGCGCGGACTGCGCGGGGGGCGGGCGAATCGCCCGGCCCACTCCTGCGGGTTTTCCCTGGTGTGTTCCTCGTCGCAGTACAACCGGCCCCCCGGGGCCCGCGACGTACTATTGTTTCGCGGGGCATCCCTACCAGCACGGCCGCTGGGCATCGTGCCGCCTTCCAGCCAACCGCCTGGGGCCGACATGGGAAGCCTTGTGAGGGGAAGTCAAGTCATTCATGTCGAATCTTTCGGAAGAAGGCGATGTCCGCCGTGTCTTCTGAGTCGCCGCGTGCCGCCGCGGATCTCAGCGAGCCCTCATCTAGTCAGTCAGCAGC
>Ga0335072_10002730_pt1 | contig 27147 bp, 20 predicted proteins | sample Lox_Sample_21_FD_206725 | JGI IMG/M metagenome (GOLD analysis project Ga0335072, IMG submission 206725) | Soil microbial communities from Loxahatchee National Wildlife Refuge, Florida, United States - Lox_Sample_2.1 | ecosystem: Environmental > Terrestrial > Soil > Wetlands | place: USA...
ACGTCTTTGTTAAACGGATAGGCGCGAATGCGGAGATAGTCGGCTTCGACGCCATACTCTTTCTTCAGCTGATCGCGGCTCTCGCCGACGGCGAAGTCAGAGGTTCCGAAAGCGATAATGCCCACCTCCGATTTGCCGGTCTGCACGGCAACAGGCGCGGGCATCAGCGAGCGCGCCGTCTCAAACTTGCGGGCAAGCCGCTCCATGAGGTTCTGATAGTCCTCAGGGCGCTCGGAGTAGAGAGCCTTCTCATTGTGTCCGCTGCCGCGGGTGAAGTAGGAGGCTTTGGGGTGATCGGTGCCAGGCAGCGTGCGATACGGAATCGCGTCGCCATCAACGTCCTTATAACGAGCGAATTCACCGAGCCTGGCAAGTTCGGCGGCGGTGAGAACCTTGCCACGGTTCAGCGGCTTGTCCGGGTAATCAAACGGATCGGACATCCAGTTATTCATGCCGAGGTCGAGGTCGGAGAGGACGAAGACCGGCGTTTGCATCTGCTCGGCAAGATCGAATGCGGCGCCGGCAAACTCGAAACACTCCTTCACGCTGGCCGGGAAGAGCATGGGATGCTTGGTGTCTCCGTGGGAAAGGACCGCAATGGAGAGCAGGTCGGCCTGTGCGGTACGCGTGGGCAATCCGGTCGACGGCCCGACGCGCTGGATGTCGAAGATAACGCCGGGCAGTTCGGCGAAGTAGCCGAGGCCCGCGAATTCGGCCATGAGTGAGATGCCCGGACCAGAGGTCGCGGTCATCGAGCGGGCACCAGCCCAGCCTGCGCCGAGAACCATGCCGATAGCAGCCAGTTCGTCTTCCGCCTGCACGACGGCGAAGTTCGCTTTCCCGTCCGGCTCGATGCGGTACTTCTTGAGGAAATCGATCAGTTGCTCGACGACGGAAGAAGACGGCGTGATCGGATACCACGTGACCACCGTGACGCCGGCGAACATCGCGCCCAGCGCACAAGCCGCGTTGCCATCGATGATGATCTTGCCTTCCGTCGCGTGCATCCGCTCGACCATGAAGGGGTCCTGCTTGGTGAGCGACTGGGCCGCGTAGTTAAAGCCGGCTTCGACCGCGGCCCAGTTCAGATCGGCCGCCTTCTGCTTCTTCGCGAACTGCTTGCGCAGCGCGCCTTCAACCGCCTTCATGTCCATCGAAAGCAGCTGTGCGGCGACGCCGACGTAGATCATGTTCTTGACCAGCTTGCGCAGCTTGGCCTCAGGACAAACCGCGGCGGTGAGCTTGTCGAACGGCACCGGATAGCAGGTGACATCGTCGCGGAATTGTTGGAGGTTCGCACTCTCTTCGTAGATGGCAACCGAACCGGGGCGCAGGGAGAGAATGTCCTCGCGCGAGGTTTCGGCGTTCATCGCGATGAGGATGTCGATCTCTTTTTTGCGCGCGACGTAGCCGTACTTGCTGGCGCGGATGGTGTACCAGGTGGGCAGGCCGGCGATGTTGGAGGGAAAGAGGTTCTTGCCGCTCACCGGAATCCCCATGGCGAAGATGCTGCGCAGCAGGACGCTGTTGGCGGACTGCGATCCGGAACCGTTCACGGTCGCGATCTGGATGCTGAAGTCGTTGACGACGGGCTTGGGAGGAGCTGCCGGTTCTGCCTCGCCCTGCGCGGACGGGGCGCCGGCGTTGGTGGTCGCCATGTGGCGGAGTTCCCTTCGGAATCTAAAATCGAAAGCTCTGAGGCTCTTTCTACAGGATTCATTATAGCGTTTGGAGCCGGCCGGAAACGAGCGTGGGAGGGTGGATCAAAAGGTGCCAATGCACCATTTGGGGTACGAAAGAAAGGGTTACAGCAAAGAAAAGCGGCCATGATCGCCACTCTTTCCGCGCGCAGAGATTGCAGGTTCATTCACGCCGGAGAGCGCTGGTCGGGTCCACGGAACTTGCGCGCAAAGCGGGGATGAACCCGGCAAGGCCGGCTGCAATGGCGAGCGAGAGCGACGCATCAAGGAGCGTCCAGGGATCGTGCGGGTTCAGTCCGAACAACTGATTGCGGATCAGGTTGGCCGAAGCGAATGCCAGCATGGTGCCCGCCGCCAGGCCCACCAGCACCATGGCCACGGCCTCCCGCATAATCATTCCGATGATTGTTGCTCGCGTCGCGCCGAGCGCAATGCGGATGCCCATCTCGCGCGTTCGCCGCGTCACCATGTAGGCCATCACGCCATAGAGCCCAATGATCGCCAGCAGCAGCGCTAGTCCGCCGAAAACAGCGGAGAGACTCGCGACCAGGCGCTCGGTCCTGAGTGACCACCCGATCTGCTCGCCCACGGTTTCGAGGCCCACAATCGGTACGTGTGGGTCGAACTGGCGCATGCGTTCGCGAAGTCTGCCTTCGAGTTCACGCGGATCGCCCTGGGTGCGCAGATACACATCCATGCCACGTTGGTTAGCGTCCTGGTAGTAAGGGAAGAAGGCCTGGGGTGGAGGGGTTTCGCGCAGGTCGCGGTACTTAGTGTCGGGGATGACGCCGACGACCCGAATTTTCGGTGGAGCGGTGGGCCTCTGATCGTCGTATAGCCCGAAGAGCTGCCCGAGGGGATCGCCGGGAGGAAGATAGCGTTTGACAAAGCTCTGATTGACGACCGCGGATCCATAGCAGTCGTCAGGGTTCGGGCTCACGACGGCAGAACTCGGCGGGCAGCGATCCTGGTCGGTAAAGGCGCGGCCTTCGAGGATGGGAATACCGAGGGTGCGGAAATAATCGGGGCTGACATTGGAGAGCACGGGCTGGTCGTGGATCGGCTCTCCGGTTCGTTTTCCCGGGGTGATGGGATTTTGCCAGCCGTAGCCTTTGAGAAGCGGCATGGCGGAAAGGCCGACGGAGGTGATCCCGGGTATGGATTGAAGATTGACGGTCATCCGTTCAAAGAAGGACTCGGTCTGCGCGCGTGAATAGCCGCTAAGAATAGGGATCACGTTGAAGGTGAGAAGGTGATGGACCGGAAATCCTGGCCCCGCGTTGCGGAGATTGCGCAAGGTGCGGACGAAGAGACCGGCGCCCACCAGCAGGAGCAGCGAGAGGGCTACCTGGACGACAACGAACAGGCGGCGCAGCGGAACACTCGTGGCCGATCCGGTTCCCGACCTTTCCTGCAGGGACGGCGCAATCTGAGTGTGGGAACCACGCAGAGCGGGCATGAGCCCGGAAGCGAGCGAGGTAAGAAGAAGGGTTCCGAAGGCGAAGGTCAGCACGCGCCAGTCGGGCGTGGGCGATACGGCAAAATCGGCCGCGCCGCCGGCGGGCAGATACATGCGGAGCAGCAGGGAGTCGGTGAGAAAGGCGAGGCCGAGCCCGAGGAGCGCGCCGGCTGCGGAGAGCAGCAGCGTTTCGAGGAGCAGCTGGCGAACGATGCGGCTGCGGGCCGCGCCGATGGCGAGGCGGACGGCGATCTCTCGCTCACGAGCGGTGGCGCGCGCCAGCATGAGATTGGCGAGATTGGCGCAGGCAAGCAGAAGGACGGCTGCTGTGAGGGCGATGAGAATCCAGAGTGGTTGCCGCATATAGCTGCGCAGCTCGTTGTCGGAGCCAGAGAGGAGCTGGACGCGATTGCGAAGGAAGACGCGGCGATCGTCAGCGCCGAATCGCGAGAATTCCGCCTGCTCGATCTCCATGGCAAGGATGTTGTGCAGGATGGGCTGGAGCGAGGCTTCGGCGTAGGCGGCGCTGACTCCGGGTCTGAGCCGGCCATAGGCAGCGACCCAGGCGAGGCGGCGGCGGCGATCCTTGAGGCCGTCTGACTGCGGAGTCATCTCCGTCTTCATCATGATGGGAACGAACATCTGCGCGGGAGTGCCGAGGTCGAGGCCATCGAAGCCGGGTTGGGCGACGCCGATGACGGTCATCTTGTAGCCGTTGAGTGCGATGGAGCGGCCGATGAGCGCGCCATCGGCATGGAAATAGTTGCGCCAGAAGCTATAACTGAGCACTACGACGGGGTGGCCGTCAGGAATTTTGTCATCATTGGGGCCGATGGTGCGGCCCAGAGCAGCGCCAACGCCAAGCCCGGTGAAATATTCGCCGGAAACGAGCTCCGCGGTCATTTGGGTGGCGCGATCGGCGTAGCCGAGGCCAACGGCGGCGGAGAAACGGCAGAACATCGCCGAGAAAACCTGGTTGCGGTCGCGAAGATCCTCGAACATCGGCCAGGAAATGCGGTCGGCCCCATACGTGTTGCCGAAATTGTTGCCGGCGATCGTCACCTTCACCAGTCGCTCTGGCTGCTTCACCGGCAGGAGGCTCAGCACAATCTGATCGAGCAGGCTGAACATCGCCGTGTTCGCGCCAATTCCCAACGCAAGAGTGGCGATGGCCACCAGGGTGAAAACGGGATTCCTGCTCAGCGTTCGAATGCCGAAACGAATATCCTGCGCCAGCCTCTCGACCGATACTCCGGCGCGAATATCCCGAACACCCTGCCGAATCTGCTCAATGCCTCCCATCTCCCGCCGCGTCACGCGAGAGGCTTCCTCCTGCGACATTCCCGCTCGCACCTTTTCGGCCGAAACCAGCTCCGCGTAGGCGCTGAGTTCCTCGTCAAGATCGTCATCGAGCTGCTGTTTGCGAAACAGACCGTTCCACAGCGCGCGCAGCCGGCCGATCACAGCGCCTCCTGGCGGATGCCAAGAGCTGCCGCCATCGCCAGAGAGATTCGCTCCCATCGTTCTGTTTCGGACTGGAGCTGTCTTCGCCCGGCTTTCGTTAACGAATAGAACCTGGCCCGCCGATTCGTTTCCGCTTGTCCCCAGCTGGAGGTGAGCCAGCCGGCCTGCTGCATGCGGTGGAGAGCGGGAAACAAGGAGCCCGCCTTCACCTCGAACGTGCCTTGGGTCATCTGTGCAATGCGACGGGAGATTCCCATTCCGTGCAGATCCTCAAGAACGAGGGCCTTGAGGACCAGAACATCGAGCGTGCCCTGCAGCAGATCGGCCTGGGTTTCCGGCATGAGGCTCCTATTGACTGTCTATAAGACAATAACGCGCCTCTTATAGACAGTCAATAGGACGGTGGTTTTTGCAAGCCCGCGAACCGATCGCGGCCTGTCGGTCGGGGAGAAGAAAGCAGCGGCTCGCAAGCCGCTCCTTCCGGGCAAAGATGAACCTTCTCGCTACCGCACCACGTTCTGGAACAGGGGTGACTGGAGCAGTGCGGAGAACTGGCTGTCGGAGGCAGCGAACTTCACGCTCAGCGTGCCGGCCGACGAGTCAATGGTCGTCGCGTCGATCGCTTGTTTCTCGGTTGGATTGCCGCTGACCTTTTCGTACATCGCAGCGGCGTTCAGCAGCGACGACATGGTGGCCGCCGTGAAAGTGTCCGAGGTCGCGACGTACAGGTTGAACTTGACGCCGTTGTTGAAGTCCATGGTGTAGCTCGAGTTGATGAGCCGCTTGCGCACCTGCTCATAGTCCGCCAGCTGCGAAGCCTGGCCGAGGAGCGAATGCATCATGTACTGCGTGCCCTTCTGATCGAGGATGCTCCAGATCGGCGAAGTGTCGACCTGCTGCATCGCAGAGAGCATGTCCTGATTGGTGAGAAAGCTCGGAGCGAGGCCGTCGCGGCAGTCGAGTGCCGGCTTGAGGGCGTCGCTGGTTCCGAAGAGCATGGTCGTCGGGTTGAGAAAAATGACGAGCATGCCGCTGGCGCCCATGGGATAGAGCTTATTGTTGCGGATCATGGTCGGCTTAACTTTTTTCTTCGTGAGAGTGGCCATGATGTCGCTGAGCTGGAACTGGCCCTGCGCGAGACCGACGATGCGGACATCGTCGCCGGTGCCAACACGGTAGGCGGCAAAGGCGAGCTGCTCAACGTCCTGATTTTCATTGAGGCCGGAGGTCTTGAGCGCGGTTTCCAGCTGCTTCAGCTCGGGCGGCAGGATGCGCGCTTTGAGGTCCATCGCCGCGGGAGAGTTTTCCATCACGCGGTAATCCACCACGATGAGCTGCTGGACGTCGTGAGGAATGGCCGACCGGGCGTCGGTGTCGATCTGCGCGGCGCGGGCCGGGACTGCGATGGCGCACGCTGCTGTTGCCAAAGCCAAACCGAAAAAGAACTGCTTGCCGAATTTCACTGGTAAACCTGCTCCCTCCGCCGCATGACCGGCTGAGTACAAAGTGGGGGACCGCCCCCGATGAGGTGTTTGACCCCGAAGAGCGGCGAAAGGACTCGCCTGGGCCGCACGATACCTCGATTTTACGACGGACAGGACGGCCCGCGGTCTACAACTATCGTCACTCTAACGAATACCGGGCCATGGCAAAGGGCGGCTGAGCCGCCGTTCCAGAACCTTTTCTTCGGGATCGAACCCGCCATCACCCAGCAGACGCAGCCATTCGCTGTTTCGCTCAAGGGCGGCTTCGGGGATCAGACCGATCAGTTCGGCGCTAGCCGGAGCAGCGCCGTGCCTGCGCGCCTTCTCTTTGACCGCGGTAAAAACCTCACCGACCGGGGTCCGGGTGAAGTCGGTGATATTCATCGACACCTGGGCCTGCCCGTGCGCAGACACACCCAGAGCCTTGACTCCGGCGAGGCCACCGCCCGACTGGCGGATTTCTTTGGCGATGGCGCGGGCGACGGCGACTTCCGCCGTGTCGAGATAGAGGTTAAAGGCGATGAGGAACCGGCGGGCGCCCACGGCCGATGCCCCGGCGGTGGGGTGCAGTGGAGGCCCCCCCACGTCGGGGCGTCGGGCGGGCTCGCGCTGAACGGCGTCGCGCAGGCCTTCGAACTGGCCGCGGCGGACTTCTTCAAGCATCGCGCGATCCGGCCGGGCAGCAGCCGCTTCGTAGAAGTAGACGGGGACCTGATGCCGTCTCCATATCTCATTGCCTGCCTGGCGGGCGAGCAGGACGCACTGCTCCAGAGAAATGTCGCGGATCGGGACAAACGGGATCACGTCTGCAGCGCCGATGCGCGGGTGAACGCCTTCCTGGGAAGTCAGGTCGATCAACTGCGCCGCGCGCCCCGCTCCTCGTATAGCAGATTCGACGACCGCGGCAGGGAGGCCGGCGATGGTCACGACCGAGCGGTTGTGATCGGTGTCGAGCGAATAGTCGAGCAGGTGCACTCCCTCCACGTGCATCGCGGCCACGATGGAATCAACCACATCGGGGCGACGGCCCTCGGAGAAGTTCGGAACGCATTCAATGAGCGGGTCAGGCATTTTCGTTCACAAGATTCGCCACGCGGGATGATACGCGGATGGATCGATGCTTGGCTTCTTCCGTTCTATAGCTATTTGCCGAAGAAGGTATAGCCAATCTGGAACTGGACGCTGGCATTGACGCCGGGGTTCCGGTCCCCGAGCGAAGCGCTGGAAATGTGGACCCCGCTCGCCTCCAGCGAGATGGCGCGGCCGGGACGAATGAAGTAGTGGATCCCAATGCCGCCCTGGGGCGAAAAGTTCCAGACGCTGGTGCCTCCGGGCTTGCCGTGGACCACGAGGACGTCGGGCGGGAATTTGTGGGTGGTATAGATGAGTCCGCCGGCCGCCTGGAACCAGGGAACGATGCGCCGGCCGGGCTTGAAGTCCCAGCGGAAGATGACCGGGGTGAGGCTGACACCGGTAAACGTGCCACCACCGACAGCGAGCTGACAGGGGTAGTTCAGCCCCGTAGCGGAATCGCGGCAGGTTTCCTGCTGCAGATGGGGAGCCGGCGTGATGGCCTGCCAGTAGGGAAGCACTTCGCCGGCGAGTTCAAACTGACCGCGGAAGATGCCGCCTCCCACCTGGGGCGAGAGGACTTTGCCGAGGCGGAAACCGGCTGCCGCGAATTTGAAATCGCTGCGATCGCCCACGCCGGTTCCACCCTGGAAGAACGGTCCGTACTCCCAGGGCCGGGAAGCCAGTGCGGCAGCCGCAGGGCGGTCAGCGTCGGCGGACTGCGCGGAAACAGGGAGAACAGCAATGCAAACGGCGGCAAGGACAAGGAGGAGGTTGCGGATTCTCACTGCGCGGTCGACTCCCATGAAAAGGGCCGCCGGAAGGCGGCCCGAATTGAACGATGCTCGATGACTCCACGACGATGCCAAAAACTCGCAGCGCGCTACCAGACATGGCATGCGTTGACAGGCATCATGGGCTGGCCGGATTTGCAGCCGAAGGCATGACCGAATTCCGGCATGTTCTGTACGACCCCATCGACGCGGAACTGGCGAGGGGAGTGGGGATCGGTCTGGACCTGGAGACGAACCTGCTGGGGCCGGAGGCTGCCGCACCAGTTCTGTCCATAGGCGACGAAGAATTCCTGGATCGGCGTATAGCCGTCGGCCTGTTTGGCGGTGACGTCGATGTTCTTGCGCTTCGCGTCGGCGAGGAACGCTTCATACGCAAGGCGAAGCCCGCCGTTGTCGGCGGTGTTCTCGCCGAGCGTGAGTTTGCCGTTGACCTTGAGGTCGTCGACGGCGGTGAAGCCGTCGTACTCCTTCACCTCGCAGTCGGTCATGGCTTCGAAGTTCTTGGCGTCGTCAGGAGTCCACCAGTCGGAAAGGTTGCCGCTCCCATCGAACTGTCGTCCCTCGTCGTCGAAGCCGTGGGTCAGCTCATGGCCGACGATGGCGCCGATGTGGCCGTAGACCGCAGCGTCCGGAGCGTGGGGATCGTAGAGAGGAGCCTGCAGGATCCCGGCGGGGAAGTTGATGTCGTTCATGCTGGGGTCGTAGTAGGCATTGACGGTCGGCGGAGTCATGCCCCACTCGCCGCGATCCACCGGCTGTCCGATCTTCGCAAGCTGACGGTGGTTCTCGAATTCGACCGCGCGGGAGGCATTGCCGATGGCGTCGCCGCGGACAATGGTGAGCTTCGAATAGTCGCGCCAGCGGTCGGGATAACCAATCTTGTCGGCAACCCGATGAAGTTTAGCCTTCGCCTTGACCCTGGTTTCCGGGCTCATCCACGTGAGCGTGTCGATTTCCCGGTCCATCGCATTTTCGATGTCGTGAACCATTTGCAATGTGGCGGCTTTGCTGGAAGGCGGGAACTGTTTCGCGACATAGACCTGGCCGAGGGCTTCGCCTAACGCTCCATCCGTAGCGGCCACGCAACGCTTCCAGCGCGCCCGCTGCTGCGGCTGACCGCGGAGTTGATGGCCAAAGAATCTGAATTGTTCATCGTCGAGAGCCTGGGGCAGGGTCCAGCCGGGCGTGGAGTGAATGAGCTGCCAGCGCAGGTAGGTGCGGATGGTCTGAAGATCGGTGGAGTCGAGCAGGGACTGGAGGCCTTTGAAGAAGTCGGGATTGGCCACGTTAAGGTCGGAGACGGGGGGTGTGCCGGTGCGCGCGAAGAAGCCGGCCCAGTCGATGGCGGGAGTCAGGCCGGCGAGCTGCGCGGTGGTCATGATGTGGTAGACCTTGTTGGGGTCGCGCTGCGAGGTGATGTCGAGGGAGACTTTGGCGAGCGCGGTTTCCAGCTGCATGATTTTCTGCGCGTCGCCGGAGGCCTGGGCCTCCGGCTCGCCGAGGAGCCTGAGCATGGCGGCGACATGCTGGACGTATTCGTCACGGGTTTTGACGGAGGCGGGATCGGTGCGGAGGTAGTAATCGCGCTCCGGGAGGCCGAGGCCGCCCTGATCGACCGCAGCAATTTGTTTGCGCGCGTCCTTGAAGTCCTGCTGTTCGCCGTAGCTGAAGAAGGCGCTCACGCCGATGAGCTGGTAGTGAGCGAGCAGGTCGGTGAGCTGTTTCTTGTCCGTAAGCGCGGCGATTCGATCGAACTCCGGCTGCAGAGGCTTGAGGCCGGCGGCATAGATGGCGTCGGCATCCATGCAGGTGGCGTAGTAGTCGCCGATCTTTTGCTCGTTGGGCGTGCGGGAGGCGGAGGCGACAGCGGCCTTTTCGAGGAGATCGTGAAGGACCTGCTGAGTGTAGTCCTGGACGATCGCGCCGGTGCCGTATCCGGGTTTGTCGGGAGGGATCGGATAGAGCTTGTCGAAATTGCCGCAAACATAGGTGGCAAAGTCATCACAGGGATTGGCGCTGGAATCGATGAGACGCTTGTCGAGGCCGGGAATCAGCTGCACGGGCGCGCTGGTATCCGCGGCAGCGGAAGACGCAGTTTGTGCTGCGGCGGAGTGTGTGGCAGCAAAGGGCAGCAGAGTGGATGCGAGAAGGACTGCGATGGGAGCCGACGTTCTCATAAGGCCTCTCAGGTTCCTGGTGCTCCCGCCTCAGGCCGCGGAAGTCCGTGGGCCTGGGGACAAGCGCAGAGATTCCGAATATCGCTGAACAACATACCGGCTGCGTGTTCGCAGTCTGTGGAGGGGAGAAAGAACTCGGATCAGCTGCTGACTTCTTCCAGCTGCTTCGCATCCATGTCGAAATTGGAATAGACGTTGTTGACGTCGTCGTGCTCTTCGAGGGCTTCGAGCAGGCGCACCATGGAAGCAGCCTGCGGACCTTCAAGTTTGGTGTAGGTGGAGGCGATCATGGTGATTTCGGACATCACCGTTTCGATCTTCGCGTCGCGCACCGCCTGCGCCACGGCTTCATAAGCGCTGGGTTCGGTAATGATTTCCCAGGTGTCGCCTTCGTCGTTGAGATCTTCGCCGCCGGCTTCGAGCACGATGTTCATCAGCTTCTCTTCGTCGGCAACGGTCTTGGAAACCGCGATGATGCCCTTCTTGGAGAACATGAAGCGGACGGAGTTTGGCTCGCCGAGGTTGCCGCCGTGTTTCGCGAAGGTATGGCGGATTTCGCTGACCGCGCGATTGCGATTGTCGGTCGTGGCTTCGACGATGAGCGCGACGCCCCCGGGACCGTAGCCCTCGAAGGAGATCTCCTCGTAAACTGCACCGGGCAACTCCCCGGTGCCGCGCTGGATGGCGCGCTTGATGTTGTCGTTGGGCATGTTCTCTGCCTTGGCGGCGGCGATGGCGCTGCGCAGGCGAGGATTGCCGTCAGGGTCGCCCCCGGACTTGGCGGCGATGGTGATTTCCTTAATCAGCTGCGTGAAAATCTTGCCGCGCTTGGCGTCAAGCGCACCCTTCTTGTGCTTGATAGTCGCCCATTTGGAATGGCCGGACATGAGAACCTCTGAAGTCGCTTTTGACTGGAATTTTCGGGCGAAAGGCCGGAAATTGAGGGACTTCCGGGGTTTGCCCGCAACGGTTGAGTATAGCAGGTGCGGTAGAGGAGCGAGAAACGAGGCAACGTGCGATCCGGGAACGGAAGAAGGAATACAATTTCGCATTCTGTGAATTCTGTCTGAGGAGAATGCATGGTTTCGAGACGGGGATTTCTGCGTGTGGCGGGTGGAGCAGTGGCTGTCGCTGGAGCGGCGGGTTCGGTTGCCGGTTGGAGTGAAGCGGTCCGCGATCCGGGCGATGCCACTTCCCTTCCCGCTCCGATTGCGGCGCTGCCGTCGTTTGCCGGCAAAGTAGCGCCCTTCACGAATGAGGAGCGCCGAGCGCGCATCGAGCGCGCGAAGCAGCTAATGGCGGAGAACAAGATCGACGCCATCGTGCTGGCGAATAACTCGACCAGCTCGATGTATTTCGCTGACATCAGCCTGAATGGCGGAGAGCGGTTGTGGGCACTCGTGATTCCAGCGAAGGCCAAACCCTTTGTCGTGTGTCCTGCGTTTGAAAATGTGCGCGCCCATGAACTGCTCAGTTCCGGCCCGTTCGGAACGGATGCCGATGTGCTGACCTGGCAGGAAGACGAGAGCCCGTTTGCGCTGCTGGTAGAGGGCCTGGGCGATCGCGGCATCGCCACGGGTCGCGTGGGCCTGGACGAGAACATGAAGTTCGTCTTCTCGAACAGCCTGGCGCTCGCCGGACCGCAGATCAGCTGGGTCATCGCGACGCCGGTGACCGCCGGCTGCCGCGAAATCAAAGACCAGCATGAGATGGAGTGCCTGCGCACGGCCAGCGCCGCGACCCTGGCCGTCTACAAAGCGGTCTATCACTCGTTGCGCGAGGGAATGACCACCATCGACGTGCGCGGGCTGATTGCCGCGGCCTACGACAAGGTCGGATTGCGCGGCGAGGCGAGCCTGAATATCGGGACCTTCACGGCCTCACCCCATGGGTCGCGCCAGGTGCAGACGATCCGCGAAGGAACGGTTCTGATGGTGGATGATGGTTGCTCCGTCGAGGGCTACCAGTCCGACATCACGCGTACGTTCGTCCTGGGCAAACCAACGGAGAAGATGAAGGCCGTCTTCGATGTTGTGCACCAGGCACAGCAGGCGGCGCTGAAGCAGGCCAGGCCGGGCGTGGAGCTCGCCAGCGTCGACGCGGCGGCGCGCAAGGTGATCGTCGACGCCGGGTACGGGCCGGGCTTCAAGTATTTCTCGCACCGCGTCGGCCACGGCCTGGGCATGGATGGGCACGAGTGGCCGTATCTGGTGAAGAACGACATGTTCGGCTGGGATCTGGCTCCGCACATGCGCGCCGGGATGGTGTTCAGCGATGAACCAGGAATCTATGTCCCGGGCGAGTTCGGGGTGCGGCTGGAGGATGACATGCACATCACCGAAAACGGGGCGGAACTGCTGACGCCGGCGAGTCCTTCGCTGGATGACCCGTTCGGGGAAGCGTAGAGGCGGAAGCAATCGGCGCAGAACGGCGAACAAGACCGGCAAGCTCGGCCATCCGCGATGAACGGGTCCGACCCGCGAAACTTGTCCTACTGCAGGTGAATCTCGTTCTGCAACTGCAGGTCGTTCAGGACCGCAGGGTTGGTTTCGTCGGTCGCCAGCAGGTTGTGGCAGAGGCTGCAGTCGTTCGACAGCGTCTTGCCGTCTTTCGTGTTGTGGTTGCCGTCGTGGCAGCGGAAGCAGCCAGGATAGGCGATATGCCCGATGTTGTTCGGGTAGGTCCCCCAGGTGATTTTCATGTTGGGGAAAACATTGCGGTCGTAGAGAGAGACCAGGCGACGCGCAGCGTTGTCGACCTGGGTGCGCTGCGTCGTCCAGACCTGCGGATACTGGGTGCGGTAGAAGTCCTCCAAACCGGCAGTGATCTTCCGGCCGGCTTCAACCTGGGAGGCGTACGTTGCCTGAATCAATTGCAGGCCCTGTTTATGAACGAAGGGCAGGCTGGAGTTGGGTGTGCCATCGAGCATGGCTTCGTCGACGGCTTCCTCGGCGGTCTGGAAGACGTGCGTGGCCTGGTTGTGGCAATCCATGCAGTCCATGGTGCGGCGGACACCCTGGATGGGACCTTTGGCGTCGGAGCTGACGTATTCGGTTTTTGATCCGTCGGGATTGGTCGCCGTGACGGCGAGGATGGTCTGAGCATCGTTGTCGGTAGCGACGTACTCGAAGTGGTTCAGGTGGTGGCCGTGGATGCCGGTAAAGTGCGAGACCGAATCCACTCCGCCCAGATGCAGCACCAGCACGGTGCGGGTCATGGAGTTCTTCTCGTCGTCGCCGAAGGTGGTTTTGACCAGCAGTTTCTCGCCAATGAACCGGGTCGGTGAGTGGCACTCCTCACAGGTTTCGCGCGCGGGGCGCAGAGCGTTCAGGTTGGCGCGAATCGGGGTCGGCCAGGTGTGGAACGTCACTTCGATGAGCTGTTTGGTGCCGTTGATCTTGGCGTGGACGTAGGACTTCATGCCGGAGCCGACGTGGCACTGGACGCAATCGACGTGGGAGTGGGGCGACTCCTGATAAGCGGCCCACTGCGGCGCCATCACATGGCAGGACTGGCCGCAGAAGTGGGGTGAATCCATGTAGGCCACGCCGCGATAGGTCGCGGTGCCCACGATCACGAAGTTGATAAAGGTCGCAATCGCCACCACTTCAATCCCGTGGCGAAAAACCGGATTGCGCAGGTCGATCTGCGGGTACTCGGCCGGCACAGAACCAGCGGCAATAAGCTGGCGGCGCCGGAGAGCGATGCCGATGGGGATGGCCGCGAGGCCGAGGACGAAGAGGCCAGGCAGGAAAAGATCGAGAATGACGCCGATGTAGGGGTTCGACGATCCCCCATGGCCGAAGATGGCGACGATCCAGAAGCCAATCAGAACGAACGCAGACGCGGTGGTGAGCGCGCCGCCGATCAGGCTGATCAGGTTATTGCCATAAAAAAAGAACGGCTGGAGCCAGTTTTCCTTCAGTCGTTGCCACGCGGACATGAGGACCTCTTATTCGGCGATATACGCGCTCAACGTCAGCACGAGGAGAGTCAGGCCAATCAATATAGCTGTGAACCCGACCACCCGGCTGAAATTTATCAACCACCTGGGAGGAGCGTCTGTGATCCTTGTCGCATCTCTGCCCTCAGCGATCATGCGCTGGTATTCGTCCGGACGGCGGGTTTTGAACTCCTCCTCGCTCTCCCGCCCGGTAAAGATGACCATATCCATGGGGAAGCTGTCGGGGCGCAGGTGGGTATTGACGAAATGAATGGAGAAGATGAACAGGATGGCCAGTAGCCCCTCTTCGCTGTGGATGACCAGAGCGGCATTGAGGGCCCATCCGGGCAGAAAGCGCGCAAAGAAGGGCGCGAACCACATGGCATAGCCGGAGAAGCCGATCACGACCATCCCCCAGAAAACGGCCCAGTAGTCGAATTTCTCCCAGTAGGCATAGCGCTCGAAGCGCGGCTTCGGACCCAGGCCGAGGAACCAGCGCATGTGCCCGAAAAGGTCCTTTACATCCTTCCAGTTCGCGACCATCGAGGTGGCTCCCCAGAAGATTCCCTTCTCGCGCTTGAAAATGCCGCGGGCAATAATTTCGCGCACGTGAACGATGAAGGCGAGTGTGAGGACCAGCGCGCAGAATTTATGGAAGAAGAGGATGGTGCCGAACCCATCCACCAGCTTCGCGAAGCGAATCGCCCAGGGCGACCCGCTGAAACGCATCATGAGGCCTGTGGCGGCCAGCACCAGAAATGTGGTGAACAGCACCGCGTGGAGGTAGCGCTGCGCCAAAGTGAACCGGAGGAACCAGCGCGTTTTTTCCTGGGTCGAAGGTGGATTGTCTACGAAGATTTCTTCGGCCGGGGCCGGCGGGGTCTGTGTGGCATCAGGCATGTCTTCCTCCGGACGATCCTTTGCCCTGCGGGAAACGCGATCGGACCAGCCACAGCACCGTGTGCAGAGCGAAGAACGTCAGCACGCTGGCGAGCAGCAGGTTCATGAAAAGACGAATGTAGTAGAGGGCCGGGTTCAGCCTGCGATTCCGCGCATTGGCATGGGGCTGGTACTGCACGAAGCTGGTGTTCGCCCCGGCATGGCAGCGACCGCAGGTCTGGACCAGATGAGCCGGCGCGATCGGCGAGTTGGGATCGGAGGCAGGTCGGACATCATGCGCCTGATGGCAGTCCCAGCAGCGTGCCGTTTCGACATAACCGCCCAGCAGTCCGAGCTGCGAGTGGAAGGTGTCGCGGTAGGTCGAAAACTTGTCCCGATGGCAGGAGCCGCAAATCGGCGTGGACTGCATGCGGAAGTCCGCCGACGTGGGCTCGATGATGCCGTGGGCGGTGTGGCAATCCGTGCAAACCGGCGCGCTCTTGTTGCCGGCGGCAACCGCCTGACCATGAATCCCCTGCTGATACTGCTCGTTGATGCCGACGTGACAACTGCCGCACGTAGCCGCGACGTTAGCCCGGTTGGTGGGGCTCTGCGGACTGGTGTGGGGAAGAATTTTGTGCGAGCCGTGGCAGCTGGTGCAATTCGCTGCGACCAGCAGGCCCTCCTTGCCGAGCGCGAACCCGTGAATCGAGTCGATATAGAGCGCGTAGACATTAGGCAGATGGTATTTCTTCGCCATCTCCGGATTGCCGTGGCAGGCGCCGCAGGTCTTCGGAATGTTCAGCGGGTAGACGGTGGATTTGGGATCCGTCTTTGTGACAATTTCGTGGGCGTTCCCATGGCAGCTGGTGCAGGGATGCTCACTGGCCTTGGCGTGGATGCTGCCTGCCAGAGCCGCGGCCTCGTCCGCATGGCACGATCCGCACTGCACTTTGGCCGGGTGATCGGGGTGCGGGTAGTCGTGGATGTCCTTGTGGCAGTCATTGCATTTAAGAACACCGTGGACTCCGGCGTGAAACTTGCCGGCATCGACGCCGATGCTCTTGCCGTTCGCATCCTGCATCGTCGTGTCGCTGTGGCAGGAGAGACAGTCGACGTCTGCGTGCAGGGGCCGTGCGGGTCCGAACAGAAAAAGCGCTGACGCAAAAAGTGTCAGGCCGAAAGAAGAAAGGGTCTTCATGGCAGCTCCCGTACTTCTCAGCCGCGTGGTGCGGCGACCGGAAGAGGCAGACGGCAGGTCCGCCCCTTCCCTTCTCTCACCGCATCAACAAACGGCTCTGGCGCCCTTACTTCTGCAGGGTGCGGATGTAGGCGACAACCTGCGTGATCTGGGCGTCGGTCAGCGTGCCGGCGAAACCCTTCATTTTGCCCTTGCCGTTTTTCGTTGCGGCGATGAACTCAGCATCGGGCGCCTTCACCATGGTCGGGTCCTTGAAGGACACGATCTTCATCGCCTTGGCAACCGGCGTGGCGGCTGTGCCGTCCGGACCATGGCACATGGCGCACTTGGCTTTGTAGGTGTCGGCTCCGGCGCCCTGCGCAAAGGCAGGCGCCGCAATGGAGGCGGCGAGCAGGATCATAGCCGCGGTTTTGATGCGATTCATTTTTCAGCTCCTTCAGCGGTACTTGGGTCCCAAGTCCTTCCCGTTGATAACCTGCGGAACGGAGCCTGGTCTGTGATATTGGCCACAGACCAGCGAGGCACCGTCCGGGTTGTCGAGGCGGGAGGTGGATTCCAGATTAGTCATCGCCCTCCGGTTGGGGGTGCGGCGCAGAATCCGGGCCGGAATCGTCGGATGGCTTCGCCGGGGAGGCTGCCTCAGGCCCCAGTTCCCGCACCTCATGCTCGGGGGCGCGCCCGGTCAGGACGGTCCACTTGATGGGATAGATCTCCGGATCGAAGATGACGGCGTAGAAGTGCCAGACAACGATGGCGAGGGTCGCGAGAATCGCCTCGTAAAAGTGGATCGCCGTGCTGACCGCCAGAATCGTCGCCGGATGCGGCAGGTGGGCCAGGATCCAGTCGTTGAGCCACAGCAGAACCCCGGTGATGGCCATGACGATCGTGCCCCAGACCAGCGCCCAGTATTCGGCCTTCTCCGCGTAGTTGAAGCGGCGATACCGGGGCAGCTGCGCGCGGCGGCCCAGGTTGAATTCGACCGTCTGCACGGCCTCTTTGGCGTCGCGCAGATCGGGAACCATGTCTTTGAGCCAGCGCCGGCCGCTCTTTTTGATCGACAAATATACGACGTGATAGACCGACGCCCCGATGAGCACGACTCCGGCAATGCGATGAATCCATCCGCGAATAGGCAGATGATGCTCCCAGCGCACGATGGGCGCGGCCCAGAACGAGTGCGGATACTTGAGCGCAAACCCGGTGATGACCAGAACGATGAAGCTGACCAGCAGGAGCACGTGCTGCCAGCGTTCGTTCAGGGTGAGTCGGGGCTGACCCGGGGTTGCACGGTAGCGGGCGAGGATGGCGCGTGCCTTGCGCCGCAGATCGATTGCATTGTGCAGCAGCATGAAACCGATCGTGATCGGAATGACGATCAGATAGAAGATCCGAACGAAGTCCAGCACCCGGCCGCCGGGCGTGGCTTTGGAGAGCGCGTGCACCGGCCCGATGGCGAAACGGCTTCCCGCGTCGGTGTGACACTGGCCGCAGGTTTTGCTGAGATTGGCGTGGTTGACCGTGGAACGTGGATCGCTGGAGGGATAGATATTGTGCACGCCATGGCAGCTGGCGCAGTTCGCGACCGTCTGACGGCCCTCATGCGCGGCGAGTCCGTGATAGCTGTCCTCGTAGGTGGGCACGCGGTCCTGCGGCATCGCGAATCCAGCCATCAGCTGGGTGTCGGCGTGGCAGCGCGAGCAGGCCTCCTGGGCAACGTTGGCCATGTAGACCGGTGAGCCAGGATCGCCCGGCGCCAGGATGCGGTGCTCGCTGTGGCAGTCCGTGCAGGTGGCGGCCTGCAGCACTCCTTTGGAAACAGCCTGGCCGTGAATGCTCTCCGCATACGTGTTGAAAACACCGGCGTGGCAGTGGCCGCAGGTCGAGGCGACATTCTGCTTCCAGATCTTCGACTTCGGATCGGAAGTGGGCAGAATATCGTGGGTGCCGTGGCAGTCGCTGCACGAGGCCGCGTTGCCGTTGCCTCTCTCGAGCGCACGCCCGTGGACGCTCTGCCGATACGCCTCCACCGGCCGCACTTCGGCGAACATGTACTTTGCCGCGAGTTGCGGGTTGGAATGGCAGGAGCCGCAGGTGTCAGGCAGATGCTGCTTGCTGACCGGCGATTGTGGATCGCTGGCCGGCAGAGCGGCGTGCGCGGATCCGTGACAGCTCTGGCAGGTGGGCACATCGGCGTTGCCATGGTCGTGAGCAACGCCGTGCACGCTGGCGCGGTACTGCTGCACTTCATCCGCGTGACAGGTTGCGCAGAACTGCGGTCCGGCAACCGCTTTGCTCACGTTGGCTGTGCCGTGGCAGGTGATGCAGGTCTGCGAATCTTTCGGATTTCCGAGAGCCGCGTGGACACCGGCGGTCATCGCCTGGGCCGCATCGGCATGGCAGGTGATGCACGAGGCCGAGGCCGTCTTCGCATTGTGGGTTTGCGCCGACGCGCCCGCATGGCAATCGACACACGAAAGACTGCTGTGCGGCCCCTTCATATGCGTCGAGGGGCTCACCGTTATGTTCTTGCCCTGGCTGTTCTTCAGTCCGGTGGAAGAACCGTGACACAGCAGGCAGTCGGACGCCTGCTGAGCCCGGGCCATGGGCATGAGGAATGCGCTGAGGAGGAAGGGGAGAAGAAGAATGCCACCGATTCGGTTCTTACGTTCCCTGCTGCCGGAACAACATCCTTCCGGCAAACGTACAGCACGGGTCCCCATACCTCGGCTTTCCCGATTCCCGGGGAGGAGCTGGGATCTCCCGGAGGAATCTTCGGGCCGGAACGTTCAATCCGTACACAGGCCCGGCATAACTGTGGCGCGGTCAGACAACTTTCGCTGCCGGCGCTCTCGTTCGGCGATGCGCTTCTCCGCTGCTTTACTTCTGCAGCGTGCGGATATACGTAACCACGTCCTGGATCTGGGCGTCGGTCAGCTTGCCGGCATAGCCCTGCATTTTGCCGACGCCCTCTTTGGTCTGTTTGAAAAGATCAGCGTCAGTCGCCTTGATGTCTTCCGGCGATTTCAGCGAACGCAGCTTCATGTTCTTACCGACTGGAGTATTGCCCGTGCCGTCGGCGCCGTGGCACATCGAGCATTTGGCTTTGTAGGTGGCTTCCCCGGCTTGCTGGGCGAGGGCGGGTATCGCAAGAGAAAAACTCAGCAGGGTCAGAGTTCCAAGACGAACACTTGATTTCACGTGCTGCTCCTGACTGCGATGGCCGGAGTTCCTGGCTCCGGCCATGTGAGTTGGGCCTGGTTCCTCAGAATTCGTAGTGGAACCCGACCGTGAGGTTGTTGGCGCGGAAGTTGCGCGGCAGAGTCTCGCCGGCGGGCGAGAGTGTCATCCCGGTGTTCGCCAGCGAAGAACAGGCCACCACAGGCGCCGGAGCCGTCGGGGTGGGATTCGAGGTACTGCAGTAGGCCGCACCGGAAGCACCACCCTCACCGTACTGGTAGAAGTTGTACTCCGCCTTCCAGATCCAGTTCGGACGAACGTTGTAGGCAACGTTCAGGAATGGCGACTGCCAGGTGGAAACCAGAGAACCGGCGACATCGCGCGCGTCGTTGTAGAAGCGGCTGCCATCGACCGAGCTGATGCGGTAGCCGACCTCGGAGTGGAACCGATTCGTGGGAGACATCGTGAGCGCTGCCGAACCTGCGTGCGTCGGCGCATCCATGAAGTCCCTGACCGGCCCAAAATCGTAGTAGGTCACTCCGCGATCCGGGCTCGACGAAGGGCAGGCCGTACCGCTGGGCGTTGCGGCGCCCGGCGCCGCGGCGCTGCCCGCGCCGTCGTAGCAGATGTTGGTTGTTGTGTAGATATCCGAGTACGAGTAGTCCAGCATGAGCCCGAAATGTTCGTTCGGGAACATCTGCGCTCCCACGCTGGCAACACGGCTGTGATCGAGGTGGCCGAGTGGGCCGTCGAGCGGCGCCACGCCGGTATTGTTCGTGTTGTTTTTGCGTTCCAGGTCGTTGTAGGCGCCCGACAGCGTCGCCCAGGACTTCGCGCGATACAAAGTGTGGACCCTGTAGTGCTGGGTCTGCCGCGGAGCCACTGGAGTGAAGACGTTGTCGTCGTAGAGCAGCTCGGCGCTGCCGTTGACGTCCCACTTACTGCTGGGACGCAGAGCGATGTTCATGATGCCGCCGTCTTCATTGATCGTGACCGTGCCGCCCGTCGTTGCGCCATTGGTCAGGGCTGTGTTGTGCGCAATCGTCGGCGATTCACCCTCGCCGATCACATGGTTGCGATGCCGATAGGTCAGCGACAACGTCGCGCGAGACCATCCGTTCCACGTGAGAGTCGCGTCGTTGGTGATGAACCTCTGGCCGAAGAACCCGAGCGACGGTGTCCCCACCGGGGTCGGGTTGCCAGGAGTGACAGGGGCGGTCGCCGAGGTCAGCGGCCCGGTGTAGAAGATGGTCTCATTCCCCGCCGTGGCAGGCGTCAGCAACGCGGTGGCGCTCGTAGTGGTCACGCTTCCCGGCTGCTGCGCATTGGAGTAAGTGAACTCGTCGGAAACGCCGATCTTCTCTGTGGCATTCCACTCAACGCCATAATCGAAGGCCGTGACCTCGCGTTTGGCGGTTGCGCTGTTGGTGTAGATCAGCTCCCGCATGGCGCCGGATTTTCCCGCGCCCAGCAGGCCCTGCAGGTTTTCGTAGTAATTCGGCAGCTTCATGTTCGCATCGGTATAGCGAACATCGCCGTTCATGGAGAGGTTGCGAACGCTCGAGCTCTGGAACCGGAAGATCTCCGTCGGATAAAGAATGCGCGTGGGCTGATACCGCTGATAACCGGTGACTACGTTGCAGGCCGGATTAACCACCGGCAGACCGCCCGGCGTGTTCGGAGCCGACAGCGGCGGCGTGGTACCCGCACTGTTGGCATTGCACGACACCGTGGGCGCCGTGATGCTGTCGTAGCTGGCCAGCAAAGCCGCTTTGGTGCCGTCCGGTTCCTGCACGTTGTACAACGCCGGATCGAGCGAGAAGTACGAATCCGCCTTGAAATGATCGATCTGCTGCTCAAAGGTCAGCTTGGTGTCCTTCACTGGCTTCCAGTCGATCGCTCCGTAGAAAGCGTCGGTGCTGTTGCGCTGAAATTCCTCCGCGATGGTGTCGTAGATCAGAACCGCCGGCGAGGTAATTTCCCAGAAACCGCTCGGCGTCAGGCTCGGACCCTGGAAGATGTCCTGCGAATAACCGGCCCGGAAGCTCACTTTGGAAAGTGGAAGCAGCGTGACATTGGTGTCTGTCATGCGGCGCACGGTGTTGTAGAGAAACGGCGACTGATTGACCTGCGACCACGGGAGAGCCGTACCGCCGGAGACCGGAATCGTTTGGCCGGCGAGGATGTTCGGATTGCCCAGCAGATCGTAGTCGAAGTACTGGCGATCGCGCCGGAACAGGCCGGAAAACTGATACAGCCGGCCCTTGTAGAAATCGACGCGGGCAAAGGTGTTCGGGTCTCCGCCCCAGCCATTGCTGAACGCGGTGAGCGAATCGACCAGCATGTGATTCGTCCCGGGCAGGGCGCGCAGCTCGAACTTCTCGCCCAGCACCCGCGGGCCCGAGTGTTCGTTGACCATGGTGTCGTACATGGCTCCGCTGCCGTTGACCTGGGTGACGCGGCCGCCAAGGTCGACTGTGTTGTGGAGCGAATACCCGCTGGGAGCCACCGGCTGCGTATCGGGTGCGGGCGCCTGCGCGGCGGCGATCCCGGTCGCCAGCAGGACGACAGCAACACCCCCGGCGATGCGTCGTCCAGCCGCGGGATGGGTAAGCCAGGAAGGACAGCAAATCTTGTTCATAGGAAGCCTCGCTGATGAAACGTCGACCGTATCGAATCCCTTTCACCCGCGCCGTCCCATGTCATGGGAAGGCGCGGCCGATTCCACGCGCTATCTCAGAAACGCCTGGTTGATGTTGGAGCCGTGAATGTACGTGTGGCAGCTGGTGCAGGGCGTCAACTCGTCTGAGCCCTGCCCCATGCCGATCACCGTATGAGCGGCAACGCGGCTGTGGCACTGGTTGCAGAGCGTGTTGATCGACGGCATGTTCAGCAGCCGCGCGTTCTGAGAGCCATGCGGGCTGTGGCATCCGGTGCAGCCTTCGGCCTTCACCGGAGCGTGTTCAAACACATACGGTCCGCGGGTTTCCGCGTGACACTTGGTGCACACTGCGTTCTGATCGGCAGTGGATTTCAGGTTCGCCCGGTTAAACGTGCCATGCGGGTTGTGGCAGTCGCTGCAGCTGACCGCCCCCTCATTGACCGGGTGATGGAACGGCATGTTGAACGCCGCCTTCTGATCGCTGTGGCACTGGAAGCACAGCTTCGGCTGTTCGGCCTTCAGCAGGTGCTCCGGCGCTTCCGGATTGTGCACGCTGTGGCAGCCGATGCAGCTCACGTCGGCTTTGGCGTGCGGCGAGCGTTCGAAGTTCGGGTGCGCGCCGGCATGGCAGCCCAGACAGGTCTCGTCGATCTGCTTTGTGTTCAGCTTGCCGAGATTTTTGATCTTCGTGACATCGCCGCCGCCTTCCACGTGAGCTTTGCCGGGACCGTGGCAACTCTCGCACGTAACGCCCTTGCCGGCATGTTCGAGGGCGAGGCGGGAGTGGGGATTCGTGCCAAACTTCTTCACCACATCCGCGTGACAAGTGGCGCATGTCTCCTGACCGACGTAATCGGCCGAATCGGCTGCTGCCTTCGGTTGGGAAGTTGCCGCTGGCTGCTGGCCTCCGCCGGCAGCGAGCGCCAGCCTGGTTCCTGCGAACCCGGTCAGTAGCAGAAGACACGCGATGCTGAGTAGGAAACGGCGCATGCGTATTCACCTCGCACAGCAAGCGAGAGCGTTTGAGTGAAGGCATGCCCCTGGCTTGCTGAAATTACCGCTTATGTTCTCGTGGAGAATAACGGTGTCCTGAATTGAGACACAGTGATGAAAATCACAGGCGGGGGTTACTCCTGGCGCAGTGATTTGTGTCACTTAGCGCAACCGGACGTCCGGAGACTCCACTTCAGGCCTCCGCGGTCCCCCTTGCTCGTAAGTCCCTTAGAACCGCCTTCGAACGGTCCCCCCACGCAGATCAGGCAACGACCGCTCTGCCCCGACGAGGGCATTACCTTGGTTTGAAGAATTCGCCTGAATCCGCGGAAAGGAGTTGCATCTCCGCTCTGGCGGTTCACATCTTCCTGCCGACGTGAACGCCAGCCCGCCGCGCGTCCAGCCAGGCGCGCCAATGATCCATCCCCTGGCCCGTCGTGCACGAGACTTCGAGGATCTCGATCCCGGGATGGATCTGCCGCGCATTCGTCTTCGCGGCCTCGATGTCGAAGGGCACGTACGGCAACAGATCGACTTTGGTCAGAATCAGCAGAGAGGACTTCAGAAAGATGGAGGGGTATTTCAGAGGTTTGTCCTCCCCCTCGGTTACGCTGAGCAGGACAATCTTCGCCTCTTCGCCGAGGTCGTAGCTGGAAGGACAAACCAGATTGCCGACGTTCTCGATGAAGAGCAGATCGATTTCGGCCAGCGACCAGGGCTCGAGATGCCGCTCGATCATCTTGCCGTCGAGATGGCACACTCCTCCGGTGACAATCTGCTGGACGGGGAATCCATAGCGCGCCAGACGCCGCGCATCATTTTCCGTCTGCAGGTCGCCCGTGAGGACCGCCACTTTCTCCCCGGGGCCAAAGCCGGCCAGCGTCTGTTCCAGCAGTGTCGTCTTACCCGAGCCCGGAGAGCTGATGAGATTCAGACAGACAACGTTGTTCTCTGCGAAGCGGCGGCGCAGGTCAAGCGCGATCCGCTGGTTTTCATTGAGGACCTTCTGCTCCACGCGAACAACGGTCATGGCTCCTCCACTTCGATAAACGCGATATCCAGCTGATCGCCGCTGACAAAACTGGTGTGCGTGCTGCTGCAGCGAGGACAGGGAGCGTCGGAAAATGGGGCAAGCTCCGCTGAGGAAAACTCCTGCCCGCAGTCTTCGCAGCGATTCATGCGGGGACACTTCTCGGTGGTCAGCACCACCTGCCCATCGTCCGTTTCCGCCGTAATGCACTCAAAGGCGAACCGCAAAGCCTCGACGTCCACACCCGATAACACGCCGATCCGCACCCCGATGCCAACCAGTTTCGCTCCGGGGCGCCGCTCCGTCTCCCGGTGCCCGGCCTCCAGAATCGAGGTGGCGATGCCGACTTCATGCATCGGACAGGCTCCGGCGGCACGGGATGGCTCTGTTGTTGTTCATGATCCCTCTGGGGCGGGATGCTTTGCGATCGAACGTCCCTACCAATACCAAGCCTCTTCTGCGGCTGCCAACTGCGGCACAATATTCGCCTCGCGGACCTGTTCCGCCTTCGGCTCGATCTCCCCGCTCCAGGTGCGTACCTGAGCGATTGCCTGCGCAACCAGGGTTTCCAGGGCGACTTCGACAGGCGCGGTCAGCTCCGTTCCCCATCCTGTAGACTTCGGCTGCACCCCAAGCACAATCATCTTTGAAGGTTCCTTGCCGAGCAGGCGCATCGACCCAATCAGATCGGAGAAACCCAGCAGATGAACGCTCTTCGAAACCGGCAGATGCGCGATCGCATCCCCGGCGTAGCGCAGTACCGTCCCCGCCGGAGCGCCGGCATCGATGGCGTCCAGCGCCAGCAGATGTGTGTAGCCCTCCAGCGGATACAGCAGATCCAGGCCGAGAGTTCCGCCTTCGATCAGCGCCACCGACTTCGGAAAATCGGGATCGGCGCGCAGTTTCTGCAGCGCCAGCATTCCCACGGCGTCATCGGTGCGCATCAGATTGCCAAGTCCCAGAACGGCGATGTGAGCAGAAGTCATCGATCCCAGTCCCGCGTGCGATGGATTTTGCGCTTGCTGAAGAGCTGCTGCGGTTCCAGGCGCGCGATCTCCAGCTCTTCGTCAATCGTCTGATCGTCAACAAACTTGTAACCGCTGAAGATACTTTCCATCTCGGCGTTGCGCTCCGTCATGGCCACCAGCACCGCGCTGTACACGTGGTGTATGAAGAATCCCATCAGGAAGAACAGGAACAGGAAGTGCACGAAGCGGATCCACTGGATGTCGATCATATGCGGGATCCAGCCCACAAAGAACGTCAGGGTGCGCGAGCTCCCAACTGTCGCCAGCAGCACCAGCCCGGTCACGCACTCGCACGCGATCAGGAAGTAGACCACGATGTACGTCAGCCCGGCCAGCGTGTTGTGGCCAATTTGCTCAAACGGCTTGCGCTGCTGGAAGGTGTAGTAGCGGAACATCGCCTTCAGGCTGCGCCACTGCCGTTGGGTGAGCGGCAGGAATTGCCGCCACCGCGCCCAGTGATTGCCCGCGAAGAACCAGTAAATGCGCACCAGCAGCGCGCCGATCAGCTCAAAACCGGCCAGCTCGTGGATAAAGCGCACTGTCCCCATCGTCCACGCGCGCGGACCGGGGAAAATCAGGAACGGGTGGTTCATGTAAAGACCGGTCCACGTCAGCACCGTCACCGCCGCGACGATGCCCCAGTGGCTGAGGCGCACCGGCAATTCCCAGACGTAGACGGGGACGAGATGTTCTTCGCCAGCCGCCAGGTGTTTCTTCGGCGCAGGTCGAACCAGCGTGGCCATTACCGTGCTCCTGCCGCCGCCAGAAGTTGTTTCGCAGGAACCCGAGGAAGCGACATGGATTCCTCCGGTTCCTGAACCGCTACGACCTCGCGGCCGTAGCTGCCCTTTCCGTTGACCACGTGTACGGCGCACGCCAGGCACGGGTCAAAGGAATGAACCGTGCGCAGGACTTCCAGCGGGCGCTCCGGGTCGGCAATCGGCGTATGGAGCAGGGCGGCCTCGTAAGCGCCGCGCTGACCATGCGCATCTCTCGGCCCGGCGTTCCACGTGGACGGCACAATCGCCTGGTAGTTCACGATCTTCTTGTTTTCGATCTCTACCCAGTGGCCGAGCGATCCCCGCGGTGCCTCCTCCAGCCCAAACCCCGCGCAGGATTTCGGCCAGCTCTCGGGATCCCACTTGTCGCCGTTGTGGATGCGAATATCACCGTGCGCCATATTGTCGTCCAGCTGCGCGATCCACTCCGGCAGCTTCTGCACCACGAGATCGGACTCGATGGCCCGCGCCGCGATCCGGCCCAGGGTCGAGAACAGCGCCGTCGGCGGTGCGTTGAACTTCGCCAGCACCGCGTCCACCATTTTCTTCACCTGCTCGTTGCCGGAAGCGTAGGCGATCAGGGTCCGCGCCAGCGGCCCTACTTCCATCGGCTTGTCGTCGTACCGCGGCGACTTCAGCCATGAGTACTTGGCGTCGGTATCGAGCTGTTCAAAGGGCGGCCGCGGTCCCGTGTACGTTGGATTGGTCTCGCCCTGCGCCGGAGGCCGGCTGACCTGATCCCCCGCCGCGTACTGATACCAGGAGTGCGTGACGTACTCCGCCACCTTACCTGGGTCGAGCGGGTGCACTTTGGAAAGGTCGCGCCCCAGAATCACGCCCCGCGGATAAAAGAAACTCGCCGGGTCGTGGATACTATCCGAAGGCAGATCGCCGTAGGCCATGAAGTTGCCCAGGCCCTCGCCATAGCCGAACCACTCTTTGTAGAAACTGGCGACCGCGAGGACATCGGGGATATACACCTGCTGCACAAAGGTCCTGGCACGAGCCGCAAGCTCATTAAAGAGCGTGATACGTTCCGGATTAATGACGGCTTCCGGCTCGTTGCCATCGATTGCGGTCGTCATCCCACCCACCAGGTACGTCTGCAGGTGTGGATTTTTACCGCCCAGGACCGCGTGGATGCGAATAAAGTCCCGCTGCATGTCAAGCGCCTCAATGTAGTGCGCGACGGCGAGCAGGTTCGCTTCCGGCGGCAGTTGGTAAGCAGGGTGTCCCCAGTCACCGCTGCTAAAGAGGCTCAACTGCCGGCTGGCGACCAGCGCCTTGACGCGGTCCTGGACTCCCT
>Ga0335072_10002731_pt1 | contig 27143 bp, 21 predicted proteins | sample Lox_Sample_21_FD_206725 | JGI IMG/M metagenome (GOLD analysis project Ga0335072, IMG submission 206725) | Soil microbial communities from Loxahatchee National Wildlife Refuge, Florida, United States - Lox_Sample_2.1 | ecosystem: Environmental > Terrestrial > Soil > Wetlands | place: USA...
GGTCAAGGACGTCGCCGAGGAGGCCAACGTCTCGCTGGGCACGCTCTACCGGTACTTCAGCTCGAAGGACCACCTGTTCGCCTGCGCGCTGGCGGACTGGGCCGCGCCCATGGACGCCGAGCTGCGGGAGCGCCAGCGACGGTCGCGCGGATCGACCGCGACGCGAGTGCGCACGGTCTTCCACGCCGCGGCCCGCGCATTCGAGGACGCGCCCCGCGTCTTCGGCGCGCTGATGGCGCTCGCGGTGAGCAGCGACCGCTACGCCATCGCCGAGTTCCAGGGCTTCGCCCAGCGCGAGCTGGGCATGTTCACGGCCGTCGTGGCCGACATCCCCGAGCCCTTCCGTGACGACATCGTGAGCGTGCTTGTCTCCGTGCTGTCGGAGTCACTACGCGAGTACGTCCTGGGGCTGTACCCGATCAGCGGCGTCTACGTGCGGCTGGACCGGGCCATCCGGCTGATCTTCCGGACCCCGTTCGACGCGGCCGAGTCCGATCCCGCCCCCGTTACCCCGCTGCGCCCGGCCCGCCCCTCGGCCTAGCCAAGGCCAGCGGCCGCGGCCTGAGATAATCTCGCGGCGGCCCGATGCGGCATATGCGCCGCCTTGATAAAACCGACTGTGAGGCCTTGATTTGACCGGCTTCCCCTGCATTGCGCCGATCGGCCACTAAAGATACCGCCGGGCAGGTGCGGAAATAACTGGCCAATTAGCGCCCAATGGCACGCGCCCGGAAAACAGCGCGTGGCACCCGGTCCGACGTGCCACGATGCCTCAGCAGCTGTCAGCCATGAATCCGTACCCGCAAGCCAGGACATCGAACGAGGAAAGATATCAATATGCGTTTCCTGGCGACAGCGAGTGAAGTACGGTGCGTACCAGTGCACCGTCCCTGCGAATAACGCAAGGCGAGGCAGATCACGAAGTGCCATAAATCCGGACAATGGCATGTCCAGGGGGAAAGGCGAATCAATGAAGAATTCTCGGCTACTCACCATAATCGGGGCGGTTACCGTCATCGCGGGCTCGTCGGCCGCCGCGATCGGCCCGCGGCCCGCGCTGGCCGGGACCACGGCGTGCGGTAGCACCGGCATCGCCGGCATGTCCTCGTGCACCTACAGCACCGTCGGCTCTGGCACCTTCACCGTTCCTGCTGGCGTGCGAGAGGCGACCTTCACCGTCGAAGGGGCCCAGGGCGGCTCGAGCCAGGCCGGGGTGGCGGGCGGGCGGGGCGGGAAGGTCTCGGCCGTGCTGCCCGTGGCACCCGGACAGGTCATGCAGGTCAACGTGGGCCAGCAAGGCCAGGCCGGCTCCGCGAGCGACGGAGGCAGCTCCGACGTCCGTAGCGGGGCGTTCCGGCGGGCGAACCGGGTCCTGACGGCTGGCGGCGGTGGCGCGGCGGGAGGCAGTGGCGGGCGTAACTACATCACGCCGTCCGCGAGCTTCGGGTCCTCGGCCGCGGGCGTCCGGTGCGGCAACGGCATGGTCACGGTGTCCTGGCAGCAGCCGACCACGCTGATGGCGAGTCCCGCCATGGCGAGCACCCCGGGTCAGGCCCCCTCGCTTTCCGGGCTGGGCGCGACCCTGACCGGCCCCAACGGGCCGATCGCCAGCCAGCCGGTCACGTTCACGGCGGGCTCCAAGCCGCTGTGCACCGCGATGACGGATTCCGCGGGCATGGCCACCTGCGGCGCCAGCGTCAGCGACGGCGCCGCCGCCCTGCTGCCGCTGGCCGAGTCGTTCGGGTACACGGCAACCTACGCGGGCGACAAGGCGTACCAGGGGGCGACCTCGGCCGGCGGCCTGTCGGGCGGCCCGTCGGGCGGCGACTGCGGATGCGGAGACCATGACGCCGTCCTGCGCGAGCGCGCCCTGCAGGGCGTCGACCGCTCGGCCGAGCTGGACTCGGTGGAAGACCAGGCTGGGTCCGTTCGGTAGGAAGACAATGAGCAGCGTCGTGGTCACGGGGCGGCGGGGAGCACTGCCGCCGCCCCGGTGGCTACTTCATGCCCCACAGGTAGGGGTCGGGGGCGCCGCGGGCGATAAGGGCGTCCGCGCGCTTGCGAATGATGTCGTTCTGCCAGTCGAGGTCCTTGGCGAACCGCCCGCCCAGGCGCCGCTCGTCTGCCTCGTGGTCGAGGGTAGCGAAGAAGCGGTCGGCCCTGATGGCCTCAAGCACGGTGTCGGCTACCTCCTCGGGCTGGGCCAGGACCGTGATCACGCCGCCTCTTTCCAGTCCCTGCTGCACCATGGGCATGAACGAGGGGTCGCCCGCCAGCCCCGTCTGGGTGAGCGGTGGCAGCACGACGTGAGCCTTCACCGTCGACCCGAGGTCACGCAGCTGCGCGTACAGGCACTCCATGAGCGTCAGCACGGCGGCCTTCATGGTGGAGTACGACGGCGTGTGGTACATGGTGCCTGACACGCCCGACCCTGAGCTGGTTCCCAGGATGTGCCCCGGCGTGCCCTGGGCGATCATCCGCGGCGCGAAGGCCTTGATGCCGTGCAGGACGCCGAGGAAGTTGATGCCGATGACCCGGTTCCAGTCGCTCATGTCGTCGTCGAACAGCGTCCCGCCGCCACCGATGCCGGCGTTGAACCAGGCGATGTCGACCTGGCCGTAGTGGTCCCAGGCCGCGTCGGCGAGGTGCTTGACCGAGTCGAAGTCGGCCACGTCGACCGGTACGCCGAGGACGTCGAAGCCCGCCGCGCGAAAGTCCGCTGCCGTCGCCTCGAGCGCAGGCTCGTTGATGTCGGCAAGGACCAGCCTGGTCCCCTCCTGGGCGAACCGGCGGGCACAGGCCCGGCCGATGCTGTGCTGACCGCCGCTGCCGGTGATCACTGCGACTTTCCCTGTCAGGTCCTGCACCATTCCTCCTGCGTCGTCGCGGGCTGGTGGTTGACTAGAAGCTAGTTCTATGATGACTAGAATATAGTTCTATCCAGTGCGCGGGAAGGGGTCAAGCTATGAGCGGCACCGAGAGCCTCGCGGGCCTTGGGCACCTGATCAACGGGAAGATCGTCAGGAACTCCGAGACGTTTCCCGTCCTGTCCCCGTCGACCGGCGAGGTCGTGGGGTACTCCCCTGACGCCACGCCTGAGCTCCTCGACGAGGCCGTCGCGGCGGCGGAGGCGGCGCTGCCTGGGTGGCAGGCGCTCGGCGAGGAAGCCCGTCGGGAGGCAGTCCGGGCCCTGGGCGCGGCGCTCATCGAGCAGTTCGCCGATATCGACGAGGTGGAGTCCCTGGAAAAGGGCGTCCAGATGGCCGCGATCGAGCTCTACATGGCCCAGGTCTACGCCAACCACGCGGCCGACACGCCGCTGCCGGTGGACATCATCGAGGACACCGACGAGCGGCTCGTCCGGCTGGTGCGCAACCCCGTCGGCGTGGTGGCCGGCATCTCGCCCTGGAACGCTCCGCTGCTCATCATGGCCGAGAAGGTGTTCTCGGCCCTCGTGGTCGGCAACACGATCGTGTGCAAGCCATCCCCCTTCACCCCGCTTGGCACGCTGAAGGTGGGCGAGGTGTGGAAGGACCTCGTGCCGCCTGGCGTCATCAACATCCTGGCGGGCGGGGATGAGCTTGGCGCCGCCATGGTGAACCATCCTGGCACCCGGCTGATCTCCTTCACCGGCTCGGTGTCCGCGGGCAAGAAGATCGCCGAGGCGGCAGGCCGGGCCATGAAGCCAGTAGTGTGCGAGCTCGGCGGCAACGACGCGGCCATCGTGCTGCCCGACGTCGACGTCAAGGTGGTCGCGCCCCGGCTGTTCGGCGCCGCGTTCCTGATGAGCGGGCAGGTCTGTGCGGCGGTCAAGCGGCTGTACGTGCACCGGTCGATCTACGCCGACATGGTGGCCGAGCTGGCCGGGTACGCGCAGTTGTCCAAGGCCGCGCCGGCGTCAGAAGGCGGGACGATGGGACCGCTGGTGACCAGGCCGCAGTTCGAGCGGGTTGCTGAGCTGGTGAGCGACGCGCTGGCCCATGGAGCCAAGGCGGCGGCCGGGGGCGCGCCGGCTGAGGGGAACGGCAATTACTTCACCCCCACCATCCTCACCGAGGCGGGCCCGGGCGTGCGGGTGGTTGATGAGGAGCAGTTCGGGCCGGTGCTTCCCGTGATCCCCTTCGACGACGTCGAGGACGCGATCGCGGCGGCGAACGCCACGGAGTACGGCCTGTGCGGCTCCATCTGGACCTCCGACATCGAGCGGGGCCAGGAACTGGCGGCCCGGCTTCAGTGCGGTACGGCCTGGGTCAACAATCATGCCGAGGTGGCACCGCACATCCCGTTCGGCGGGGTGAAGAGCTCGGGCGTCGGGCGCAGTGGCGGCCGACCCGGGCTTGACGCCTACTCCAGCCTGCAGTCACAGGTCATCTACAAGGGCCTCGACCGCGTCAGGGGCTAGCAAGGCGGGCTCGCGCCATTGGCCGGTGCACCGGGCACCGTCTCTCGGTCCTTTTCCTTTCGGGCCGGCTTTCCGGTCGGCTTCGCGCTGGACGACAACCGTCCCGCATCCGGCAAATGAACGCGAAATGACATTCAACGACGTCTAAATATCCTGCGTTCTGGGTCTTCTACTCACCAGTAACCGATGTTATAACGATGGTGCGCGCGCATTCACCATAGTCAACAGGTCTCCCGCTGGAGGGACACGAGATGCGCCACACCCGCACGCTCTCTTTCGGCATTGCCGCTATCACGACTGCAGCCGCCGCCGCGTTGGCCGGCAGCGCGCTCACCGCCAACGCATCCACCACGGTGCATTACGTCGCGCTCGGCGACTCCTATGCCTCAGGAGTCGGGACCGGGACCGATAGCGGCTCCTGCGGCCAGAGCTCCCAGGCCTACCCGGCACTGTGGGCGGCGGCCAACAACCCCGCGTCGTTCTCGTTCGAGGCATGCTCCGGGGCCACCACGCTCGACGTCATCGCCAACCAGCTCGCCACGCTCAACTCGTCGACCACCCTGGTCAGCATCACCGTTGGCGGCGACGACGCGGGCTTCTCCTCCATCATGGAAGACTGCGTCCTGGACTCCACCAGCACCTGCGAGAGCGACATTTCCGCGGCCGAGGCCTCGGTAAACGCTAACCTGCCCGGGCGGCTCAACACGCTCTTTAACGACATTCACGCCGACGCCCCGAACGCGAAGGTCATCCTGGTCGGCTACCCCGACTTCTACGACCTATCGGTCCCGGTCTGCGTCGGCCTGAGCAGCGGCGACCACCAGGCGATCGACGCCGGCATTAACGACCTCGACGGCCTCCTGCAGACCGCCGCGGCGAACAACAACGCCACGTTCGCCGACGTCCGTTCCACCTGGTCCGGCCACGAGCTGTGCGACGACGCCGGCTGGCTGAATTCCATCGAGCTGTTTGACATCCACGAGTCCTACCACCCGACCGCCACCGGCCAGGCCGACGGGTACCTGCCGCCGTTCTCTGCCGCCGCGAGCAGCGTCGGCCAGTAACCTCGCCGCTTTCCCTCTGCTGCCGCCTTACCCGGGTCACGCAGCATTCGGCCCGCGGGTCATGACCTGGCCCGCGGGCCCTTGCCGTTCGGGCGCTTGCTACCCGGGCACTTGCTATTCGGCGGGCTCGCGGCCTGGCGCGGGCCGACAGTGCATCAGCGCCTGGCGGTCGGCCCGGCAGACGACCTCGTCCCTGGTGTTGCGGGCGACGTGCCTGAAGGTCACGATGCCCTGGCCAGGCCGCGAACTCGACAGGCGGGCCGCGATCACCTCAGTCTCGACGTGGATCGTGTCGCCCGCGAAGACCGGCGCGGGGAACTCGACGGTCGAGAAGCCGAGGTTGGCCACGGTCGTGCCCAGGGTGAGCTCGGGGACCGAGATGCCGACGGTGAGCGCCAGCGTGAACAGCGAGTTGACCAGCGGCCGCCCGAACGGGGTCTTGCTGGCGAAATCCGCGTCCAAGTGCAGCGGCTGAGGGTTCATCGACATGGTCGTGAAGAGCACGTTGTCGGTCTCGGTCAGCGTGCGGGTGAACGCGTGCCTGACCACGGTGCCGACGGGTAGCTCCTCGTACCACATGCCCATCCGGCGATCGGTCATGGACTCCTCCTCCGGTCCGCGTGCCCGAGCCCTGCCTGCCCTGGCCCTTCGATAAATATGCGCCTATTATGTTCTATGCGGTGCGCCGCATCCGCCGGGCCCGTACTCGCGAGGGAGCAGGGCTGTGGAGTTTGAGGAACCCGATCACATCACGGGCATCCGGCGGGCCATCAGGGAAATATGCGCACAGTTTAGCGACGACTACTGGCGCGAGAAAGACTCAGAGCACCAGTTCCCCTGGGAGTACTACAACGCCCTGGCTGCCGGCGGGTGGGTCGGCATCGCGATCCCTGAGGCCTACGGCGGCGGGGGCGGCGGCATCACCGAGGCGTCGGTCGTCCTTGAGGAGATCGCGGCGTCAGGTGCCGCGATGAACGGTGCCACCGCCATCCACCTGTCGATCTTCGGCATGAGCCCCGTGGTCAAGTACGGCTCTCCTGAGCAGCGGGCCAGGTACCTACCCGAGGTGGCCGCGGGCCGGCTGCACGTCGCGTTCGGCGTCACCGAGCCGGACGCCGGGACCGACACGACCGCGATAAGCACCCGCGCCGTCCGCGACGGCGACTACTACGTCGTCACGGGCCAGAAGGTATGGACGAGTAAGGCCGAGCAAAGCGACCGGGTGCTGCTGCTCGTCCGCACGACCCCCCGTGAGGAGTGTGAGCGCCGGACGGACGGGCTGACCCTGCTGTTCGCCGACCTGCGCTCCCCCGGCGTCACGATCAGCCCGATCGACAAGATCGCCCGCAACGCCGTGGGATCCTGCGAGGTCCGCTACGACGGGCTGCGGGTTCCGGTCAGCGACCGGGTCGGCGAGGAGGGAAAGGGGTTCTCCTACCTGCTCGACGGGCTGAACCCGGAGCGAATCCTCATCGCCGCAGAGGCCCTTGGCATTGGTAAGGTCGCGCTGCGCAGTGCGGTCAGGTATGCCAGCGAGCGGACCGTCTTCGGCCGCCCGATCGGCCAGAACCAGGGCATCGCGTTCCCGCTGGCCGAGGCGCACATGAAACTGCACGCCGCCGAGCTCATTGTCCGCGAGGCGTCGTGGCGGTATGACCGTGGCCTCCCGTGCGGCGAGCAGGCCAACGCGGCCAAGTTCCTCGCCTCCCAGGCCGCGTTCTACGCCGCGGACCGGGCCATGCAGACCTACGGCGGCTTTGCGTACGCGCGCGAGTACAACGTCGGCCGCTACTTCCTTGAGTCGCGGCTGATGCAGATCGCCCCGGTGCCGCAGGAGATGGTGCTCAACTACGTCACCGAGCATGTACTGGGCCTGCCACGGTCGTACTAGCCGATGGCGACCCCAGGCAAGATGCCCGTCCTGCTGGCCGAGGCCATAGCCGACGGCATCGTGGGCCGCGGCCTGCGCCCCGGCGACCGGCTGGCGACCGAGGCGGAAATGATCGCCGAGTACGAGGTGGGCCGGGCCACTGTCCGTGAGGCGCTGCGAGTCCTCGAGGCGCAGGGCGTCATCGAGATGCGGGTTGGGGCGGGCGGCGGCCCGTTCGTCGCCCGCCCCGACGTAAGCCGGCTGGCCCGGCCGCTATCGCTGCTGCTGAGGATGTCGGAGGTCACGCTGCGGGAAGTGCTTGACGCCCGGCTGATCATCGAGCCGGCGCTGGCAGGGCAGGCGGCCAGGCACCGCGAGGACAGCCACGTGCGGGCGCTCGGCAAGAACCAGCGGGCCATCGAGAGCGCGGCCCGCGGGGCCGGCTTCCGTCAGGTCAACGAGGAGTTCCATACGCTCATCGCCGACGCGAGCGGCAACCGGCCGCTGGCCGCACTCTGGTCCGCGCTGGCCGCGGTGGCCGACGGCCACGAGGCAGGCGTCCGCTACACGCCGGCGGCCCGGCGCGGCATGGTTGCGGCGCACCGGAAAATCGGCGAGGCGATCATCGCCCGCGATGCCGAGGAGGCCATCGCGGCGATGAGCGTCCACCTGGAGGCCACCCGGGCCTATGTCGCCCGCTACTACCCAGCCATCATCGACGGGCCGGTGGGCCTAGTCTCCGGCCTCGGCTGAGTTCCCGCGGCCGGTCAGGCGCGGCCTTCGTAGTACTGCGCGTACTGCTCGCGGAGTACGTGCTTTTGGATCTTGCCGGTCGAGGTGCGGGGCAGCTCGGGGACGACCACCACGGCCTTCGGCACCTTGTAGCCGTCCAGGTGGGAGCGCACCGAGGCGAGTACCGCTTGCGCCTCAACGACCGCGCCGGGCCGCGGCACCACGATCGCGGTGATCGCCTCCGTCCACCGCGCGTGTGGCAGCCCGACAACGACCGCCTCGGCGATGTCCGGCGACGCCGCGTAGAGGGCCTTTTCCACCTCGATCGACGCGACGTTCTCGCCGCCGGTCTTGATGACGTCCTTGCGCCGGTCGGTGAACCACAACAGCCCGTCGGGGTCGAACCGCCCCATGTCCCCCGAATGGAACCACCCGTGCGCGAACGCCTCCGCCGTCGCCGCCTCGTTGTCCAGGTACTCGGTCAGCGCCTGCGGTCCCCGGTACACGATCTCGCCTTCCTCACCCTGGGCGAGCAGCGTCCCGTCGGGGGCCATGATTCCCACCTGGACGTTCACGACCGGCGTGCCGACGGCCCCGGCGTGCGACAGCTGGTGCTCGGGCCGGAACAGCGTGGTGGTCGGACTCATCTCGGTCTGGCCGAACAGCAGGTAAAAGTCGCACCCGAACACCTCGAGGCAGGCCCGCAACTGCGCCTCCGGCATGGTCGCCATCGCGTACAGCGCCCGCCGGAGGCTGGACAGGTCCCGCGAGGAGATCGAGGGATCCTCCAGCATTGCCCGGTACATCATCGGCAGGCCGAAGATCTGGGTGATCCGCTCCGTTTCGATGAGATCAAGCAGCGAGCCCGCGTCGAACCCGCGCAGGATGTACAGGCACGCGCCCACCATGACCGCCGACGTGCAGTGGCAGTTGAGCTGGGCGGTGTGAAAGAACGGCATCATCGCGGCGAACCGGTCGGTCTCGTTGAACCGCGCCTCGACCGCCATCGACAGCGACTCCAGGTAGATCGCGGCGTGGTTGCCGACGACGCCCTTCGGGAACGACGTGGTCCCGCTGGTGTACAGGTAGCTGATCGGGTCCCTGTCACCGACGACCACCTCTGGCTCGCCGTCGTCGCCCAGGCACAGGCTCGCGAAGCTCACCCCCTTTCCCCAATCAGAACGATCCCATCCCGCCGCCGCGACGCCCGGCGCGACGATGATGTCGGCCACGGCGGGCACCTTGGCGATGGCGTCGGCCAGCAGGGCAAGCAGCTGGGCCTCGACGACGATGCCGCGCGCCCGGCTGTGCCCGAGCACGTAGACGACCTCCTCGCCGCGCCACCCGAGGTTGACAGGCACGCAGACCAGTCCGAGCTTGGCGCAGGCGTAGTAGGTGACCAGGAACTCGACGCTGTTGCCTGACGCGAGCGCCAGCGCGTCGCCGCGCTCGTAGCCAAGCCCGGCCAGCCCGCCCGCGAACCGGTTGACCAGGCGGTTGAGCTCCCGGTAGGTCAGCCGCCGCTGCCCGGCCGGCCCGGCCAGGTCGACGAGCGCGAGCCGATCCGGGTAACGCGCCGCCGTCCGGGTCAGGCTGTCCCCTACGTTGACGCGCTGGATCAGGTTCCTGTGTATCTCCGCCGCAGACGCCATCGCCGGCCTTTCTCCCGTGGCTCAGTACGACTTGGGTAGCCCGAGAGTGTGCTGGGCTACGTAGTTGAGGATCATCTCGCTGTTCACCGGGGCGATGCGCAGCAGGCGGGCCAGGCCCCACAGCGGGAGCAGGCCGTGCTCGGTCGTGACGCCGTTGCCGCCGTGGGCCTGAATGGCGGCGTCCACGGCGGCGATGCCGGCCTCGGCGGCCAGGTACTTAGCCATGTTGGACGCCTCGCCGGCGGGCTCGCCGTGGTCGTGCTGCCAGGCGGCCTTCAAAGTCATCAGGCCCGCGGCCTCCACGTGGACCTTGGCCGCGGCCAGCGGATGCGCGACCCCCTGGTAGGTGCCGATCGGCGCGCTGAACACCGTGCGCTCGCTGGCGTAGCGGGCCGCCTTCGCCAGCGCGAACCGGCCGACACCAACACAGAGTGCCGCGCCGGTGATTCGCTCCGGGTTCAGCCCGTGGAACACCTGGCGGAACCCTTCGCCCTCACCGCCGACGAGCCGGTCGGCCGGGACGCGCACGTCGTCGAAGAACAGGGTGAACTGCTTATCGGGCATGGTGACCGACACGGGCAACGGCTGGGCGGTCAGCCCGGGCGCATCGGTGTCCACCAGGAACAGCGACATCGACGCCCGCCCGGCGGCGTCGGTGCCCGTGCGGGTCACCACGAGGATCGCGTCGGCCTGGTCGACGCCGGAGATGAAGTACTTCTGACCGCGCAGGACCCAGTCGGACCCGTCACGGACGGCGGTCGTGGAGATCTTGTGGGTGTTGGTACCGGCGTCTGGCTCGGTGATCGCGAACACGACCTTGCCCTCGCCTGAGGCAATGCGCGGAAGCCACTGAGCCTTCTGCCCTGGCGTGCCGAACGCCCCGATGACCTCGGCGGCGATCCCGCAGGAGACGAGGGTCAGCAGCAGGGGGCAGCCCTGTCCCGCGCTCTCCTCGCAGACGATCGCGAGCTCGACCAGGCCGGCACCGCCGCCGCCGTATTCCTCGGCGATGTTAACGCCGAGGAAACCCTGCTTGCCCAAGGCGGCCCAGAGCTCATGGGCCTCCTCGCGGGCCTCGGCCTTCCGCGTGTAGTACGCGGGGCCAAAGCTGCCAGCCAGTTCCGCGACAGCGGCGCGCAGCGCGGCGTGGTCCTCATTGACGCCGAAGTCCATGTCATGCCTCCGAGAGGGGGGTAGGTGCTGGCACGAGGGATGCCGCCTGGCCTGCGGCGCTGGACAGCACGCCGAGGGCGGAGGTGCGCAGCAGCGAGCGCAGCCGGTCTTCCTGCAGGCCGGCCGAGTACCACAGGGTGGACTGTATGACGCCGATCGCGGCGTGGACCAGGGCGCGGGCCCGCTCGTCGTCGAGGCCCGGACGCTGCTCGGTGAGCAGCAGGACCCACTCCTCGACGTACAGCCGCTGCTTGCGGCGCAGCCGGCGTTGGTCGGCCGCCGGGACCTGGGCGATCTCCCTGAAGTACACCTGGGCCACGTCGCGGTCGTTGACGACGAAGTCGATGTGGCATTCGACCAGCCGGGCCAGCGCGTCGGCGGCGTCGGAGGTCCGCGAGGCCGCGATCGCCTGCCCGTCTCCAAGCAGCCGGTCGACTACCCGGTCGAACATCGCGACCAGCACGGCGCTCTTGCTGTCGTAGTGCCGGTAGATGGCCGACGCGGTGATCCCGACCGCGTCGCCGATGTCTTCCATCGAGACGGCGGTGAAGCCGCTGCGCGCGACCAGGTCCGCCGCCGCGCTCAAGATCCGCTCCTTGCGGGCCGGGTCCCTGGTTCGCGGTGCCGTCATCATGGCCGCACCAGTTCCGCAGGCAGGTCGGCGTGCCGGGACCGCACGTACTCGCCCAGTCCCTTGGCCTGCGGGTCAGGCCGCGTCGACGACGCGACGCCGTCGCCGAGCAGGCCGACGACGACGAAGTTGACGGCCCGCAGGTTCGGCAGCTCGTGGCGTTCGATGGGCAGGCCCGCGGCCTCGGGAAGGAGCTCACGGAATCGTGAGGTCGTCAGGTAGGAGCGCAGCCAGCTGTACTCGTCGTCGGTGCGGGTCCACAGGCCCACGTTGGCGTTCCCGCCCTTGTCTCCTGAGCGGGCACCGCAGATCAGCCCGAGGGGCGCGGAGACGGTCTCGGCCGCTGGGGTGGGAGGTGGCGAGAGGGGGGCGGGCGGGTGCTCGGTGGCGGTTTTGGCCACGGCGAGGGGACCGGGGGGCGTGTGCGGGACCACGCGCGAGGTGCCGTCGGGGAGGACGACGCGGTGGGTGACGACCTCGGCGGGGATCAGGGCCGGCCAGTAGACGCCGAACTCGCTGGCGTCGGTCGGGGGGGTCGTGGTGTGGAAGCCCGCGTAGCCGCCGAGGTAAAGACCGACGGCGGCGCCGGAGAACTGGCGCCCGGCCAGCTGAGGATCCTGGTCCTTGACGGTGATCTGCAGGTGCGCGGTGGCCTGGACGTTGGTGGGCGCGTCCGCCTGGTCGAAGCGCAGCAGCCGGACGTCGACCTCGTCGAACCGATCCTTGCCGCCGAGGACCTCAAACAGCTGAGCCTGCGCCGATGCGGCCTTGGACTCGATGTCAAGCCCGGTGAGGACGAACGTCATCGTGTTGCGGAAGCCACCCGAGTAGTTGATGGCGACCTTCAGATCCCCTGACGGGGCGCTGCCCTTGGTGCCCGAGACCTGGACGCGGTCGGGGCCTTGCTCGGTGAGCCTGATGGTGTCGAAGTGGGCGACGACGTCGGGGTTCTGGTACGCGGGGGCGCCGACCTCGTAGAGCAGCTGCGCGGTGACGGTTCCCACCGAGACGACGCCGCCAGTGCCGGGGTGCTTGGTGATCACGGACGAGCCGTCGGCGGCGACCTCGGCAATCGGGTAGCCAAGGCGTCCGTGGGTGGTGATCTCCTGGGGGAAGGAGTAGTTGCCACCGGTGGCCTGCGGCCCGCATTCGATGACATGACCGGCCACGAGAGCGCCTGCGAGCTGGTCGAAGTCCGTCCGCTCCCAGCCGTGCCACCAGGCGGCGGGGCCGGTGACCAGCGACGCGTCGGTCACACGTGGCGTGATGACGATGTCGGCCCCGGCCGCGAGCGCCTCGGTGATGCCCCAGCCGCCCAGGTAGGCGTTGGCGGTCAGCGGCGCGACCCCTGAGCCGCGCAGCGGTTGCCCGCTATCGGCGTGCGTGAGGTCATGCCCGGCCGCGAGCAGCGCCTCAAGGCGGGGAGTCAGGTCGTCGCCGTCGACCCAGGCGACCCTGGGGTGCAGCCCGAGCCGGGCGGCGAGCTCCTGGACCCGCTCGGCCAGTCCCGAGGGGTTGAGGCCGCCCGCGTTGGTGACGATCTTGACGCCCTGGTCGAGCGCGCGCCCGAGGACCTGCTCGAGCTGGGTGAGGAACGTCCTGGCGTACCCGGCCGAGGGGTCCTTGCGGCGGGCCTTCCACAAGATGAGCATGGTCAGCTCGGCGAGGTAGTCGCCGGTGATGACGTCAACGGGACCGCCCGCCATGACGTCGCGCATCGCCGGAAGGAAGTCGCCGTAGAAGCCGGACGCGTTGGCGATCCGGATCGGTGGCTTGCTCATGAGGCACTCCTCGGGCCCGCCGAAGGCCGCGAGCCGACCGGGGGCCGCGGATCGGTGGGACGGCCCGCGAACGCCTGGGCGATCGCGATCCACGCGGCCGCGACCTCGCCGGTCACGGCCAGGCTGGTGTCGGCCACGTTGCGCCGCTGGGTGACGACTAGGCAGAAGTCAAGCACATCGCCGGTCACCCGGTTCACCGCGTCGGAGGGGCCCCAGGTCCAGGTCCGCGCGGGAGCATCGGGACGCTGGAGCTCGACGTAGACCGGGTCGGGCGGCACGGGCAGGCCCCGGTTGGTGAAGCAGAACGCCAGCGCCCTGATGCCGATGTCCGCGACGTGCCGCAGCCGCCGCGTTGGCCGCCTGCTGGCGCCCAGGCAGTCGGCGATGTCCTGGCCGTGCGCCCAGGTCTCCATCAGCCGGCCGGTGGCCGAGGCGGCGACGCTGAAGTCCGGGCCGTACCAGGGCAGCCGCGCGGCCGGGTCGGCCTCTCGGTAGGCTCGGACCAGCGCGGCCCTGGAGCTGGCCAGCCACTCCAGGCAGTAGCGGCCAGGCAGGTGGCGGTGCTGCTCGGCAATCACGTCGGGGAACCGGTCGCCGAGGGAGCGCAGCTCCTCGCGCCCGGCGATGAACGCGGCCGCGTCGCGGATCGAGAGCAGGGACGTGTCGTCGAAGAAGGCCAGGTGCGTGACCTGGTCACGGATCGACCAGCCGGCGGCCGGCGTGAGCTTGTCCCAGTCGGCCTCGCCGAGCGGGGCAAGCAGTGGCAGCAGGTCGGCGGTCTCGGCGGCCAGATCATTGGCCAGCCGGAGAACCAGCTCGTGCTTGCTCTCGCTCACCTGCCCCTCCACTGCGGCTTGCGCTTGTCACGGAAGGCGGCCGGCCCTTCCTGCGCGTCCTCGCTGAGGTAGACCGGCTCCCAGATGCGCTCCGCCTCCTCGTAGGCGGCCGGCAGCGGGCGGGAAGCGATGAGGGCCACGGTCTTCTTGCCGGCTAGGACCGACAGCGGAGCGTTGGCGCAGATACGCAGGGCCAGCTCCCTAACCGCGGACGGGAGCTGCTCGTCGGGGACGACCCGGTTGACCAGGCCGAGCCGCTCGGCCCGGTCGGCCGGGATGAGGTCGCCGGTGAGCAGGATCTCCATCGCGGCCCGCGGCGGGATGAGCCACGGCAGCGGTGCGGCCCAGGGGGCGCCCCGCCCGACCTTGACCTCGGTGATCCCGAACCGGGCCGACTCCGCCGCGACAACCAGGTCACACTGCTGCGCGAGCATGAATCCGCCGGCCGCCGCCACCCCGTTGACGGCGGCGATGGTCGGCTTGGGCACGTCAATGTTCCGGCCGAACTGCGGCACCAGGTCCAGTGGCGGCACCTGCAGGCCGGTGTCGGCCATTTCCTTGAGGTCACCGCCGGCGCAGAACGCCTTGTCCCCGGCCCCGGTCAAGACGAGCACCCGTGCGTCATCGTCGGCGTTGAACGCGCGGACCCCCTCCCAAAGCCCGTCGCGGACCGCCCGGCTGAGGGCGTTGCGGGCCTCCGGCCGGTTAATGGTCAGCCAGGCGATGCCGTCGGAGACCTCGTAGACAACAGCGTCATCACTCACTAGAAGGCTCCTGAAGAACGTCGGGCCCGTCGAGGACGGCGAGCACCGTCCCTGCTTCCACGGCCTGCCCGGCAGACACCCTGACCTCGGCGACCGTCCCGTCGTGCGGGGCGCGAACCGAGTGCTCCATCTTCATCGCCTCGAGGACGACGAGTACCTGCCCGGCGGTGACGGCGGCGCCGGGCGCGGCCTGGACGCGGACGACCGTGCCGGGCATCGGGGCGATGAGCGACCCGGCGGCGACCTCGGAGGCTGGCAGCGGGAAGCGGGGCCGCTCGGCCAGCATGCTGGCGCCGAGCGAGGAGTCGGCGTACCTGACCGGGCCGTCGCGGTCGACTCGCACGACCCGGCGGATGGCGTCGATGGCCAGGTCAACCTGGTCGGCGGTACACGAATACAGCAGCGCCTGGCGTGACTCACCGCCATTGACGCTGACCTCGGCCTGCCCGCCGGTCACCTGGTAGGAGACCGCCAGCGGCTTATCAGCCGCGCCGGACTTCAGGTACGTGACCTGCTGGGGGCCGTTCGGCACGTTGCGCCAGCCGGATGGCGCGGCGGCGAGGACGGGGGCCGTCGCCCGCCGCAGCGCCTGGTCGGCCAGCGCGACGGCGATGGCGTGCACCTCGTCCCGGCGGGGATCGGCGGTCATCAGCGCGGCGGGCGAGTGCCTGGCGAGGTAGCCGGTGTCGATCTGCCCGGCGAGGAACTCCGGCTCGCGGAAGATGCCGACGAGCAGGTCCCGGTTGGTGACGACGCCGTGCAGCCGGGACTCAGCCAGCGTCCGCCCAAGCAGCCGGGCGGCCTGCTCGCGGGTCGGCGCGTGCGCGATGACCTTGGCCAGCATCGGGTCGTAGTACATGCTGACCTGGCCGCCGTCATGGACTCCCGCGTCGACGCGGATCCCTGGCCGGGCCGGGATGCCGAACCGGTGCAGCCGCCCGGTGGACGGCAGGTAGCCGGCGGCGGCGTCCTCGGCGTAGAGCCGCGCCTCGATCGCGTGACCGGACAGCCGGGCGCCGGTGGCGGCAGGCGGCAGTGGCTTGCCCTCGGCTACCAGGATCTGCAGCGCGACCAGGTCAAGCCCTGTGACCATCTCGGTGACCGGGTGCTCGACCTGCAGCCGGGTGTTGACCTCGAGGAAGAAGAACTCGCCGGAGGCGTCGAGGATGAACTCGACGGTGCCGGCGCCGACGTAGCTGATTGCCTTGCCCGCCGCGACGGCCGCCGCCCCAAGCTCCGCCCGCAGTGACTCGGAGACGGCGGGGGACGGGGCCTCCTCGATGATCTTCTGGTAGCGCCGCTGGATGGAGCACTCGCGCTCGAAGAGGTGGATCACCTGGCCGAAGGTGTCGGCGAAGATCTGGACCTCGATGTGCCGTGGCCGCGGCACGAGGCGCTCGAGGAAGACGGTCCCGTCGCCGAACGCGCTCCTGGCCTCCCGCTGGGCGCCCGCGACGGCCTCAAGCAGCGCCTCGGGCGAGTCGACCGCGCGCATGCCCCGGCCCCCGCCGCCGAAGGCCGCCTTCACCAGCACGGGGAACCCGACCGAAGCCGAAGCCTGCCGCGCGAGGTCGGCCGGCGGGCTGGCGTCATCGCCTACGGTCAGCCCGGGCAGGACCGGGACGCCGGCGGCGGCCATGAGCTCCTTGGCTGAGGTCTTGGAGCCCATCGCCCTGATCGCCGCGGGCGGCGGTCCGATGAACGTCAGCCCCGCGTCGCCGCAGGCCGAGGCGAAGGCGGCGTTCTCCGACAGGAACCCGTAGCCGGGGTGGATGGCGTCGGCCCCGGTCGCCAACGCGGCGGAAATGATCGCCTCAGAGCGCAGGTAGGTCTCCTCGGCGGTCGCCCCGGCGAGCGCGACCGCCGAGTCCGCCTCGGTCACGTAGGGCGCGTGGGCATCCGGCTCGGAGAACACGGCGACCGTGGCGATATCCAGCGCGCGGCAGGACCGGATGACGCGGGAGGCGATCTCGCCCCGGTTCGCGATCAGCAGCTTGCGTATCACCGGAACACGACCCCTTACATCCGGAAGACGCCGAAGCCGCGGCGTCCCTCAACTGGCCCCGAGTGCACCGCTGACAGCGTCAGGCCGAGCACGGTGCGAGTGTCGCGCGGGTCGATCACGCCGTCGTCGTAGATCTTGCCGCTGATGAAGAACGACTGGGACTCCCGCTCGATCTGCGCCTCGATCGCCTGGCGCTGCGCCGCGTCGGCCTCGGCGTCAAACGGGCGCCCCGTGGCCAGCGCCGACTGCCTGCCGACGATCGACAGCACGCCGGCCAGCTGCGCGGCGCCCATGACGGCGAGCCGGGCATTGACCCAGGCGAACATCAGCCGGGGGTCGTAGGCCCGGCCAGACATGCCGTAATTGCCCGCGCCGAACGAGGCCCCGACGTTAATCGTCACGTGCGGCACGGTGCTGTTGGCGACGGCGTTGATCATCTTCGCCCCGTCCTTGATGATGCCGCCCTGCTCGTAGGCGGTGCCGACCATGTAGCCCGTGGTGTTCTGCAGGAAGATCAGCGGGATGTCGGAGGAGTTGGCGAGCAGGATGAACTCGCTCGCCTTCTTGGCCTCCTCGGAGAACAGCACGCCCCGGTGGTTGGCCAGCACTCCGATGGGATAGCCGTGCAGGTGGGCCCAGCCGGTGACCAGCGACGTTCCGTAGCGCGGCTTGTACTCGCTGAACTCCGAACCGTCCACGACGCGGGCGAGGATCTCGCGCGGGTCAACTGGCACCCGGAAGTCCTGCGGCGTGAGCCCGAGCAGTTCCTCGGGGTCATGGAGCGGCTCCCTTGCGGCCAGCGCGGGGCCGGGCCCGCGCTTGCGCCAGGACAGGTCGGCCACGATCTGCCTGCCGATCCTGATGCAGTCAAGCTCGTCGACGGCGAAGTGATCAGACAGCCCGGAGACCTCGCTGTGCATCCGCGCGCCGCCCAGCGCCTCGTCGTCGGCGTCCTCACCGGTGGCCATCTTCACCAGCGGCGGGCCGCCGAGGAACACCTTGGCCTGGCCGTCGACGAGGACGGCGTAGTCGCACATGCCTGGCACGTACGCGCCGCCGGCGGTTGAGTTGCCGAAGACCAGCGCGATCGTCGGTATCCCCGCGGCTGACAGCGCGGTGAGGTCGCGGAAGACCCGGCCCGCATCGACGAACAGGTCCGACTGGGTCGGCAGGTCGGCGCCGCCGGACTCGACCAGGTGGATTACCGGGAGCCGGTTGCATCGCGCGATGTCGAGGGCGCGCAGGCTCTTCTTCAGCGAGTAGGGGTTCATCGCCCCGCCGCGAACCGTCGGATCGTGCCCGATGATCACGCACTCGACCCCGGACACGACGCCGATCCCGGTCAGGACGGACGCCCCGACGGTGAACTGGGTTCCCCACGCGGCGAGCGCGGACAGCTCAAGGAACGGAGAGTCCCGGTCGAGCAGCAGCTCAAGTCGCTCCCGCAGGAGCAGCCTGCCCCGGTCGTGGTGGCGCTGGGCGTACCGCGGCCCGCCGCCGGCCCTGACCATCCCGAGTTGCTCGTTCAGCGCCTCGAGCGCCACCAGCTGAGCACGCCGGTTGTCGGTGTAGGCCTCGTCCGCCGTGTTCAGGCTCGACGTCAGTACAGGCATCGAATCTCCTCCTGGCGGCCACGCTAGTGCACGGCAATTCACTTTTCCAGGCCTGCAGATCGGAGGTTAAAGTGAACCGTGGTCCACTACAGCGTGTCTGACCTGCTCACTGCCCTTCTCGACCGGGACACGTTCCTGTCCTGGGACGCCCAGGGCGCGGCCGAGTCGGTGCTGACCGGGGAGGGCCGCGTGAACGGGCGCCGGGTCGCTCTCGTCGCCAGCGACTTCAGCTTCCAGGGCGGCTCGATTGGGCTCGTCGCCGGGGAGCGGCTGACCCGTGCGGCCGAGCGGGCCACCACCAGCGGACTGCCGCTGATCGCGCTGCCCGCTTCCGGCGGCACCCGGATGCGGGAGGGCACGGCCGCATTCCTGCAGATGCTCAAGGTCACCGCGGCGGTCATCGCCCACAAGGCGGCGGGCCTGCCGTACCTCGTCTACTTGCGGCACCCGACGACCGGGGGCGTGCTCGCCTCCTGGGCCTCGCTTGGCCAGGTGACGCTGGCCGAGCCGGGCGCGCTTATCGGCTTTCTCGGCCCGCGCGTTGGCCAGGCCCTGACCGGCCGGCCGTTCCCGCCCGGCGTCCAGAGCGCGGAGAACCTGCACGCGCACGGGCTCATCGACGCAGTGGTGGACATCCCGGGCCTGGCGCCACGGGTCGCTCGCTTCCTGGCGGCGCTGCCCGACCACGCCTCTCCTTCTCCCGAGGCCGAACGGGCCGCTCCCGCTGCCCGCGCGCCGGCTCCCTCGGCCAGCAACGGGCTGGCCGGCCCGGTCGACGGGTGGGAGTCGGTCACGCGCACTCGCCAGCCGGCCTACCCCCGTGGCCTGGAGTTCCTGCGGGCGACCGCGACCGAGGTGGAGGTGGTCGCCGCGGCGGGCGGACTACTCCTGGCCCTGGCGACAGTCCGCGGTGCGCCTGTGGTGGCTGGGGTGCAACGGGGGGAGGGAACGTTTGGCATACATGGGCTCGATCTTGTCCTTCGCGGCAGCCGGCTGGCGGCGGACCTGCGCCTGCCGCTGGTGACCGTGATCGACACACAAGGCGCCGAGGTGTCGGTGGCCGCTGAGGAGGCCGGGATCGCCGGCCGGATCGCCCGGTGCCTGGAGGCGCTGATGACGCTGCCGGTGCCCAGGGTCTCCGTGCTGCTTGGCCAGGGCACGGGCGGCGGGGCGCTGGCGCTGCTGCCGGCGGACCGGGTGCTGGCCGCACCGGACGGCTGGCTCGCTCCGCTCGCCCCCGAGGGGGCGAGCGCGATCGTGTACCGGGACACCGCGCACGCGCCGCAGATGGCCCGCTCCCAGGGCATCACGGCCCGTGAGCTGGCCGCGATCGGGGCCGTTGACGTGATCGCCCGGGTGGGGAGCGACCCAGGGACCGGCCTTGGCGCGGCGCTGGCCGACGAGCTCGCCGACCTGACCGCGATGGACCCCCGGGCGCGGCGGGCGGCCCGGCTTGGCCGACTCCGTGGGCTCGGCATCTAGGCCGCTCGGCATCTGGGCCGGTTCCCGCTATCTTGCTGTTACCGGCTTTCTCGGGCGGACGATGCCCTGCTCTATCAGGCGCTCAGCGGTCTCGAGGATCGTCTGCCGCAGCGGGCGCTGGACCCAGCCAAGGTCGCGCCGGGCCTTCTCGGTCGTGATCTCGTGGGCGGCCCCGAGCATGTCGGCGGCCAGCTTGGCCTCGTCGCTTACCCGCGCCGCCGCCCTGATCACCCAGGGCGGCACCGGCCGGGTGGAAACCCGGTAGCCCCGCAGGCCGTACGCCTCTTTCAGGATCCGCGCGATGTCCGTCATCGCCAGCGGGCCGGCCGCGCAGATATAGCGGTTCCCCGTGGCGGCCGGGACCTCCATCGCCAAGCGGTGTGCGGTCGCCAGGTCCCTGACGTCGCTAAACGCGATGCTGATCGTGGGAACGGCTGGCATGTCGCCGGCCAGCATCCGGCGCACGAGGTCGCTGGTGCTGTCCTTGATCACCCTGAGCTGCAGCTGCGGACCGATGACAGCACCGGGGAGGATGGCCGCGAGCTCCAGGCCATGCTCGGCGGCCAGCTCCCAGGCCGCCTTCTCGGCCAGCAGCTTGCTCTTGGCATAGGCATTGCACTCGGCTAGGTCCGACCAGTCCTCGTCGGTGTGGACCCGGCCCGCGGTCGCGCGGTTTCTCGTCGCCGCATCGAGGGTCGACGTGTAGACGACCCGCTTGACCCCAGCGTGGCCGGCCGCGGCCAGCACGCGCCTGGTGCCATCGACGGCCGGCCGGATGAGCTCGTTCTCGTGCTTGGGAGCCTTGAACGGGATGGGCGATGCCACGTGCAGCACGTAGTCACAGCCCTCGACGGCCTGCGCCCAGCCCGCGTCATCGTCCAGGGTGGCCTGGGCCAGCTCGACCTGGCCCAGCGCCCGCAGGTGCGCCACGTCCGCGGTCTTGGCGTCGCGCACGGTCCCCCGCACTTCGTACCCTCGCGCAAGCAGCTCGCGGAGGCAGAACCCGGCGACGTACCCGGTAGCGCCGGTGACCAGAACCTTGCCGCGCGCGCCCTGCCCCATACCGACCGCCTCACCTTCGGGCTCACCAACAACGCAATGCATAAGGCGCGGCGGTAACGCTGTCAACCCCTGACGAGCAAACGCTTACTCTCCAGCTGAGGCGAGGATCGCCTCGGCCTGGCGGATCAGCGGAGCGTCGATCATCTGGCCATCCAGCTGGATGGCCCCGCCGTCGCCGTGGCCGGACCTGGCCGCCGCTAGGACCCGCCGGGCCCAGGCGAGAAGCTCCTCGTCCGGGCGGAAGGCCCCGCGGACGACGGCGACGTGGCTCGGGTGGATGAGGGCCTTGAGCGTAAAGCCGGACGCGGCGGCGTCCTCCGCCTCGGCGGCCAGGCCCGCCAGGTCGCCGATGTTCGTGTACACGGCGTCGACCGCCTGCTTGCCGTAGGCGGTGGCGGCCAGCAGCGTCCGCTCACGGGCATGCAGCGCCACCCCCCGGTACCTGCCGTCGGGGTAGCGGCTGGACCGGCCGTGCATCGAGGCGATCAGGTCTTCCGCCCCCCACAGGACCGCGACGACGTTGGGGGCGGCGGCGACCTCGGCCACGTGCAGGATGCCGAGGGCGGACTCCACCAGCGCCAGGACGTCCCAGTCCCCGAGCGCGGCGAGCGCGTCAAGCTGGGCGCGGCTCTCGGCCTTCGGCAGCATGATCGTCTGGTAGCCCGTCCGCCGCACGGCCTCGATGTCCTGGGCGTGCTCAGGGGAGCTCGCGGCGTTGATCCTGACGATGACGCGCCCGGGGTCCAGGGGCGTGGCAAGCAGCGCGGCCCGAGCCGCGTCCTTGCCCGTGGCGCCGACGCCGTCTTCCAGGTCAAGGATCACCGAGTCGGCCGCGGCCAGGGCCTTGGCGTACCGGTCGGGGCGGTCGGCTGGGCAGAACAGGAGGGCAGGTCCATGGATCATCGGTTCTCCGGGTGCTTAGCAGGCCAGCAGCGCTGCGGTGCAGAAGTGAGAATCTGATTCTCAGATTTGCTCAACTATCCTCTACTGTGGGATAAGGGCTACAGTGCCTGGGGCAACGCGTTAAAGAGCAGGATAAGGATGCTAGACCTCGAAGAACGTGGCGAGACCAGAATCGTGCGCCTGGCGCACGGCAAGGTCAACGCCCTCGACGTTGAGCTACTGCAGGCGATCGAGGAGACTTTCAAGGGCCTCGACAGCGGCAGTGCCGTAGTGCTCACGGGCGCCGGCCGGGCCCTGTCCGCGGGCGTGGACCTCAAGCGGATCACCGACGGCGGCCCCGAGTACGTGAAAGTGTTCCGCCCGGCGCTCAGCGCCGCCATTAAGTCAGTCTTCTACCATCCCGGCCCCGTGGTCGCAGCGGTCAACGGGCACGCGATCGCCGGCGGGTGCGTGCTCGCCGCAGCGTGTGACATCCGTCTCATGTCGGGGGGCACGATCGGCCTGACCGAACTGACAGTGGGCGTCCCGTTCCCTGGCGTGGCGCTGGAGGTCATGCGGCACGCGGTTGGCCCGGCTACCGGCCGGTTCGTCCTCGGCGCTGAGCTGCTCCCGCCCGCCGACGCGCTGGCGGCCGGGCTGATTCACCGGGTCACCGAGCCGGAGGCACTGCTTGATGAGGCAATCGGCGAGGCGGAGCGGCTGGCGCGTATCCCGGCGGAGGTCTTCGCGTTCAGCAAGCGCCAGCTGCAGCGTCCGGCGCGCGAGCGGATCGACGCGCTCAACCCCGCCGACGATGAGATGGCGACGCAGCTGTGGGCGTCACCCGCCGTCAAAGACGCTATCGCCGGCTTCATGGGCGACTTGAAGCAGCGATAGCCCCAAGAACGGTTACCCACAAGTAACATAGCTACGAAACGTACCAACACGAATGGTGGTCAGTAGATGATCGTCCGGATGGTCATCGGCCTGGTGTTGACTGCTGTCGCGATCGCGATCGCGGGGCGCCGGCTGTGGTGGCTCAAGCGGCTGGCGCTGTCGGGGCAGCCCGCGCCCGAGCGGCTTCAGTACGCCAGGGAGCACGTCCCCACTGAGCTGAAGACTCAGCTCACTGAGGTGGTCGGGCAGCGGAAGCTGCTGAAGTGGTCGGTGCCAGGTGCAGCGCACGCGGCGACGTTCTGGGGCTTCCTGGTGCTGCTGCTCACGATCATCGAGGCCTACGGTGCGCTGTTCCAGCGGACGTTCGCGATCCCGGGCATCGGCCACTGGGCGGGCATCGGGTTCATCGAGGACCTGTTCGCCACCGGCGTGCTGGCGGGCATCGCCACGTTCACCGTCATCCGGCTGCGCAACGATCCGCACAAGGAAGGCCGGCGGTCGCGGTTCTTCGGCTCGCACACCCGCGCGGCCTGGGTCGTGCTCGGCATGATCTTCCTCGTCGTGGCGACCCTGCTGATCTACCGGGGCGCGCAGGAGAACACAGGCGTCTTCCCTTATGCCGGCGACGGGGCCTGGCCGTTCGCGTCCTGGCTGGTCGGCAAGGCCCTGCACCCGCTGGGCTACGGGGTCAACTCAGTCCTTGAGGCCACGTTCATCCTGGCGCAGCTCGGGGTCATCATGGCGTTCCTGGTGGTCGTGGCCTACTCCAAGCACCTGCACATCGGCCTCGCGCCCCTGAACGTCATGTTCTCCCGCCGGCCCAACGGCCTGGGCCCGCTGGAGCCGATGCGGTCCGGCGGCACGGTGCTTGACTTCGAGGAGGCCGACCCGGACACCGACGTGTTCGGCCTGGGGAAGATCGAGGACTTCTCCTGGAAGGGCCTGCTCGACATGGCCACCTGCACCGAGTGCGGCCGCTGCCAGTCCCAGTGCCCGGCCTGGGCCACCGACAAGCCACTGTCGCCCAAGCAGCTGATCCTGGACCTGCGCGACCACGCCTTCGCCAAGGCCCCCTACCTGCTTTCTCCCGCCGACGCGCGGGACTCGCTGGCGGCCGACGTGCTGGCTGAGGCAGCCCGGCCACTGGTCGGCACGGCGGCCGACAACGGCGTGATCGACCCCGAGGTGCTGTGGGCCTGCACCAACTGCGGCGCCTGTGTCAACGAGTGCCCGGTCGACATCGAGCACATCGACCACATCAACGGCATGCGCCGCAACCAGGTCCTGGTCGAGTCGGCCTTCCCGCAGGAAGCCCAGACGATGCTGAACAACCTGGAGCGCAAGGGCAACCCCTGGGGCATGGCCGAGAGCAAGCGCGCCGACTGGATCACCGAGATGGACTTCGAGATCCCCGTCGTCGACGGCAAGATCGGTGACGACGTCGAGTACCTGTACTGGGTCGGCTGCGCCGGCGCCCTGGAGGACCGGGCCAAGAAGGCCACCAAGGCCACCGCCGAGCTCCTGCACGCGGCCGGCGTGAAGTTCGCCGTCCTTGGCCCGGCCGAGGCCTGCACCGGCGACCCGGCCCGCCGCCTCGGCAACGAGTTCGTCTTCCAGATGCTGGCCCAGCAGAACGTCGAGACACTCAACGAGGCCGGCGCCAGGAAGGTCATCGCGTCCTGCCCGCACTGCTTCAACACCATCGCGCGCGAGTACCCGCAGCTCGGCGGCAACTACGAGGTCATCCACCACACTCAGCTGCTGTCCCGCCTCGTCGAAGACGGCCACCTCAAGCCGGTCAACGAGGTCAACGAGAAGATCACTTATCACGACCCGTGCTTCCTTGGCCGCCACAACGAGATCTACACCCCGCCCCGGCACGTCATCGAGTCCGTCCCCGGCGTCCAGGCCGAGGAAATGCGCCGCTGCAAGGGCAAGGGCTTCTGCTGCGGCGCCGGCGGCGCCCGCATGTGGCTCGAGGAGCGCACCGGCACCCGCATCAACGAGAACCGAATCGACGAGGCCCTCGAGCTCAACCCCGACACCGTCGCCACCGGCTGCCCCTACTGCATGGTCATGCTCGGCGACGCCGTCAACGCCAAGAAGGCCGCCGGCCAGGCCAAGGAAACCCTCGAGGTCATCGACGTCTCCCAGCTCCTCGTCCGCGCCATCAAGCTCCGCGAGAACGCCGAGTAGCTGTGCCTACCCGGGGGGGTCGCCCCCGGGTAAGCAGGACGCACTTTGGTCAAGCGCAACCACACCTGTTGACGAAACGCTCGCCCCCGACCCGGATACCGGCTAATCTTTTTACAACCAGTAAACAACGGTTTACGGGAGAGCTATGTCTGCCGGGACCGCCGCGCTCCGCACGCACGCGCACCGACTCGTCCGCCAGCTATCCACGACCCAGCGCCCGGCCTCTGAGCCAGGGGGCGGGCTGCTGGCTGCCGTCCAGCCGCTGATCGCCGAGCATCGGCGGGTCTTCCCCAAGGCCGACGTGAAGCTGCTGGGACGCGCCTACGCGGTCGCCGAGCGCTATCACCGCGGGCAGATGCGCAAGTCGGGTGCGCCGTACATCACCCACCCCCTCGCGGTGGCGGAGTTGCTTGCCGCGATCGGGATGGACACGACGACGCTAGCCGCCGCCCTGCTGCACGACACCGTCGAGGACACCGACCTGCCGATCGGCCAAGTGAAGGCGGAGTTCGGCGCGGAGGTGGCGATCCTGGTTGACGGCGTCACCAAGCTGGACGGCGCGCGGTGGGGCGATCACGCGGAGGCGGAGACCTTCCGGAAGATGATCATGGCCGCGTCCATCGACCTGCGAGTGCTGGTCATCAAGATGGCCGACCGGGTGCACAACCTCCGCACCTTGCGTCACCACGCCAAGAAGGAGAAGCGCGACCGGATCGCCCGGGCATCGCTGGAGCTGTTCGTCCCGTTCGCCGGACGCCTGGGCCTCTATACGTTCCAGCGCGAGATGGAGGACCTCGTCTTCGCCGTCCTGGAACCCCAGGAGCATGACCGGCTCAGAGACCTCGTGCGAGCGACGGCACCCGGCCGGACGGCCTACCTCGCGCCTCTCCTCACGCAGATGCGCGACCTGCTCGGGGCGGCGGGGCTGAGGACCCGGGTCGAGGCCAGGGAGCGGCATCTGTACTCGGTCTACCGGGACTTCCCGCACGGCATCGACGGCACCTTGCGGCCCCGCAACGCGACCCGCGTCGTGATCGTCGTCCACGGCACAGACACCGATTGCTACGTCGCGCTTGGGGTGCTGCACTCGCGGTGGCGGCCGGTACAGCCTCGGTTCAAGGACTATGTCGCGATACCGAAGCACAACATGTACAGCTCGCTGCACACGTCGCTGCTGACTGACGACGGCGAGGCGCTGGACGTGATCATCAGGACTCCGGCGATGGACCAGGTGGCCAGCTACGGGGTCGCGGCCCACATCCGTACCGCGGGGGGACGTACCGGGCGAGTGAGCGCGGACGTCGCTCGCAGTGCGGACCTGAAGTGGCTGGACCGACTGCTGGCCTGGCAGCCGCTCTCGGCCTCGGAGGATTTCCTGACCAGCCTGCGGGCGGACCTGGGCGGCGCCGGCTTCCTCGTGTTCGCCTCCGACGGCACGACCGTCGCTTTGCCCAATGGGGCGACCGGAGTGGACTTCGCGTACATGACCAGCCCGGATATCGCGAACCGTGCAACGGGGATACTCGTCAACGGAATCCGCAGGCCGATAGAGCGGGAACTGGCGCACGGCCAGGTGGTCCAGCTCATCACCGGACCGCCCGCCGACCCGCCGGAGTCCTGGCTGGACGCCGCCCGCAGCGGTCAGGCTCGTGTTCACCTGCAGCAGTGGTTCGCCCGGCGGGACGTTGAGATCGCGCGCGAGGAAGCTGAGCAGGCCGCGGCCACCGGACGCCGCACGCTGGCCGGCTCGCTGGCTGACCGGGACATCGACTTGCTGGACCTCGAGGCGGACGGCACCGCGCACAGTGAGTGCCGCAAGCGCGGATACGAGGACCTAGATGCCCTCTATGAGGCAGTAGGCAAGGGCCAGGTAGGAATCGACGACCTGATCGCGGCCCTGCTCGCCGCCCCCCGCGGAGAACCCGCGCCCGCCGCCCCTGAACGCCAGGACCCGGCCGTGCCCGCGCCGCGCGAGCGTTACGATCCATCCGGTCCGGTCATGCCCGCGCCACGCATGCATCCCGCCCGGCGGACCCAGGTGACTGATCCCGCCTAGATCCAGGCCCGGAAACGCGAAAAGCCGCTCTACCCTGGCGGGGAG
>Ga0335072_10002732_pt1 | contig 27137 bp, 19 predicted proteins | sample Lox_Sample_21_FD_206725 | JGI IMG/M metagenome (GOLD analysis project Ga0335072, IMG submission 206725) | Soil microbial communities from Loxahatchee National Wildlife Refuge, Florida, United States - Lox_Sample_2.1 | ecosystem: Environmental > Terrestrial > Soil > Wetlands | place: USA...
AGCGCCCGCTGCCAGCAGGCTATGAATCTTGGACTCTGCAATCTCGCCCGCGCCAACCACCAGGCAGGGACGCCCCTGCAGCTTCAGAAAAATGGGAAAAAGGCTCATTCCGCAACTCCATGCGGAACCGCCCCAGTCGGCAGATCCCGCTCCACAGCTTCGATGTATGCGCCAGACAAGCGATTGCGCAATTCCTCCTCCGTGTGCCGTCCGAAGTAGGTGCGCAAATTATCGTAAGGTTCCCGTTCTGCAAGATAGGTGCGCAGCAACCGCTCCAGCGCAGCCGGAACCTCGGTCGCAGGAACGCGATACCCAACCGGCCGTGCCACAGCCGCATATTTGCCAACTGCTCCGCCCACGCAGAAGTAGTACGCGTCCACCATTTCGCCATCGTGCTTGATCTTCTTGCCCTCAAGCCCAATATCGGCGATCCAGTGCTGTCCGCAGCTGTTCGGGCATCCCGTCACATGCAGCTTCAGCTGCTCGTTGAACTGCGGCACCCGCTCTTCAAGCTCGTCCACCAGCCAACGGGCAAAGCCCTTTGTCTCGGTGATGGCAAGCTTGCAGAACTCCGTGCCGGTACAGGCAATCGCGCCGCGCCAGAACATGGAGCCCTCCACGCGCAACCCAATCTTCTCGATCTCGCGGGCCAATGCGCCCGCATTCTCTCGCGGCACATTGATGAAGATAAGGTTCTGCATCACTGTCGTGCGCAGCTCGCCCGAGCCATAACACTCGGCCAGCTCTGCCGCTTCCGCAAGCTGATCGCCCGAGAGCCGCCCGCGCAGCACCGACGCGCCCACATAGCTCAATCCCCGCTGTCGCTGGCGATGAATCCCCACATGATCGCGCAGAATATCTTCCGGCGCATTCTCATCCACTCCCGGATCGAGCGTGTATCCAAGACGCGACTCCAGTTCGCGCAGAAAACTCTCCGCCGTCCATCCCTCGCGCATAAAGAGATACTTCAGCCGCGCCCGGTCGCGGCTCTCGCGCAGCCCCTGCTGGTCGCGAAAAATCTCCGTCACCCGCCGCACCACATCCAGCGCCTGGTCCGGCTTGATAAACGCATCGAGTTTCACGCCAAGGTGCGGCTCGTTCGAAAGCCCGCCACCCACGCGCAGCGAGTAGCCAACCTCATTGCTGCGGCGAACACCCGTCAGGGCAACGTCGTTGATCTCCGGATAATTGCACCAGACCGAGCAGCCGGAAATCGAAATCTTGAACTTGCGCGGCAGGTTATAAAACTCAGGATTCGCCGTGAGATGATGCGCCACCTCCACCGCCAGCGGCGACGCATCCAGAATCTCGTCATGCGCAATCCCTGCCAGCGGGCAACCCGTCACATTGCGAACCACATCGCCGCAAGCGCCCTTCGGCGACAGGCCAATCCCATCCAGCGCGTCCACAATCTCGGGCAGCGATTCAATCGTCAGCCAGTGCAGCTGAATATTCTGCCGGACAGTGATATCCGCCAGATTCCGCGCATGCTTCTTCGCGATGTCCGCAATTACGCGCAGCTGATCGGCGCGAATAATCCCATTCGGAATCCCGATCCGCATCATGAAATATTCCGTGGCCAATCCTTCGCCGCCTTTGCCGCCAACGGCGCCCACTCCGTCGCCTTGCGTATATACGCCCCACCACTTGAAATAAGCCGAGGCCCACTCCGGAACGACGCTCGAGCGCCCCTGCCGCGCAAACTCGCGCACTTCGTTGAAGGCCTCCCACGGATTCTTCTCGCGCTTCAGCCGTTCGATCTTCTGCGCTTTGGTTTCTTTTGGTGCGGCCACTTCACTCATCGGATTACCTGCCCTGGGAAAATAAAAAAACCCGCGTCAGCTTGAACTGATACGCGGGCTTTTTTGTGAATCTTTAGGAACTTAAATGTTCGCTGGGATCATTCACTCAAAGTCCGGCGCAGTGCGCAACAACACGCGCAACAAATCGCCGGAATGGACGAGTGAGTCATACCTAAAGCTTATCGGTTCAGCCGAGGCCAGTCAACCGGACCACCCCTGCCGGGCAGCCTTAAAAGTTAAAAGCCGCCTCCAGAAAGATGCTGCGATTGCCCGCCGTCGGCGGTCCGAAGAAACCGCCGGCCAGCGACTGCGACTTGTCGAAAAAGGGCGATAGCAGCGTCCCGTTCGGCGTGCCCAGGTTCTGGTGGTTCAGCACGTTCGCCCCAAAAGCCGTAAAGGTCAGGCTGTACTTACGCGACACACTCGCGTCCAATCGTCCCGGACCGCCCTGATTGCCGCTCAGCCCCATAAAGCCGCCGCCGCGGTGTCCACCGCCGTGTGGACCGCCACCCCCAGGCCCCTGTCCTTCGATGCGCGGTCCAAGGCCGATCACCTTGCTCACCCGCAGATTGAGGCTGACATTCTGCGGCCCCGTGCCGTATCCATAAGGAACAATCCGTTCATTCGTGCCCACAGGGTCCGTGTTCAGGCAGCCGAACTTCGTCTCTACCGCGCCCGCCTCGCTGCAGCTCGCCGCAAACGTAGGCCGCGCATTGAACTGGTTGTTCGCCGTCAGATCGCTGCCGATGGTCAGGTTGTACGGCGTCCCCGAGTTATAAGCCAGAAACGGCGCAAATGAAAATGCCCACGGCGCCTGAATATTTCCCAGCACAATAAACCGGTGATGCACGTCGAAAGTCGTGCGTCCATAATCGAGCTTCGGATCGTGCGCGTTGGAAAGAAATGAATTCACCCCGCCCGTATTGCTCAGCGCATTGTTGTACACATAGAAGCCGAAGAGGCTGAAGCGCCGGAAACCTGCCCTGCCGCTGGCGATTATCTGGCTCTGCCGATAGAACCCTCCAGACTGGTAGGTGTAGAGGTTCTCACTCGGCGGCGTCAAATCCACCGCATCCGCATAGGTGTCATTCGATGAATCAAAGAAAGGTGCGGTGATGTTGTTGGTCCAATACTGGTGCACGCCCTGGCTATAGAGATAGGTCACGTTCGCCGTGGCATTCTTGCCCAGCTGCCGGTCGATGCCGATCGCGCCCTGCATATCCACGGCCGCGCGGAAGTGCGGATCGATCTGATAGTAAGTCGGCGCGCTGTTTGGAGTCGAGTTGTTAAAGGACTGGATCACAATCTGCTGGTTCGACTGCTCTCCCGGCGCCGGCACGTTGTGGTGAATGGTGTAAATCACAAAAGGCGTGCTGCCTCCGCCGCCAAAACTATTGGCTACGCCCCACCGCTGGAAGAACCATCCGTAGCCGGCGCGCAGCACCGTCTTCGCCCGCTTATTGCCCCCGCCGTCCAGCGCGTACGCAAAAGAAACGCGCGGAGCCCAGTCGTTGATGTCGTGAATATAGTTCTGCGCCTCCCAGCGCAGTCCATAGCTGAACGTAAACCGGGGACTGACCTTCCAGTCGTCCTGATAAAACAGCGCCGCATCAAACAGCGTGGCCCGCGCCGTGTACGCATTGTTGTTGACCACCGTGTATTGAAATTGCTGCGGCTGGTTATTCAGATAATCCGTAAGCGACTGGTAGGTATACAGTCCGTTCGTTCCCGCATTGGTGTAATTCGCATCGCGAGTCGAGCGCAGCCGCGCGCCAAAGTTCAGCGAGTGGCTCCCTTCGGCCGCGGTGAAGTAGTCCTGCAGCTCGAAGTAATCCTGATTGTCCCGCAGCGTCCCGCTGTTGCTGCCGCCCGAAGTGAACGCTCCCTGCACAGAAATAGTCGGGTCGGTCGAAAGCGGTGTCTGCTCGGCATGCGTGCGCGTCCACTCAAAGCGCATGTCGTTCACGACCTTGTTGTTCATCACCCAGCTGTTGCTCAACTGGATCTCATTTTCGATATTGTGCGTGTTGTATCCCACCGTAGGCAGGCTCGTGGTGCCGATGCCCGCATTCGACTGCGCATTCCGCGTGAAGCTGTAGCGGATCGTCAGTGTATCCGGCTCGCCCAGTTGCAGATCGAACCGCGGGCTGACGTCGATGCGCGTGCTCGGGTTGCCGACCGTCGTATTCAGATAGACCGGATTGCTGGGATCGGTCGTCGCAGTCGGATTCACCGCATCCACCACGCTCACGTTCTGAATATTCCGGCCGAAGGCGCTTACAAAGAACGAAGCCTTCTTTGAAATTGACCCGCCCACATTCCCGTCCAGAAAATACGTGTAGTAATCCGGAAACGGAATCTTCGGCTGCCCCGGCTGCAGGTTGGAATTGAGAATCGGATTTGCCGCATTAAAGCTCGAATCCGTTCCCCGCCCGCGGATGCCTCCGTGCAGCTTGTCCGTGCCCGGCTTGGTGAAAATTTCAATGCGCCCGTAGCCCAGCCGGTCATACTCTGCCGAAAACGGATTCTGGTTCACCCGAATCTCGCGGATCGACGACTTCGGCGGAAGCTGCCCGCCGGTGAAGCCGTCGATATAAATCTGCCCGCCGTTCGGCCCCGCCGAAGGCCCGGCCAGCGCCTGCAACTCGTTCTGCAGCTCATCCGGATCGTCGGAGAGCGCATCCAGGTCCTTGCCCTTCAGCACAATCGCATTCGCATTGTTGTCCGGGCTCGTGTCCACCGTGGTGCCCTCGGCGTTCACCTGCACCTGCTGTTTCTCCACCTGAATCTCAAGCGACACATCGAACTGCTTCGTCTGCCCCGCGGCAACGGAAATGGCCTTTGAACTCGACGCCGCAAATCCCTGCGCGTTCGCAATCACGATGTAAGTTCCAGGAGTCAGGTTATGGACCTCATACGAGCCCCGCGCATTCGACGTGACAGTTGCAACCGTATGGCCATCCGGCGTCGTCAGGCTCACGCTGGCATTCGGAATCACCGCGCCCGTAGGATCGGTCACCTGCCCGCGCACTGCGCCTTTCGCGGCCTGCGCCAGCGTCTGGGTTGCCGATGCAAGACCCAGCAATAAACACAGCAGGATAGAAAAATAGGGTATAAGAACTCTCTGTTTCACAAACTCTCCAAGAGTTTCAACGATAGACGTAACGATGTGCTTACTGTTGCGCAGACGCCGCGGCATCGCCGCCGCCCAGACTCCAGGAAGAAGAAAACAGGCTCTGGCTTGCTTTGGTCGAAGCCTGGAGCATGGGCTCAACCCCGGCCAGCAGCGTAATCGCAGTAGCCGTGTCGCTCGCCCCTTCGGTTGCGACAATCATCACCGCGTCGCCCGGGTGCAGATCGGTAAGCTGCACACTCGGCGCACGCTGCAACAGCTGAGAAAGATCTCCGCCGCGTTGCCCGCCCGGTCTGCCTGCCGGAGACTCCGCAGGCGCCGAGACATGCTGTTCACCACCACCGCCGCCCTTCAGCCTGGCTGCAATCCGCTGCGCCATCTCCGGCGGAAGCTTGCGCAGTTGCGAATCCGGCGTGAAATGCACCGTAACCCGCTTCTTCGTGATCAGGTCATTGATCGTCAGCGTCTGCGCCCCGGCATTCACGTTCACGACCGTCGCGGCAATGTTGCGGAACGACCCGGCCACAATCTCATCGGCGGTGACTTCCATCCCGTCCGTGCTGCGTTCGCCGCGCGCGCGCAGCTGGTCGCCGGGCCTGATCTGGTCGAGCGTCGAAACCTTGGCGTCGTCGAACTTCACCGAATCCTGCGCATACCTCCGCACGATCGTCTTCGGCGTGGTGTGGATCGTAATCGTTCTAGCTCCCGACGCCACCACAACCGTACCCGCGGCCGCATCGACAGATTTCACAATGCCGCCCACGCCGCGCCGCTGCCAGTCCTCGCGCTCCTGCTGTTGTCTCTGTGCGATGTCGCTCTTCTTCATCGCAATCACAGCCTGCGCCGTATAGCTATTCGCAGCCGCGCCCGCACCCGAACTAGGAGTCGCCCGCACCAAGACGCGATCGCCCACCGCAAGGTCCTGGACGCGGATCGCCGTCGCGCCGCTCAAATCCTTCTGTCCCGGTTCCGTGCGCACAATGCGCGTCGCATCGCTGACCGTGATCGTCGCCACTACACCCGCATCGGATTTGACGGTGATCGTATCGCCATTGACCGCCGTCACTGTCCCCAGCAGCCGCGCCGTGGATGCCGTCGCCGTCTGCCCGGACTCCGCAAATGCCGGGAAAGTGGTCGCAGCCGTAAACCCTGCCGAGGCCAGCAGGCTGAGCGCGAACGATGTCTTCACAAAAGCCATAAGTGAGTAGATGTAAACGTCTTTCTCGAAGAGGTCTCTGCCACAGGACTCAGTCGAAAGACGGCTTCCGATACCTGAAAGTTTCAAACTCTGGAGGTTGCTGAAGAACCAGCTGCGTTGAAGGAGCACGACTGAAGAGAGCTGCCGCAAAGTCGTTGCTTTGAAGGGGCACGACTTCAGTCGTGCCGTAAGAGCCGCAAAAGCAGTGTGGCTTCAGCCGCCGAGAGTACGTTCTTCTTCATGATCGACTGTTTAACGCCTTCTTAAGGAAGCAAGCGGTTACAACGCCCAAATCAGCCCCGTGGCATCGTTTCCAACTTTTTGTCCCGCGCCAGAGCTAGCCTTGTCCGTTTATTATCAGCGTTGGCCTTGTTTTCCCGGCCGTTTCCGAGGAGAAGGGCAGTTACAAAAAGATCGTGTAATTTCAAGGATTCGAAAACGCCATGGCAATCACAAATGTAAGCAGCTCTTCGGTTACTGCCCACGCACCCGGCGATACCAACAAAAGCGCCATGGCGATGGTCACGACGCTTTTCTTCATGTGGGGCTTTCTCACCTCGCTCAACGACATCCTCATCCCGCACCTGAAGGCGATCTTCTCCCTCAATTACGCCGAAGCCATGCTGGTGCAGTTCGTCTTCTTCTGCGCTTACGCAGCTTTCGGAATTCCATCCGGCAAAATCGTCGAATGGATCGGCTACCAGCGCACCATGGTCGCCGGCCTCTTCACCATGTGCGCGGGAGCATTGCTCTTCATCCCCGCCGCCAGCGTGCCGTCGTTTCCGCTTTTCCTCTCAGCCCTCATCGTGCTGGCCGCAGGCATCACCGCGCTGCAGGTTGCGGCGAACCCCTATGTGTCGGTACTCGGACCGTCTGAGACTGCATCCAGCCGCCTGAACCTCACCCAGGCCTTCAACTCGCTTGGCACCGTCATCGGCCCGCTCATCGGCGGCTATCTTATTCTTGGCGTTGCCGCGAAGCATACCCTGGACGTCACGACGCTCAATGCGGCGCAACTCCACATATACCGCCAGCACGAAGCGGCGACCGTCAAGTTTCCCTATCTCGCCATCGCGCTCGCGCTCGTGATCCTCGGCCTCGCCATCGCCCTGTATAAATTCCCGCGCATCGACGCAACCAGAGACTACCGCCCCATCGGCGATAAGAAAGACACCATGTGGCGTCATCGCCACGTCGTCCTCGGCGCCATCGCAATCTTCGTCTACGTCGGCGCCGAAGTCTCCATCGGCAGCTTCCTCATCAATTACTTCGGGCAGCGGGACATCGGCGGGCTGACCGCTCTCCGCGCATCGGAGATGGTCCCGTTCTACTGGGGCGGCGCCATGGTCGGCCGCTTCATCGGCTCAGCCGTCCTGCAAAAAGTCAAGACCGGCAAACTGCTCGCCCTCTGCGCCGTCGTCGCCGTCATCCTTGTCTTGACTTCCATGCTCACCTTCGGCCACGTCGCCGTCTGGAGCATCCTGCTCGTCGGCTTCTTCAACTCCATCATGTTCCCCAGCATCTTCACGCTGGGCATCGCCGAGATGGGTCCGCTCACCGGCGAAGCCTCTGGCCTTCTGGTGACTGCGATTGTCGGCGGCGCCATCATCCCCGAACTGCAAGGCATCCTCCCCGACCACATCGGCATTCACCACGCCTTCATCCTGCCCATCCTCTGCTACCTCTATATCGCCTACTACGGCCTGAAAGGATCAAAAGTAATCTTTCCCGAAAAATTAGAAACAAAAGCCGCGTAGCAAAGACTACAAATCCGGGTACCCCATCCTGAGCGTAGCGAAGGGTGGGAGAGCCGCAGTTCCTTTAAGAACATCAGGACAACAAGCGCCCTCGCTTGATACCCTTCAGAGATGGAATCGTTGCCACTGGAGGCCGACACGAAATGCAAAGAAGAGATTTCCTGAGCGCCGCAGCACTGCAGGCAGGCGCAATGGCAACCGCACAAGCAGCCAAGCGTCTCGGACTCGCACCCAAGCCCTTCCTGATCGCAGGAAAGCCAGACATTCTCAAGCCGATGGCTGTAGGCCTGCTCATCAAGCCGGCCGACGGCCCTGAAGCCACCATCTCTCGCGTCAAAAACATGGGCTTCTCCAACTGCTTTTTCTCGCTCGACGCCTACATCGGCAAATACACGCCCGCATTAGCGGATCAACTCGGCAGCCTGCTCCACAAATACGGCGTCACCGCCACCGCAGCCGAAGTCGTCGGCCCCGGCCGCCTGGTCTGGGATTTCGAAGACGGCCCATCCACAATCGGTCTGGTGCCTCGCGACAGCCGCGCCGCCCGCATCGATGCCCTCAAGCAAACCTCCGATTTCGCCAAACTCCTCGGCATCCCTCAGGTCCAGACCCACTGCGGCTTCATCCCCGAGAACCCGCGCGACCCGCTCTACGATGAAGTCGTCCTCGCCATTCAGGAAGTCGCCAAATACTGCGCCTCCAACGGCCAGCGCTTCCTGATGGAAACCGGCCAGGAAACCCCAACTACAATGTCGCGCGCCATCAAAGACGTAAACCAGCCCAACCTCGGCGTTGGCCTCGACACCGCCAACCTCATCCTCTATGGCAAAGCGAACCCGGTTGACGCAGTCGACATTATTGGCCCGCACGTTCACAGCATCCACGCAAAAGACGGCAAGTGGCCCACCGACCCGATGAAACTAGGCGAAGAAGTGCTCATCGGCACCGGCCTCGTAGACTTCGAAAAGGTCTTCACCAAACTCCACACCCTCGGCTATACCGGAGCCGTCACCATCGAGCGTGAAACCGAAGGCCCGCAGCAGATCGAAGACGTAAAGAACGAAAAAATCTACCTGGAACGCATCATCACAAAAATCCAGAACGGATAGAGAATCTCGGGGTGACCATCCTGAGCGGAGCGAAGGGTGGGAGACCACGGAAGGTAGCAGTGAAGTATCAGGATAGAAGCCGGGTGCCGGGTGCCCCATTCAAGCCGAAGGCTTGAGTGGGTCCGATAAGTCCGCGCGAAGCGCACAGTATTCAGGTAGAAGCCCCGGCCTTCAGGCCGGGGAAATAGAGGCTATAACCAGGGGGCTTTCCCAAGCAAGGAGCAAACATAAAAATGAACAGAAGAAAATTCCTAACCGGCACCGCCGCAGCCTCAGGCCTCATGCTCCTGAACCCCAAAACTGCCTTCGGCTACGAAGCCAACTCCGCCGTCCGCTACGCGCTGCTCGGATGCGGCAACCGCGGCACCTCCGTCGCCACATCCTTCGCAAAAAACACCAGCGCCCGCATCGTCGCCATCGCCGACCTCTTCCCCGACCAACTGGAAAAAGGCAAAGCCTACTTCGACGATCTCAACAAATCTCTAGGCTACGCTGGCCCCGATTACCAGTTCCGCGGCTACAAAGCTTTTGAAGAACTCGCCGCATCGCCCCACGTCGACGCCGTGCAAATCTCCACGCCCCCGTACTTCCACGTCCAGCACCTCGAAGCCATGGTCAAAGGAGGCAAGCACGCCTACTGCGAAAAGCCCGTAGGCATCGACATCGAGCAAACCAAGCAGGCTCTCGAAATCGCCAATCATGTCGACGGAAAAGTCAGCGTAGACGTAGGCTTCCAGATCCGCAGCGCTCCGCCCTTCGTCGAAATCGTGCGCCGCATCCACAACGGCGACCTCGGCAAGATCGCCAGCATCGCCGCGCACTACAACGCGCCGCCCGCCGTCGAGCACGACTACCCCAACGCCTCCGCCGACGAGCAGCGCATCCGCAACTGGCTCTGGTACCGCAACCTGTCGGGCGACATCCTTCTCGAACAAAACATCCACGTCATCGACATCTGCAACTGGGCGCTCCAATCGCACCCCGTCAAAGCACAGGCCACCGGCGGCCGCAGCGTCATCACCCACGCCGGCGATACCTGGGACAACTATCAGGTCATCTTCACGTATCCGCAAGACATCCACGTCAGCTTCTCGTCCACACAGTTCTGCCCTGGAAAGTGGTTCGACGTCTCCGAGCGCATCTTCGGGGCGAAAGGCATCGCTGAAATGCCCTACTCCGGCCCACTGCGCATCATCGGCGACAACCAGTGGACATGGTCCGAAAGCACCACACAACCCACCGGCTCTTTCGCCGCCAACGGAGCCTTCAGCGACAACCTCGCGCAAGCCGACTCGGAAAAAGATAAAGGCTTCATCGCGAGCATCACCTCCGGCAAGTTCCACAACCAGATCGCCGCCGGAGTCGAAAGCGCCCGCAGCTGCATGCTCGGCCGCATGGCAGGCTATACCAAACGCGAAGTCACCTGGGACGAGCTCCTGGCTCACGGCGAAATCTATAAACTCGACATCAACATGAGCCAGTTCACCTAGCCCAAATAGCGACGTCATCCTGAGCGAAGCGCAGCGAAGTCGAAGAATCTGCTTTTTTGGCAGCAGCAAGAAAAAGGGTGGGAGAGAATTGCGGGCGACCCAGAGCGTGCCCTGAGCGCAGCCGAAGGGTCTGCGAAGAAGACCTGAGTTTATACTTCCAGCTTCTCCGCCATCGCCAGCAACTTCTGCACGCTATTCCAGTTCCTCCCCGTGCCAGAAACCTTCAGCGCCCGCTCCACCGCAGGCATCGACAACTTAGGCCGGGCCATGCCATGAACAAAATAGATGAACACCTCGCGTCCAATAATGTGCAACTCTTCCGGATCAGCCTTCACCGCCAGCGCCTTCGTGCGCGCCTCGGCATCCGGCTCCGCAGCAAGAAACCATACCAGCAGCTTGTTCGGTTCTACATCCTTCCTCGCGGCAAACGGATTCCGAGCAATCACCCCGCGCATCTCCTCCACCGTCCGCAAAATCACCTCCGGCCGAAATCCAAAGCTCTTCTCAATCCCATCCCCAATGCGCTTGCCGACTTTCCCCAGCTCCCGCTCCTTCGTCCGAAACACAACATTGCCGCTCTGAATAAACGTAGCCACATTGTCAAACTTCAGCGACACATACAGCGCCCGCAGAGCATCCATCTTGATCTTGTTGTGCCCGCCAACATTCACGCCGCGCAGCATCGAAATCACGACCGTCATAACGCATCGAGTGTAATCCTCGCCCGCAGAAAACTTCCCACGCCCCTTCGATTTCGTGGAGAATGGCGCACGAGCACGACCCGCGCACGCCACGCATCGAGAAAACCGTCTTCCCCTGTCTGGTGCCCCATCCTTTCGCGCAGTTTGCAAAGGAGCCTGCCCTGAGTTTGCCGAAGGGGTGGAAAAGCACAACTCTCAATGAAATACCTGTCATCCCGACCGAACCTGAACCAAGTGAAGGGGAGCGGAGGGACCTGCGTTTTGCATCGATCAGCACAAAGGCGTGTGTGTACCAACCCAGCTTCTCCGCCAGCGTCCATTCTCTGGTATTGTTCCCAATGCACCCGCAAAGAACTATGGGACGCATCGAGAAATCCGTCTTCCTCAGCTATCGCCGCACAAACTTTCCCTGGGCGCTCGCTATCTATCAGGATCTGACCCAGCACGGCTACGATGTCTTCTTCGACTACAACAGCCTCCCTGCTGGCGACTTCGAGACCGTGATCCTCGAAAATGTCCGCGCCCGCGCACATTTCCTCGTAGTTCTCACGCCGTCGGCACTCGAACGTTGCTCCGAGCCCGGCGACTGGCTGCGCCGCGAAATCGAAACCGCCATCGATGAGAAGCGGAACATCATCCCGCTCATGCTCGAAGGCTTCAGCTTCGGCACTCCTGCCATTGCCAGCCAGCTTACCGGCAAGCTCGCTCTACTTCGCAAATATCAGGCAGTGGGCATACCCGCAGAGTACGTTTTTGCGGCCATGGAGAAGCTCCGAACCCGATATCTGAATGTCTCATTGGATGCAGTCTCCCATCCTGCTTCACCTCCAGCACGGGAGGCGGCAAAAGAACAGCAGGATGCAGCGAAAGCTGCACCCGCAGTCCAGGAAGAAGAGCTTACGGCCCAGACTTACTTCGAGCGGGGCTTCAGTGCAGTGGACCTTGACGAGAAGATTCGCTTTTATACAGAGGCGATCCGGCTAAACCCCGACTTCGCCGAGGCCTATAACAACCGCGCCGTTGCGAGCGGTGAGAAAGGCGATCTCGAAGGATCATTGGCCGACTATGACGAAGCGATCCGCCTCAAGCCTGACTCTATGTATGCTTACACCGGCCGCGGTGAGACGCGCAGGGAAAGGGGGGATATAAAGGGAGCGCTGTCCGACCTGGACGAAGCGATCCGTCTGAAACCCGACTACGCCGAGGCCTACTACAACCGCGGCATTGCGCGCTACGACAACGGGGACTTAGAGGGGGCGCTGATCGACTATGACGAGGCGATCCGGCTCAAGCCCGACCACGCTGAGGCCTATCACAACCGCGGCCTTGCGCGCCGTAAGAAAGGAGACCTAGGGGGAGCGCTGGGCGATTATGACGAGGCGATCCGTCTGCAGCCCGACGACATCGATGCACACTACAACCGGGCGTTATTGAGAAGGGGTCAGTCTGAGCATCGCGAGGCCATTGCTGATTTTCAGAAATACCTCGACTTGGGCGGAGGCGAAAGAGATGGCGACCGGGCAGAGGTTGAAAGGTTCATTCGCGACCTGAAGGCAAAGCTTTGACTAGATTTGGCTTGAGCGGGGCAGTTCCAGAGAAGCTCGCAGCTCCTTATTCTTGCGAGCCTGTGATTGCGGAGCAGAGAAGCCGACTCAACTTGTCGCTGGCTCTACGCCACACGCACGTCAGCGTTCAGAGTGAGGCCCCCGATCTCACGGAAGAGCGTAAGAAGATCCCAATTCACATGGCTCCCAGCAAACTTCCCATTTTCGATAGACGGTGGCCCATTCAAGCCTTCTTTTGGCTTGAGTGGGGCAGTTCGAATTCCGGTCATCAAACCCTCCCTTATCCCCGTTTTCTGGCACAAAATCTGCGCTTAAATGCTTCAAAATGACACAAAATCGCGACTAAAATCTTGCCAAGCCCCCAAACATCCCAAAAATAAGCTAAACAGCACATTCCAAAAGGATTAAAATCTTCCGAAAATTGGCCGACAATTAGGCGCAAATTGCTATTCTGGATATAGGGGAGTCTTTCGAAAGCAGCAAAGCTGAAAGAACCTCTTACAGAGACGTTTTATTTTCAATCACTTACGCATGCGATTCTAACTCATTGAAAACAAAGGATATCCGTACAGAATTGTCGTCGTAAGCTATTGAAAATAAACAATCTCCGTCCAAAAAAGGAGGGAGGGCGTATCACCCTCGAATCCGGGACAGATCGAACGGTCGACGAGCCACCGGAGACGAAAGCACAATACTCGTAGTCGGAATCCCATAAGGCAGCAGCCGGTCGATTACCCGCTCCAGTTCGACAATCGAAGCAGCCGTCACCTGCAGAAAGAAGGCATCACCGCCCGTCACATGGTGACACTCCTGCACTTCCGGCAGCTCTTTCACAAACTTGAGGAAAGGATGATACCGAGGCCCATCGCAGGTCATGCGCACGATCGCCAGAATCGGCAGCCCCAACGCCTCACGGTCGATCTCAACGGTGTACCCGCGAATCATCCCGGCATCCTCCATCCGTCGCAACCGCTCCGCCGTAGCCGACGCAGACAACCCGATTCGCCGCCCGAGGTCGGCAAATGAAGCACGAGCATCGTGTCGAAGCTCGTCAAGCAGCTTTCTACCGTAATCATCCAGAATTTCCGCCGAATCCATCGTAGTCAGCTCCAAAATAGAACTAAAGCATTGTAAATCGACATAAATTCCGTGGAAATGCCATGTACGAGCAGCATCCATCTAGTTAACATCGCAAATATGGAAGTTGAAGCATCCCTCGCGCTTGCCGGACAGGCGCTCACCATCGAAGAGATCGCGGCCGTTGCCTGCGACAGCCGCGAAGTCACGGTGGCCGCCGAAGCCTGGCCGAAGATCAGAGCCTCGCGCAGCGTCGTCGAATCAGTCATCGCCAGCGGCGAAACCGCGTACGGAATCAACACGGGATTCGGCAAGCTCGCCGACGTCCGCATCTCGAACGGCGACCTCAAAGCGCTCCAGCGCAACCTCGTCCTGAGCCACGCCAGCGGACTCGGCGAGCCGCTGCCCGAGCCGGAAACGCGCGCCATGCTGCTACTCCGCGCCAATGTCCTCGCGAAAGGCCACAGCGGCGTTCGCCCCATCGTCCTTGAAACGCTGGTTGCCTTGCTCAACCACCGTATCCATCCCATCATCCCGTCGCGCGGATCGGTCGGCGCCAGCGGCGATCTCGCGCCGCTCGCCCACCTGGCCGTCGCCCTGATCGGCGAAGGCGAAGTCCTCTACAACGGCAAGCGCACCGGAGCCTGCTGCGCCCTCCGCGAAGCCGGAATCGCCCCGCTCACGCTCGAAGCCAAGGAAGGACTCGCGCTCCTCAATGGCACGCAAGCCATGGCCGCAACCGGAGCGCTCGCCCTCGACCGCGCCCTGCGCGTAACCCAGCTCTTCGACCTCGCCGGAGCCATGTCCCTCGAAGCCCTGCGCGGAACGCCCACTGCCTTCGACGAGCGCATCCACGCAGCCCGTCCGCATCGCGGCCAGATCGCCGCCGCCGCGCACCTTCGCCAACTACTCGCAGACAGCGAGATCCGTGAATCGCACCGCCACAACGACCCCCGCGTGCAGGACGCCTACTGCCTCCGCTGCATACCACAAGTCCACGGAGCCGCCCGCGGCGCGCTCGCTCACGTCCGCGAAGTCATCGAAATCGAAGCCGGCTCAGCCACCGACAACCCACTAATATTCGCCGATGAAGAAGACATCCTCTCCGGAGGCAACTTCCACGGCGCGCCCCTCGCCCTTGCTCTCGACTATGCAGCGATTGCGCTCACCGATCTGATGAGCATCAGCGAGCGCCGCATCGATCGCCTCATCAACCCGGACATCAACGAAGGCCTTCCCCCGTTCCTCTCCGACACGCCGGGAATCTCCTCCGGCCTAATGATCGCGCACGTCGCCGCAGCCGCGCTGCTCAACGAAGCCAAAGTGCTTTCCCACCCGGCGAGCGTCGATTCTGTCCCGACCTCCGGAGGCAAGGAAGACCACGTATCCATGGGAATGACTTCAGCTCTGAAGTTGCGCCAGGTCGTCGAGAACGCGGAACACGTCCTCGCCATCGAGATGATGAGCGCCGCGCAAGGATTGGATTATCGCCAGCCGCTCACACCCGCCCGCGAAGTGGAACAAGCAAGAGCAACCATCCGTAGCATCGTTCCGCGCCTCGTCGAAGACCGCATATTATCAACCGATATCGAACGACTCGCCGCCGAGATCCAAGCCGGCGCCTTCGACGCCTGGAGAGACTAACATGGGTGCCCCAGGTTCGCGAAGCTAACCTGGGTTCTTCCCGAGGAGGAGCAACATGCCGGAAATCGTCACTGAAGTCATCCGCGCCCCACGCGGCACAAGCCTAAACACCAAAGGCTGGCAGCAGGAAGCCGCTCTGCGCATGCTGATGAACAACCTCGATCCGGAAGTGGCCGAGCGTCCCGACGACCTCGTCGTCTACGGCGGAACCGGCAAAGCTGCCCGCAACTGGGAGTGCTTCCACGCCATCGTCCGCGCCCTCAAAGGTCTGGAGAATGACGAGACGCTGCTCATCCAGTCGGGCAAGCCAGTCGGCATCCTGCGCACGCACGAGGCCGCTCCGCGCGTCCTGCTCGCCAACTCCAACCTCGTCGGCAAGTGGTCAAACTGGGAACACTTCCACGAACTCGAGCGCAAGGGCCTGATGATGTATGGCCAGATGACAGCCGGTTCCTGGATCTACATCGGCAGCCAGGGCATCGTGCAGGGAACCTATGAGACCTTCGCCGAAGCCGGACGCCGCCACTTCGGCTCGCTCGACGGCAAGTTCGTCGTCTCCGGCGGAATGGGCGGAATGGGCGGAGCGCAACCCTTAGCCGCCACCATGAACGGTGCTCGTTTCCTTGGCATCGACGTCGATCCAGTCCGTATCGAGAAGCGCCTCGCCAGCGGCTACTGCGACCACATCGCGAGAACGCTCGATGAAGCTCTAGCTATCCTCGACAAGGCGAAGCAAGACGGCAAAGCCATCTCCGTTGGACTCGTAGCCAACGCCGCCGACGTGCTGCCGGAACTGATCCGCCGCAACATCATCCCCGACGTGCTCACCGACCAGACCAGCGCGCACGACCCGCTAAACGGCTACGTCCCCAACGGCATGAGCCTAAAAGATGCCCTAGACCTACGTCAGCGCAACCCGGAAGAGTACACGCGCCACTCGATGCAAGCCATGGGTGAGCACGTGAAGGCCATGCTGGAGCTAAAGCGTATGGGCGCGGTCACCTTCGACTACGGCAACAACCTGCGCACACAGGCCAAACTCGCCGGAGTCGAAGACGCCTACGAAATCCCCGGCTTCGTGCCCGAGTACATCCGCCCGCTCTTCTGCGAAGGCAAAGGCCCATTCCGCTGGGTCGCGCTCTCGGGCGATCCAAGGGATATCTACCGAACCGACGAACTGGTGCTCGAACTCTTCCCCGAAGATGCAAGCCTGCGCCGCTGGATCGAACTGGCCCGGAAACGGATCCACTTCCAGGGACTTCCCGCCCGCATCTGCTGGCTCGGTTACGGACAGCGGGCCAAGTTCGGTGTCGCCATGAACGAACTGGTACGTAAAGGCGAGATCAGCGCCCCCATCGTCATCGGCCGCGACCACCTCGACGCCGGCTCCGTAGCGTCGCCCTACCGCGAGACCGAAGGCATGCTCGACGGTTCCGATGCCGTCGCCGACTGGCCGCTCTTGAACGCGCTTGTCAACACCGCCGCCGGTGCATCCTGGGTGAGCATCCACAACGGTGGCGGTGTAGGCATCGGTTACTCCCATCACGCCGGCATGGTGGTCGTAGCCGACGGATCAGACCTGGCCGCGCAGCGCCTCGAACGCGTGCTGACCACCGATCCAGGCATGGGTGTGCTGCGCCATGTCGACGCAGGCTACCAGCAAGCGGTCGGGTTTGCTAAGGAACAGGAAATTCGCGTGCCGATGCATGAGGACCGTGCGTGAGTCCATCGTCTGTTCTAGTTACGAACTGCTCACAGCTCGTAACACTGGCCGGTCCAGCGCGCCCGCGTGTCGGCGCCGAATTGCAAGATCTGCATATCGTCTATGACGGCGCCATGCTGGTGCAGAACGGACTTATTGCTGCCGTCGGCACCAGGCAAGAGATTGAGCCTATTGTCGCAGCAGGCACGGAAGTCGTCGACGCAGGCGGGCGTGTAGTAATGCCAGGGTTTGTTGACGCACACACACATCTGATATTCGCAGGCAACCGCGCCGACGAATTCGAAATGCGCTGCGCCGGCATGACCTATCAGCAAATCGCCGAACGCGGAGGTGGCATCCGCTCCACAGTTCGCCGCACGCGTGCAGCAACGGAAGATGAATTAGTGGCTGCCGGACAGAAGCACGCTCGCTGGTTTCTGGAGGGCGGCACTACAACGGTAGAAGCGAAGTCAGGGTACGGCCTGACCGTAGAGGACGAGTTGAAACTGTTGCGTGCAACTCGCCGAGTTTCAGAAACAACCGCGCTCCGCTGCATTCCGACATTTCTTGGTGCTCACGAAATTCCGGACGAGTACAAAGCGCATCCGGATGACTACGTCGACCTGGTTGTGAATGAGATGCTTCCCAAGGTCACTGCGGAAAAGCTGGCGGAGTTCTGCGACATCTTCTGCGAATCGAAAGTCTTCACCGTGGCTCAGGCTGAGCGCGTGCTTACTGCAGCGAAGCGTCGTGGCCTGGGCTTGCGCGTGCATGCCGACCAATTCACTTCGAGCGGAGCAGTCGAACTTGCTGCAACGCTCGGCGCGAAAACAGTCGATCACCTGGAACAGACTACGCAGGAGTCGATCTCTGTGATGAAAAAGACTGGCGTACAGCCGGTGCTGTTGCCGGGTTCGGTCTACTCCATCGGCTCGCAGAAGTATGCGCCGGCGCGAGCCATGATCGAAGCTGGCCTACCGGTCGTGATTGCCACCGATTTCAATCCAGGTTCATCGCCGACAACTTCGATGACGATGATTTTGTCGCTCGCCTGCACGCAGATGAAAATGACGCCGGCAGAAGCAGTCACCGCTGCGACGATCAATGCAGCATGCAGCCTCAATCGAGGACGCGAGATCGGCAGTCTCGAACCGGGAAAGATCGTTGATTTCGCAATCCATGATGCAGAAGATTATCGTGAGCTGGCTTACTTCTTCGGCAATCATCGACCTTACGCCGTCTTCGCTGCAGGTGTGAGAGTTTGACCGCGGCCGCCCCGCTCTGATACTGATAAGTCAATCGCTATGGAACTCAGCAACGTGCATCGCGAAGTTTTTGTTCCTGTTCAGCAGGCTCGCACGGTTGCGATTTTCATTTGCATTGGCATGATTCGAATTATTTTCGAACAACATGCGGGTGCGTAAGGCGACGAGAGTTTAGAAGAAACACAGAGAGCCACCACCCGCAGCGGTTGGTGGCTTTTTTATTTTTCGGCAGGAGGAAGTCACACAATGGGCGTGTCGTTAGTAGATGTACAGGCAGCACGAGCGCGGATCGGCCACTTCATCTATTGTTCGCCTGCTCCGTACTCCGCGGCGCTATCTCAGATGAGCGGACAGCAGGTTTTCCTCAAGCTCGATAATCTGCAACGCACTGGAGCATTCAAGGAACGTGGCGCTCTGAACAAGATTCTTACTCTAACGGAAGCGGAAAAATCCCGTGGCGTAATTGCTGCAAGCGCAGGCAATCATGCGCAGGCTGTTGCGTTTCACGCTACGCGGCGTGGGATCAATGCGCGCATAGTCATGCCCCTGATGACTCCGCTGGTCAAAGTTTCTTCAACCGCGGGATTTGGCGCGGAGGTTGTGCTGCACGGTGCCAACTATGACGAAGCGTGCGCAGAAGCACTGCGCCAGGCCGAGGCCGACGGGATGACTTTTCTTCATCCCTTTGATGATGCAGATGTTATTGCCGGCCAGGGAACCATCGGCCTGGAGTTGCTCGAACAGGTGCCTGGTCTGGAAGCCGTTGTCGTGCCCATTGGCGGTGGCGGGCTTATCAGCGGTGTGGCCTCTGCCATCAAGGAAAGCAATCCGAAGATCCGTGTCGTTGGAGTGCAGACGGAACGGCTGCCTTCGATGCTGCGCGCCATAGAAGTGGGTAAGCCAGTTACAATCCCGGCCGAGGCGACTATAGCTGATGGAATTGCCGTCCGTCGCGCTGGTGAGCAAACCCTGGCGCTGGTGCAACGCTATGTCGATGAAATTGTGACAGTCGATGAAGAGGAAATCGCAAAGGCGATTCTGATATTGCTGGAATGTGAGAAAACGCTCGCCGAAGGTGCGGGCGCGGTCGCGCTTGCTGCGCTTTTGCAGCGTAAGACCTCGCTCGCTGATGAACGCACGGCCGTATTGGTGGGCGGCGGCAACATAGATGTAAGTTTATTGGCAAAGATTATCGAGCGTGGTCTGGTGAAAGACGGCCGCCGCACCCGTCTGCGCATTCACTTAACGGACAGGCCTGGAGCGCTGCATCAGCTCACGAAGATTATTGCCGATGCGCGCGCCAATATTGTGCAGACGGCTCATGATCGCGCCTATTACGGTGTGAATTTAGGCGACACGGTCATCGACTTTACGCTCGAGACACGCGGCTATGAACACATCCGTGAGATAGCAGACTTGCTTAACGCGGCGGGCTATCGTCATGAAAGGATCGAATAAAGAATTGAGAGCGATTCTACCGGCGCGCTGGCTTCGGTCCCGTCGATTTGCGCACGATCAGGGTGGGCTGGATTGGGTATTCCGCGCCTTTGATCGCACTTGATTGGTAGGAGTTGTAGAGTGCCCGAAACGCCATCTTGGCAATTTCCTGCCGGGACAATCGCACTGTCGTGAGCGCCGGATGCGTAAATGCGCTTAACTCGATGTCATCGAAGCCAATAATGGAAATATCTCTCGGAATTTCCAGACCGCGCTCGAAGATCGCGCCCATTGCTCCAATCGCGGTCATATCGTTCGACGCAAGGACCGCAGTTGGCCGCACCTTGAGATCGAGTAGCTGCGACATCGCATCGTGCCCGCCGTCGGTGCGATGATTGCCTTCCTGGATGAATTGGGCGTCGAGTTTTATGCCATTGCGCTTCAGGCTGTTGATGAAGGCCCGCTTGCGGATGCGCGCTGACGTAAGTGACATGGGGCCGGAGATGAAGCTGATGGCTTTATGCCCCAGGCTGGTCAAATGTTCAACTGCAGCATCGATACCGACTGCATAGTCAACAAGAATATTGCTGATGCCTTTTTGCGGGGTAGCCGTATCAAGAAACGCAAGTGGAATCCTGCGGATATTGAACTCATCGATCAGATGCTCCGCCATTTCCGATGTCATGATGGCGACGCCGTCCACCTTACGCTGCAGCATCCGGCTTACGCAGACTTCCATGCGATGTGGATCATAGTTAGTATTCGCTATCAGCACTTCCTGTCCATGCTGCACCGCAATGTCCTCAAAGCTCTTCACCAACTCGGGGAAAAACGGGTTGGTAATGTCAGAAATAATCAGCCCATACAGACTGCTGCGGCCGGAGCCCAACGCACGCGCGTTTGTATTCGGATAGAATTTCAGTGTCTCGATAGCCTTGCGCACCCTCTCGGCCGTTTGCGGTGTGACCTTGTCGGAGCCATTGATGGTGCGGGAAACTGTGGCGGTTGAAACCTTGGCGAGTTTCGCAACTTCTTTAATGTTCATATCGGTTTCGACATCTCAAAAAAAGACTTACCAGCTGATGAAAGCATTCTCGCAGCCTGTTTCGCATGCGCAAGAGGATAATTCCTTTGGATACGGATAGTACCGCAAAGCGGTAAAGGTGTGTAAGCGCTTGCCTTGTTTTGGCCATGCGAACGCAGACCCGGCAATAATCGGAGAATAAGCTATCGTGAGCACGAAATTAGACTGATTCGTTGGCTCAGAACGCGGTGTCTCCAACTTTCGTCGGAGACGAGTAACTCCACAAATCTGCTATATTCAGGCGTGTCCCGTTGCAGAAAAAGGTACCCATTGTGCAAGGGCGGTCGTGTGTTTTCCGTCCAGTTTTTTCTCCTCTTCTTTGCCATTCCGTTCATGCGCGGACAGGCGCCACCCACACAAGCCCCCATGGGAGGCAACAGCACCGGTGGAGTGCATGCGCCTATCCATGACGCGGAAAATCGGCCGATTACTGCGGGCGGATTTGTAGACAGCGGACCGGTCATCTTTCAGGATGTCAGCAAGCAAGCCGGCCTGACCACCTGGCGTCATCAGATGGGAGTTCCAGATAAGCAATTCATCATTGAGACGAACGGCTCCGGAGTCGGGCTGATCGATTACGACAATGATGGCTGGCTCGATATTTACCTGGTAAACGGCTCGACGTATGAAGCTGAACAAGGCAAAGCCACTCCGCCTCATGCCGCGCTCTTTCACAACAATCATGACGGCACTTTCACCAACGTTGCGGAAAAAGCCGGAGTCACCAACGACCGCTGGGGATTCGGAGTCGCCATCGGAGACTACGATAATGATGGGTGGCCCGATATCTTTGTCGGGAATTTCGGGAAGAACCGTCTCTATCACAATAACCATGACGGCACGTTCACTGACGTAGCGGAAAAGGCAGGAGTCACGCTCGGGAATTGGTCAACCGGCGCTACTTTTGGCGACTATGACGGAGATGGCCGTCTCGACCTCTTTGTCCCTGGCTATGTTCATTACGACATCAACAATCCGCCGGCGCCTGGCACAAAGGCGGTGGGCTTTGCCGGATGCCAGTTTCGTGGCGTTCCGACCATGTGTGGACCGCGAGGCCTTCAGGGTGAGCATGACCACCTCTTCCACAACAATGGTGACGGCACTTTCACGGACGTGAGCGAAAAGGCAGGCGTCAGCGATCCGAATGGCTATTATGGTTTTTCTTCCATCTTTGTTGACTTGAATAACGATGGGAAAGTCGATCTGATTGTTGCTGACGATTCCACGCCCAACTACCTATACATCAACAAAGGCAACGGCACCTTTGAGGATGACAGCTATGCTTCCGGATTTGCTCTCAACCAGGATGGTCGCGAGATAGCAGGCATGGGCATCGCAGTCGGCGATTATCAGAACAATGGACTGCTCGACATTGTCGCTACCGATTTTTCCGATGACTACAAGGTTCTATACCACAACGACGGCGACGCCAACTTCACCGATATCAGTTATCACGCGGGCATTGCGCAGGAGGGAATTCCCTTTCTCGGCTGGGGCGTGGGCTTCATCGATTATGACAACGATGGCTGGAAAGACATTTTCATGGTGAATGGGCATGTCTATCCGCAGGTTGACAAATACGACTGGGGCACCAGCTTTGCCGAGCGTCCTCTGCTCTTTCACAACCTAAAGGGGCAGAAGTTCGAGTACGTTCCTCCGGTTAAAGGAACTGGGCTTGCCGATGTGATTGCGGGGCGTGGAGCAGCATTCGGCGACCTCTTCAATGACGGCAAAATAGATGTCGTGATCAATGTCATCGACAGCACGCCGGTTTTGCTTCGCAATGTGAACGCCGATAACCATCACTGGGTGGAATTAAAACTGATCGGCGGTCCAAAAAGCCCTCGGGATGCAGTCGGAGCCACGGTGTACCTGACGGCAGATGGCATGAGGCGGCGCGACGACGTGTTAAGTGGCGGCAGCTACATCTCATCGAACGACCAGCGCGTTCACTTTGGCCTGGGAGACGCGACGAAGGTCGACCAGGTAGAAATTCACTGGCCAAGCGGGGCCCTGGAGAAACTGAATCTGCCTAACATTGACCGTATTTATACTGTTCAGGAAGGCAAAGGCATCGTCGGTGAGCTGTGCGTTGCCTGCGCGAAATCCGGCAAAGAGACCAAAGGAAAATGAGGAGGCTTTTCCAATGGCCACAATGCAGGATAGGCGCCATCGGCTGCGCTATGGCGTGCGGTCTGTCCCTGTTGTCTCTGACTTGCCGCGCTCAGAAATCCGCACAAGAAACTTCTGTCCCCGGGAACTTTGTCGAAGTGACGGATGCGGTTGGAGTTCATTTTCAGCATCAGGCGCCGCACACCTCGAAGAAGTATCTGATTGAGACGATGGGTTCGGGTGTCGCCCTCTTCGACTATGACAATGACGGGCGACTCGATCTATTCCTGGTGAATGGAGCGCCCTTCAGCGATCCAACCCCCAAAGGCACGATTCCGCAGAAGACCGGGCCTCAGTATTGGAACCGGCTCTATCACCAGAAAGCCGACGGCACATTTGAAGATGTAACGGAAAAAGCCGGCCTGCAGGGCGTCGGCTATGGAATGGGCGTCGCTGTCGGCGACTACGATAACGATGGCTACGAAGACCTGTACGTAACTGCGTATGGTGGAAATAAGCTCTACCACAACAACGGCGACGGCACCTTTACCGATGTGACGGCCAAGGCCGGCGTCGGGGGCAGCGGATGGTCGACGAGCGCGGCCTGGGTTGATCTGGATGGCGACGGGTTCCTCGATCTGGTTGTCCTTCGCTACATCCAGTGGGACTGGGACGACCTGTGGTGCGGCGAGCATCGCGAAGGATACCGCGGATACTGTCATCCCGATGTTTTTCAGCCCATCTCGATGCTGGTGTACCACAACAACGGCAACGGCACATTTACCGAGGAAGCGCACAAGCTCGGGCTCGATAAGCCTGCCAAGGCCCTAGGCATTGCGATTGCTGATTATGATCATGATGGTCATCCCGATATCTTTGTGGCGAACGATTCGATGGTGGAATATCTCTTCCACAACAAGGGCGATGGCACCTTCGAAGAGGTTGGCCTCGATTCGGAAGCTGCGGTGGATGGCGAAGGCCGCACTTACGCGGGAATGGGTGTTGATTTCTCCGATTACAACAATGACGGTTTGCCCGACTTAATCGTCACCGATCTGGCGAACCAGAGGTATGCGCTCTATCAGAACAATGGGGATGGTTCCTTCACGTATGCGAGCTATACCTCAGGGATTGCCGCAATGACGCTGCTTCATTCGGGTTGGGGCGTTCGCTTTCTTGACTATGACAATGACGGGCGCAAGGACCTGCTGATTGCGCAGGGGCACGATCTCGATACGATTGAGAAGACATTTCCGCAACTGCACTACCGCGAGCCTATGTTGCTGGCGCGCAACGTGAACGGCAACAAATTCGTTGATGTCTCTGCGATTTCCGGCGACGTGTTCAGCAAACGCTGGGTCGGACGCGGGATGGCGATTGGCGACATCAACAACGATGGGTTACTCGATGCGGTCGTGACCGAAAACGGCGGTCCGGCGCATGTGCTACTCAACAAGACACATACCGACAATCACTGGCTTGGCATCAAGCTTGTCGGGCATAAGAGCAACCGCGACGGTATCGGCGCGGTCATCAAGATCACCACTTCGGCCGGGCCGCAGTGGGAGACGGTGACGACGAGCGTCGGCTATTTGTCGTCGAGCGATCCGCGGGCCCACTTTGGCTTGGGCAAGGATGCGTCGGCGCAGACAGTCGAAATCCGCTGGCCGAGCGGGATTGTCCAGACGCTCAACGATGTAAAGGGCGACCAGTATGTGACCATCGATGAGCCCGCGCCTAAATAGCCGGCGGCGTTTCGATGCCGTCCAGTTTCAAAAGCACTCGCTTTAACTGCGTGTCGTTGTCGTAGCCTGAGCTGACGGCGCGCTCTCTTCCGCGGCTGGCTATGGCTTCCCGTTCAGCAGCGTGATCGAGGTAGTAGCCGGCTTTTTCGGCGCATTCTTCTATCGAGGAGAAGAAGACGGCTTCCTGATCTTCCTTGAAGGCGGCGAGATGACCAGCTGTTCGTTCGGCAAGAAGGAATGATCCGCAGGCGGCAATCTCGAAGACTTTGTGGGCGACATCATCCTCGTTGGATTTCGTTACGAAGGCGAGATTAATCTTCGACTTCCAGATGCCTTCTCTATACTCCTTCCCCTTTAGGCCGTTTGAGACGACGTATTTTGCCAGGATTTCCGGCGAGTAGACTTTGGCCCAGCGGTCTCCGGAGATGACGACCGGCAGCTTGTAGTTTTCCGCCAACGTTCTCAGGAATTGCGGTCTTTGATCATAGGGCGTACCAATGAATGAGAGCTCTCGTGTCCGTTCGCGGTCGTTCCAGCCTGCCGGAGGAGGGAAGTGCGCTGCGGGATCGTAGCTGAACTGGATCTTGATGAACGGCAACTTCCATTCGTTGTAGCGGGGAATATCGGCTGTGCGGAAGAGGCAATGCAGGTCGAAGAGCTTATAGATGCGGTAGAACTGCATCCAGCAGCCGTCGTTGCGCGGGCCGAAGGGGTTGTCCTGGTTGTAGCAGACGGTCTTTGCTCCCTTGGCCTTGATCTCCTGAATCGTCTCCGGCGTGAATACAACCGGCTTGTCGAACCAGACGACGTCTGGTTTTTGCTCGCGCACTGCCTTCAGGAGGTTCTGGTTGGCGGCTGTGACCAGCGGGCCTGTGGGGTAATAGTGGCGGAGCTTTGCCAGAATGAAGGATCGATGGAGAAATTTTGCCAGGTCGAAGGGCGTAACATCCTGCCCGATTCTCTTCATGGCCTCCATGCGGTAAGTCGAGGTTCCGCGGAAGGCGAGATCGGAAACGTAGAGAATCTTTCTCGGCTTCGGGGTTTGTTCCATGCTCTCCTGCGATAGCAGCCCCCAGGGTAGCCAGGGGCGTTAAGTCTTTGAAATCATTCGTTGTCCGTTATAAAGGCCGGCAAAATATTGATTCGCTTCAGGTTACTGCTTAAATACTGATTCCGATCGAGTTAGAGCGCATCCTAATTGACAGAAAGGCACGGCCGAAGCCGTGCCCTGATTTCTAGAAAATCCCTTACTTCCATTGTAGCAATTCGAAGGGAAATTCCCTCCAGCGAGGCCTCTTTTTAACTCTCTGAAAATACGATGCTTATCAGTCGCGCTGCGCTCGACCCTCTTAACAAGCAAAAAGGGAGCCGCGAGGGTCAGCTTTCTCGCGGCTCGGTATCGAGGTAAACCGCGATCATCAAGGAGCAGAATGCAGACCATGCCAGAGGCTTGATGATGCGGAGACTCTGGTGGAAGCACACAAGGACTACAGCGAGGGCGGCAGCCATGATCCAAAAGGAGTACAAGGCCACGACGCGCGCTGTCTGTTTTGCCTCAGTGTTTTCTCCGGGAAGCATGAAGTCCTCTGACTTTTTGTAATACAAGGGCTTCCTCACAGTCTTGCCGTTTTTTGGCTCGGCGATCTTCGTCGTGCCGAATCGGGAACGATGGCAGCAGAGGCACGCGAACGCTGCCATCGTTGCTTCATATTGAACGCGGCTTGCGCCTACGGAGTCACGTTAAAGCTCGCCCCCTGCGTAGCGAAAGAACTGCCGCCGATCCAGACGGTGTAATGCGTCGGCTCGATGACCGGCCTGCTCTCGACATTGTAGAAAGAAAGTTCCGGGAAGCCCAGCTCGAACGATATCTGTCTGGACTCACTGGGCTGGAGCGTGACGCGGGTGAAGCCTTTCAGGCTGCGTATAGGCTGTTCTATACTGGCGCCGAGGTTGCGAACATAGCATTGCACGATCTCCGTGGCGGCGCGGCTTCCGGTATTCGTGACCGTGGCGGTTGCAGTGATCAGTTTTTTCGCGCCTTCACGATCTGCTTCGCGCAAAGGAACGGAGGACCGCGACAGGGTTACGCCGCCGTAGGAGAACTGCGTGTAGCTAAGCCCGTATCCGAAAGGAAAAAGAGCGTCGTTGGGCACGTCGATGTAGCGTGAGAAGAAACGCGAATTCGGGCCGGGAGGCTTCGCCAGATCGATGTTGAGCGGGGGCCGTCCGGTGGGGAACTGGTTGTAGTACAGCGGCTCCTGGCCGACTGCGCGGGGGAAGCTCATCGGGAGCTTGCCGCTGGGAGAAACATCGCCA